>Ga0134122_10000082_pt1 | contig 50539 bp, 57 predicted proteins | sample KB302_FD_96461 | JGI IMG/M metagenome (GOLD analysis project Ga0134122, IMG submission 96461) | Terrestrial soil microbial communities without Nitrogen fertilizer from Kellogg Biological Station, Michigan, USA - KB3-0-2 | ecosystem: Environmental > Terrestrial > Soil > Unclassified ... | reverse complement strand
TGGTGCAGGCGCAACGGCGACTTTGGATATCGGTCTTATGCGGACTGATCGGACTACCGTTACTTCTGCAAACGGACTTATCGCAGCTAAAACCGTGGCCTCTATGACCACTGGTGAAAAAGCTGTGATTACCGCTGGTGGAACTTTCGCTGGTTCTCTGATCGGTACGACTACGGCTAACGTGAATCACATCACGGCGCGTGTTAATACTGCCAACTTCACTGCTGGTACTATTAAGATTCGTATCCGTTACTACAGGCCGTAAGGCTAAAGGGGGCTTCGGCCCCCTTTCTTTAAAGGATTTTCATGGCTAACGTTTCACATGCCTCTTTGACAGGCTCTAATCTACACGAACCTAAGGGTGCTGATACCGCTGCACTAGGCACTGTCTACGTCAGCAATGGCGCAGGAAGTGGCACTTGGTCTAGCGTAGGTACTTCATCTTTCACCGGAATGATTGCGGACTTTCCAACACCTATTGCTCCAACAGGTTGGCTTGAGCTAGATGGCTCTGTCATAAGCACTAGTACGTACTCGGCTTTGTATGGCGTTATGGCTATGCAGACTTCAGGCACCCGTACAAACGGCAGTCCTATCATTACGAGTATCCCATCTACAACTAATTTTAAAGCTGGGTTCTATGTGTTTGGAACCGGGATTACTTCCGGAAGTACCATTCTAACAGTGGACTCTCCGACTCAAATAACAATTTCAAATAATGCAACTTCCTCGGGTTCATCTTCTTTCGCGGTATCTCCTTGGCTGTTGAATACAGGAACCATTAAACTTCCTGATCTAAGCACTTCTGGACGTTATAGACGTTCTAGAACATCGTCTACTGCTGTAGGACAAGTCCAAGCAGATACTTTTGCTTCACATACACATACGGTTTCTGGTACTACAGATACAAGTGCTACACATACGCATGCTAATACTTTGAATGATCCGACACATAACCACTCGGGTACTGTAAACATTCAAGGTAGTAACTTCAATATTTCTAGTGTTGCTGCTATCGGCGGTAATAATAGCGGAACGACTACGGCTCCTCTTGCTATCGGTGGATCTTCCACCGGAATTACTATTACAAATGCTGCTGGTGGTGCTCACAGTCATGCTGTAACAGGTACGGCTGCAGCTACAGGCAGTACTGAAACAAGACCGTTGTCTATCGTCTTTCTAACTTGCGTTAAAACTTAATGGCTAAATTAACTCTTCAAGATGCAACAAATCTTCAGAATGAATCTTCGACTGTTACGATATTAAAAGGTAACAACGATGCTACTGAAGTTGCGCTAGAGAACACTCTTTCCAGAGATGGGACGAGTCCTAATCAAATGCTTAGTAATCTTGATATGAATAATTACAAGATTATTAATCTTCCTGATGCCACTACAGATCAAGAACCTGCGACTTATAGTCAGCTTGTTGATATGACCACTGCTGTAGGAGATGGTGCTGTTATTGGTGCAGGCTATGTTACGATGGGGACCAATCCAAGTCTTATTTCAGAAAGAGTTTTAACTGGTAGTCCTACCGTTGCAATAACAGATAACGGTCCAAATAGTACTGTTGTTGTCGGTCTGTCCGAGGTTACTACAAATCCTCTTTCTTGGGACAGTGCAAATGGCAAGTTAAATCTAAACTTAAGCGGAACTGCTTTGGCTCCAGCTGAAACTGGCACTCAGTTTCAAATGGATGGATTAGATGGTTTTGCTACGACAGTTTTCATGGATTCTCATGGAGCTACGTCTGCTATAGATTTTAGACAGCAGGGTGGCACTAAGGCTTCGCCTACTGCTACAGCTAGCGCAGCTACGATGGGACAGATAAACTTCCAAGGATGGGATGGGACGACCTACGCCAAGAGTGCTAGGGTTAGAGCTTCGGCTCAACCTTCTGGTGCTAATTGGACAGGGAGTGACCATGGTACGAAGTTGGGATTCTTTACAACTGCTCCTGGATCGACTTCTAACACAGAGAAAGTTTCTATCAACGGAGACGGTGGTGTTTCAATTGGTGCATTAGGTAGTCATGGCCTTGGGACTGTCAATCTTGCTGCTCTATTTACAAACGACAGTTTGTCTATAGATAGCTCAGGAGCTATGACTGCTCCTTCTTTTAACAAGGTTGCTATTACTGCTCCTGCAAGTGGAGCTACGCTGACTATTCCTAATGGCGTTACTTTTACTGGCCCTGCCGCAAGTGGCACAGCTATGACTTTAGGTAACAACGAAACAGTTACAGGTGTTAAGACATTTGGAGCTGCAGGTAATGTCGGTAAACTAGCTGTTGCAGGAACTACAAACGGGTCAACTGTTCTAAACGCTTCAGCCACTGCAAGTGGAACGCTTACTCTTCCAGCTGCTACCGATACTCTGATCGGCAAAGCAACTACGGATACTCTAACAAATAAAACATTTGATACCGCAGGAACTGGCAATTCATTTATGATTGCAAGTTTTCCTGTTACCAGCACAACCGGAACAGGTGCTGTCGCAGTTAGACAAACGTCGCCAGCTTTAATTACACCGGATTTAGGTACTCCTTCAGCAGGTACGATGACGAACGTCACTGGATTGCCTATATCTACAGGTGTCTCTGGTTTGGGCACAGGTGTCGCTACTTTCTTAGCTACTCCTTCTTCTGCCAATCTTCGCTCTGCTTTGACAGATGAGGTTGGTACTGGTGCTGCGTATTTCGTTGGGGGTGCATTAGGTACTCCTGCTTCTGGCACACTTACAAATGCTACTGGCTTGCCTCTATCTGGTTTGACTTCTCAAGGTGCCTTTACTTTAGTCGGAAATAACACAGGTTCTTCTGCAGCTCCTACTGCAGTAGATATTCATACTCTGACTTCCAAAGCTACTCCAGCCGGTACTGATGAAGTAATGATCTCAGACCAAGCTGCTTCAGGCGCTTGGAAACGGGCTACCGTTTCTTCACTGGCTACATCAGCTGGTGTTTCTTCTATTGCTGGTAATACAGGTGCGTTTACTCTTACAACGGGTATTACCAATAGCACCAATGCAATCAAGCTGGCATTAAACAACGTGACATTGCAAACTACTTCGGCATCTCCAACAGGAACTACCGGAACTGCAATGATGGGGTTAGGCTCGACTTGTACTCTTACACCAGCTTATTCTACCCGAATATATCTTGTTTTTCACGGTGATTGCCAAAACTCTTCTGTTGCGTTTGTTGATGTGCAAGCTAGATATGGAACTGGAGCGGCTCCAGCAAACGGAGCAGCTGCTACTGGAACCACTTTAGGAGGTTTAATTAGGTATAATCCAACGACAGCGGCTAATGCTGTGCCATTTACAGTAGGCGGAGTTATCACGGGATTAACGCCCGGAACTGCTTACTGGTTCGATATATGTCTGGCTGTTACTGTGGGAACAGGATCTGCCGCTCATGTTACTTGCAGTGCCTTTGAATTTTAACAGGAATAAATTATGTACTCGCCTATTGGACGATCAACTACCGCCAGCCCGACCTTCACTTGGACAGCTGTTTCAGGAGCTACAAGCTATGTCTTCTATCTATCTGAATATGGCAATTCACAATATGTAACTCTTACTCCAGCTCAAGTCGACCCGGGTAGCACAGGCACTTGTACCTTCACCCCAACAGCAGCTATGACTGGAATTGGCAATGGCCCTTTCCTTATTCCTTTGTCTGGGGGTCACACTGCAGCTTGGTGGTTGGAAGCTTATAACGCTTCTAACGTTATGATTTCTAACTCAGGTGAGCTGACCTTTTATGTACCAACAGCTTCGACATCTACGACAGATTTCGGAGTCAGCTATATAGATACATTTGAGACTACTCCGATTACTAAATGGAATTATGTCACGGATTTCATTGGGCAGTCTAGACGTGTCATTGACTTTGCAATTGGGTCAGGAACATCTGGATTAGGCACACAGGTCTTTCATGAGAATCTTTGGGTTCCTATCGATATTTCAGATTTAGTTCCAAGTAATGCACGTGCAGCTATTCTAAGCATGGAGATTATATCTTCTTGTACTAATGGTGATATGATTGGTTGGTCAACCAAACGAAACGGTTCAACAATTCTTAACATCCCAGCATCTCCACTTCGATACGTCGTGTCTGCTAAAGGTGATTTAAGAGCGGCTACTGAAATCACTGTTTTGCTTAATAATGGCAAGTTTGATTTCCTTTGGTCCCATGTCGTTAACGGCATAGATTATGCAGCTGTTAATAGTTCTACTGTTACAGGTCGAACAATTAACGCTTCATTAGTAGCTTATGGAACTCCATGAAATATACTCTCTTAGAAATCGTACAGACAGTCCTATCATCAATGGACTCAGATGAGATAAACAGTATCGAAGATACTCCAGAGTCTCAGCAAGTCGTTGAAATTGTAAAGAACGTCTATGACGACATCATTAGTCGTGGAGACTTGAACAGTAATAAAACACTGTTCAATCTCGTAGGCTCGACTGATCCTACTAAGCCCATCTTAATGACTAGGCCAGATGGCATAGATCGTATTGATTGGCTGAAGTATAATACTCAAAAACTAGGTGATACGGTTCCTAATTGGGAGATCCTTCAGTATTTGCCTGTCGATCAATTCATTGATTACATGCATCAATGGAACCAAAACTACAGTTACATTCAGCAGTTCGATCATCTTGTAAACGGATACACTATTCGATTTACCTTTAGAAATGATGTCAGCCCTAGATTTTACACATCTATTGATGACACTACGCTTTTCTTCGATGCTTTCGATAACACGGTAGATACAACTCTTCAGTCATCTAAAACTATAGGCTATGGTTTTAAAACTACAAGTTTCACACGAAGTGACTCTTGGGTTCCTGAGCTTATGCCTCAGCAATTCGCTTTGTTAATCAATGAAGCGAAGTCTTTAGCATGGGCTGAGTTAAAACAAGTTCAACATCAAAAGGCTGAACAATCGGCAAGACGGAACTGGAGACATCTCCAGCGTACTCGCCGCTCAGTTCCTGATGATGTTTTCAGTAACAAGCCTAACTTCGATAGACTCGCTAACTTTTCTAGGCCCATTCACTGATGCCTCAACAGTCTACAGTTGCAATTGAAAACAGTTTTGTAAAAGGTTTAGTCACAGAGGCTACTGGAATGAATTTTCCAGACCAAGCTGTGACTGAAACGTATGATTGTATCTTTGACATAGATGGGTCTGTATACCGAAGAACTGGATTTGATTTTGAACCTAACTTTACAACTAAAACCATAGATCGTGCTAATAGAGCTATACGTACTTATGTATGGCAGAACGTAGCTGGTAATGGCAACACTACTGTAATTATAGTTCAGATTGGCAATACTCTTTACTTTTACGAAGCAGACGGCACGGGTATTTTCTCGACGGGAGCACAAGCAACTACAGTGACACTTACTCCTGTAGCTGGCGCACCTACTCCGGAGACTGTTGAAGTCCAGTTTACAGATGGTAATGGCTATCTATTAGTTGTACATCCTTATTGTGAGCCTATGCGCATAGCATATGATATTTCAGCTCACACAGCAACAGCTTCAAACATAACTCTTCAGATTAGAGACTTTGAAGGAGCTGTTAACGACCCTTATGCTATAGATTTTAGGCCTACCTCTACTCTAGCTGCTCTCGATAAATATCATCATTACAACCTTCTTAACCAAGGCTGGAATGATGCTAATTTAACTATATGGGATACAGCGCAAACAACGATGCCAAGCAATGTCGACGTGATGTGGCGCTTCGTCGACTCGAGTAATAACTTTGTTGCAACTTCTGCTGTTATTGCAAGTGTTGTGCAGGGTAATACACCAGCGCCTAATGGACATTATGTTCTTAATTTAGCTAATCAAGACCGTTCTACTGCCTCAGGCATAGCCAGTCTTGTAAGTACTACTACCGGCTTTCAACGACCTAGTGTCGTAGCTTTCTTTTCTGGTCGCGCTGTTTACGCAGGCATTAATGCGGCAGGTTTTAATTCTAACATTTACTTTACGCAGATTATTCAGAATAGCCTTCAATACGGAAATTGCTACCAACAGAATGACCCGACTGCTTCCGATTTGTTTGACATTCTTCCTGATGATGGGGGTGTTATAAGCATTCCAGAAGCAGGCACGGTATTTCATATGCAGACTGTTCCAGGCGGATTGGCTATCTTTGCAGCTAATGGAATCTGGTTTTTGACGGGAAGTACTGGTCTTGGCTTTACGGCTAATGACTACGCAATTCTAAAGATCGCAGATGTTCCTACTATTTCGGATACTTCGTTTGTTAACGTAAACGGATATCCTGCTTGGTGGAATGCCGAAGGCATTTACATCCTGCAAGGAAGTGACTCTGGCACTATGCCTGTTGTTAAGTCTTTAACATGGGATACGTTTAAGACTTTCTATGATGAAATTCCTGTTACATCTAAACGTTTTGCTAGAGGATTTTTTGATAAGACTGATGGACAAGTCCGATGGTTGTATCGAAGCACAACTACGACCGATCTAAACGATATTTATGAATATGACAGAGTTCTGAATTTTAATCTTAGAACTCAAGCCTTCTATCCATGGACTATTTCAGATAATGGATTTGTAAAAGTCCATAGTATTCTTTCAACAGAGTTAATCACACGTCCTGTGATTGTTAACAATGTTATTGACGGCAGTGGTAATAATGTGGTAGACTTGAGTACAAACCAAGTAATTGCATTTGCAGACTCAGGAAATGCTGATCAGCAGTTTGACAAGTACTTAGTTTCGTATCCTGACAGTGGCAGTTATAAGATTACTTTCGCTGAAAGAACAGATGATACTTACCGCGATTGGTTTAGTTATGACTCTTTCGGGATAAATTACATCAGCTACTTTATTACAGGTTTTAAGCTTAGAGGTCAAGCTATCCGTAAATTCCAAAGTAACTGGGTTCAGATCTTTTCTAGATTGCTTGATGAAGTATCCTATAAGTTTCAAGGCATTTGGGACTATGCAATCACAGGCTCTGGCACTGGACGCTGGTCTTCTAATCAAACAATAGCACACACTGATACAAATTACTCTAACGCTTTCCGCAGATTAAAAGTCAGAGGGCACGGAAAAGCACTTCAGTTTAGAGTTTCCTCTGTAGACGACACTCCCTTTGATATAATCGGATGGTCATCTATGCAAACAATCAACGGAGCCCCTTAATGGACTTAAAGACGGCAAATAAAAATAGGTGGGATGCTTGCCACATTTCTGCAGATAAAGGTCCTGCTTTTAAATTAATAGCAGATAGACTTACACAAACTACAGCCTTTAATAGATATAAAACCGTCGAGAACCTCACTGGAGTTCCTTGGTGGTTTATCGCTGTGGTCCATGAGCGTGAAGCCAGTCAGAACTGGAACACCCAACTTGGGCAAGGCGATCCTCTGAATAAGAAGTCGACGCATAAACCTAAAGGACGTGGTCCCTTTCAGACTTGGGAAGAAGGTGCTGTAGATGCTCTTACAAACTGTGCTCCATTTGCCGCTAGAAACAAAGATTGGTCTATCGGTGGAGCTCTTGCTATGCTTGAGCAATATAATGGTCTTGGGTATGCTAATAAAAATTTACCGTCGCCTTATATTTGGGCTGGCACAGATCAATACGTCAAGGGTAAATATATTGCCGACAGTGTGTTTGACCCGGATGCAGTAGACCAGCAACTCGGTTGTGCAGGTCTTCTAAAATTTATGGGAGTGTTTAAGACAGCTCCAACTGGTGTTGGTACTGTTGCTGCAGCTGCTACTATTGGAACAGGCGCTACTGCTGCTGCCATAGCTTCTCAGAACCATTTCTCTTGGATGGCTGATCATTGGCTTATTCTTGCAATTAGTGTCATTGGTATCGGCATCTTTTTGGATTTCGGTTTTGCTCTTTATAACAATGAAAAGAATCAATTGAAAGTATCTAATGTCCCTTCTAACTAATTTCTCAGATACTATTGCTCGTTGGTGGGATAACACCAAAGCATTCTTCAGACGTTCTGAAGTCATCTTTTATTCACGCTTTCAAGTCTTGTCTGGTTTTATGCTCGCTGTCTTCAGTGGTATTGACTGGACGACTGTAACTATGAAGTTAGAAGATGCCAAGCAAAGTCTGTATATCGCAGCTGGGCTTGTTTTCAATGGCATTCTAACTGAATATCTCCGACGTCGTAACGCAACTCTTCCGACAGTGTAATGCTTACTGCAATATTTGGCTTAATCCCGGGATTGTTTACTACAGTGAACGGGATCACCAGCGCAATCACAAACGAAAGAATTAAACTCGCTCAATCTCAGAATGCATCAGATAAGATAGCTGCAGAAGAGAAGATAGCAAGTCTACAGGCTAAACGTGATGTTCTTGTCGCCGAAGCAGGCCATAGCCGTATTAATGCTTGTATACGTGCTAGTATTGGCGGTAGCGTTGCTTTTCTATTAGCAAAGCTGTACGTCTGGGATAAAGCATTAGGAGATTGGACTGGAGGGCATACTGATCCTCTTGATCCTAATTTATGGAATGTCATCATGGCTACCATTGGATTCTATTTCGTATACGAGGGCGCGGTTAACGCAACAAGGATAATTAAATCTTGAACTACAATATTGAAGACCGAGAAAAAGAAAAGATGCACTCTCTTGATAGAGCGATTACGCTAAAGCCTATGGAGGGTAAGCCTACTCTCAATAGCAGCGGAGCTGTTGACAAAAGACTGTTTAACGGTGAAAACCGCCTGCGTGCTGTGTACGACAACGTCCATGGATTGTGGGGTCTCAAGTATGACAAAGGAGCAGTTCCAGGTGGATTAGAGGGCAGGTTCACTGACCTTCAAGTTTTGATAGATTATGTTCGAAGTTATTATGCAAGACGTAACGTCGAGGTTTCGGAGGTCGGAGATTGAAAGTAGCTACTCACGAAGACTTCGATGTTATCCATAAAATGGCAATGAATTTCCTTAACTCCAGTCCTTACAAGGATCTTGGAAATGAGGATACCATTGCTGTATTGATTGCAGACATTTTAAATAGCCCACAGAATGAAAGAATAATTATATTTAGCGAAGCTGGGTTCATCGTTGGGGCGGCTATGCCCTTTCTTTTTGGACCACATATGTTGGCTAGTGAAGTTGCTTGGTGGGTTGAACCAGATCACAGAGGAAACGGCGAGGGTCTGAATCTTCTTAGTGCATTCGAATATTGGGCTAAGAACATAGCCAATTGTAAATTAATTTCTATGTCGTCTTTAGATAAAGAGGTCGAGAAATACTATAAGAAGAATGGATATAAGCTTTATGAAAGAGCTTATATGAAGGTGATTTAATGGCTGCGTTAACAAGCCTTGCTATTGCGGCTGGTGTTGGCTCTATGGCCTTCGGTGCTTACGAAAGCATGGAAGGGAAGAAACAGCAAGAAGCAGGCATGGCTCAACAGCAAGCAGGCTACGCTATACAAATGGAAGCTGCTAAACAGCAGGCTGCTATTTCTAAAGCTCAAGCTGTTAGCAGTGTTGTCTACGCTGGACAAGAGCGGGATATTAATATTCAGGCTTCAGACCAGTCTAAAGCTGCTGCTCTTAAAAGTCAGGCTATAAATAAAGATATCTTTGGTCAACAGACTAATATTCAAGGATATCAAAAACAACAGATGGAGACAGATGCTAGACGAGCAAACCTTGAACAGATCCGAAATGAGCAACGAGCTAGATCTATCTCGCTCGCTACAGGGGTATCGCAAGGAGGTTCAGGATATGTTGCAGGATCGAGTGCAAGAGGCGGTGCTGCAGGAAGCATTAGCGGGCAAATCGGAAGCAATCTTCTCGCTAACCAGCAAGCTCTTTTGACAGGTGAGAACATCTATGCAGCTAACGCTAAGATTACTCAAAGCAATGTCAGCATGAATGATCTGCAGACGCAGTATGCTATCCAGCAGGCTGATATACAAACAGCTAAGAGTAACATGGCTTATAGTTACGCACAGACTAACGCTGACTATCAGACGCAACTAGCAGATACCCAAACACTAATGGCTCAAGGTCAAGGACAGGTCTCTATGGGGGGAGGTAAGGTTCAAGCAGGAGCTATGACCTCTCAGATGGGAGCTCAGTTCATGGCAGCAGGTCCCAGTATATTCAGTGCAGGTATGAACATCAATCAACTCATGGGTGGGTACTCTTTGCCTAATTTCAATTTCCTCTTTGGTGGCGGAAGCCCAAGTGGGTACGGTAAGTAATGGCGTACGTTCCTAATATACCGCAGCAATATCTTCCAGCTCAGCCGCAAGCTCAAGAGCAATTGCCTCTAGGAACTTCAGCGCAGGGGGAAGAACCTCTGACGTTAGAAGAGGGTTCTCCTCAGTCGTCTCCAGAGACCATGGAAGTCCGTTCTCAAAAATTTAAGTATGGACTTGGTGACCTTCTTCAGAAAAGTAAAGATGAAATCTTCCAGAATCTTCAAGACGGAAGAGAGGATGAGCTGCGCGCTCAAGCCGCATCGACTATCGATGATAGGAAAAGACAAGCTGCAGAAAAGCTTATAGTTGATACTACAGCTAATAAACAAGGTCCGCTGTCTCCCGAAGAAAAGCAAGGTTTAGTTGACATCATTCAAAGTATGAATGAGTCCACTGATCCTAATACCGTCCTAGAGACTGCATATGGCAAACAGTTTATGGCTACTCTTGATAGAGTAGCACAAGGTAATTCTGATAACGTCTATTCAGACGTAAAGAAAGATAACCCTGAAGTTATCGCTAAGATGACTAACGATCATGAGCAGCTTATTTCTAAGATGCAAGTCATTGATACTCTTATCGAAGATACTCAGGATACACTGAAGCATCAAGGATACATCGGCTATGGTTATGACGTAGCTAAGCAGATGATCCCAGGTTACACAGACTACCAGCTCAGAGGTCTTACAGATAGTGTCGGACAGTTCTCTGGGATTGGTCGTGGTGAGAATTTAGAATTACAGCGTAAAGAACTCCTTCGTCTGCCTATTGATGAGATGGCTGCGAAGATGAAAGCGATTGTAGACAGTCTGTCTGCTAATCCGCAGCTTCAGATGGAATGGCTTAAAGCCATGAAAGGTCAGAGTTCTGATGATGTTTTTATAAGTAACTGGACACTTCCTACTGAGTTTATCGGCACAGGGATAGGCACCAAGATTGGTAAAGTAGCGGGCAAGGCTATAGCAAGGACTTTTAAGAGTTCCGAAGCTCTTTCTAAACTTAGCGATGCCAAGAAAGCTGTCGAAGATGTCAGCAAGGCTGCTGCTATGCCTAATGCTAGCAAATCTACTATTGAAGCAGCAGCAGGGGATCTTCAAGAGTCAGCTGTAACTCGCGCTACTACGAACGCAGTCGCAGATATCAATGATGTTCCTGAAGCTACTAAGCGAGGTATCGAAGCACTATCGGAAACGCATAGAGCAGATCTAGCTGATGTTGCCGCTAATCCTGGCAGGTTTGGCCAAGACATTGTCAATCGTATCACAGAGAGAGGCAATCAAATCTTCTCTAATCTGATTGAAACTGCGCTTAATATTCAAAAGAATGAACGTCTTCCTGATGTTTTAGCTAATGAAACTGCAGTCCGTCTCATTGTAGAGGATATGAAAGGTAAGTATACAGGTCTATCTAATAGCATTATAGACAACAGCAAGATATACAAAGAACCTTTGTCTAATACTTATTTGATTGATTTCAAACTAGGATTGTCAGATGGCTCGTACTTCACCAATAGAGATGTTGCAGAGAACTTCATTAAGTTTCATAAACTAAATGGAGCTGAGGTTGTTGAGGGAGGAGACATCGCACTTACTAAGTCTGCTCAGCAAATTAAAACTCTGGATAAGAGAATTGCTGAGATGCAGAGTGCAATGGAAAAACACCAAGTTACGCTTGCTGATTCCAATGCTACAGAAGTTGCCAGACAGAAAGCTATTGAACAGCATGAAGGCATTCAAAATTTCTTAATCAAAGCTGAAGCTGAGCGTGGCGAAGCTCTTGCACAACAAGCGAATAAATTACAAACAGCTACTGTCGAACAGCAGGGTCTTGGCTACTATGTCAAGATTACCAAGCCTGTCGATGAAACTCGTCCAGCTATTCGAGATGCACTTGCACAGACAGGTAACACAAAAATCCCTGAAAGTCCTGTAGCGTTTTTCTTAAATAACTGGATTGGTAAATCTATTGGAGCTAGGATTGGCAAACTCAGAACTCCTGAGGACGTCTTATCTCTGGCTGAACGTCAGAATCGTTTAACTACGACGTACGCTCCATCTTCTTATTTCAAGATAATGATGGAGAACAGCAAAGACATTAATGCTCTCCAAGCTGGAAGATTCTCCAGAGGGCGTAAGCGTTGGGTTGAGTGGCAGCGTGGATTAGAGAACGCACAGGAACTTCCTGATCCTCTCGATCCAAAACGTACTGGCTATTTCTTTAAAGATCCTGCGGAGATGGAAGGCTATTGGCAGCAGTGGTTTCACCGGCTACCAGATGAAAGAGAGATCGGAGCTTACTTCGAATTCAAGCGTGGGATGGAGATTGATCGTGTCTTCCGAAACATCGCTGAACATCGAAATCAATCGCGTGTAGGCGCTGAAACACATAACATCATTCTTAATGATGCAGCTGGCAAGGCACATAAGTCTCCTGACTTCAACGGAGTTGTCCGTCAGAAGATACCGGGATCTGCTGACAATATCGCAGTGTTTACTAATAAGACTGGAGAAGAGAAGGTCTTAGGTTTGTCTAAGCAATCTCTAGAAAAGAAAAGAGAATGGCAGAAAGATATAGACAGTGGACGAGCTAAGCTCATTGAACTCTACGATCCCAAGTTGCGCCCTCTGTCTGGTTTTAGCAATCTTACTGACGAGCGTGTACGGTATGTACTGGTACCTCAAGTCGAAACCAGAGCCCTTGACTGGAACCACGTCCCAAGACGAGGCGGAGGTCACGTTCAGTATGATTACGATTTCTATCTTAAGCAAGCAAGCATAAACGCAGATGCTGCATCAGGCGTTCATTGGTATGATGGCGACGTCACAGTCATGGCTGCACCTAGTCATACGATAGGTCGAAGAGTTGCAGAACATCTCAATGAAGTCCGAAGGCTTTTGAAAGCCAAAGACGAAGAAGCTGCACGTTCATATTCTAACAAGAACTTACATACAGATTGGAAAGAAACTCGATCTTGGTTTATGGGAGGTAAAGATGAAAACGGTAAGTTCCAGCCGGGAAGGTTGAGCCTTAACGAAGACATCCATGTCGTTCCTAATAATAAGAGAGTTATCGATTTAGATAACAACCTAAGGTTTAAGTATGCAGATTTTAGAGATGGCACTCGAGAGGGCAGTCTTGCTGCGCAGTATCAAGTCGAATATACGATGGAGAGAGATGCGCATGAAATGCTTGGTGTTAACGTAAAGGGTAGTAAAGCTAACCCTCTCTATAACGTTGCTCCTGCTGATAAAGTCGATCCTATCACTACGATGAACCGTGGCTTAGCTAATATTGCTCGCAGTAACTTCATGGATGATTATAAAACCATGGCTGTGGAGCACTGGCTTCAGCAAGCGAAGAATTGGCTTGACGTCAAAACTATAAATGAAATCTATCACTCCCCTTTCTATCAATTCAACGAAGGTAAGTTCTTAAACACTACACCTCCAGACGTACGTCTTAGGCTTGAAGCATCTAAGTATCACACTCAACAGCTGACTGGTCAACCAAGTCTTGGCGATGCGTGGTTGCATAGCATTGCTCAGAAAATGGCGGACTCGGCTTTTAATACTTTCGGCCCTAAAGGTTTGGTACTGACACCGACTTGGCTATTACCTAAGCTGAAAGACCCTTTCGGCTTCATCCGAAGTATCGCTTTTAATGTCAAGCTTGGATTCTTCAATATCCCACAGTTTATCGTACAAGCTGGCAACTATGCCAACATCTACGGTATAGCTGGTTATAAGTATGCTTCACCGGGAACTCTAGCTGCTCAGCTTCATTTCTGGTCTACTGTTAATAGTCACCCAGCAATTCTTGAACATCTAGATATGCTAGCTTCTAAGTTTCATATGCCCGGTTCTTCCTCATGGAGACCCGGTGAGTTCAAAGAAGCTATGACTGAGATGAATAGGACAGGTTTTGGTAATGTCGGAGGAGAGTTTGCTTCTCTAGATAATCCAATGTCGACTAAGGTTATAGATACAGGCTTTGGAAAGTTCCTAGAATGGGGCACAGTTCCTTTCAAAGGTGGAGAACGAAATGCAAGATATGGCGCATGGTACACAGCGTTTAAGGAATTCAGAGACGCTAATCCTGTCGGACGAATTACAAACGAAGACCGTGCTAAGATACTTCAGAGAGCTGATCTTCTTAATGTCAACATGTCCAGAGCTAGTTCCAGTGCATTACACAAAGGGATCTGGTCTGTCCCTACTCAATTCTATACGTACCAGATACGGCTTATGGAGTTGATGCTTGGTAACCGATTAAGCCCAGCAGCTAAGGCTAAATTGTTTACAACTAATGCTGTCCTTTATGGACTGCCGATGGCGACAGGCCTTACAGGACTTCCTCTTTCAGATTACATCAGACGTAAAGCTTTAGAGAACGGTTATGTCATTGGAGACGATTTCCTGACTAGCGCAGTCATGGAAGGTATTCCCTCTGCTATTGGTGCGGTCATCACAGGCAAGGGAGATCCTCAAGCAGGTACTTGGTATAACGTTGGACAACGCTTTGGTACGAAAGGACTTGAATTCCTTGGAAGTGCACAGCAGATGGATAAAGGTTGGCTAGATGTTATGGGCGGTCCCGGCTATGCAATAGCCAAGGATTTCTATGCAGCTACCGATGGTATGCGTTATGCAATGCTAGCTATTGCTAAACGTGAAGGCGATGTATTTCCGATGGTTGTCGAAGATGGAGTAGATGCTCTGAAAGAGATTACCATGGTGAACGCTGCTTGGAGAGTTTACGCTGCTACCAACTTCGGTAGGTGGGTGTCTAAGAAGGATGCTTATCTTGCAGATACAAGTCCAGCTCAAGCTGCTTTTGCAGCTGCCTTCGGTGTTCATGACACAGCTATAGACGACATCAACTTCAAGACTAAGTCTATTAAGATACAGGCTGAGTACGAGAAGGGTGTGGAGGACCAATTCCGACAAGAGTTTCGTCGAGGTGTCTTAGCTCAGAAAGATAATCCTGAAATGGCTAAGAAGTTCTTCAGCCGTGCTCAATGGATGCTTGAATTAGGCGGCTATCGAGAAGACAGAATCAACAGTGTGCTGAGTAAAGCTATATCAGATAATCAAAGCGTCATGGATAAAACGGATTGGGACTTCTATATCCGCAAGACACCTGATACTCAAACTAGGGCACGTTACGAAGCAATGCGTAAGACGCAGAAAATACAAGAAAAGAAAAGTCAATAATGGCACCTTTTAATCCACAAATTAATCCTCTTAACCCACAAGACTACGGAAGTAAGTCTAGACCTGTTGACATCGATCAAGGCATTAAGCCTCAGGGTGTTGCACAGAATCAGATCATGCCTCACGGTGTCATGCAGGGCGATGAGTCTGCTAAATATGCTGGAGAGGCTGAAGCTGCTGGTATTAAAGGCCAAGCTATTAGTGATACAGCTATCGGAGATATCTTCAAGGATGTTGCAAATACAGTGGACTTCCTTGGTAAAGCGGGTGTTCAGGTAGTTAAGAAGGACATTGAGAACAAGGTCTACGAAATAGCTGATCGAGAACGTCAGGCGTATACAGATGTTCTTGAGAAGATTAAAGCTGGAACAGGAGTCAAGAGTATTCTTGATGCTAACGCATCTATGGATACTACTCAGTCTCCGGCTGAAGTTGCGGCTCTTCCAGATACTCTAAGTGCTCTTACAGGTGCTAGAGACTCTGGAAAGATCTCAGGGACTTATTATCAGTCTCGTCTTCTCGCTGCGGCTAAGGATCTTAGGGCTAAGTATCCCGGGTTCAGAGAAGAGATAGATCAAGCTTTCTCTAAGGTAACTGGAAGTGTTCCTGCTAACGCGTACATTCACAGTCTTACCATGGATATCAATAGGGCTGCGTCAAGTCAGGCTTCTCAGAAGAACAACATGCTTCACTTCATTCGAAGTAACATGGATACAATTCCTAATGCTCCTCAGGTCTATAACGACTATGACAAGGGTCTTATAACGGATGCCGATGTAATCTCTAAAGCTTATCCATATCAGAAGATGAAAGCTGATCTTCAGATGAATAACATGATCTTCAACAACGAGAAGAATACTCGTGAGGATCGTCAGCGTATCGCAGGAGATGGCATCGATAGAGCTGCAAGTATGGTAGTTAATCAAGCAGTAGATACACTTACTTCTAAGATGGGCTTAAATACTTCAGCAGATATCGATAAGCTTACTAGTCTTAATGCATCTGGGCAGATTCCAGGCCCAGTATGGGCACAGTACGGTCAAGCTGCTGCAAGCACACGTCTACAATTGTTCAACAAGATGGTTGCAGATGCGGATGCTCATGGCTACACCAAAGCTGTTGGAGGTAAAGCTGAAGTCATAAAGAGGATCAACGAATCTCTGAAACCCCTCGATAATCTTATTGATCGTGTATATAACAAAGACTTCGGCGGTATCTACGATACTAAGACACAGCTTGCTGCGCAAAACGATGAAACTAAGAAAGGCCTTCTTAACGATAAGAAGATTGGGCCTTATTGGCAGCAAGTCCAAGCAGTTAAAGACATCGGAGGAGAGCAGAACCTTCAGAAGTTTAATCTTGATACCATCAAAGGAGATTTCAACGCCAACTATCGAGATTACTTCAGCAAAGTCCAGAAAGAATTCGCTGGACAAGCAAGCATGAAGACTTCAGGTGTTCCTTATACTTTCAACGACACCATTGATAATCTTAAAGCTAACAAAGTCACGGATGGCAAGTTCAATAATGCTGTTCTAAACGAAGTTAAGAAGATTTACGATCCTAGTATTCCCGAAGCTATTCGAATGAATTATGCAATGGCTGCTTTCTCCGATGGCAACCGAGGCATGATCTCTCGTCTTCAAGCTGATGGCGTGGACGCTAAAGGTAAGCCTGTCTCAGGTCAGACCGCTGTCTTCCAGAGATTTACTTCTCCAGAGATGACCAAAGCTATATATGACCTCGGTAAAAAGAATCCTGAAGTATGGAACAACTATACTAAGTGGGCTAAGGAAACTCTTGCTAACGAATTGATGTCTAAGGAAATTCATGATCTTGGAAAGAATTTAGATAATAGTGGTATCTCTATTGGTTGGGATGGAAAGAATCAACGGTTCACAGCTGACTTCAGTGCAGGTCCAGGCAGCATCAACGAACCCACTCCGGGAGCGCGTTGGGCACAGGCTAGTGTTGCAAGGTTGAACGGCAGTCTGACTAATTACAAAGAGATCGCTAAGGTCACAGGAGAAGATCCCACTGCCTTTGTGCTAAGATCTATTGCAGATGCAGCAGGCCCAGAGGTTCTTCAGAATGTCCATGGTCTTCCACATCAAATCATGAGAGCAATCGGATTGTCTAAACTGAACGGTGGACATCAGTGAGTGATGGAATTGTTATAAACGGAACTGTCTACCCAGACGAGTTATCAGCTGTTGCACTGACACATCCCAATATCCCAGATGATATAAAACAACTGTACAGACCTAACATAGAAGATAGACGAGAAGATACAACATTTACGTATGAAATGCCATCTCGTTTTGAGAAGCAGTTCGGTGTAAGTCCTCACGATTTCTTCTTTGGATATCCTAGAGGTGCTTATACTAGTAATAATCTAGCTCAAGAACTTGGTTATAACAATATCAAGAAGCCAGACGCTATAGAAACTCTTGGTTTTATTAATCAAGTAGAGAATATGAACGATCCTTGGAAAGGTGGAACTTCTCCTACTAAGCCTGCTGAAGAGCTTAAAGTAATGAAAGATAACACCATCTCTAGAATGCCTCCAGAAGGCTCTAGGAAGCCCGCTGGTGAGTTTAAATTCATGGGAGGTACTGGGGTACCTGAAGATACTTCTTCCGCTCCTGAGCCTTCTAATGGCGTTGCAGAAGCATTGCTTCCTGAGGGATCTTTTCCTGTAGCAGCTAGTTTTAATGCTAAGAAAGACGTCGAGATGCTCAAAGGTTTCTATGACACAGTGAAGAATGCCTTCGCATTGCCTGGCGATGTTTACAGTGGTAAAATTGATCCTATGTCAGATCAAGGTATTGAGCGTGCCTTTGATCTAGCTGGCTTTATGGTATTTGGACCTGCTCCTGTTGCTGCAAAAATGGCAGACGGTACACTAGGTTCATTCATAGGTGTTAAAGGAATGAACGCAAAGCAGCTAAGAGATTTGAAAGAAGCTCAGTTCCTTGAATCAAAAGGTATACATCCAGATAAAATCTTTCAAGATATTGGAGCCTTTAGAGGAGTAGACAACCGTTGGAGATTTGAGCTAGACGATAGTAAAGCTAAATTTAAACATGGGTGGTATCATGAAGAGCCAAAGCCAGCTTATGTTCCAGCAGATGCTTCTACACCTAAACTTTTAGAAGACCAACTAAGTGATTTATTTAAGCAAGAGCCTTTTGATCCTCACGCAGGAAAGACAGCAACTACTCTTGGAGAAGTCTTAGATCATCCAGATTTATATAAAGCATACCCTTGGTTACAAGATATTCCTGTAATTAAAGATACTTCAGTTCAAACGGCACACTGGAATCCTAACACTAGAGAAATTGTAATAGGCTCTGCAGAGTATAATACTAAGGATGTGCTTTTGCATGAAATTCAACACGCCATTCAAGGTGAGGAAGGATTTGCTGCAGGAGGTTCATGGGGTCAAGCAGGAAAGACTTATGAGCTTAAATATGCTAAAGATTTTAAACAGCAAGTAGAAAATCCTCTTAGAGAAATTTACAATAAAATTAAAGACAGAGGCGGTGATGCAACTAAAGCAGAGCTTGCTGAGATAAACAGACTTCTACCAATAGTCAATAAATGGAAAGAATACGTAGCAGCAGGAGATGAAAAAGCTTACCAAAAGTATTTAAATCTCGCAGGTGAAATCGAGGCCAGAAATGTCGAAGCTAGACTACATCTAACTGAAAAACAAAGATCTGGAGTACATCCTAGATGGACGGAAGACTCTGATACTCCAATTGTTAGTATTAAACCAGCACGGACTACTCCATATGGATTACAAACTGAAGTAAAATAAGGTCCTATCATCGTGAATCGAATTGAAACTTGGCATTCTAACGAAGGCCGCACTGAAATCCACTATTTTCGTCTATCTGATGACGAATATTTATTTGGATACAACCCTCTAATCACTCCTCCAGAGTTATTAGAAAAACTCCAAGAATGGGCTGAAAACGCCTAATCAGAATTAAGACACGAAAAAACCCCCTAAGCTGCGAAGCCTAGGGGGTTCTTTTATGCGCGCTTATATCGCACTAAGCGGGGTCCTTAGCGAGGGGAGCTTAAGCTCTCTTCTCTCGCTTGTAGGAATTACTTCGGAGCGTTAGCCGCCTCGAAGTCCTGCAGAGCCTTCAGGCCCTCGGCAGGCGACAGGATCGTGATGGTTCGCTCAACAGCGTTCCGAGCCTTCTTCAGCTCGTCCTTAGCTGCTTCGAAGCCATCCTTGTCCTCGACGGTCTTCGGGTCACGCCAGCGCAGATGGCCCAGTCCGCCGTAGACCTTTTCATCCTTGTACTTCTCAGGGATCACGAACAGACCATCCTGAATGCGCTTGACGGTATCCAAGAGCGTCTTCGGAGCTTCGTCATCGATCAGACCGAATTTGCGCTCGAGAGCAGTCTTGGCTGTGTAATAAGCCGTGTAGAGTTGCTCGGAGAGGAAGCGACGCTGATCGCGTTCGGTATTGTCCTGAGCGATCACAGTTGCAGATGCGTAGTTCATGGGACTTTTATCCTTCTTCTTAGCGTTTTTGGGTCCCCAGAAAGGTTCCTTACAGGGGGCAGAGCACAGAGCCGGACATGCTGTCGGAGGTGGGCAATCTGCTAATAAAATCTCGTAATCGGTCATTACTTTCTTTCTATTTTCTTTATCGCTAAACTTTGAGTTTTCGAAGCAAGCAATTATTGCAGGATTGATTGCTCGTTTAGGATAGATCAGGTGTATGAAATCCACTAAGTTGTTAAGAGGGTCCATATTATTTCCAAAAGAAAGGGAGAGCGTTTGAGCGGGTTCCGCTTACTACTCTCCCAAGTTCCCGGTCCAAGCCGGTTGGGTTTACTCGACGCTGTCTTCGCTTGATTGAACGAACACAGGCCCAGAATTGATCTGTTCGACCTTCGTGGGATCGGTCTCTGGAACGAACTTGCCGTCCTTATTGACGTACCCGGTCTGAACCACGGTTTCCTTGATATCGAAGTCAGTCATTTGTTTTTCCTTGTTCTTGTTATGACCTAATGAATTAATCTTAGCTCTAACGGCATCTGCACCGTATACAACACCATAACCGTGTTGTTTTAGAAAGTCAAACTCATTCATGATCTAGGCGGTTGCCTAATACGATTTGCATGCTCACTAACAACTTTAGTTGGCACGTTCTTGAGGCGACCCTTACGATGAAAACCTACGTGGTCGAGTTCTTTTCCATCCCCTTTATGGACTCGGCCTTCTTTCATTGCACGTCGCCGTGCACGATTTCTATCAGCTCGTCTCTTCTTCTGTTCAGGAGTACCTTGATATTGATCGTACTCCTTGCGATAGTCCCTCTTTCTTGCAGTCATTTTCTTAGGTTGTTTTACCTCCGGTGGTGATGACCTCAAGCGTGAGAAGGTCTTCGTTAGTTGAGTGTGGGTGAAATTTAATATCTGTAATATTTTGAGCATCATCAATCATTCGAGTAGCATGAAGCCACGAAGCAAGAACATCCGTGAGATTAACACGGGAAATCTCGAGACTTTTAACTGTCTTCCTCTTCAGGAACTTTTCTCCGGAGGACATCGAGGGCTTCCTTCTGCTCAAGGGCTTCTTCCGCGAGGCGTCGTGCGACAGCTTCGTCACGGTCATATTTAAATCTATCTTTCTCTAGAGCAACTCTTCGGCGCTCTGCTTTATTCTTTGGATGGTGCATCAGAAGTCTAACGGTTTGATCTCTGGAAGTTCGAGGTATCCTTCATCTACTAAAAACTCCAGACAATCTTCAGCAGTGAGGTCGTTCAATTCTAGCAGGTCTTCTAGAGAATAGGTCTCTAGTATTGTCGCATAACTCACTTCATCCCAAGCCAATCTGCAATAGGATCGAGGTATCCGTATTTGTCGAGAAGACCGACGATGACGAAGAAGAGAAACGCACCCATAAAGCCTTCAAATACGCTGAAGAGCGATTTTTCTGTTTCGGGTTTCATGTCTTTTCCTTTTCTTTCGTTTGGGTTTAGGCGGGACTATCCAACCGGGGTAGTCGGAAATGAGATATTCGTAAGCTGCTCTGAGTAGTTCAGAACCTTGACCTTTACGGTGTCGACCAACGACGTATCGGTTACAATACGTACATAGCAGTCCTCGGATGAACCCCGAGTGGTGATCGTGATCGATAGAGAGTCTGGTTTTAAAGCTATCAGAATGTCGGCCACACACTGCACAACGACTTCCCTGCTTCCGCAAAAGGATATCATATTGATCCTCACTTATTCCGTATTTCTTAAGTAAATGTCTTGCTCTAGCTGACATTAATTATACACGATACGTCCGTCTCTGTCAACCTCGGTGACGTCAGGCTTCCGTATAACCTTCACGAGGTGGACTGGTTTGGTTCCTCCGCGTTCTTTGTAGAGGAAAGTTCTGAGATGAGGGTTGCAGAAGTATTTGTAAGGATTGTAGCTTGCTTTAAGATCAAGTCTAAGGTTTCCAGACTGACCGTCTGGGATGACACCGCACGTGCAAGCAGGGGGCTCAGGGAGAGCCACGTATTGCTTATACTGTGTAACCCTTTGACGTATGTGGTCTGATCTAAGTTTGTGTTCATACAATGTCATATGGCCCATACTTTTGTCTATACACCAAAGATAGGCCTTATCCTTTACTGTTACTAAGGGGTCGTTAGCAGATGCCAGAAGATACCCATCGAGCTGATCCAGATAAGACCGAAGGAAAACATCTTCGGCAACCAGCTTAGCTTTGACCTTTTGAAAGCCCATGCTATTGATAGACTTGACATCCACAATAGCCCCATCAATGACACAATCTCTGTGACCCTTGACGCCAAGTAGCTCGAGTTCATCTTGCTCTCCTGTGACTGTGTGTCCGGCAGCCTTAGCAAGAGTTATTGCTAGTGCCTCGACTACATCGCCAAAGTGGAATTTGATCCTGACGTGGGCTGGGAGTCTCTCACGTACGCTTGGTGCGTGAACCGATGCCCACAAGCTTCTTGGGCAGACCTCACCCATTGCAGAGAGACGAAGGCGGCCTGCTTGTCCGGATCGATCGTCCAAGAGCCGTTCCATGACTGCAGTCGCCATTTGAGAACTATATCGCGAAGCGTCATCTGGACTAAGCCAGCTTTCTTGTTCGGCGACATGATAAACATCCTTGATGAGAGTATTAATATTCTTCAATTTAAATCCATTAAAGGAGGTCTTACGACCCCCAATTCTCGTTTGGGAAAAGGTGAGGACGACGCGAAAGATCGATGGTCTTTATGATCTCCGCGGTAATCGGGATGCATTCTTGCTCGGGACCATCCAAGACATCCATGATTTCCTCCGCAGTAGCTTTGGATTTCCAGCCTTTGTCGGTATCCCACTCGGGATCAAACGGATGGCTTAGCATTCGTGCAATCTCCCACGGTAGATGGGACACTTTGTCAGATGCCAGTTAGGACAATGCCTGCAGAAGTAGACATACAAGCCATATCGTCTAGCGGCTGCTTTGGCGTCACTCTTCTTGTTGAAGACTACTTTCTTGCTCTTTGGGCAGAGTTGCATCTTACCCTCCGTGCATCAGAGAGCGGAAGCCCAGCACTGCGAGCGGCCCGATGATAGGGAAGGTAGCGATATAGAAGGTGGAAATCGTGGCAATTGACCAGCTCTTTTCTTCCTTCTTTTCTTCCTTCTTGTTGGCCTTCTCGTAGTCGTCAAGAAGCTTCTTCAAAGCTGCTGCTTCTTCCAACCTCTTGTGCAGCATCATCGTGATGCTAATGCCGTCTAGTTCGAAATCCTTCTTGCTGCGGCGCTTCGGCTTAGGCTCCTTGAACGCCTTGCCGTATTCCAACAGCTGGATCAAATCTGATGCCTTCATCGTAACCTCCTTGTGGCTCAGGAGCCAGCTTTTGCTGGCCCCCTGCCCTTCTTATTTATTTATGGGGGACGTGGGGCTTGTGTGACGTATTTTAAGTATTGGTGCAGGGTTCGGGGTTGGACATGTGTCATGATGGCCTCTCTTCCTGCTTGGGTTAGTCTTAATGCGATTGTACGACGTCAGAGACTTAGGACATCCGGCCCGGACGCGGCGTGTAACTACCACTTAACCCGGTGGTTCTCTTCCGTGATTTTCAATCACTATGACGTGATCTACGATCACTACGGCTTGTCTGCTCCTCATCTCGCATCTGACGCTGCTTCCAGCGGTCTAGCGCGAGTCATCCATACAACTGTTGCTTTGGTGTTCGTTCTCATCAACTGCCGGCCTGTGGCAGCTACTTACTCCATAACAAGCAGTACGACCGAGCGTACACATTGCATGATGGATTGGGTTGACAACGATAACCCCGACGTTATCCGCCGTCTGCTTGATCCGCCGATAGACGATCGGTGATCTCACCTATTGAGGGTTACTCATTTAGCCTGTCTCCGACCCGGAGTACTTCCGGCATCTACTCACCACCACGGCACTCCCTCACGGGACCTTAAAGTGGGACCAATTTACAGTTGGCCGACAGGAAGAATAGGCATACTGGCATTCTTTCGAGGCGCTTACCCAGCGGTGCTTTTCCTCTGGCGAGTTCCTGATGTCAGTGAACACTAGCGGTCTATTGGAGGGACAAGCTCCCTGCGGCAACTACCGAGTGAACGGTGGCAAACAGTGGGTGGGTCTGATTGAGGGTCAGACTTACCTTAACTCTAGACGTTAGAACGGAACGCCATTACCGTAGGCTTGCCCATCTTTCCTCAGGGCTGGCTGACTGTTTTAACGAGGGCAATCTCCTCTTTTGACTGGTACTTACGCTAACGCTTTGCATCGTTTACGTTTGCCAACCGTCTGGCAATAAACTCTGTTGCTACCGGAGTACGTAAGGATGTCTTATTTCCTGTTCTCACCTTTCGGACTTTCACATCAGGTTTTAACAACAGTAGCTTATACAACAGTACGTGCTGCCCGCCATGGGGAGGAGTCGAACCGCCCTTTATCGTCTCTGCCTCATAGGTCTCAGGTTTTGTCCGATGACACACCTCATTAGAGGGTCTGGGTAACGCTCCCAGCTTTAAACAGAGTATCCTATGGAACGCTTGTTGTTTCTGCCTTTGCTAAGGTGATGTTTGTTGAGTTATACCCTCTTCATCAGAGGGTCAGCGTCAGTTCGGCAACAATGAACCTGTAGATCATTGCTCCTAGGTCTCAGTCGACATCTTTGTCCTATTTGGGTTCATACGTCCCAACGTGCCCACATGTTTCGGTTGCACCCTAGCACTTCAGGGCCACTTCTTCGGACTGGCTCCTCCTAAGGAGGTCATAAACCCTAGCCCACAGCTAGGACTGTCCCCGTGTGTCAGCACAGGTAATAAGCCATATTTCTGGTTGCTACGCGGCTAATGGGACCGCTGCGCTCGGACTTTCTCTTGTGCCTGTGACTGGACCACCGTTATCACGGGTTCGACACCGTGCTTCAGGATTAGCATTGGTTTGCTCCATCTCTGGTGTCCCTGAAGTGTCCCTACAGCCAAGTCCTAGTTGGTAACCGGGCCATGCTCCCGGAGGTTAGAGATTGTCGGATCACGCCTGAATAGCTCAGGTGGATTTGAACCACTTTTACAACCCATCGGGCTGAGCTAGCTGGAGTCATTTGTAGCGGCACGCCATTTGGATGACCGCTTATCTGGCGGGTCCATTATGCGTACAATGCTCGCAGTGATATGCTGGCAACCCAGCTGCTGCACAGTCGTGGCACAATGCTCTCAGTTTGGACCTGAGGCCTCCACTAACAGGCAGGGAGCGCAACTTAATGCGCACACACTGTGACGGCGCTTCCTGAAGGCGCTAGCGATGAGGTTTCATCGTCACAGATTTCAAAGAGGTGCAGTTCCGTACTCCACTCACACTTGTTGAGTTCAACGATCGGCCGGTACGGTTAGTGCCGTTTCTCATACTGCACCTCGATTAATGAATAGCGACCGGCTTTACGAGCACCCGGTCTTGCCGCGATACGTTGCTTGTTTCATCTCTCCATCTGATCAGTTTTCGGGAGAGTTCTACGGGCGATCATCGCCATCCAAGGGACCCGTAGGCTGCGGGAGTATTTGACCGGGGACACTGCTAATAATCCCACCTCCCACGCTTCCGCACCTTGAATTACTCCGGTATTAGCCGGACACAAGACTATACAATGTGGGGCTCTGCTTGAGCTACAGTCGACGACGGATAGCGATTAGCTCTTCCCGTCGGTAGATTAATAAATTGTGCTGCTTATGGGGACTAGTGGCAGCTACTAGTTCTTCTGTCTCACTTTCCTTGCCTAAAGACGTCTGGCCGAAAGCTTCACCCCGAAGAGAAAATAGCCCCGAGTAACCGGGAGCTATTTGTGCGAAAACCCACTTTGCATTCGCTAGACACGAAACTCTTGCGAGCGGGGTGCTGTTTTTCCATCGCCATCAGCAACTCTTGAGCCCCATTGTTGCAACGGGTAGGGGCGCTCCGGTTGACTTCTCGACTACAACTGTGAGTCAACAGACCTTCTGCTGACTAAGCCAACAGGTTAGGACGTCTTACCATCCCAACCTTCGTCTTTCTTGTACTGAGAAGGAACGAATTCCTCGACAGTCACACGATATAAACGTATGGCATTGCCCCATTTCTCTGAGTTAGGGACTTTATACTTCCTGAGTTCACAAGTGACTTCACAAATGCTTCCATCACCGATACGTTCAGTTACAGGACTTCCATCCTTCATCTGAAGTTTAGGAGGTGTCAGTCCAGTTTGAACTCCTTTGACGAACTCGACGTTACTCTGACGGCTTATCTGAAGATAATAACCATCGTCGTCTTTCTTGAAGACATTCTTCAAAGTCAGCTCCCGCAGTCGTTCAAGACTGTCAGGGTCTGGGTAGAGGTTGAGGCTCCAATTGCCGAACTTGTTAGGGTCAATCAACTGTGCCCACGTGACCTTTCCTCTGAACTTGACTTGGTCAGACTTTGGAGAGATGTCAAATGTGCGGGTATCTTGTATCAATTATTAATTTCCTTGTATGCTTCTAAAGCTTCAATGATTGTATTGCTTTCATCCAATGAAAACTCAAGATAAGCTTTTGTAGGGTCTGCGATGTAATCGATTAAACGTTCAATCTCTTCATTCGTCAATGTGTCTTACTCCAGTTGGTAGCAATTGTGTAATCTTTTAAATCATCATTCCAGTAAGAGCCTGCCAGCGGGCATTTAAGACCCAATTCCTCTCCGACGTGCTGTAGGCTCTTAGCCATCATATCAGCAATGGCTAAAGCAATAGTCATATTATTTGGACATTCGACTTGCCATTCATCGTGCACGAAGTTTACAAGCTTCGCGTCGTATTGTTTCAGTAAAGGCCACCACTTCAGGGTGGCCATCTTCATTACTACAGCCTCTCCGTTTTGGAGATACCCAGACATTGCCAGATGTCTGCGTGATCCAACTTCCGCACCAGGTATTCGCACTGCACGGCCGTCAAGTCCAACGAACCATCCTCGTTTAGCGTCAGCAGGTATGACCTTCTCTTTGAGGTAGGCAAATCCCGTATATCTAGCCAAGAGTCGCTCGTAAGCTTGATCTGCAGCTTCTTCAGAGCAATCAAGAATTTCACGCAGTTTACCTTTGCCCGCTCCGAGAAGCAGCGCATAAATAAATCGTTTTGCTGCTGCTCTGCTTTTGCAGACGTCTCCGAGAATACTTTGATTAAGGCTGTGTGGGTCACTCTTATCCTCCTTCTTACCTTCGACTAATGAACGTGTGAAGTCAGGATCGTTGATGTAATGCGCAAAGATACGAAGCTGAATACCTTCAGCGTCACACCCAACGAGTAATCTACCTCTAGGGGCCATCCAAAGGCTACGGAGTTCTTTCCCTAAAAGTTTTCGTTTTCCAGCAGTATCAAACTCGTTGGGTATGTTCGCGGTATTTGGCGCTTGATGCGCCATCCTGTGAGTCCAAGCGCCGAGACCGTAGAAGCGGCCATGGATACGGTCATCCACTGACACTAGGTCCAGCCACTCAGTTAATGTTCGGCGGCGGGACTCAAGCAGGATGCGCTTCGCGAGGAGGCGGGCAGAAGTTGGAGCGGAAGGTGGGAGAGTTTCTAGATTGTTTTCGTTAACCTTCCATCCGACCTTCTTTAGTATCTCAAGCTTAGCATATGCTTCAGCTTGTGTCAAATGAATATCTGATCTGCCAGTATTTATTGCACGTTCTGTTTCGATGTGCGTCTTAGTTTTATCTATAGGTTTCCAGCCCGCCTCGTTAAGGACGTTGATAATTTGTTTGTGACTACTAGGGTTAAACTCTTCTTGTCTAGTATGTCTATAAGTCTTTCCAATCTCGAAATCACACATTCGATCATGTAAGACGCGAGGCACAGAAGATTTATTAATAGTCCCAAACTTAGTAGCCTTAGGCGTGAACTCACGAATTAATACCTCACGGGGTGGAAAAGAAGAAAGGATGTCCTTGTCTAACGTAGCTAGCTCTGTCTGTACTTTATCTAATAATTGCTGAGCTTTAGCTGTGTTGAAAGCAAATCCATTCTTCTCCAAATCATTACAAACTAATTGAAAACTATGTTCCAGGCGGATACTAGGCTGGCGATCCCTATTAGAAATATACTTAAGATACTTGTTATAAATGCGCTCCGTAATATCCACGTCTCTAATGCAGTACTCTTCCATAGCAATGGAATATTTACTGAAATCTGTAAAGTTTCCCTTTGGTAATCCGAACTCTTCTCCATAGCCTTCTACCGAATGACTTTGTCGTGAAAAGTCTACGAGTTTGCTGACAATGAGGGTATCAAGAACTTGTTCAGTTGGGACTTCAATTCCCGTAAGTCTAAGTAAATGCACACCGTCGTAGCCAAGGTAATTGTGGCCAATGACAAGCTTAGCGCCACTAAGGTAGTCACGTAATCTACGTAGTTCAATATCGTCATCTGAAACCTTTCTAAATATATTATATTCACCAGTATCAATGTCTTTGCAAACAACTAACCAAATCTTAGTTGGGTTGTGCAATCCATTCGCTTCTATATCTATTACAACCCTCAATGAAATTCCTTAATGAAAATGGAGCGGGGGAAAGCTCCCCCGTCCGAAGTCGTCGTTTGTCTGTCTTGATGGAACCACAAGCTGGATCGGTAACGCACAGCGAACCGTTCTTGCGAACCATGACGTTCTTGCCGGCGATGTCTGATGCAAACTGGTTGGCGGCAAGCTCTTCGAAGAACTTCGCTGAACCGGGGCTTAGGTCTTCCATGTAAACCTTAGCCATTGTATTACCACACTGAGCTGGATAATACAAGCTCAAAATCAGAGCCATGTCTTTCTTGTGATCCGAAAGGACATCATCCATTCGTTCCACAATAGCCACCGACCATTCACGTTCGTTATTCCACTCGTTCTTTTCACCGCTTGGATTGGTGTGGCGCTTCCAAGAATACACGCGAGGAACGAAGTTTCCGGCGTATCCCTTCTTAGCGCCCCACTGGATGTAGTCGATCCAGTTATCCAACGTCCTGCTGACCTTGATGACGCGATCTGACCCATCCTTAGCCAGAACAGTGCTGTAAGCACCTCGTCCTAGAACCTTGAACCCGCGCTTCTCAAGACGAGCAATGAAGTTCCAAGGACACTGGAAAGGCGAAGCCTTAGGCTTTGTGATCTGGTCACCCCAACGATTATGCCCGACAACCATGTTGGCATTAATGCCAACCTTCATGATGTTGGCAAGCTTGCAAGCGTCAGCCGGCTCTACAAGTTTAAATCCCTGCGGTTCTGGCGGGTTGACGACTTTCTTTGCTTTACCCGGAAAAGCCATCCATTTCTGGATGTTCTTCATCCGGCGAAAACGTTCACGTTCCTGGAAGTTCATTGTGCGCTCCTCTTGTAGGGAGTTTGTGCACTTATGTGCTAAGGAATACGCAGGGGCTTGTAGTTCATACGGAGCCCCTGCGTGTGTTGTTAGCCGATGTTGCAGCCGCGGCCGATGATAGGGAGGTTCCAGCAATGGATGTTGCCGGTGAGGTAGAGGAGGAGGAGCAGAACCACACCTACTCCAAGCAGTGTCACCAGAAAGTCCACAAACGGATTGCGAAACATGTCTTCTCCTCTTTGGCGGAATTGCCTAATGAATGAGGGACTACTCTACAGTATGTCGTTTTCGTCCCTCTCTCGGTTACCTTCCGAGGATTTCATTCATCAGCGTCTTATAGACAGCTGAATACTTATCGATGGCTTCGGAGTATCGACCATCGGAGTTGTTTTGCGATGCGTATACCTTCAGCAGACCTCGCATGTCAGTCATGGTCTTCGCTGTTGGCTGATCCAAGGAGATGATGTTCATTGTTAATTCCTGCTTCATTGTCAGGTTTTTCGGGCAATACTGCCACTAATTTATACTGTTGAGAGAAGACCTCGGACTTCACCCAACCGAGTTCTCCTCCGAGAGTTCCAGGGTTCTTGATAAGAAGGATGCATTCATCCATTACGAATGCTACTCCGTACATGTCAAGCCAGCAACCGACAGTCGATTTCGCATGACACACGAAACGAGCACCATAGCCCAGCTCTCTGAGCCAGTCAGGACCCTTGGGTCCAACTCCATCTGGCTTGGGAACTGGGTCTACTCTTCCTCCCTCGTAGACCATGAAGGTCTTCGGTTTCTCAACCGCATTTGCATCAATCACGGTTGTACTCCTGGATTTGGTGACGAAGGATATTCTTCAGCAGACGATGGCGAGCACGCTTCATGCGCTCCAAGCCTTTGAGTGTTACGCGAACGCTGCTCTTCGAATAGTGCATGTTGATCCAGAATTCGATGCTTTCGAGTTGAAAGCGCAGCTGAGCGATGATGTCCATTTAAAACCCCTCTAGGATGCCCTAGGAAGCTCCGTGGTGCGTTATTTCTACAGCCCGGTACCTCCCTACCTGAGAGGGTTTTTAACCGCCACGGGCCTTCCTATTGGCTTGTGCCCAATGCCATAGCGGAAAAGACTGAAGTACCTTCCAGACTGTGCTGACTGGTTCTTTAAGTTCTTTCGCTATCTGGTTCAACGACTTCCCGGTCGTTGCTTCGTCGAGTATCCTTGCTACTCTCCACGAAGGAAGAGGATTGTACGTTCCCATGGGTTATCCCCACATGTTTTTGAGCGGTGATTAGCACCAACTCACCGGGTCTTACGCCCGTTGTTGTTTGTTTGAATGCGTCGAAATCGTACGTCGACGCTTTATCGCCTCGGAGGATCACGGTGCGCCTGCCTTTCTCGGATGCACAATCTCCTCATCCTTGGGGCACTTTACACAACCGCCGCCGGAGGTTACTGCGAGATAGAAGTTGGGAGACTCTACAAAATTCCGGTAATAAATCACAGCCTCCTCGCCATCTTCCCAGATATCATGGATGTCATTGTACATCTTACCGACGACACAGGGTTCACCTTTGAGGCTGGAATCACGATGCCATTTCCTCAATTCTCCGGTTATCGTTTGCTGGATTGGTTGCGATGCCATAGCCGGTATCCTCGTTTAGCGTGTAAGTTGCAGGATCAAACAGCAACTGTCCAGCCGGTCCAGTGCGCCCACAGAACCTGTTCTTTGAAATCATTAAATTAGTCGTCCGCCTGATTATCGGGTCAGACGACTTGATGTCGCGTGTCAGATCAATACGAATGTCAGCTATTTTGCTGATGTTTCGGCTGCCTCTTGTGAGGCCGTCGTCGTTGACGTGCGAGACGACGACAAGGGCGAAATCGAGCTCTTTGACGAGCATTTCGAGTCTCGTCGAAAGATAGTCGAGAGCCCGCCGTTCGTTATCTCCTCCAAGACCGCTGACAACCATAGTAATGTGATCCAGGAAGACATACCGACAGCCACGAGCACTAACGAGAAATCGTATGGTGTCGAGTATATGCTCTGGATCATCAGACCCAAAGTGAGAGTAGATGTGTAGGCGGTCATCGTGCCTAACAAGGGCCTGTACCGCGTCGTAAATCTCAATGTCCGTAACGCCGCAATCCGGGAGATGCACTGGGCGGCGGAGATAGATGCCCGCAAGTGCTTGAAGCAATCGTTTCTTAGGTTCTTCCAAGAATATTCCTGCGACGGCTGCATCGGGGTGTTCCTTTAAGATTGAGTACATGATCTTATGCATGACCTCAGTCTTACCAACACCCTCCTGAGCTGTAAGCAGTACGCTTTCCCCAGTGCGAATGCCGTAAGTCATAAAGTCAAGCGTTGGCACCCCGTAAGATACTCCAGCTTTAGGAGCCTCAAACAGGATGTTCTTGAACACCCTGAGTTCGCTCTCGATGTTGTCGGGAAGGAACTTCTTGGCGCTCTCGAATAGGCTCCTTAGTTGCTCGTGTTCTCCGTGCTGGACGAAGTCGTTGGCGTCCTTTCGGTTGCCTCCGGGGAACTTGATTTGAAAAAGCTTCGAATAATCGAATAGCTTTGCGACCGCAGCTGCCGCATCTCTTCCCGCCTCATCTCCATCGAACGCGAGATATATGCGGTCGTATGCGTTAATTGCGGATCGGTCAGCGCCAACGTCTGCGACAGCACTACCGCTGCTGTGTACAGACACGACGGGACAATGTAGAACCATCTGAAGAGAAAGCGCATCTTCATACCCCTCGGTAATTACGATGTGGCGGTGAGAACCGGGCACAAACTTATCAATGCCAAAACAACCAGCTTTGTATTCGCCCTCGTGGTAAGCTTTTAATTTACCTTCTATCGGACGAACATGAAAGCTCCCGTTTCTTTCTGGGTACTTGACAGCAATAGGTTTTCCGTCTTTGTCAATCTTTGTTTTAGCACCATATTTTCTAAACGTTGCAACGTCAATGCCCCGTAAAGGTAAATATTCAAAAGTATACTCAGTATCAGAAAGACTTCCATTCAATCCATTAACTCCAATATGGTGGTTACAGGCAAAGCAATGTTTATGCCCGTCGTCGAAAACAATTAAATTATCATGAGAGGTGTCCCGACCATGACTAGCGCACTCGGGACACCTTTCGTTACCTACCGCTTTACTTGAGCGGTCGTTTAGGGAAAGCATAATACTCCTTTAGCCACGGACGCCGTGACTCAAAAATGTTAACTGTTTTAAATCCTCGGAAGCCAGCGTCGAGCAGGTTATTCCAGTACTCTTCCATGCCGACGTACATCCAAGCACGGACGATGTGGACGCGCTCTCGACTCTCTACAGCTTTTCCTTGGAGGACGAGAGGAAGGTCTTGGTACATGTCGTATTCGTCGTTGTAGTACTGCGTTCGATTGACCTCGCGGTACGGAACGATTAAGTTCACACGCTTACGACGGAATTGTACAGTATTTTGCTTGTAGTTGTCAAGCTCTCTGAATTGATAAGGCCTGATCGCGAAGATCTGTCCTTGGATTTTGAGAGGAGGGGGGAAGTACCTGATCGTTTGATGGAGCATTCTGCTCATCATCGGGATCGGCAACCGATCTTCGCCAGTTTCGAGATATGAGTACTCGAAGGCATTGGCGGTAAAGGCATTCGCAACGAATGCGCTGTCCTCGATCAGGCAGTGGTGGGAATGGTTGAGCTTGGTATCGTCTGCGGCGAACAGGAGTTGAAACTCAAACTGTTCGAGATACCCAAGGTCGGGAGAGTGCCGAACTGAGTCGGTGATCCAACGAGCTTCTGCAGCGTCAGGAAAGTTAATACCCTGACCAAAAAGCTTGGCGAAAGTATTAGCGGTTTGTTGAATGCCCATATGCTCCTCCATATTCAAATCAATCACGAAAGAGCCGACATCCCTTGGGAGGGGGATGGAAGGATGCCGGCTCTCTCGCTTTTACGTAGGTCCTTACTCCGCTAGATGTCGTCGCCACAACGGGTCTCTAGGGAGCAGCTCTCCTACGTATCAGGCTGCCTTGCCACCCCAGAAAGATTTCTTGGGGGCAGGAGCAGGCGTCTTGTCGACGGACTCGACCTTCTTCGAGCCGTTGCCGAGATCGACAGCAGTGGTCACGACGTTGGTCTTGGTGGCGGCGATGACATGAGGCCGAGCGATCGAGCGCCACATCGTTGCATACAGAGCAAGGGCACGAATATCAGTCTGGCCGATGCCGATCAAACTGCCGAGAGGCCAGTTCAACGTCTCTTCCGGCTTCAGGCCGATACAGGCGGCGAAGTTCGGAAGTTCCTTCTCGATGGCCTGCATCTGCTTCGGATCAGGGATGACATTTGAGTTGCCGTCGATGTACTTGGCGACATACTCCAGCACCTTCTCGAGATCCTTCGGCTCGATGATAGGAAGTTCCTTGTTCCCGACAGCGCCGGAGATGTCCCGAGCTGTCGCGGCCGAAGGCGCCGGCGTTGCCGTATCGGTCTTGGACTCCGCCGCTGCGAGCTTCTTCTTCAAGGCGTAGGTCTTGAACGCTTCGAGGTTGTCGATCTGAGCCGCTTCGAAGTCGACGACGATGCCGGGCAAGCGCTTCTTCCATTCGGAAGGAACCTTGTTGGTGACGATGTCGTACCACAGCTTGACATCCTCGTTCTTGTTGACCCACGACGGAGGCCTCGCAGCCAACTTCGGGGTTTCGCTCTTCAGAGGTGAGCCGGCGTCGTTGACAGGCTTGCCATCCCTGCCGGTGACAGTGTGGATGCCGTTCGCATCGGTCGAGACGCTTGGCACTGAGGTCTTGACTTCCTCCGGCTTCTTGCTGCCACCCCAGAAGGACTTCCTGGGAGCAGCTTCGGCCTTCGGTTCAGGTCTGGCAACCGGCGCAGGATCGCCGTAGCCGTGCTTAATGGATGCCCAACCCCAGTCGGCAGGTTCGGTGCCGATCTCGTTCTTGCCGAGGTTGATGACGTCGCCGTCACAGGGCATGATGCTCAGCACCGCCCGGTGGCCGACGTTCACGAGAAATTCCTTCTTGAACGTGTCGCCCTTCAGCTTGGCGACGATCTTGTCGAGATCGCCCTCGAAATCATTGCACCACTCGACGATCTTCGGAATGAGAAGGCCGTTGACGTAGTTGAACTGCTCCGAGTGCTCCTTCGGATCGTCGTGGCCGAGGAGCGTGCCTTCCAGGTAGATCGCGAAGAACGGGTTGTTGTCGCCGTCGTGGATGACGAAGGGTTGGATGTCCTCCGCCGACACAGGCTTCGCCCGGTTGCCCAGGTAGACGTTGACGGCGTTGTCCTTGGCGTTCTCGAAGAGCTGCTTGAGGTCGCTGACGTCCAGCTTCGAGACTTCCTCGCGGGTGATGGCCAGATCCGGCTTCCCCTCGTGCGTGTTCTGGACCGAGAAGCCGAAGACGTTCGGTTTGACCTTCTTCAACATCAGTTCCAGCAGATCGTCGGGTGGTAATTGCCCGGCTTTGATGTGTAGGATGACTTGGTTATCGACGTTCATAGGGCGATGCTCCTCTGCTTGCCCGTGATGCAGCTCACGCTGCTTTCCTCCGCCAGAATTTTCCGACGGTCTTGCCCAGACGTTCCGTGAACTTCGGGGGTGTTGGTGAAACGCCACGCATAGCTCGATCACGCTTCAGGCGTTCCTTGGTCATCTTCAGGATGCGCTTCTTCGGAATGAGATCGTTGAGTTGCATCCTTTGCGCAGCATCCGCGAACATCGCGTTTGCTTCTTTGTTGCTGATCTTACCCTTGGAGAGCAGATTGTCGATGCCGTCTTGGATGATTTCGAGCCAAGCGGCATGGATCTTGTCGTTTCGATCCTTAAGGACCATGCGAAACCCCTTCCGCTTGACCCAGCTGCGATGCCATTGGTACAGCAACGCAACTACCCCTATGCCGACGAGCAGACAGCCGAGGTCAAATGCTGTAAGCTCCGAAAACTCGATGGGTAGCAAGTTGCTCGAGGCACCGGCAAGTGCTTCGAACTGCCAATCCACCGAAGTGGTTGTATCCATATTTCCTCCTTAGTTGATACGGGGAACGCGCTTGCCGGTGACCGGGTCCTTGGCCGAAATCTTCAACGACATACCACGTTTGTTGTAACGACGAACGATCTTCTTCATAGCTCATCCTTCGTTGGCACAATGCCTAATGAATACAAAGGCCCTCCGCCAGAGGGGAGCTGGCGAAGGGCCGGGTACAGCTCGGCGAGGGGCTTACTCCGAGCTATTCAGTAGGATGGGCCGTCCGTTCGACCCTTTTACGAGTACCCACCAGATACTCAACCTATTAGTTGGTGGGCGACGTCGAGGAGAAACGCACCCACCGAATGGTACCAGCTTGCCAAGCGTCGATGCAACGCTTGCGATCCATGTACGTCATAGACGTCTGGATAATCTTAGTCGTATGGTTCTCTTCATAAATGACGAACCGTGTACGCTCCTCGTTATAAAACAACAACGTCTTCTGCACCGATGAGTTGCACAGAGCGACATTCATCAGCGCCGGTGCAAGGTCTTTGATGCGCTGGATATGTGCAGAGATTTGCCGACGTCCCTCGGAGATGTGCTGACCTTGCGCATCCATGAGCCGGCGCTTGACGAGGTAGTCGATGTACTCGTCGTCGAAAGCGAGCGAGCGAGAGCGCTCTTTCAACTCCCGCATAACGAGCATGTTTGGAGGCTTTCCCGTTGGGATGTAGTCCGACGCGAGACTTCGTGGAAACAAACGCTTGTGACGCTTCATCTTCAGCGTCTTAGCTTGCATAGTTCGATTAGCCATTTCCCTCTCCCAGTATCTATATACTACCACACTTATCTTGGCAGGTCAAACGCCTAACTAGTTGAGGACCTTCCACCTTTCCCAACTGGCCGCCATCAGCAGCAGTATAGCTCCGATAGCTGGAAGGACGTAATGCCACGTCGGAGTAGGCTTGGCAGAGATTTCAGCAGTCTGCTGCCGTACTTGTTGCATGAGCTGCAGATATGCTTCTTGCCTGATCCGCTCGATTTGAGTGGGCACTGGAGGCCACATGATGACGTACATCACAGGAGCGTGCGTAGTTTCGAACGTACCCTCCGGAGGATCAGGTGGACGAGCAACGAGTAGAGCAGCCCCGCGACTACTCCCACTAAGAACGCCGTCAGAAATATGGCCAGAAGGGCTAGGTATGCCATGCGCAACCCCCGATGATAGGAAGAAAAGAATAACAAAGGCCTTGACAGCCCTTTGTATCTGTGATAAAAGCGGTGATCCGCCGCAGGTTAGATATACCTTAACCATCTACCCCTCCTACTGGTAGACGTATTGGATACGACAAACACCTGTCGCCATGTCAAGCCATTTCGTGCTATCTGGCTTTACCTTCAACTGAAGCTTGTAGCGAACACGCGGCTTACAGCCGATGTGCTTGTTGCTGATATTCTTTTTCCAATCAGCAGGAAGCTCGTTGACTACCGAAAGGTAGCCTTCCTTGAGTTGTCGTCTGGGCATGTCATACCCAGGCTTCACCCGATTGTATTCCGGATGGCTGGGGTTCCAGATAGAATGCTTAGAGAGAAGCTCTTCCTTTTCCCAAGGTTCTTTAGATAAGCATTGTCGCTTATTCATATGAGCCAGACGGTGTCTGATCTGGGCCTTCAGGTGAGCGCAAGTCTTGCGATCAAGCTTGACACCGTTGCGTAACCTGCTGACTGCAAGCGCACGCTTCATGTCGTTGAAGTTGCGTGGTGTCGTATCCCTATACGATTGGAAAATACCATCCCAAAAGCCCATTACTTCCTCCCCTTAGCTGCTAGATACACCTTGAAGTTCGTGGGGTTAGGGGACGAAGGGTTAATGATTGTCCCCGCCTGATATACACCCGTGTAGATGTATATCCAATGGTGAGCCCGTCCGCTGGCGCTGGTGATATGACACAGCGCTTCGACGTTGTCGCACGCAGCGAATTGAGCACCACACGCACAAATTGCAATTGGAGGTTGGTTCTTGCACATCACGGCTTTCTCCCATGCGTTCCGTCGAGAAATTGGCGGCGACGAGATGCCTGATCTTCCGTCCTCTCGACGGTCTCACGGAGATCAGACAGATCGATGAACTCATCAGCCTGCCGCCGCAGGTCGTCTGCACAGAACTTGGGATTGGTCTTGATGGTAGATACGACAGTAACGAACATGCCGTGGCTACGCTGGAGGGCTTCAACAAGAAAACGGAAGTCACCATCTCCAGAGAAAAGAATGATGTTGTCGACATACGGTGCGATCTCCTTGGCGATCACAGCGATCTCGATATCCATGTTCCCCTTCGTCTTGGTAGACGTCTGGGTGTTAGCGGCCTTGCACTCAGTACATACAAAACGGTGGGTCTGAGTGAACTCCTTGGTGTCCTTCTTGATGACGGTGAAGCCGTTGAACTCCATGAAATCAATCATTGGCTGAAGGCTGTTGTATTCTCCTTCAGACGGAAGGGCGGTGAAGTAGTACGACTTGAAGATCGTACCTTCGAACGAGTCGAGCAGCTTCTTGTAGTCGACGCTGAAACCGAGGGCATTGCAGGCAGCGTGGAGATTGCTGCCATCGATAAGGATAGCCGTCAGACGACTGCTACCACCGCGTTTGACAATGCGCATGTTCATCTCCTCAGATTATAATGAACCAGACTTGTTAACGTTAACCTTGAACCCTTCGTGATCTCGAAGGGGGTAGTGTTCGCAAGCGATCTCGTAGAACTTCTGGACGTAATCAGTCCATCTATGCTTGGACTTCTCAATCCAAAACATCTCTCTCGTAATAGTAAAACTGCCGCGGTCTTCGATGACCCGGCAGGTAACTCTCATTCCAGTCGTGGATATCTCCACGTAATGTGTCAGGCTAGGCAACTCTCGTCGCCTAACCACCGTTTCAAGCAGAGGCTGCATTCATGCCTCCTTGCGTGTGATACGGAGATCGCGCACGCCGGTGTATTTGTACGTATCCATGGCGTTACAAGATAATTTGTTCGCCACTCCCCTGTTGTGAAGACTTACCCGTGTACGCCAGACGTTCGAGTCGGCGTTGAAAACCATCAAGCAACCACCTTCAGGCACGAAGGCCAGCAGTTGCGTGATAGTAAGACTGCCAAACCTAAGGGTCATGTCAGTCTTCCTTCCAGCTTACGATTATGTCGCACAACTCTTTGTCACCGCGCTTAACCATAGCGTTGCTGACCTTCGAGACTGTGAACATACCGTATGTGGAGGCTTTAGCCCTCCAGTTCCGATGTTGTGCATTGAAGACAATCAAACACCCATCGTCTGGAATGCACTCCAGCAAAGAAGCTGTACTTGCTTTTCCACCTCTACGGTACTTAAACATAGACGGTTTCATGCTACCAATCCTTATAGCCGGGGTTAGACGGGTTGGCGATGATCGACGTCGTGACGTTCTCGTAGTGGAACGGGTGGTTCATGAACTCGTCATGTTTGAGGTTCATGAGAAGACTGCAGAACTTGTCTGCACGGGCTGCCGTAGCAGCCTGCATGGTTTCTAAAGGAATGCTCACGAAGACATCTTGCGCCTTCGTAATGTTCGGTATCACACCGTAATCACGCGTGATAACCCGATTGTTGCCGGATGCACGCCGGCCCCAAAACTTAGCTCCGCTGCTCATTTCTTTCCCCTTCAGTTACTGACGAGATGCCAGTATCTATATTGTAGCATGCCGAGCTAGATAGGTCAAAGCGCTAACTAGTTAGCTGACTGCAACACACGAGTACACCTTACGCATAGCAGCCGTCCTATCATCAGAGCTAGGCCAAATAGCATTGATCATAGAATGTACACTACGGTATATATACACCGCCACCTTACGCATACAGTGTTCCTATCATCAAATGCACATACCTGATTAACTTAGGTGATGTGCAATACAATATCTACCTGAGTGCAGCGCAATAAAAAACCCCGGTCACCTTGCGGTGCCGGGGCTGATGTTGCAGTGCGGTAGTTATTCCGCCGCGCGGGCGGCTTCGAACGTGTTGCGCATGCGATTGTGAAGGGTGTCACGCGGTGCGGTGTATTCGCTGGCGATCATTTCCAGATCGCCCGTTGAGAGCGTGACCTTCGTGTGGCCGGAGCGCTTGGAGAGGTAGAACACTGCGGCCACCTCGTAGGCGCGTTCGATCCGGAACGGGCCATCTTCCAGCGTGCCGCAGTCGCCGTGTTCCAACAACCGAACCATGCATTCGGCATCGTCGCGGTTGACGCACGTCATCATGGTATGAGCCGTGATGGTTTCTCGGTTGCGGTCATCATGGGATGCTGAGCGATCGGTACGTTTCGTATAGCATTGAACAACGTATTGCATTGTAGTTCCCCTTGCGTGCGGTATTGCACGACACGCTAGGGCACGTATGCCCTAGCGAAGCTTGCAATCCGATGGGGCTAGGCTGCCTTGTTGGCAACCTGCTTAGCGAGTTCCGATCCACCTTGCTGGAGCTTGAGATACTTCGCGCCAGCGCCGGTATCTTCGATCATGTGGTTGAGGTAGTCGCGGAGTTCGAAGACAGTGACGATAAGTTCGTCGTTGTCCTTGGAGTTCATGAGCTTGTAGAGCTTGCCGATATCGGCCTTGTCCTTCTGTTCGCCGATTTCCTCGAACCATCGATGGAGTTCGGCCATGACAGCCAAGCCCTTGTCGATGGTCTTGATGACAAAACCGTCGCCGTTGTTGGACGCTGCACCGCCGCCCGGAGCTTTCTTGGTCGCGCCGCTATCGACCAACGCTTGAAACGTGCCGCCTTTCTCCAGCGCTTTCTTGGTATTGAGCCGAAGGAATGCCGAGATAGAGAACGTTTCGTGCTTCGCGATAGGCCGGGGATTTCCGTCCTTGTCCTTGTCGGGGACCAACCACACCCGGATAGGTTCGGGGGTGTTCTCGACTTCTGGCAACTCGCCCTTGGTGAAGTCCACATCTTCGGGTGACTTGCCCTTCACCCAGATCGGTTCGCACTCCACGCTGGGATACGCGCGGACTTCGAGGGTCTTGAAGTGCAGCGCCATCGCCTTCTTGTAGGCGTTCCGCATGGTGAGACGACGGCCGTTGAGGAACTTCAGGTGCGTGTCCCGCTCGTCAGAGGACATATCGAGAATGTCCTGCGGGATATCGTCCTTGACCATGTTCTTGTCGCTCGCCCTCGTCACCCATTCGATGCGTGATAGGAGCGTTTGTCCGGCCGGGGTGCCGTCAGCGAAGTTGACATAGAAGTTGCTGTTGACAAGCTTGCGCTTGCCCTTGGCGTCTTCCTTATAGACCTTGAACTCGTCCGGGTTGTTCCCGCTATCGCTATCGGGCACCGCGAACTCGCTCAATTGTTCCTCGCTGAAATCCATCTTGAGGCCGAACAGCACGCGGAACGGTCCCCCCTGCCAATCTTCTTTGGCTTTCGAGACGAACTCGATTGCCGAGTTGCTGGCGTGCCCCGCCTTGGCACCCAGCGCTCTTGCGTGTTCGGCAAGAGCTTCACCGTCGATGTTCGGGATGTTGGTCTCCTCGTTGCTCTCGGTGCCCTCGTCAGAGGGCGGAGCGGACAAGGATTGAACAGCAACGGACGACTTGAGTTGATTGCGATTAAACATCTTTCTTCTCCTCATTGAGCACCCCTGCCCATGTCTGCCCTCGGTTAGAGTTAGTCCTTTTCCCAAGTAAGGAACGGGAGGTATGTAATACGCCCATGATCGATAGGACGTGACATATTCCAAAGGATTACACGGTCTGGAAAGATTTCGACCGTGGTTCGTATCGCTGGCACTTGGTAGTGAGCGTCTTCATTGCCTGATGTGTACCCATCGTCATAGGCTTGGACGATAGTCCACATTAATTCACGCAGCGTTGTCAGTCCTTCATGCCAATTCGAGATTGCCTGATTAACTGCGATAACGTGCGGCTTATCCATGTAGTCAGAGAACCAAGCGTAGGGCTTGGATGGATTGCGCCAGTCATGGAAAGGATTAGTCATTTGCTTAGTCATTGCTCTGCTCCATGAGGGCAGGCAAGGACAGGGGTGCGGTTGAGACACGATACCGCCATAGCGGCCATGTCTTGGTTAGGTAGTTTCAAACAGCCCGATTAGGTGCCCGGTGGGTAAGGCGCGGAGGCGACTGCCTCGATATGCCCTTACCAAACCAATCAACTAACCAGCCACCATATTCGCATGTCTAGATCGATGGGTCAACTGCGTGCAGCGCATAGCTGCTATGCAAATCTGCTCCGAGACGTCTAAAAGCAAATACGCATACCTAAGCTATAAGCTATGCATAAATGCATTAGGACTCGTAAGCAACTCTAATGCCACTCAAGCTTTATGCTCTACTCTTCATATGCATTGAAGCTATGCATTATAGCGTAAGTGTCTGGCATAACCCTTGCCGGAACCGTCGCCTATGGTATCTGGCATGCCGTATGCCACCCCGGCCAAGGGGGGTCGGGGGTGGCATAAGCGCCAATGAATTACACCTCAAACATATCGCACCAAAATTCTACTTTCTCTAAATCTATTTTATTTAATCTTTCTCTTTCCTCAAGAGGAAGACTCCACCACCATTCAACAGACATCACCATTTACGTATATCACCTAGATATAAGCATAAAGCTCCTAAAGCTATAAGTACTCCAATACCTATAATCAATACTTCTAGGACTTCTCTTAACCAGTTATCCATATCTTTCTTCTCCTCAGTTCTTTTTCTATTATAACTAACCTTACTGTAATCAGTGAAATCAATCTTCATCTAACCCTTCAATCTCTAACATCCAGTACAAATCATCGAGTTTAACCCACCATCCTTCATGGTTTAGAATTCTAGAATAATTCTTCATTTGTGAGGGTAAAATACCACATGCCTCTGCAAGGCCATTAGAAGGCCGTAGGCGGGGGTTAGTGTGTTCAGGTAGGGTAGTACCAGTCATGAATTTAAACGCACCAGTGAGCTTCTAATTGAATCCTAGAGGCATTCTACGAGCAGTCGAGAGAAAACATTCATTTCTGCGCATCTAACCATCTTCCAGAGGGTATTTTGCCTCTAGAAGCTATGAAAGCTAGGAGTTCTTCGTAGGTCAGATGGTTCTCTGACCACTCGTAAATCCTAGCTGTATCGCTGTCTTCAGGTACTACTATTAGCTTCTGTATGTTCAATCTTATGCTTCCTTTCGTAATCTCTCATAAACTTTAAAGCCCACTCTAAGCAAGAAACATCTAAGTCTTCATTAAGCATTAGTACATGTTCTTTATGTCTTCATACGACATCAGTACATTTTACTGATGTCTTCATAAGACATAAGCAAAGGATTCTTCTCCTTATGCTTAATCTCCCAATATACTTTCATCCATTTATCTTTCAGAGTATCCCATTCTTCTTTAGTCATGGCTCCATGGTTCTCTTCATCTAGACGCTTAAGCATCTCTAAGAAGCCTTCATTAGGGTTATTAAGTACTTTCTTCATATAGTTCCTTTTCACTCATTGGCCAGTCGCACAAGGATATCTCCATGACACGGACTGGGGCTGCACCAACACCCGAGGCGTAATCCTTTAAGGCTTTTGATGTCTTGTAATAATTCAGGAGAGTTTCGTAAGTAGGATTCGTACTTGCTAATAACCTCGCTTCTAGATCCGTCTTTTCCAATCTCATACGGGTTTCCCCATTTACTTGGTCTTCCGATGTATATGTCATAAGGTTCTTTCTTGCAATGTACTACTTTCATAGAAACTCCTTTACAAGGATTATACATCCGTGGTATAATTATGTCAAGGGTTAATAACTTGCTAAAGACCAGTCCCCGCAATAACACTAATTCAAGGATTTATCCCTATGGCACTACTTCGTAATCGTCAAGTAAACGTACTTGGCCCTGTAGCTCCTGAAACTTCTCCTGTCTGGACAGTCCAGTATTCGGATGGCACTCGAGAAGACACAGAGCTTAAAAATATTCAGATGTCCGATTCAGAACTCAAAGAGTTCACCAAGAACAACGGTGAGCGTCTAGCTAGTCAGGTTCACCCTATTTCTGACAAAGAGCATCAAGAAGTCCTCGACAATCAGGACGTCAAGAAAATCAAAGAAAAGCAAGCCCGAGGCGAAAGCAATCAACAGCATGTCTTTGTCCCAGCTACGACTTACGTGAAACAAGCTGACGTCGACTCTTCTAAGTCTCAAGGTCAGCCAGCTAACGCTGAAGACAATCATGGTACTAAGCAGACCATCTTTCCTAAATCGGTAAAAGCATGAGTCAAGTCTGGCACTTCGTTAAACTAGCGACTTCTGTATTAGCAGGGTTCGCTGCTTTAGTTTGTCTTTTCTTCGCTCCTCATATGGTTATTCCTCTTTCAGCTGTGAGCATTGCTTTCTCACTTATGCCTGAATGATGAACCTTAATTTCAACCAACAACCCCAGGGTTAGGGGGCTTAGGCCCCCTTTCATTATGCCTCTCATAGAATACTCAGTATCAATCGGTAATATCATCACTATCTTTTCGGTAGTAGGTTCAGTAATGGCCCTAATGTACAGTATGAAGGGTGATATATCAATTGTCAAGCATGACATCCACTACTTACAGCAAAGCCACAAAGCTTTGACAGAAGCATTTGCTCAATTAGGAAGGGTATTAACTCAAGTAGCCGTACAGGACCAGCGAATGAATATGTTAGAAAAACGATTAGATGAACTTGCGCATGGTCACGGATACGTAGATTCGAAGACCAGAAACTAATGCCAAATAGAATTCCAAGTATAGGCGGCGTAGTTCCAGTTCCTGATCCGACTAAGCTTACTACAGATGCTGTAGATAGAGCTAAAGCGGAACTAGATATCAGGCTACAATCTCTGAAAGATCTTATTGATCAGAAATTTGTAGGAGTAGCCAAAGAGTTCGCGATGAGAGACATCGCACTAGCAGCGGCTTTTAAAGCTGCTGAAGCTGCTGTTGAACAGCAGAATAAAAGCAATACACTAGCAGCTGACAAAGCTGCATCTTCTTTCACTAAACAAATTGATGGTTTAGACGAGAAAATAAATGACCTTAAGGAAAGAATGTCTGAACTTCATACCAGGAATTATACAGCTTTAGGAGGTTACTTAGTAGGAATACTAGGAGCTGTAGGTATAGTCGTTATGATTGTCCAGAGGATTCATTGAAGAAATTAGAAGTCGAACAACTACGCGACCAACGTAGGTTGTTAGCTGAGAATTCCCTAGAAGAGTTCATCAAGCTCGTGGCTCCCAACCGAGTTCTAGGCAACATACACAGAGAAGTCATAAGCTGGTGGGAATCTTCCAAAGCGAAGAAACACCAAATCCTAATGCTTCCACGAGACCACATGAAGTCAGCGTTAATCGCTTTTCGTGTGGCACAAGCAATTACTAAAGATCCTACGCTTAAGGTTCTGTATATCTCGAGTACTTCTAATCTTGCTACTAAGCAGTTGAAGTTCATCAAAGATATTCTAACTAGCGATGCTTATCGATTATATTGGCCTGAGCACGTCAATGCTCAAGAAGCCACTCGAGAGAAGTGGACAGAGCGTGAAATCAGTTTGGATCATCCGAAGAGGCGCGAAGAAGCCATTCGTGAGCCTACGGTTTTTACAGCCGGTCTCACTAGCAATCTCGTCGGATTACATTGCGACATCATGGTTTTAGATGACGTTGTTGTTCAAAGTAATGCATATATTGAAGACGCAAGAGAAAAAGTAAGAGATCAGTACGGCTATCTTTCTTCTATTGCAGGTGGAAATTCAAGTCAATGGGTTGTTGGTACGCGATACCATCCTAAGGATTTATACTCTACACTATTAGAGATGGAAGTCGAGACGTTCGATGAGCTTGGAAATGTTATCCAGAGAGAAAAATTATTTGAAGTCAAGGAACATCCTGTTGAAACAGCAGGCGACGGAACTGGTCAATTTTTATGGCCTCGTCAGCAGCGCTCAGACGGGAAGTGGTTTGGCTTTGACTCAAGCATACTCGCGCAGAAACGCGCGCAATACCTTAATAAGATTCATTTTCGTGCTCAGTACTACAATGATCCTAGGGATGTTGATTCTTCTGTTATTAAACGAAGCTTTTTCCAATACTATGATCCAACCTGGCTTGTAAGGCAGGGAGGACATTGGACATTCAAGGGTGCTAGATTAAATATCGTCGCTGCCGTTGATTTCGCATACAGCCTTGAAAAGGAAGCTGATTCCAGCTGTATTATAGTTGTAGGTATAGATGGAGATCGTAATTATTACGTTCTAGATATCGACAGATTTAAAACTAAGAAGATATCGGAATACTTTGATCGTATTCTTAAGATGTTTGAGAAATGGGGTTTCAGGCATATACGAGCTGAAGTCTCCGTAGCGCAGACAGTTCTAGTAGATGATCTAAAAGATAACTACATTCGTCCTCTAGGTCTTGGACTTTCAGTAGATGAGTATAGACCTACACGTAACCAAGGTTCTAAAGAAGAACGCATTCTTAGTATTCTTGAACCTAAGTATTCTAATAAACAAATCTATCATTACACTGGCGGATACATTCAGACTCTCGAAGAAGAGCTTATCTTCGCTAATCCTGCGCATGACGACGTCAAAGATGCTCTTGCATCTGCAATTGACTTCGCATCAGGTAAAGCACCGATGAATTCTTATATCAGACCTAGAGAGCAACGTCAGACCTTTCAATTTCATAGTAAATGGGGCGGCGTTGCCTAAGATATTAGAAAGATTAGTTCGTCAACTTAAAGCTAAAGGTAAAAGCGATTCTGCAGCACATGCGATCGCTGTATCTGCTTTACAGAAATCTGGCAACCTAAAACCGGGTACACAAACTGCTACATCTAAAGGCATTCGTCGTGGCAACATGACTCCTGCTGAACGAGCCAAAGACAGAGCAGCCAAGAAGAGTGGCAGAAAGAAAAGTGAATTTAAATATAATGCTAAAACGAACAGGGCTACATTGAAATGACTGGAAGAGTAACTGAAGTCTTAGATGTAGTTTCCCCAGATAAAATAGCTACACAGATAGCTAACGACTGGATTACTTGGAGTAACCTCCGTCAGCCAAAGATGACTGACTGGGAGGAAATTCGTCGTTATATTTACGCAACGAATACGTCGCATACCTCTAACGCAACTAATCCTTGGAAGAACAAAACAACTATTCCAAAGCTTTGTCAGATTAGAGATAACCTTTATTCGAATTATACTGCTACGATGTTTCCTAATAGTGTCCCTGTTGAATGGGAGGCTAACGAGAAAGACGCAGATAGCAAAGCTAAGCGCGATGCTATTCAGAATTACATGCAATGGGTTATGTCCCAGCCATCTTTCAAAGCAGAGATGGACAAGGTAATCCTTGATTACATTGATTATGGCAATTGCATAGTTACTTGCGAGTGGACAGACCAGAGAGTCGAGCAACCTGCTGAAGCAATACAAGCTGGTTACGTTGGTCCTTCTCTTAAACGTATTTCTCCACTTGATATAGTTTTCAATCCTACAGCTCCTAATTTCGAATCAGCTCCTAAGATCATCAAATCTGTAATAGGTTTAGGTGAACTAAAGGAAATGCTTGAACGTATGTCTAACGATGAGAATCGTAAAGAGTACGAAGAACTCTGGAATTATTTGAAAGAGATACGGACTGAGGCACGCGAGTCACCCAGTGAATGGGCTCAGCGCGATGCCTTGTATAACATCGAAGGTTTTGGATCTTTCCAAGATTATCTTGCTTCTAGTTCAGTTGAAGTCATGACTTTCTATGGGGATATGTATGATGTCGATAACGACGTTCTCTATAAAAACCATGTCATAACGATTATCGATCGTCACAAGGTCATAGGCAAAAAGCCTAATCCTTCGTTTTACGGATTCCCCCCGATCTTCCACGCTCCTTGGAGACGTAACCAAGATAACCTGTGGGGTATGGGACCTCTCAATAATCTCGTCGGTATGCAGTATCGAATCGATCATATCGAGAATACTAAAGCTGACGTCTGGGATCTTACTACATATCCTGTTATCAAAGTCAAAGGATTCGTCGAAGACTTCGTCTGGCAACCCGGAGAGATCATAAACGTTTCTGAGGAAGGCGATGTCGATATCGTTCAACCTCAGGTTCAGATCATGCAAAGTGATTCTGAAATTGGGTTCTATATGAACCTTATGGAAGAGATGGCCGGTGCGCCTAAGGAAGCAATGGGTTTTCGCACGCCCGGTGAAAAGACAAAGTACGAAGTCCAACGCCTAGAGAACGCCGCGTCGCGTGTCTTCCAGAACAAGATTAAACAGTTTGAGGAGCAGATAGTTGAGCGCATTCTTAATGCTATGCTGGAACTTGCTCGTAGAAATCTTACTGGCGTGCTTACTATTAAGGTGTTTGATGACGACCTTAAAGCAGCGACGTTCAAAGCGTTGACTGTAGAAGATATTACAGGCATTGGCCGTATTAAGCCAGTTGCTGCTAGACACTTCGCAGAGCAAGCAGAGCTTATTCAGAATTTGACATCTCTGTCTCAATCTCCATTGTTCGCTCTTGTTCAGCCTCACATGTCTACTGTCAATCTTGCTAAGCTGTTTGAACGTTCATTCAACATGGAGCAAGACTCTGTATTCTTCCCACCTTGGGTTGGGTTGATTGAGCAGGGTGAAGGCCAACGTATGGCTCAAGCTACTCAAGAACAGACACTACAAGCTACCCAAACAGCATCAGGTATGGGTGAAGATTACGATCTAAATCCTTCTCCTCAACAACAACAAGGAATGCAATAATTGAATCAATATTGGACCGCTCATCTTCAGACCGATGAAGAGAAGCAACGATTTATCAATCAATTATACGGTGCGCGTGATGTCTTAGAAAGACTCCAGCATCTAATCGAAATGAAAGAATATGATCTCGGCGCGGCTGAGAGAAGTATTAAAGCTTATGAAACTCCCAGTTGGGCTTTTCTTCAAGCACACAAGAATGGTTACGCATCAGCGATGAAAGTAATCAAAAACTTAATCACTCTAGACCAAGAGAAGCAATGAATATTTTAGACAATACTAATCAGCCAGACCCAGTGCAGATTGATCCGAATAAAAACTACCTCGAAGAGCTTGTTGGAGATGGCAAGAAATTCAAATCTCCTGAAGAGCTAGCTCGAGGCAAGATGGAAGCGGATATGTACATCGAACATATGAAGCAACGTATGGATGAGCTTCGGCAAGACTATACTAAACTTCATAGCGAGTACAACGCAGGACCCAAACTTAAGGAAACGCTAGACCAATATATGCAAGAACTTAAGCAGACTCAAGGAAGCCAATTACCCCCGGCTCAAGGAGAACAGTCCGTCGTCCTAGACGAAAACAAAGTCAGCGAATTGGTGAAGCAGCATATTCAAGCTACAAAACAGCTTGATGCTGAAGAATCAAACGCAAGGACAGTTGAGTCTAAACTACAAGCTGCCTATGGCCCAAACTATAAGCAGATTGTTAAACAACAGATAGATCAACTTGGATTGTCTGTAGAGTTCTTCAATGATCTCGCCCGAAAGCATCCTTCAGTTCTCTATAGAACTCTAGGCCTCGAAGGTCAGCGTCAAGATGGAACCTTTCAGGCTCCGCCTACATCCACTCAAAGAGGCGACCCCTTCGCAGGTGCTCCTAAGCGTACTAACGCTTATTATCAAAAGATGAGGCAGACCGATCCAGTGAAATATCGTGACCCGAAAACCCAAGATCAAATGTATAAAGATTATATCGCACTAGGACATGAGTTCGAAGACGGTGATTGGAATAGGTTTGGTCATAACTAATATTGGAGACTAACGTATGGCAAGTGGCTTTACAGTCCTTACCAACGAACATCTGATTCGCGCTAATCTTTATTCGCGTGAAATCACTCGTCCTTTCATGGACGATTTGTTCGCCATGCGGTTTGTGCGTACAATTACGGATTTTCCGGACGGCACTACGCTGAACATTCCTCGACTCGGCAGAGCTGAGACTTCTGACTTCGCTGAAGGTCAAGCTATCAAGTACAACAAGTTTGATACTGGTAACTTCACGTTCACGATCGATCAGTACAAGTACTCTGCAAATTCGATTTCGAACAAGTTTAAGCGTGACTCCTTCTGGTCCGCTGAAGTTCAGGCGGCTTTCGCCCCTGAGCAGCATCTGGCTCTTATGCGTGGATTTGAAACCCGCGTGTTTAACCGTGCTAACGCGTCGCAAACTGCTTCTTCCCAGAACATTCTCAACAATGCTCAGCATCGTTGGGTTGGCTCTGGTTCATCTCAAGTCATCGCACTGAAGGACTTCTTCCTCGCTGAGTACGCTCTGCGCAAGGCGAATGTTCCGATGCGTAATTTGGTTGCTGTTGTTGATCCTTCTGTGGCTTACGCCATCGAATCGCTCACCAACGTCCAGACCCTTCTGTCGCCTGTTCCTAAGTGGAACATGATTGCCAGCGAAGGTCTTGTGACTGGCTTCCAGTTCCGCTTCTCTATCGGTGGCTTCGACGTCTACGTGTCGAACTACCTTGCTAACGGCATTGCCGAGACTGTCAACTCTAAGTCGGTTACGACTGGTGTTGCTAATCTCTTCTTCTCTGCTGAGCCGGGCCAAACGACTCCGTTTATCGCTGCCTTCCGTCAAATGCCAACTGTTGAGTCTGAGTATAACAAAGACCTCCAGCAGACTGAGTTCTTGACGATCTGCGAATACGGCGTGGCTGTCTATCGTCCTGAAAACCTGTGCATCGTCCTCACCGACGTTGGCACTCTGACCTAAGGAGTTCACATGGCTTATATGGACAACACTGGCTTGTATATCAAAGTTGGTACGGAGACTGCGGTCCCCTCTACTGGCGGCGAGTACGTCACTACAGGTGAGCTTCGAGAGATCGAACTTACTCTCAATCTTACCGCTGCTGCTTTTCCCTTCGGTGCGACGAACTATATCTTGAATGATAACGTCTTCCTACCGTCAGGTGTTCGCATCCAGGAAGTCGAGACTTTTGTCGAGACAGCTGGTGCAGGCGCAACGGCGACTTTGGATATCGGTCTTATGCGGACTGATCGGACTACCGTTACTTCTGCAAACGGACTTATCGCAGCTAAAACCGTGGCCTCTATGACCACTGGTGAAAAAGC
>Ga0134122_10000081_pt1 | contig 50607 bp, 78 predicted proteins | sample KB302_FD_96461 | JGI IMG/M metagenome (GOLD analysis project Ga0134122, IMG submission 96461) | Terrestrial soil microbial communities without Nitrogen fertilizer from Kellogg Biological Station, Michigan, USA - KB3-0-2 | ecosystem: Environmental > Terrestrial > Soil > Unclassified ... | reverse complement strand
CGGCGACATTCGCGCCGCTGGCCTCCCCGGCATTGACCGGGAACCCGACGGCGCCGACGCTCGCAGCGGGCAACAACGGCACTGCGATTGCCACCACTGCTTTCGTCCAGACTGCGATCAACCTGCTCAAGGGCACTGCTTCGCCTGGCTTTGACACGTTGGGCGAGATCGAAACCGTCCTCAACTCCTTCACCCCCGCTCTCGCGCTCAAGGCTGATCTTGCCAGCCCGGTTTTCACGGGCAACCCGCAGGCGCCAACTCCGGCAGGTGGCGACAACGACACCAGCGTGGCGACGACGGCCTTCGTGACGGCGGCGCTGGCGGCGGCTGGCGCTGTGCCGACCGCCCAGGCGCGCAACAGGATTGTCAATCCTGCCATGCAGGTCAGCCAGGAATGGGGCGACACACTAGGCGGTCCAGTGGCTTCGTTGTCGTACTACGCCGCAGACCAGTGGCTGACTGCAACGATCTCAGGCGGCACCCAGTCAGCGCAGCGTGTGCAATTGCGGACGCCGAACAAATCAGCCGACCGTATACGCCTCACTGTTGGCACTGCCGACGCAGCGCTTGCCGCTAACGAGTACCAACAGTGGCTGCAAGCCATCGAAGGGAAACAGATCGCGGACTTCGGTTGGGGTGCAGCGGGTGCACGGCAAGTCATCCTTCGTTTTGGTTTCAAGGGACCAGCAGGTACCTATGCAGCATCGCTCCGCAACGGTCCGGCTAACCGCTGTTACGTTGTGCCATTCACCATCAGCGCGGGGCAGGCAAACACCGACACGGAACAAGTGTTCGTGGTCCCCGGCGACACTACTGGCGTGTGGGATACCACTGAAGTGCGTGGCATGTACGTCACGATCTCAGTTGGAAGCGGGGCCAACTTTCAGGCGGCATCGGGTAATACTTGGCTAGCGACCAACTCATTCTCACTGGCGGGTTTGACCAACGGTCTTGCAGCAGCCGGTGCTGTCTATGAACTGTTCGATGTCGGCTTGTACCTTGATCCACTCAACACCGGCTTGCCGCCGCGTTTTGAGATACCGGAATACAGTACTGAACTCGCCAAGTGTCAGCGCTACTGGCAGCAGACGTGGGGGGCATTCTACGGCTTCGTTCAAGCAAGCACCGCTTATCTGTACGCAGCGTATTTGCCAGTGGCGCCAAGACCTAATCCAATTCTGAGCGGTGCTAACTATTTTGCTGCCAACGCATTTTCAGCAACTGTCGGCACTTTGAGCCTGGGTTCTGATGGCTGCTATGTGTCGGAAGTTCGCACGTCGCTGACGACCCCCGCCACAACCAATTTTGCCAGATTTGGTTCGACCGTCACGGTCAACGGGAGGATGTGATGCCCAATTTCGTGTCCGCCCAATACGTCGTCAATGACATGCCGCCGCCCGAGCAGCTGATCCGCGCCGTGGGCGATGATGACACGATCTGGTGGCTCAACGACGCCTGCACGCAGGGCGATTGGCTGCGCTACATCGCCGAAGGCGGCACCATCGCGCCCGCCGATCCGACCAACCAGCAGATACTCGCCGCGCCGGACAGCCTGTTCGGCGGGCCGACGGTCGAAAACGTTCTCGCAGGAGGCCACTGATGGCTACCACCGACATCATCAACGCCGCGTCGGACCCGACGTTCTACACCAGGGTGAGCTTCATCGCGCTCAAGGTCGCGCAGAACGTCGCTACCGAGGCCGAAAGCACGCCGAACCACGCCAACCGCATCGCCTACTGCGCTCGCATCTTCACGGGCGACGACGCCGCGTTGCTGCTCGCGCAACATGTTGCTGCGAGCAATCCGACGATCGCCGAGACGCTTGAAACCGAGGGCGGCGCAGCCGTGCCGGATGCCGATATTGAATTCGCCCTGGGCGGCATCTGGGACGCCAGGGCGAACAGCTTTGTTGCGCTGCCATGAGCATACCGGAGCAAGCCGGGAAGGTAGCTGGCAGCACGATCGACGCGCTGAAGGGCTCACCCGGTCTGCTCGTCCTGGTGCTGTTGCAGGCAGCGACATTGGGAGTTTTGTACTTCGTGAATGACAGGCAGAACGAACGTCGGGCGGTACGCGAGATGGCGATGATCGAACGCTGTTTTCCGCACGTCGAGAAGAAATAGGAGGCACCATGCCGATGCTCTATGCCGCGATCTACATCCTGTGCGTCTGCGGCGGCGCAGCACTGGTCTACTGGGCGGTTGGCGAGCTTGGCACGCCGGAGCCGCTGGCGCGCATCGTGCGCGTGCTGACGCTGTGCGTGGCCATCGTGCTGGTCGTGATCATCCTGCTCAATGCGCTCGGCATGGGCGTCGGCTTTCCCAAAGTCGCTGCCGCAGCCGAACGGCAGCGCGTGCATCAGCATGTCATGGAAATGCTGAACCTGGCCGGAGACTGAATATGGCGGCTTACGCGATGGTCAACACGGCGGGTCAATTCGTCGCCGACGTCGTCGATTGGGACGGCACGAACGATTACTGGATACCGCCCGCAGGCCACACCATGGTGCTCGCCGAGGATAAGTATTGCGCCGCTGGGTTCACCTACAACGGCACCGATTTTGTGCCGCCGCCGCAAGGCCAGGACGGCCCGCTGATCGCTGCGGCGCTGCGTGCGCAGGCTGGCAAATGACGACCCACGACGCCATCACGCGCAGCATCATCGCGATCCTAATCGTGGTGGGGTTTTTCGGGCTGATCGCGGTCGTCCTGTTCGGCTTCGTGGATGTCGAGAGCCCGACCATCGCCAAGCTGCTCGGCCTGCTGTTCGGCTACGTCAGCGGCCTGTTGCAACCGATCATCGTGCGGTATTTCAACTCAACAGTTGCGCAATGAGGTACGACGTCCCGCCCACCTACAAACGGCTTCAGGAGAACCGGCACGCCGCGCGTGCCCGCTACCTGAACGCCAAGCGCGCCGAGCAGGAGGCCGAGCGCGGCCTCAAGGTGGCATCGCGCCAGAAGGTGGCGATCGAGGCGCGGGACGATCTGCTCAAATACATCCACTTCACGATGCCCGATCCCGAGGACGTCAGCGACGTCACCCGCAGCCGCTACAAGGACGCCAAGCATCACCGCAAGATCGCCAGGGCTCTTGAAGAAGTGGAGCGGGGTAATATACCGTTCCTCATCCTGGTGACGGCGCCGAGGCACGGCAAATCGGAGTTGGTCAGCAGGCGCCTGCCAGCGTGGTACGCTGGCAGGCATCCTGACCACGATATCGTCGTCAGCACCTATTCCGACGAATTCGCCATGGACTTCGGCGCCGACGTCCGCGCCATCATGAATTCGCCGCAGCACCACCAGGTGTTCCCCGGCTTCAAGCTGCGGCGCGGCGGCACCGCCAAGGATCGTCTCCAGACCGAAAAAGGCGGGTTGCTGTCGTTCGTCGGTCGCGGTGGCGCGCTCACCGGGCGCGGCGCCCATCTGCTGATCTGCGACGACCTGATCAAGGACGACAAGGAGGCGCAGAGCCAGGCGATCCGCGATCAGGCGTGGAACTGGTTCACCAAGGTCGCCATGACCCGCCGCCGTGGCCTCAAGCTGGTCATCATGACCTTCACCCGGTGGCATACCGACGACCCGATCGGGCGCCTGACCAACAGCAACACCGACGAGAATCCGTACTTTAACGAGAGGCTCGCCAGCCGCATCAAGATCATCGAGTTGCCCGCCATAGCGGAGGAGAACGACACGCTCGGGCGCGCGCCTGGCGAGGCGCTGTGGCCCGACGGGCCTGATAATTTCGATCTCGACTTCCTGGAGGAGCAGCGCGCCCTGATGGGGCCGCTGAATTTCGAAGCGCTCTACCAGGGCAAGCCGACGCTCGACGCGGGCATCCTGTTCCAGCGTGAGAACATCCACCTGTACAACCCGGCGGACCTCCCCAAGGAGCTTCGCTACTACTGTGCCAGCGACCATGCGGTCGGCCTGAAGCAGCGCAATGACTTCACGGTGCTGCTCAAGGTCGGCGTTGATCAGCAGGAGGACATTTGGCTGACCGAATGCTTCTGGCAAAAAGTGCCGACCGACCGCGTCGTCGAGGCGATCCTCACCATGGTCACCGGCCCGACGCGACCGCTCGTGTGGTGGGCTGAAAAGGATCATATCGGCAAGTCGATCGGGCCGTTCCTGCGCAAGCGCATCGCCGAGACAGGCCACTACCTCAACATCGTCGAGGTGCCGTCGGCATCCGACAAGCAGCAGCGTGCGCAGTCGATCGTGGCGCGGGCCAACATGGGCAAGCTGCATCTTCCGGCGTGGGCTGGGTGGACCGCCAAGGCGATCGAGCAGATGCTGGCGTTTCCGAATGGCACGCATGACGACTTCGTCGATGCGCTGTCGCTGATCGGCACCGGGCTGACGCGACAGTACGGCCCGCAGCGCAGCACCAAGCCGAAGACCGAGCCGGTCCCCGGCAGCCTGGCGTTCTTGCAGCAAAACGACAAATGGATGAAGGAGAAGCGGACGGCAGCAGCTGCACGTCTGTTTTGAGTGTACTCAATGGCTGAATACATGCCGAACACGGTGATGGAAGACGACGATGTCGCGGCGGCGCCGGGACCTGTCGCGCCAGCCAATGACGACAAGTACAAAAACGTCACTGAATCCGAAAAAGCGCTGGTCAAGAAAATCCAGAAATCGATCAAGAGCGACAAGGAATTTCACGCCAAGGCGTTCAAGGCGATGCGCGAGGATATGTTCGTCGCGCGCACGGGCCGCATGCCTGATTGGACCGAGGGAAACTACGTCGCCAACCTCGCCGGTCGCCACGTCAAGCGCAAGACCGCCAGCCTCTACGCCAAGAATCCGAAGGCCGTGGCGCGGCGCCGTGAAACCATGGATTTCATGGTTTGGGACGAGAATCCGCAGAGCTTCATGATGGCGATGCAGACCATCCAGATGGCCCAACAAATGTTGGCCCAGGCGCAGCCGACACCCGATCCGGTGACCGGCGAGCCGGTCATGGAAGAGCCGACGCCGGAGATGATGCAGGCCTTCACCCAGGCTCAGTCGATCATCGCCGACTACCAGCAGGGCATGCAGCGCCGCCAGCAGATCGACAAGATCGGCAAAACGCTGGAGCTTCTCTACGCGCAGGCCATGCGCGAGCAAAAACCCGTCGACTTCAAAACCGGCATGAAAATGATGGTTAGACGCGCCTGCACGACGGGCGTCGGCTATGTCGAGATCGGCTTCCAGCGCGAGATGGGACCTCGCCCAGGCATGACCGAGAAGCTGGCCGACGCCCGCGCGCGTCTCGACCATTTGCAGCACCTGACCGAGCGCGTTCAGGACCCCGAGAACCCGGTCGACCCCGACGATCCCGAGATCACCGAGCTTCAGCTGTCGATCGAGAGCTTGCAGAACGAGCCCGAGATCGTGCTGCGCGAGGGTCTGATCTTCGACTATCCGCAGGCCACGCGGGTGATCCCCGACAAGCTCTGCCGCGAGCTTGTCGGCTTCATCGGAGCGCGGCACATCACGCTCGAATACATGTACACGGCTGATCAGGTCCAAGAAGTGTTCGGCGTCGATCTGGAGAAGAATTACACCGGCTATTCGCCGACCGGCATCAGCAGCGAGAAAGTCGATTCACCGAACTACGTGCGTGATGACGACGAGGCTGACTCGGTCGTCGAGAGCAAAGGCACCGGGCTCGTTTGCGTGTGGAAACAATACGATAAGCTGTCCGGTCTGGTCTACTACGTGGCTGACGGCCACGATTGTTTCCTGCGCAAGGCCGAAAAGCCCGACGTTTTCGTGGAAGACTTCTGGCCGGTCTACTGCCTCACGTTCAATGCGGTCGAGAGCGAGAGTTCGCTGTTCCCGCCGAGCGACGTCCGCCTGATGTGGAGCCAGCAGCAGGACTACAACGGCGCCCGCCAGGGGCAGCGCGAGCACCGGCAGGCGGCGCGCCCGCGCTGGGTCTATCCTAATGGGGTCTTCGAAGAAGAGGACGTCAACAGCCTGAAGACCCAAGTGGCGTTCGACGCGATCGGCATCAACTTGCCCGATCAGGCCGACATCGCCAAAATCCTGCAGGCCGTGCCGGTTCCTGGGGTAGACCCAAACCTCTACGAGACGGGTCAGACCTTCACTGACATACAGCTGGTAGTCGGCTCCAGCGAAGCGCAATTCGGCGCCACCGCGCAGGCCACGGCGACTGAGAGCGCGATTGCCGCGAACTCGACGAATTCCGACGACCAGGCGGCGATCGACGACCTCGATTCCTTCCTCACCGTGATCGCCCGCTCTAGCGGTCAAATCCTGCTCAAGGAGATGTCCGAGGAAAAGGTCAAGGAGGTTGTCGGACCCGGCGCGCTGTGGCCGCAGCTGACGCTCGCCGAGATCAGCGCCGAGCTTTACCTGGAGGTCGAGGCGGGAAGCTCGGGCAAGCCGAACCAGGCCGTCGAAGTGCAGAATTTCAAGGAATTGGCGCCGCTGCTGATGCAGATACCCGGTATCACTCCCTACTGGCTCGCAAAGGAAGCGGTGAAGCGTCTCGACGATCGCATCGATCTCACCGAGGCGCTATCGGCAGGCATGCCGTCGATCGTGACGCAGAACCGCATGGGTGGCACGGGCGGACCGCAGCAACAGCTGCCACCCCCTGGCGGCGACGGCACCGAGGCGCCTGCCGATCAAGGGGCCGAAGGCGCGGCCAACGGACCGGCGCCACCAGCGACCACACAGCCGGGAAGCGAGCCCGCCTTCGGCTCTAACCAGGTCTAGAGTGTTCACAATGTCTTGTGACGTAGGACAAACGAGAGTACGAAACGCAGATGCCACCTGAAGTGGAACACGAAATCGAAGAGATGCCGCCGGTAACGACGGTATCGGACGATGCGGGCGAGCCGCAAGGTTCCGAGCAGCCCGCAACCCCAGCCTCGTCCACTGGGAAAGACGTCAGCAACCGGGTTCCCGACGACGATCCATACGAGATTGTCAAGGACGTCGTCGCCAAGCGAAAAGCGGCACCCGAGGCCTCGTCAGCCACAGTCGAAGAACCGACCACGCAAGCGCGTGATCGCAGACCCAAGGAACCGGACGACGAGAACTTCTCCGACGTCCCGTTCAACAAGCACCCGCGATTCCAGGAAATCCTGCGCCAGCGCAACACCTTCAAGGTCGACGCTGTCCGCTACCAGAACGTCCAGAACTTCATCGACAGCAACGGGCTGGCGCCCGAGGAAGCCGCCGAGCTACTCACGATCGGCGGGTTGATGAAGGTCAATCCGGTAGAAGCCTGGAAGCGCATCGAGCCCGCCGTTCGCAAGCTGTTGGTCGCTGCCGGTGAAGTGCTCCCTGACGATCTCAGGGCGCTGATCCAGCAGCAGAAGATGACGCCGGAAGCGGCTCTGGAAGTCTCCCGAGCCCGCGCCGCCACCCAGTCGGTGACGGTCCAGCGATCGTTCGACCAGCAGCAGGCCGAACGCCGCGAGCAGATGGCGCAGGTTAGTCTGCGCCGGGACGCCGCAACGGCTTGGGAACGCGATCGTCGCGCCCGCGATCCGAACTTCGACGCCAAACTGGAAGCTATCGGGAAAGAGGTGCTCTGGCTGCAACGCCAGGAAGGCATCCCTGCCGCGCCGCAAGGCGTGCAGGACCAGCTGCGCCGCGCCTACGAGAACGTCAACAAGGGCTTCAGGCAAGCTCCTGCCGCCACGGCGCGCCGATCGATCACCCCGGTCAATGGCTTCCAAACAGGGTCAAGCGATGCCCGTCCCGCTCCGAAGAACACGATGGAGATCATCCAAGCCGAGCTTGCGAAGCGGAACGTGCAGTAAGTTTGGAGGTGAATGGCCATGGCCTTCACAGCTGGCGAAATCGCCAACATCAACGCATCAAGTCTCGAAACCTACATCGACAAGGGGAAAGTCTGGAAACAGGACATCGCGAACAAGCCGATGCTGGAGGCGTTCAACGCCAAGGCTGGCAAGTTCGTCGGCGGCAACGTCAACGTCAATTTCGCGGTCGCTTCCGGCTACGGCGGCGGCACGCTCAAGGGCTACACGGGTGACGATCAGCTGACCTACTACAACCCGGTCGGCACCCAGCGCACGCAGTGGCCGTGGAAAGAGCATTTCATCGGCATGGTGGTCACCCAGACCGAACTGAAGATCGACGGCATCGACGTCGTCGAGGACGGCACCGATCAGACCACCCGCGAGATGTCTGGCCGCGAGGCGCAGGCGCTGGCGAATCTGCTCGATGAGAAGAACGAGAAGCTCGGCGCCGACTATGCGTTCAGCCTCGACCGGCTGATCCACGCCGACGGCGCGACCGACACCAAGGCGCTGGCGGGCATCCGCTCGATCATCCTCGACGTGCCGAATGTCGGCTCGACCGGCAATCTCAGCCGCACGGCGAATACCTGGTGGCAGAACCGCGCGGCGACCGCCGCCTACGGCGCTGCCGGTGGGCAGGGCGCGATCACGTCGGCTTCGACCGGCGGTGGCGTGCTGATCGCCTTCATGGACAAGGAGGTGCGGTTGCTCAACAAGTACAAGAACGGCTCCACCAGCATCCAGTATTTCTGCGGCTCGGCGTTCATTGACGCCTACAAGGCCGAGCTTCGCGCCAATGGCTGGTACACCCAGACCGGCTGGAGCGTGGGCAATGCCGATGGCTCGATGCCCGACCCCAAGCACGATGGCATCCAGCTTCAGTGGGACCCGACCATGGACGATCTCGGCCTGTCGAAGCGCTGCTACGCGATCGACATGAGCCGGACCGGCCTCCGGTTATTGTATATGGATGGCCAAAGGATGAAAAAGCACAATCCTGCCAGGCCTTACGACAGGATGACCATGTACAATGGCCTGTCGATGACTGGCGTCATGGTCGCCAAGCAGCTGAATACTTCTGGCGTGTATGACATCACCTGATTGAATATTTGGGGCAGAGCCGTTCTGGCTCTGTCCCAAACAGTTCACGAACGGACGAATCGGAAACGTAGAACGAACAGTCGGAGATTTTCTGATGTCAAATGGTTTGACCGCTGGCATGGGGTTGCCGCAGAATTTTGGGGTCAGCGCCATCACGATCGACGCGGATGTGCCGACCGACGGCACGGTCGACGTGCCGTATCCGGTCAACATGGGACAGGACGATTTCATCGGCGTGAAGCAAGCGTCGATCGGCGGAAACATCGTCATCGTCAACAACAGCAATTTTTATAAGGGCTCGAATTTCGTCACTTTCGATTACCAGCCCGACAAGGTCGTCGCGACCAACAAGAAGGCCTTGCCGTGGAAGGCGGGCTCCACGCTGCTGTTCCAGATGCCGCGCAAGACCGTCGGCGAATCGTTGCTTGCCATCGCGCCGCTGGCAGATGACGCCGATCTGGTGACCACCGTCGCCAAGGTCAACGAAATCATCGCCGCGATCAGACCGCCTGCGCCCATCCCGGTGGTCACGGCGCTTCAACCCAGCAGTGCTCAAGTCGGCAGCGCTGATCTGACGCTAAGTGTTCAGGGTGAGGGCTTCACCGTCGACACGACCATCTTGTTCAACAACCTGCCGGAGCTAACGACTTTCGTGTCGAGCGGTGAGGTCACGACTGGCGTCAAGCCGTCGATGTTTGCCTCGCCAGCGGAGGTTCCGGTCGGCGTGCAGACAGGCGCCAAGGTGTCGGGAACGCTTCCCTTCACCTTCACGCCGTGAGGAGGCGTCAATGCAACAAGCCAACATCATGCTCGCGCTCGGCGGCAACCTGGGGCAGACAATCCCGAAATTCGGCGTGACGCCCGCCGAGGTCGCCGTCTTGCGCGAGATTCACGGCAACGCTTCGGTGTTCGATATCCAGCCTCTCGACGAGGAGATCGAGCGTACCAGTCGCGAAGAACGTAGTCGATTGCTCGAAATCTACGGGAAGCCACCCGGTTCGCGTGAGATGTCGGCGGTTGAGGTTCTCTTCCCTGGTGCCGCCGCGCGCGTCTACGAAGGCTTCGACGAGTTGGAGATCGACGAAAGCTTTTTCAAGGCGACCGGGCGTGTCAAGCCGAAGAAGGCACAGGCGGCGTCCGAGCCCGACGAGGTCGAAGACGACGAGGTCGACGAAGCCGACGAGGTCGTCAAAGCACCGCCGAAGCCGAAAACCAAACCGAAAGCGAAGCCAGCCAGGAAGCCGGTCAAATCGCTGTTCAAGTGAGGGCTCGCCGTGGCGCGTCACACCACTCTGCTTCGCGTTCTCGACATGCTGCGGGCCGAAGCCCGCCTGTCGATGAATCCGGCGCACAACCGCCAGGTTCGTGACGCCCATGTCAACATGCTCCAGCGCATCCAGGAGCGGTTGTGGGACGACTTCACATGGCCGCATCTGCGCGTGCAGCGGCTGAAGCCGTGCTCGATCTCGCAGCGCTACTACGCCACGCCCAACGACATCCACATCGACAACATCGAGAAGATCGAGGTGTTCGATAGCGGTGGCTGGCGTCCGCTGCTTCCTGGCATCTTCGGCGAGCATTACTCGGCCTACAACAGCGATCTCAACGAGCGTGCCTGGCCGGTGATGCGCTGGCAAATCCACGAAGACGAGGACATCGAAATCTGGCCGATCGCCGACATGAACGGCGACAAGACGACGATGCAGGGCATGCTCAAATTCACCGGCATTCGCAACCTCAAGCCGTTCGTCAAGGACGCCGATCGCGCTGATCTCGACGACAATCTGCTGGTGATGTTCGGCGCCGCCGAGCTACTGGCCGCGCAGGGCGCCAAGGACGCCCAGGTGAAGCTCGACCAGGCCAACCAGATTTACCGGCGCCAGCGCGGCGGTCTGACGCCGCGCAAGCGCTTCCGCATGTTCGGCATCGGTCCGGCGCTGCCCGCGCCGCGCGAATTCATCACCCGGTACAAGCCGCCGATCATCTACGAGAACTGATGGGAACGATCTGGATCAAGGAATTCACGGGCGGTCTGGACTCCCGCCGGATGCCCGAGACGACGCCTGGTGGCGTGCTGCTGCAGGCACTCAACGGGCACATCAATCGCGGCGGCGAATTCGAGAAGCGCGCGGCTTTCATCAAGAAGGCCGATCTGCCGACGGTCGGCAAGACGATCGGCCTTGGCAACACCGCGAGCGGCCTGCTGGTGTGGGGCGACACGACGCGGCCAGCCGGTCTGGACGCGGCGATTCAGTATCAGCAGCTGGTGCATCCGTTCGTGCCGACCGGCAAGCTGGCGATGATCAATTCATATGCGCTCTACAAGGGCAAGGTCTACGTCAGCGCGACATTCACCGACGGCGACACCTACCACTACTACAACGGCGTCAACGTCTCCGACTGGGACTATGGCTGCTCCAAGGTGACGTTCAAGGTCACGGGCGGCAGCAACATCGCGGCCAAGCAGGCGGTCGGCAAATTCAAGATCACGGGCGGCACGCGCGCGGTCAGCAACAAGGTCACCGGGGTCTACATCAACGGGGTGAAAATCACCCAGAAGGAGATACCGCACACCGGCAGCAACATAACCACCGCAGCCGGTGTCGCGCAGGAGATCAATCGCTGGGTGTCGAACCCGAACTATGTCGCTTCGGCGAAGAACGACGAGGTCACCGTCGTCGCGGTCACCTACGGCACGGCGATCAACGGCAAGCTCATCCAGGTCACCACGGCGGGTAACGTCGCCACCAACGCGCCGCAAAACATGGCCGGTGGCGTCAACCACGTCGTCTCGACGATCGATCTGTCGGTCGACAGCTACGATCTCATGGCTAAGACCGAATGGCGGATCAGCAATTCGGAGACGGCGAAGGCGGTCGTTGCTGCGATCAACGGCTTTGTCGGGGTGCGCGACTATCATGCGGTCTGGGACGGCGCCGATACCGTTTCGGTGATGCCCAATCTGCCTGGCGCGTCGACCAATGGCAGGGCGCTGATCGCGGCGTACACCAATGGCTTCACGACCAATCTGACGACCGCGTCTCGAGTTTTTGCCGGAGGCAAGGACCCACCGCCGGACACCACGGCGCCGGTCAATTTGCCTTATCTGCCCGGTGATTTCGTCGGCACGCACGGCACCAAGATGTACGCGCTTTCCGGCCCGACAATGTACTTCTCGATGCGCGACGATCCGACCAAATGGCGGGTTTCAACCGCCAATGTCGGCGCCGGTTTCGTCGACATGTCCGCCGAGGTGTCGGGCGCCGAGGAATTGATGGCGTTCGCTAAGTACCAGAACTACCTGGCGCTGTTCGCCTATTCGAACATCATCGTGGAATACACCGATCCCGATCCGGCTCTGAACAAGCAGGCCCAGGTGCTGCGCAACACCGGCACTCGCAGCCCGCACAGCGTCTGCCAATTCGGCGACAACGATATCTACTATCTCGACGAGAGCGGCATCCGCTCGGTGCGCGCCCGCGACTCGTCGAACAGCGCGTCGACCGCCGACGTCGGGGTGCTGGTCGACGCGCTCGTCATCAAGAAATTGCAGACCATGACGTCGATCCAGCGGCTGAAGGTGTTCGGCGTGATCGAGCCCAGCGAAGGCCGCTTCTGGCTGACCATGGGCAATCTGATCTTCGTGTTCAGCTATTTTTCCGGCGCCAAGGTCAGCGCCTGGTCGAACTACATTCCGTCGGTCCCTGGCGTCAACGCGATCGGCAATCCCGAGGACAAGGTCTTCAACATCGACGAATGCATCGTGTTCCGCCGACGTGTCTACGTGCGCTCCGGCGACACGATCTACTGCTATGGCGGCGAAGGCGCGGCGCTGGCCTACGATAGCATCCAGGCGACTATGCAGACGCCGTTCCTCGATGGCGACAAGCCCGCCAAGGAGAAGAGCTTCAACGGCTGGGATGCCGCCGTGCGCGGCGTCTGGGACGTCAGCGTGTCGATGGACGTCAATGCGCAGGACAAGGCCGAGGTGCTCGGCACGATCGACGAGACGACGACGCCGCACAACCGGCTGACGTTCAACGGCCAGTCGACGCATGCGTCGTTGACTTTCAAGTCAAGATCGGCGGAAGCGGCCAAGATCAGCAACGCGCTGATCCACTACGATGCCGACAGCGGGACCGACGATGGTACACGTTGAGGAAGGCACCAACGAAGCGCTGCGCGAGGTCGTCGCCAATCTGCGGGAGGAAGACGTTGCCGAGTTCACGGCGATCAACCAGTACGCCGATTCCCGCGAAACGCTCGTTGGTGATCTCATTGCCCGCTACGCCGACCGGGACGACACGTTCGCCGCCTACGATGGCGACACCGCCGTGGCTTTCGGGGCGATGGTTAGGGTCGAGCCGGACACCATCTCGGCGGGGTTTTTCGCCACCGACCGTTTTCCTGCGGTAGCGCTGCCGATTGCGCGCGTCATCAAGCGGCTTTTGCTCCCGACCTACGCCGAGCAGTCGTTCCGCATCGAGTGCGTAGTGATGGAGAGCTACGAGGCGGCGATCCGCTTCGTCGAGATGCTCGGGTTCCGCGCCAGCGAGAGGCTCTCCGGCTACGGCAAGCATGGTGAGAATTTCGTGCGTTTCGTGTGGGTGGAGTGATGCATGTCAGGCTCGCCATGCCGGAGGACATCGACATCGTGGTCGAGATGGTGAAGCACCAGGTCGAAGACACCAAGGCCGACACCATCTTCGATGGCAGGGTCGTGCGCGAGCAATTCGCCAACTATCTGAGCGCCGCCAACCCGACGATCTTCGTCGCCGCCAACGGTGACGACAAGCCGATCGGCCTCATCTGGGCGACGGTCAACGGCTACGAATATCGGCGTGGACTGCGAGTGTTTCAGCGCGTAATCTACGTCTCGCCGGAAAATCGCGGAACTCGGGCAGCCGTGCTTCTCACCAAGCATTTGATCCAGTGGGCTAAAGGCCTGGGCGCTAGTGAGATCGTCGGTGGCACTGCCATTTCATTCCAACCGGAGCGGACAAGCCGGTTCCTGGAGCACTTTGGCTTCAGGATCGTAGGCAACGCCATGTCCCTCCGGCTTGTGCCGGAGTAACGCCATGAGCTTTCTATTCGGGGACAGCGGCAAGGAAGCCAGCAGAGAAGCCGAGCGCGTTCGCAAGGACGAGGCGGATCGCCAGGCGCGTATCCGTGCTGGCACCCAGCGGATTAATTCGATTTTCGAGGGCGGCGGCGCCAAGGGGGTTGGCGCTGTCACCGGGGGCTACGACCCGACGCGAAAGTACTACACGTCGAGCGGCGCCGTGTGGACGCCAAAGACCGGCACGGCGCCGGGGACCACGACGACGCAGCGGGTGGCAGTGCCAAATACAGGCGGCGGCTCTTCGCGCGGCACAGGCGGCGGCACGCGCTTCGAAAACCAGACGGTGACGACGCCGGGTACGGCTTACGGCGATCCCCAGCAGCAATTCATCGAGGCGCTCAAGGGCGGTCTGTTCAGCGGCGTGCAGAAGGACACCGGGGCATTCGGCGGCGACTTCTTCGCCAACCGGCGCAAGTCCTACACCGACTATGCCATGCCACAGGTGCAGAAGCAGTATCAGGACGCTCAGAAGCAGCTGCTCTACGCGCTCGATCGCGGCGGCAACCAGGCGTCGTCGGCGGCTGCCACGCAGACCGCCGATCTGAGTTCGCTGTACGACACCAACAAGCAGGCCGTCGCCGACAAGGCGCTCGGCTACGAGAACGAGGCGCGCACGGCGGTCGAGGATGCGCGCAGTGATCTCATCAAGACGCTGAATGTCACGGGTGACGCCGAGGGAGCCGCCAGGGGTGCGATTGCCCGTGCGGGGGCGCTGTCGCGACCCGAGCCGTTCTCTCCACTGTCGCAGCTGTTCGCCGACTTCACCTCGACGCTTGGCACGCAGGCGGCGCTGGAGCGCGCCGAAGCGGCATCGCGGAAGAACTACGCCAAGTATGACACCGGGCTCTTTGCCCCTGGCCGGGTCAGTGTGTCCTGATGTGTGACCCCCTCACCATTGCCGGAATGGCGCTCACCGCCGGATCGACGGTGATGAACACTATGGCCAATAACAAGGTCGCCAAGGCGCGTTCGCAAGCCATGCAGGCCGAGCGTGAGCGGCAGGCCAAGCTGGACACCGAGGCGCAAGCGCTCAACACCACATCGCAGGATCGCTACAAGGGGTTCGGCGCCGACATGGAAAAGCGCGGCACCGAGCTTGGCGATTACTTCGCCGAGCCATTGCCCGCAACTGATGCCACCGGGGCGCCGACGGAGTTGGCTCCGCAGTCGGATTCGGTCATCACCCAGCAGGAAACGGCGAAGCAGAAGGGCGAAGCCGCGAAATTTACCGGCCAGCAGGCCAAGGCGCTCGGCAGTCTTCGTTCGTTCGGCGACTATCTCGGCGGCGTCAGCCGCTTGCAGGCGCGTGACGCTGGCACGATCGGCCAGATCGGCGGCTTCAAGAAGGGCAGCGCCGACGTCGTGCCGTTCGAGCTCGACGCCGCCAGCCACAAGGGCGACCAGCTGAAGGCGTTCGGCGACATCTTGAATTTCGGCGGGCAGCTGGCGCTCGGCAAGGGCCTGCAAGGCGACTGGAATCCGCTCAAGGGCGGCACCAACCCGGTAACGCTCGGCGGTGGCGATTTTGGCCCGTGGGGCGCGCCTGGAAACCTGACAACGAACGTGCCGATCCCGAAGCTGCGGTCGAGCAGCATTCTTGACCTCTATGGGGGCGTTGGACGCTGATGGCGATCAAGGGCAACCGCTACTACAATGACCCGGCGATGGCGCAGGCGGCGGCAAACCTGTCCGATCTGTTCGGCCCGCCGTCCGGCTCCGATGAATCCGGCTACGCGGCGGCGCGGGCCAAGGATTTGGAGACGAACCAGCGCCAGGCGATCTGGGACTACATGCAGCGACCAGACGCCGATCCCGAGTTGCTCGATCGGGCGGGTGTATTCTCCGATCTCTACGATCCGACGCAGAGCTACAAGGCTGTCGACACGACCGCTGCGACGGCGCGCTACGGCTATGACACGCAGGCGGCGACGTCGCGATCGAACAACATTGCCGACAACCTTCAGCGCGAGGCGGCGAACAAGTCGGACAATCTCGTCAAGATCATCACCGAGGGCTACGGTAATATCGGGGTCGGCGAAACGCAACCGGCGATCCCGGCTGAAGTGCTGGCGCCGTTCGGCGGCACGCAGGCGATCCCGGAGATGCATGGCACGCCGAAGCCGCAGACCTGGGACGAGGCGAAGGCCGACTACCTGAACCGGCTGGCCAGGGGCGACACGACCGGCATCAGCGACACGGATGTCATCAAGCAGGCACTGCTCGGCACCGAGGTGACCCCGACGGTCGATGCTGCCGGGAATCCGGTGCTGAGCAATCGCTTCGAGGCGGCTGGGCTCAAGCCGGTGCTGTCGGAAACGGAAGAGAAAGGCCTCACCTTCTCGCAGCTGCCCGATCGTTCGAAGCAGGAGTCGGTGGTCGACATCAAGGGCGTCGACACCTACCACGCTGTCGACGCCAAGGGCGGCGAACGGAGCTTCGTCGGCTATATCGGCTCCGACGGTCGCATCTACGATCAGAACGACCCGAGCAAGCCCGCCGAGGGCGTCGTTAGCAAGGGCAGCGGCGGCAACCAATTCGCCGTCGATTTCAACCCCGACGGCACGGTCGCCGGTATCCGCCAGGGCGCTGGCGCCGCAGGCGGCAAGCCGCCGACCGATTTCCAGACCAAGGCGGGTTTCGCCGAGGAGATGATGGAGAAGCCGACTAAGATCATCCTCGACGCATTCGACACTGGCAAGACGCCGACGACGGGCGATATCGCCGCTTTCCAGGTGATCAATAAGATGGCGACGGCTGACAGCTTCCTGATGTCTGGCGCGCTGCCGTACATGAACTCGCTGCTGACCAACGAGGGGCAGACGTTCTTTGCCGCCATGCAGCAGGCGCTGCCCTATGAATTGATGGTCCGGTCTGGCCAGGCGGTCACCGAGGGCGAGTATGCGCGCAAGCTGATCGCGATGATCCCGCTGCCGAGCGACAATCCCGACACCAAGGCGATCAAGCGCAACGCTTTCGAGACGTCGCAAAATGCGATCCGCAGAATTGCCGGTGCTGCGGCCAAGGGCGCGACGGCGGCTCCGGCGGCATCAACCGCCCCGGCGACCGCGCAAACTCCTCCAGCGGCCACGCCAGCGCCCGCTACAGCGTCTCCAGCCGTGGCGGCTCCGGCAGCCGCCGCACCCGCTGCGAACGCTCCAGCGGCCACGGCAGCGCCTGCGGAGGCCATGTCTCCTGAAGATCGGGCTGCGTCGATCGCCAACGCCAAGGCGGCGATTGCCAGCGGCGATTACACGAAGCAGGAAGCGACCGACTTGCTCCAGCAGAACGGTATCGTCCTGAAGCCGGGGGAGCTTGACTGATGGCTGCCGTCGAATTCAAGAAAAAGGGTGGCGGGGTCCAATTTCCGAAGAAGCAGATAGCGCCGGAGGATGTGCGCAGCGCGAGCGGCGTGCCGGGAGGCGTGCAGCCTGCCGGTGTCAACCCAGTTGACACGCCGGAAGAATTCGCGCGGATGAACAAGGAGGCTGCGCAAGCCGATCTCGGCGAGTGGCTTTTCTCGCCATTCAGCGGTCTGGCCAATGCGGCTGCCTCGACGCCGTATGCGATCGGCAAGGGCAGCCAATGGCTGGCCAACACGCTGGAGGACAATTTCCGCGAATTGATCCTGGGGCAGCCAGGTGCTGGGCGCACCATTGAGCAGCAGAACCAGCGGCTGGCCGAGCAGGAGCAATATCTGAAGTCAGCCGCTGATCTCAGCAGGGGCGTGCGCCAGAACATTTTCCAGCCTCAGACCGACATCGGCCAGGCGTTGGAAACCGGCGGCGGATTCATGCTTGGCGGCTGGCCGTCCAAAGCCACCAGGCTAGCGTTGCCATTCGAGCGGGCGACGAGCTACGGCGCCGACCTGGTCAGCAACGTCGCGCTTCCGGCGATCGGCTCCGAGGCGCTCGGCGCCGCCACCGAAGGCACGCCATATGAGACGCTCGCGCGCATTGTCGGCGCTGGTGCTGGCGCCGCCACCGGAGCGCTCTCCAGAGGTCTTGGCAATCCGCTCGAAAGCATTGTCCGGCGCTCGACGCGCAACATGACGCCCGATGAATGGAACGCGGCGCTGACCCGGTCGAGCAATATTCGAGATACGCCGATCCGCGCCACCGGGCCGGAGATCATTTCGGACGTGACCGGCGGCGGCTCGCCGCTGACCAATGTGCAGCGTTATGTCGAAGGCGACGTCATCCACGGCGGCAGGGTCATGGGACCGTTCATGGCGGCGCGTCCAGGGCAATTCGAAGAAGCCAACCAGCTGATCCTCGACAGCATGAACATTCCGCCTTCACCGCGTCCGACGACGCTCGGCGCCGAGGCGGCGGAAGCCGCGACACTGGCAAAAGGCAACGCCATGGAGCAACGGACGGCGGCGTCGGCGCCGGACTATGCAGCGGCCAATCCGCAGCTGATGCCGGAGGCCGACGTGCGGCGGATCGTCGATGCGATCGACGCCGAGATCGCCGCCGACACGACAGGCATCAAGGCGCATTCACTGGGCGAGCTTCGTCGGCGGCTGGTGACCGCGCCAGCGCAGCCTGCCGTGCCGCCAGCGCCGACCGGGATACTCGGACCCAACGGACAGCCGCTGATGTCGGCTGGCACGCCTGCCGTGCCGGAGCAGTTTGCGCTCGACATCGAGAACCTCGACCGGGTTCGCAAATACATGCGCGACACCCAGGACACGATCGGCACGTCAACCGATCCGAACCGTGCGGCGTATGAAGGCGAGGCTGGCGCCAGCCTGACCAGATACCTGGATCAGATCAACCAGCTGATGCGGCGCAACAGCAATTCGTTTGCCGCCGCCCAGGACGAGTTCGCGGCGAACACCAGGGACATCGTCGATCCGATCGTCAAGGGACCAGTCGGCAAGGTGGCGCAATCAGGTGGCGACACGCGCGCCGCTGGCGAGGCGATCTGGCCGACCAATCCGCTGCCTGGCGTGGCGCCCGAGATCGCAACGGCTGTCACTGCCTTGCGCACCGCCGATCCGACCGGGCAGCGCGTCGATCCGCAGACCATCCCGCAGCTGTTTCGCAACATGTGGGAGGATCGCTTCGGCACGTCGATGGCGCCGACGCAACAGCAGGACCGGAGCTTTGGCGGCGCCAAGTTCTACAACAGGGTGGCAGGCACGCCTGAGAAGGGTGAGGTGCTGAATTCCATTCTGGGCGCGTTGCCGCAGATCGGCGCTGGCACGATCCCGCTGGTCACCAATGTGCTGGACGCCATGCGGACGACCGGGCGGCGCCGCCCGGTCGGTTCGGCGACCGAGTTCAACAAGTCGCTCAGCGATGAATTGGTGGACCCGAAGATCAGCGCGGCGCAGCTGGCGATGACCGGCGGTGCCAACTGGTTCAGCAAGGTCAGCGACTGGGGCAATCGCCTTGCCAAGCGTCGTCAGATCGGCGCGTTGGCCGAGCTATTCACCGATCCGAATTCGGTAGAGCGGATGCAGCAGATGGTGGCGCGCGGCCCCACTACGGTCATCCCCGAGGCGATTGCTCGGACCGGCTTGCAGGGGCTGAATCTGCTGTACGGCAACCCTGATCAGGAGCCCGTCCGATGACCGGCTTCATCATGGCTGCGGTAACTTTGCGGGCGTCGGCTTCGCGCCACCCTTGGTTCCTCTTGCGCGCCATGCTGCGCCCGAGCGCGGCGGGTAGGTTGACCAGCCACAGGAAGCCGCAGAGCAGGGCGAACCCAACCGCGAGTGCGGCGAACAGACTAAAGGAAATCGGGACGACGATCATTTAATTTCTCCAAGGACGTGTGACATACATAGAGATATCGATGCCGATCCGCAACCTCACCGCTGGAAAAGTCCGCAGCCTGCCCGTGGCGCAGGCCGATCTCGATCGCATGTACGCGATCCTGCAAGGCATCGATCCGACGCTCAGCCTCGACATTGTCTCAGGCGCCCAGCCCGCTAGTGGTCCGCATCGGACCGGCTCACATCGCCATGACGTGGACGCTAGCGGGTTCGGTCACACCGCCGACATCGTGTTCTCGCGCGACGGCCAGCAGCTGCTGCCGAATGCCAACAAGGAGCTATACGCAAAGTACATTACGGCGGCGGCGCCGGTTTTCCCTGGCATCGGCCACTACGATTGGGGCATCCACGTCGGCGGCGGCAATCCGGCGTTCTGGGGACCGAACAAGTCGGCAGCGACCGCCGACCCCACCTTCGCGGCGGCGTATAACGCCGGTCGCGGCACGGCGCCGACGCAGGCTGGAGGGTCTCCTCCATTCCAGCCTGCGCTCGGTGACGTGGTGGCGCCTACCAGCGTGGCCTCCGTGCCGATCAGCGATCCGCTGGCGGCAGCTGGCTTCGGGTTCCTGCAGCGAGCGCAGGAGCGGCGCGATCGGGAGGCCGAGGATGAGCGCAAGCGGCGCGAGGCGCTGTTCTCGCCGCTGGGCCTGGCGGGGCTCTACACATGACCACGCTTCTTCAAGCTCTGCTCAGAAATGAAAGCGGCGGGCGCAACATCGCCAACACTACGCAAGGCACGTCGTCTGGCCAGGCGCAGGGCTACTTCCAGATCACCGAGGGGACCTGGGATGACTTCGGCGGTCGGAACTATGCCCCCAACCCGCTCAACGCGACCTACGAGCAGCAGGCCGACATCGCCTCGAAAATCCCGCTCGCGCGGTGGGACCCGAGCACGATCGCGATGATGAAGGCGACTGGCAGGCCAGTCGATCCTTCACGCACCCTTGGCGAGAATCTCGCCCAGAACGCTGAGAGCTTCGCGGTCCCGACGTCAGCGACGGGTGCGATGATGAGCGCCCAGCCGACAGCAGCGCCGCAGATGTTCGGCGACCTGATCGGCGCCAACGAGGTGCCGGTGTCGCCATTCAACCCTGATATCAACACGATCGGCCTTGGCTTCCTGAAGAAGGCCGAAGAGCGGCGTGAGAAAGAGCGCGAGGCCGACGCCGATCGGCGCCGTGCGATGTTCCAGCAAGCTGGGCTGAGCAGCCTCTACGGATAGGAGATCGTCATGCCCGTATCGCCCGAAGATTTTGCAGCACTGCTGCAGCGCGAGATGGCTCGTTACAATCCTGGCGGTGACACCGAAGGGGCAAGACGTGACCAGGCGGTGCGCTCGGCCAACATCGCTGCTGGCCGTGGCTCCAGCACCGCGTTGCAGCGCCAGGCGCAGGCAGCGGCGGCAACGGCGGCAGCGGGCGAACCGGCGCCTGCGGAAACGGCAGCGGTGCCGACGCCCCAGCCGAGGCCCACCATCGAGAGTCTATTCGTCCCGCCGGAGTTCCCGAAATATTTCGGCGAGCAGCCGCCGGAGCCGGTGTTCGTGCCGCCACAGTTCCCGCAATATTTCGGCGAGCAGCCGCCGCAAGCGGTGGCGCAACCGCCGCTGCCGGAATTTCCAGACTACTGGGGCGTGCAACCTCCGGTCGTGCCGGAGGCGGTGCCAAGGCGGACGCGATTCCCGGTCGATCTCAGAGCGCTGTTCCAATGAGCTTCAATCGCGAGGTTTTCTTCGACAGCGTCCGCGCCTCGCTGTTCGGCGGCAAGCTCACTCAGCAGCAAGTCGACGGTCTGAACTTCAAGCTCGATGTCTGGGAGGCGAAATACGCCGACCTTGATCTCAGGTGGCTGGCCTATCCGCTCGCCACCTCGATGCATGAGACGTCTTCGACGATGTGGCCGATCGAGGAGTACGGCAAGGGCAAGGGCATGGCCTACGGCGTGCCTGATCCCGAAACCGGCCAGACCTACTACGGGCGCGGCGACGTGCAGATGACCTGGCGCGAGAACTACGCCAAGGCCACGAAGAAGCTCGGCCTGATCGGTAAGAACGATCTGGAGTGGCACGCCGAGCGTGCGCTCGATCCGGCGATCTCGGCTGACGCCATGTACATCGGCATGTTCGAAGGCTGGTATCGCGCCTCCAGCGATGGCAAGCGGCAGACCCTGGCGCGCTATTTCAACGACCACGTCGATGACGCCTACGAGGCGCGCGAGATCATCAACGGCGACAAGAAGAAGGTGCCGTCGTGGTCGAACGGCGTGTCGATCGGCAACCTCATCAAAGGCTACCACGGCAAGTTCCTGGCGGCGCTGACCGACGCCTGGGTGCCGGAACTAGTACCCGAGCCCGAACCCGAGCCCGAGCCCGAGCCCATGCCGAAACCGGCGATCGTCCACGTCAACATCGAGTTGCCTGACAACGTCGAGGTGGTGATCGAGATCAACGGCGAGTTGGTCGTGGCAGCGTCGTGAAAAAAGGGCCGATCTCTGGAAAGACCGGCCCCAAAAACGGCAGCGAAAAAATGCCAAAAACCGCCGCCGGAAAACTTATGCATTTAAACGCTGCGTATGCCACAATTATTCCTGCGTATGACACAGAACGAGAACCGATCGGGTCCTTTTCGGGTCCAAAAAACCCAGGAAAAACCCAAGTTTTCAGAACCCAAGTCGGCTGTGAACAAAATCAATCAGCGATTTCAGGAGGTTAAGCGGATGTTCTCATTGGAGCGGGGAATCGCATGAAGATTCTGTTGTCTACCGTGAACAACCTGCGTCATACGCACAAATCCACCTATTCCAAGCCTTTGAGGCCTGTTGTATGTCACGTATGATAGGACAAAAGCCATAAAAACGCGACCCAAGTGCGACCCAAGTCGGACAAAAGACCCAAGTCCGACCCAAGTTTTTAGCCCATCATACAACATCATTTCCGCCTCCGCTTTTGCCGCCGGTTTTGCCGCCGCTCGGCGCGCTTCATCGCCACCCAGGCATGGCGCATCCTGGTCATCTCGGGAGTGGCCACGATCTCACCGTATTCCGCGTCGGTCGGCTTGCGCAAGCCGCCAGCAGCCGACCCCTCAAACACCCCCCACTCGCCGCAGCCGATGCAGATCGAATAGTCGCCGTCGACCGGCCTTGCGGTCGGATCGTCGAAGCTCTCGGCGTCGGTGCACCATTTTTGGCAGAACGGGCAGATCGTGTTCATTTGAGCCTGAGCCCCATCTCCCTGATCTCCAATTCGAGGATCAGGCGCGGCAGGAATTCGACCCGCCAGCCACGCCGCTGCAGGATCATGCGGATGGCGTTCTTCAGGTGGCTGTCGCTCATCTCGGCGACACGCAGCCTACGCCCGTCCCGGCATATCCAGATCAGATCGCGCATCGTCCCACAGGCTCGGATCGTTCGGCCACAGCGGGCCGACCGGCAGCGTCTGCCCCATCATCGCCCTGCCGCCGTAGAAGGCGACGTTGAAGCGCTGGCGGCAGTCCTCGCTGGCGCACTCGATGTTGGTCGACTGCGCACCTTGCGGGCCGACCACGAAACCTCTGTTGCGGCATTTCGGGCAGCGTCCCAGGCTGATGATGTCAAGCTCGTCTTCGCTCAGCTGTTCCATTTCAGCCTCCTCTCCTGAACAGGTCGAACGCCATCCCCTCAATGGCGCCGAGATCGTCGGCGCTCTCGTCGACACGCGGCCCCAGCCAGGCCAGCTTGCCCGGTCGCCGCGCTGCCGTGATCAGGTATTTCGAGAAGAACGAGGCGCCCTTTTTGTCGAAGCTCGACACCATCAGTATCTCGTCGCGCTCGCTTTCGGGGCGGTCGGCGGGCAGCACGAAATCGTCATCGGAAGGGTCTTCGTCGATGCCGCAGCTGCTCGTCCAGGCTTCCGACAGGAAGGTGTAGGCATGCGCATCGGAGGCCTTCAGGAGGCGGTTGATGAACCTGTAGACCAGCGCCCGGTGCTGCCAGTCGCCGAACTCCGATTGCAACCAGAAGATGTCAGTTTTGATCGCGATCAGAAAGGTTGCGATACAGCCACCCTTTTGCGCGAATTGGTCCTCGCCGTAGCGGAGGCCCATCGCGTGGAGGGCGTGCAGCGGGATCGTCAGCGGCCCCAGATGGTCCACCTTCAGCTGCTGCGGGAGCAGCGCGCGCAACTCCTCGAATGTGGTCAAATCGCTTCCTCCTGATGAAAAACGGCGAGGCGCCATAGCCGTGAAAACCACGCCTGCGCAGCGCCTCGTAGACGCGGTTTCCCCCGCCAGGCGTGACCATGAACTCGTCGAAAGGGACGCCGTAAAAAGTCAGCGTGAACGGTGCCACGCCGCCGTCGGAATCGACGATCGGCACTTCGACGACGGGGATCGTGATCATAGCAATGCCCACAGATCGGCTCGGGGTTTCTCGTCGATCGACGCCAGGCTGGCGCCGATGAATTCCTTGAGTTCTTTTAGCGCAGCGCCGACGATTTGGCGTCCTTGCAGCCAGATTTCGACGCGGCGCACGCTGCCCGGTTTGGGGTGGAACAGGCGGCTCATCTCGACGTCGACACCGGGCAGCACACGCTCGGTCGACACCACTTGCCCGACCACCATCACCGCCACGAAGAACGGCGGCCTGGTGTTCGCGGCGGTCGGATCGTCAAGCTGGATGATATCCTTGCGGTCGCTGCGCGCCAGCGCGGTTTTGCCGACCAGGCGACCGTAGCTCGGCGCCGCCATGTACGGGCAGACTTGCAGCGCGTAGTGGGCGCACTCGTCGTGCATGGGCGGATCGAGGAAGCGCCCGTGCTCGGCGAACGCCGACAGGTGCCCGCCGACGAACCAGCGCCCGCGCAGCAGTTTTTCGCCGCACACCTCGCAGCGATCCTGGGCGATGATCTTCTGCACCGCCTGGCCGTCATTAGCAGCGAACAGCGGCGTGCCGTCGTCGTTGCGCAGCACGATGACCGGCACCGGCAGGCCGCGCCGATCGCGATCGAGTTTTTGCATGCGCGCCGGGATCGGGATCATTCCAGCCATCCCAGCTTCACCATCGCTGCGCATTGTGGGCAGCAGTCCGGCTTGGTCAGCCAATCTTCGGGGACGACGATGTCGGCGCCGCAGCCGATGCAGTAATAGACCATAGGGGCGCCCGCAGGGAGGCTCGCATTGTCGATGCGTGGTCGGTCCCGGTTGACCGCCCGACGCTCTGCCAGGCCCTCCAGCGCCGCCGTGCGGCCACGTTCCGTGAGAAGCATTCCATTCAACTCCAGTGAATCTTGCAGGCCAGCTTGACCGAGCGCGGATCGTCGGGCCGCGAGGCTGCCGTGATGCCGACGCGCAGGCGGCACATCCGGCAAACGATCAGCCAGGCGCCGATGTTCGTCTTGCCGGTCGGGTACGGCAGCGCCACCGTGCAGGACGGTCCGTCCCGCCCCAGCGTCAGATCGATGTCGACGCCATCGGGGAACGCCTGGTTGGGCGCGACCTTCGGCGGTCTGCCGCGATCGATCCAGCGGATGTCGAATTGCTCGCTCACCAAACCCAGGCTCCGATCAGCACGCCCCAGGTGAAGACGACGCCGTGACTGAGGATTAGGGCGAGCATCACCAATCCTACAGCTGGAGGGTGGAGCGGCGGCGGCTGGTGCTTCATCTGTGCCTTCTTTGCAGCCATTCCTTGAGACGGATCGCCGGGTCATAGCGCGGCGGCAGCAGCAGGAAGAGCAGCATCCAGCCGACCACCCAGACCAGGAACGTCCACCAATTCAGGCCCCAGGTCATGGGTTGACATACTCCTTGGCCGGATCGCCATCAGGGCGCCGACGTCCGCTGCGCGGATGCCGATGCCAGCCGGTCGGCTCGTCGGGCCGGGGATCGGCCAGGAACCAGTCGATCATGCCGCGCGTGGCTGCTTCCGCATCGTGGAAGCACCAGCGATCATCGTAGCCCGCCTTGTCGAACCAGCGACCCTTTAGGATCGCGCATGTGTAGGCGAATTGGCACAGACACGCGTAGTGCTCGTCATCGAGCGGCACCACGAACCAGTAGCCGTTGGAGCGCATAAAATCGCCAAAAGCGAGTGCCTCACGGCTCGTCAAATCCAGTGCCATGCTTCACCATCTTCTTGGCTGCGGCTTCCGCTCTGCGGATGCGCCTGACCAGCGTCTTATGCCCCGCTTCGGCTTCATCCCACGTCGAGTAGCGGTGGAAGAAATCGTCCTCGTCGACCGACTTGTGGATCGACACCAACACGTCATGCCATTCGACGATCGAGCGCTGCTTGTCGAAAACCATCGTCTCGAAAAGAACCGGGGGGCCGCGTCCCCAGCCGTGGTCGAGGCCGAGGAACACCGTCGACACCCGGTAAAGCTCCGTCTTGGTCGAGCCGACGATTCCTTTCGAGCGCTGCTCATCCTGCATCCACCTTGCCCACCGCATCAGCCCGCACTCCACGGGCTGACGCTCGTCGTCGAGGATGTAGTGGCCGAGGTCGAAGCTCACGACGCTCCTATCTGGTAGCTCCCCGGCCCGCTCGGGCTGTGCAGAACCTTGTCGCGCTTTAGCTCGTAGAGCGCCTGGTAGATCGGCTGGCGATCCTTGCCGTGCTTCGGCCCCTCGCCGAGCCGAGCGATCATAGCTTCGATGCTCAATTCGGCGCCGCCCTTCAATATGTTGACCAGGGCGGTCTTGTATTTGCCATGGCTGCCGGAGCCTCTCGGCTTCTTGCCGCGCGGCTGATCCATGCCGCGCCGGTTGCCGCTCTTGTTGACCGGCACGCCGTTCTTGGCGGCTTTGCTGGCGCTGCCGTTCTCGTCGCCCGTGCCGACCTTGCGCACGATCAGCATCGGCTTGGCGTGCGATCCGTTGATGACGCCCTGGCGCTCTTCCCTGGCGTAGCCAGCAGCCGCGATATCCTCCTCCGCGAGCCCCATCAGGGTCAGCCGCGCCTCCTGCAATTTGGCGATCTCCACCCGCACCCGAGCGATCGTCTGGTGATGCCCGGTGATCTGCTCGTCGATGCGCTTCAATGTAGCCTGTATGTCCTTCATGGCCTTTTCTTTCCTGCTCTGATGACCGTTTCGTAGCCCATGGCGCCGAGTATTCCGGCGATCGTCGTGAACCTAGGATATCTGGTTTTTCCGCTCGCCAGGTTCGAAGCGGTGGTGCCGCTCATGCCGGTCGCCTTGGCGACGTGGTTGTACTTCATGTGCGATTGCCGCAACAAGCTGGCGGTCAACGAAACGTAGTCGCCCAACTCGTCATAGTGGTATTCGCCGACACGATCGGAAGCGAGCCTGCCACGCTCTTCCGCTGGTGTCTCGATGAATGCTCTCCTCGCGATCGTCATAGTGAAATTTCCATTATCAGTTCCTCTATTCCGTAGACTTCATGCGCCCCGCAACTTTCGCACGTATAGCCGCGCGCATCCGGCTCTACACCTCCGTGCTCAAGCCCGCAAATCAGGCAGAAGCCGGGATCGTCAAGCGAAAAGGCGCGCCGATGGCGCGCCTCTTCCAGCACTTCGTCAGTCAGTTTCGCGCTCCACAGCGATCGATCGAGCATCAGCCAGGCCCCGCCGATGACTGGCACACGACCAGGTGCCGGACCTGGTCTGCCTGAAACTTGTCACGCACGATGCGTGACTGCTTGCACCCTGGTGAGAGCCGGTGGACCGTCTCCCAATTGTCCAGCGACCAGTAGATGATGCCGCTGATCAATTCGAGCGTCTGGGCGCCTCTGGGGATCACTTCTTGATCCCCTTTTCGAACTTCTTCATCACGCCGCCTAGCTCGCCCCAGAGCACCGACAAATCCTGCGACGTTTCGAAGAGATCGGCAGCGACCTCCTTCATCAGCGTGCGCAGCTTGTCGGCTGAGAGGTCGGCTTGTGCGCCGACCTCCAGCTTGGTTTGAGACTTCATGATCTGGTAGACCGCTTTCACGTTTTTCTCTTTCGACTGGAGGGTGGTTGGCGAGCGCGCGCAGGAACGCGCGCTCAAACATCATGTCGCTGCGCCGCCTCACGCCGCGTCCCGATCCCTGACGACGCGCAGTTTAGGCGCCAGCACCGCAGCCGCCGCCTTCAGGTGACCCGATAGCAAGTGCTTGTAGTTGCGCTCGACGGTGGCGATCGTGTCACCGAGGAACTCGGCGACGTGCGACACCGGGACGCCGTCCTTGAGCATGTTGGTCGCCGCCGTGTGGCGCAGCGTGTGCGGGCTGATGCCGGTGGTCAGCGGCGTCTTCGACCGGGCAGGCAGCACCCAGCCTTCCGGCGTCAGGCCAGCCTCATGCACGACGCGCTGGAAGGTCGGCCATATCTGGCCGGGATGGCCGAGCACGTAGCGCTTTTCCAGCGGCACCGATTGGTCGCTCTCGGCCAGCGCCCGCCGCAGCACCGCCGCCAGCGTGGCGTCCATGTAGATGACGGCCCGCTTCTTGTCCTTCTTCAGGCGATGACCGTCGTCGAGGTTGATGAAGTTCTGCTCGAAATCGATGCGCTTGGGATCGAACGTCAGGGTGCGCACCGCCTTCTCGCGGCCCGCCGTCTGGTAGGCCAGGCGGATGAAAAGCTCGATGCGCGAGAGCTTGCCTTCGGCCTGCGAGCGGGCGACGGCGGCGTCCAGCAGCCGGTCCATCTCGTCGTCGGTCAGCACGCGATCACGCGGCTTCGAAGCGTCGGGCAGCTTAAAACCCTTGATCAGCGTCGGCGCGAAAAGCTCGTTCAGGTATTTGCGCTGCGAGCTATAGTTCATGCAGGCGGTCAAGAGCACGATCTCGTTGCGCACCGTCGGCCCCTTCACCGCCCTGCCGGTCTTGCGCCCGCCCCTGCCGGGACAGGTGAGCCTGCCGGACGTGCGCTTCTGGATGTAATCCTGGACGACCAGGTTGGTGACTTCCGGCACCGTCAGATGGCCGAAGTGACCGCGCATGCAATGCTCCCAGACACTTTCGGCGCGCTCAAGGGTGCGGCCCGCCTTGAGCTTCTCCAGATAGAGCGGCCAGAGGTCGGCGATCGTGTAGACGACGCCGCTTTGGGCGACGGTGTCGACCGTCTCGCCCTTCTTGATGAGGAACTGCTTGAGCGCCGCGTCGGTTTCCTCAAAGACGCGCGTCTTCAGGCTGGCGCGCTTGTTGCGTAGCTTGCCTTTGACGTTCGCGCGCCAGTGCACGTAGTAGATGCCGCTGTCGTTTTCGCGGTCGAGATCGATCTTGTAGGAGATGGTCATTTTTTCAGGTCCTTTTTTCTTATTTTGCGCCGTTGGGGGCGGATTCTGATAGTCGCTCTTTCTCAAGCAGCACCATGATCTCGGCGGCGAGCCTCGTCGAGACGAGCCGGTTGACGACCAGCCATGCCTTGCCTGGATCGGCCACACTGGACTTCATGGAAAGGTCCGGCTGGCTCTCCCCACGGATCGCCATTTCCGCCCTGTTCGGGAGAAGCTCGTCCGAGGTGGTGCCGAGCGCCTTGGCGAGCTTCGCCAGGCTCTGCTCGGTCGGATAGGACCGACCGTTGATGTACGTCGAGATGTTGTTGCGGGGGAGATCGGCGCGTCGAGCAAGCTCGGCGTGATGCATGCCTTTCTTCAACATAAGTTGATTGAGGCGCCGACCAAATTCCTGCTTAGTCAGGTGCCTGGGTGCGTCTGCCGTTACCGCATTGTTGGGGGCGTCAGACATGATGTGATGCTTTTGGGTGCGAGCCATATTGGGTTCTCGGGTTTCCTTTGTGAGTAAGCGAGACTCGATGTCTCGACTGTGTATGTCACAGCTAAGGGGTTCAACAGACGGGTGTCAAGACATTTTTGTAGGACACACACATATTTTGCCCTTTGCCAGCGAAGAAAATTGAGCTTAGTCTCTTAACTGCGGACCCTGCGGTGACATACGCAGTGTGATGCGAAGGACAACATTTAGCAAGAGCGGGGGCACGGATTTACAGACGCTTGAGGAGAGGTCCCTGATGACCCAGAATGGAAACGCCAATTTTGCCAAGGAAATCGATCGCCTTATCGAAGCGGTCGCGGAAGCAGATCGACCCACTGAAGAACTATTGGTCAGGAATTTTTGCCATCTAATGCTGGAGTTAACCGTCCCAGAAGATGTCGACACAGTGACGTGCCTCATCGGCATGGCATATGCGCTGCAAAAATGATCACGATAGTTGTGGCAGGACGCGCCCTTGGCAAGCAAAGGGTGCGTTTTACCCAAGAAGGCCAAAGGCCATTCACCCCGCAAAAGACTATCCATTACGAGGCACGCCTGGCGCACGAAGCCCAGCACGAAATGGCTGGGCGTCCGCTTTTGAGCGGCCCGCTGCGCGTCGGAATCGAAATCCGCATGGAAGTGCCGCAGTCGAAATCAAAGAAGTGGAAGGCGCAAGCACTGTCCGGCGTCATCCTCCCGACGAAAAAGCCGGACGTCGACAACGTCTCGAAATTTATTGATGCCCTCAACCTCGTTTGCTGGCACGACGACGCTCAAATCTGTGAATTGAAAGCCCGCAAGTTGTATCACGAAGCGCCCGCGCTGATCATTACGATCGAGGAGATCGCCACGAGCGTTTTCGCTTGACTGCTGTGTCTGACGTGTTCACAATGTCCCAAGGACACGATAGGCACAATTCGCTCAATTTGCGCTTTTTTGGCTGAAGATGTCACAGATGACGCCATTTGCGCACCAGCTGACTGGTGCGACATTCCTGTCGGAAATCGGCGCAAGCGGGCTGCTCGCCGATGAGCCCAGGGTGGGCAAGACCGGCGCCGCGATCCTCGCCGCCGACCGCATCCACGCCAACACCATTCTCGTCATCACCACGGCCTCTGGCCGTGCCGTCTGGGAGAAGGCGTTCCGCGACTGGTCGCCCGAGCGCCGCGCCGCGATCTACATCGGCGGTGGCGTCCCGAAGGCCGACGTCATCATCGTCGCCTGGTCGCTGCTGCAAGCCCCGGCCAAGCTCGGCAACCTGATCGGCTACCGCTGGGACGTCATCATCGCCGACGAAAGCCACGCCGCCAAGCGCTTCAGCGCCAAGCGCACGCAGTCGCTGTACGGCAAGCTGGTCGGCGGCGGTCGCGATCTCGACCAGCTGCGTTCGCTGTCGATACGCGGCGATCGGCTGTGGTGCCTGACCGGCACGCCGCTGCCGCATAGCCCGTTCGACGCCTACCCGATGCTGCGGGCGCTGACGCCGGAGAAGCTCATGGCCAACCGCGCCAGGGGCTGGCCGGACGTCAGGCAGGAAGACGATTTCATGTACCGCTACTGCATCGTCCGCATGAAGCAGATCAGCGCCTGGAACAAGATTCCGGTGGTGGTCGGCGGGCGCAACGAGCAGGAGCTTCGCGAGCGCATCGGCGGCTGGATGCTGCGGCGTACGCAGGAATCGGTCGGCATCCGCCCGCCGATCTTCGAAATCATGCCGCTGCTGATCTCGGAAAAACAGCGCCGCGAGATCGAGAAGGACCTCGACCAGGCGGTGATCCTCGCCGCCGCCGACGCGGGCGACACCGATGCGCTCGACATGCATCTCGGACCGCTGCGCCGGTTGACCGGCACCATCAAGGCCCCGGCGATCGTCGCGGCGGCAGCCGACGAATTCGACAGCGGGCTCGACAAGCTGGTGATCGCCTACTGGCACAAGGACGTCGGTCGAGCGTTGCTCGACGGGCTCGTCAATTGCGGCATCTCGGTCACCGGGATCGACGGCTCGACGCTGCCGAGGCAGCGCCAGTTGAACCTCGAAAAATTCATGGATGGCGGCACCCAGGTTTTCCTCGCCCAGATCGAGGCGGCGGGCGAGGCGATCGATCTCAGCGCCGCGTCGACCCTGTGGTTCGCCGAGACGACATTCGTGCCACGCCAGATGCGGCAGATGTCGCTGCGCATCACCAACATCAACCAGAAACGGCAAGCCTTCGTGAAAGTGTGCGCCTTGGCGCACTCGATCGACGAAGCCGTGCAGGGGCGCCTGTTGGTCCTGTGGACGGCAATTCGCAATGTCTTGAGTGTTCACAATGGAGACTGACACAATGCCCATCCAGATCATCGTTACCGGCAATGACGCAGCCGAATTGCGCGACCAGATGGTCGGGTTCCTGACCATGCCGATCGGCCCCAAGGTCGAGCAGATCGCCGAGCCGGAATCCGTCGGCAACGGCGCCGCGACCGAAGAGGTCGCGGCGGCGCCGAAGCGCGGCAAAGGACGCCCGAAGAAGACGACCGAGGAGCGCCCCGAGCAGGACGCGGCTGCCGCCGACGCCGAGACGCAGGCCGAGGTCGCCGACGAGACGCAGGCCGAGGACATCGAGGCAGCCCGCGACCGGGTCCGCGATGCGCTCAACAAGCACTACGTCGACAAATACGGCATGGACTTCACGATCCCCGACGTGCTGGCCATGTACAAGCTGCGCTTCACCGACGGCTCGGTAGCCAAGGTCAGCGACATCCCTCCCGGCATGCACGACCAGGTCATTGCGGACATCAAGGACATGTCCAGCAAGAACCCGTTCAAGCGCAAGCGGATCGACCTGTGAGCACCTCGCACAGCGTGCGGGCTCACGCGACGTGGGCGGCGTCTGCGACGGCGCGGCACCTGTACTGCCCCGGCAGTCTGGCGCTGTCGCTGTCGCTGCCGCATACGGCCCGCATCGAGCGCGAAGCGGCTGCCTGGGGAACGTGCGCCCACCAGATCGCCGAGATGTGCCTGGGTTCGGCGGGGCTCAAGCTCAATGCCAGCGACTTTCTCGGCGAAAAACAGGTGTGCGGTCGCTTCACCTTCACGGTCGACGAAGAGATGGCGCAGTGCGCCCAGACCTATGTCGATTATTGCCGTGGGTTGATCGCCAAGGGCGCGCAATTCTGGATCGAAGAGCAGCTGTCGCTGGCCAAGCTCAACCCGCCGTTCGACAGCGGCGGGACCGGCGATTTCATTGCCTATCTGCCGAAGGAAAAACTGCTCGAAATCGTCGATCTCAAGGGCGGCAAGGGCGTCATCGTCGATGCCGCCGAGAACGCCCAGACGCGATCCTACGCGCTCGGCGCCGTGCTCGCGCATCCCGGCCTGGGCGCCGAGCGCGTCAAGACGACGATCGTGCAGCCGCGCGCCGAGCACAAGGACGGCGTGATCCGCTCCGAGACGTTCCACGTCATCGAGCTACTGGAGTGGGCGACCGAGCTTCTCAAGGGCATGCACCGGGCCGACGAGGCGCTCGACGAGTTCGCCAAGGCGCAGGGCAACCAGGTGCTGCTCGACGATTGGCGCGACAATTTCCTGAAACCGGGAAAATGCCAATTCTGCCCTGCCGAAGGGGTCTGTCCGGCGCTCGCCAACGACGCCCGCAGCATCGTCGACAAGTGGTTCGACGAGAACCCCGACACGGGCGAATTGACGCCGAACAACAGCGTGCTCGACACCTCGCCGGAGGCGCTCGCCCGCGATCTCGACATGATGGACACGCTGCAGAATTGGATGAACGCCAGGCGCAGCTACGCCCAGCAATTCGTCGAGAGCGGCGGCAGCATCCCGAACTACCAGCTGGTCGACAAGCGCGGCACGCGAAAGTGGGTCAGCGACAGTGAATCCGACATGGCTTTCGAGATCGGCAAGGCCGTCAACATCGACATTTCCAAGCTCTACGTCCGCAAGCTGATGTCACCCGCCCAGGTCGAGAAGCTGATCCCGGCGGCTGCCAAGAAGAAGCTGACGCCGCTTTGGCACATGCACGTCAGCGGCCAGAACCTGGTGCGCTCCGACAAGACCAACCGTCCCGCCGTCGGCAATCTCGTCGACCGCTTTTTTGAGCCCAGTGAAAAGGAGAACTGATCAATGGCTATGGCTCGTTCTGACGACTTCAAATCCCCGCCCTGCCGCCTGGCGTTCAGCCAGGGGCTGTTCAAGCCGCGCTCGGCTGCCGAGGGCGCCCCGAAGAAATTCTCCTGCACCTTGATTTTCGAGAACAAGTGGCGCCCGCAGCTGGAGAAGGTGATCGCCGAGATCATCGTCGAGCAGTGGGGCGAGAAAGGCCTGGTCCGCGCCAAGGCGGGCGGCATCAAGAACCCGCTGCTGGCGGGCGACGGCAAGGAGGCGCGCTCCAAGCAGGATGGCGAATTGCACCCCGGCTTCGGCCCCGGCCTATTCTTCATCCGCTGCAACGCCAACGAGGACCGCAAGCCCGTCGTGCTGTGGAATTCCAAGCAGATGCAGGCCACGCAGGAGGAGGTCTATTCCGGCTGCTACGGCTTCGGCGTGATCAACTGCTGGGCATGGAACCATCCAAGCTCCGGCGACGGCGTAAGCTTCGGCATCCGCATGTTCCAGAAGACCCGCGACGGCGAATCGATCGGCGGCGTCAGCCCGCTCGATATCGACAAGTGGTACGAGCACGTCGAGGGCGACGAGGACATCGTCGAAACCCGCAAGGCGGGCGGCGCCAGCAGCCTGTTCGGCTGATGCTGAAAAACGGACCCCGCCTGGTCTTTGATCCTGTCGTCGCGGCGTTTGCCCGCGACGAAGGGATGAAGCGAACGCTCGATAGCGAGAGCGCGGTCTGGAAACGTTCAGCGACCAGCCTGGCGCGCGATCTACCAGCCGACTGGATCGGCATGGGTGAAGATTTGCGGCTCTTGATTGAGACGGAAATCGGCGAGCCGCACACCCCCGAAGTGTTCGGCGCGCTTTTCTCCCAATGGGCGAACCGAGGCTGGTTCGAACCGCTCGATCTCGACAGTCCGAAAAGCGTACCCAGCCATGCGAGCAAGAAACGCAGATGGCGACGAACGGAGAAACGGTGATGCCAGCAGCACGTAAGCAACCTGACGTCGGCGGTGGTGACAATGAGCGCGCCGTCGCTGTCAAATTACTGAGCAACGTCGTCGAACGCTACGAGGCGCTCGATGCAGATAAGCGCGCGATCAGCGAAGATCAGAAAGAACTGCTGAAGGAGGCCAAGGAAAAAGGCCTCGACACCAAGGCCGTCAAAGCCGTGGTGAAAGCCCGCCTCGACCCCGCCAAGGCGAAGGCCGAGGCCGAGATCAACCGCATTTACGCCGAAGCGCTCGGCATGCCGGACGTGTTCGGGTGAGGTCGCGCTTCCCGACAATCGGATCGTTTTTCCGTTGGATGATGGAGGATCACCATGGACGTTCAGACCATCGAGATGGACCGGAGCAAGGCCCTGGAGATGTGGAAGAAGTACAAGACCCACGCGAATTACTCACCGCCCGTCGACCAGGAGATTCGCCGGGTCTTCGATGCGATTGCCAAGGGCAAGGTGGTTATTCGTGCGCTGGCGTCGATCGCGGCGGCAGGGGTGGGCGAGGACGGGCTGCCGAAGCTCGCCATCGCCCGCGCTGACGCCCGAACCTGCTGGTTCAGCCACCAGTACCAGGTCTTCCGCATGGCGACCACCAGCTGGGTCAATGGCAAGACGGCCAAGAACCGCTATTTCGACTTTCCCGATGCGACGTTCCCCGGCCTCAACGGGCGGCTGCTGCGCACCTACACGTCGCACGTTCCGCATGTCCCGCCGGACATCCGACCGAAGCGCGGCAAGGAGAATTACCACATCCTCTACGAAGCCGAGTGGAGCCAGGTCTACCCGAAGGACCCGATGCTGCTGCGGCGGATCGGCAGCGCCGATCTGTGGCTGGTGTGCGGCGTCTGGGACCTCACCGACATCGAGCGCGAGGTGCTCGGCGCGAGGCTGCCGCAATGAGGGAGATTCCGCGCGTCCTTCAGTACCAAACAGTCCTGGACCTCATTCAGCAGGAAGTCTTCGACGCCATCGGCAAACACGGCGACGTGCATTTCCACTCCCCGCATGAAGGCTACGCGGTGCTGTTGGAGGAGGTCGACGAACTCTGGGACGAGGTCAAGGCCGACAATGTCGAGAAGGCCCGCCAAGAGGCGGTCCAGGTCGCCGCCATGGCCGTCCGCTTCATCATGGAGGTGCGGTGATGCACCATGTCATGCTCGACTTGGAGACGTTCGGGGTCCGCCCCGGCTGCGTGATCCGCTCGATCGGCGCCGTCGAATTCGAGATCGACGGCAGGACCGGCGACACGTTCTACCGCAACATCGAGCCGCGCAGCTGCGAGGTCGTCGGCCTGACGATCGACCCCAAGACCCGCGACTGGTGGCTGCAACAGCCCGCCGAGGTGCAGGCGATCCTGAAAAAGGACCAGCACGTCCTGCGCGCCGTCGTGAAGGAATTCTACGAGTGGTTCCGGTCGAAGGGACCGGCGGATCGCACCCGGCTGTGGGCGCACGGCGCGAGCTTCGATCCGGTGCTGTGGCAGGCAGCCTGCGAGGCCGTCGGGCTCGACGGCGTGCCGTGGAGCTACTGGAACGTGCGGGACACCCGCACGCTCTACGATCTTACCCTGCTCGACGTTCGCGAAATGGAGCGGGATAGTGCGCCGCACAGCGCGCTTGACGACTGCCTGTTCCAGGTCCGCTGCGTGGCCAACGCCTACCAGCGCATCGAACTCAAGTCGTCCGACTATCTGCGCGGCCTCAAGGGCCGGGAGGTCACCCGCAAGCAGCCGCCGAAGGCGGATGTGTTCGCATGAGCCGCTTCTATTTCGAGCACCGCGAAAGCAGCTACCTGATCTTCGACCGGCAGTGGAACAACGTCGTGCCGATCGCATCATGCAACGACGTCAATGTCGCCGAGATGATCTGCACGGCGCTCAACCAGCTGTGGGAGCGCCCGCAGTGATCCCTGGCGTCGAGCGTTCGCGTGCCGCGAACCGGCACCCCGACGGTTTCTACCGCACGCCGGAATCGGCGACGGTGGCGCTGATAAGGGCGATCGACCGCTATCTCGACGACAATGAGCGCATCCACGAACCGGCCTGTGGCGACGGTGCTATTGCTCGAGTTTTGGCTCGGCACGGCTTCCCGGTGTTCGCCACCGATCTCGTCGATCGCGGCCACGGCATCTCCGGCGTCGACTTCCTGAAAACCGGACCGGCGACCCCCTACGTCATCACCAACCCGCCATTCGCGCTGGCCGCGCAATTCATCCGCAAGGCCGTGCCAGGAAGCCGCCTGGTGGCGATGCTGCTCAAGTCCGACTACTGGCACGCCGCTTCGCGGATCGCGCTGTACGAGGCCTTCCCGCCCCGCCAGGAGCTTATGCTGACGTGGCGTCTCGACTGGACCGGCGGCGGCTCGCCAACGATGAATTGCACCTGGTGGGTGTGGGGCGCGGTGCCGGTCGTCACCCGGCTGCTGCCCAAGCCAGCGGAGGACATCTTCGCATGAGCGAATTTGAAATCGGCGATCTCGTCAGGACGCGCAAAGGAGCCAATTTCTGCGGGCGCGTCATCGTGCTGTTCGACAGCCTCGACGGCTATCCGCATTGCGTGGTCGAAGCTATCGAGCCTGGGTTCGAACGTACGCTGCATGTCTACCCGCTCGGACAGATATGCATCGACGACGGCGAGCCGCCCGCATGATCACCCGCGCCGCCCTGCTACAACCGGCGATCGACGAGATCGCGCTGATGATCCACGCCGACGTGGAATCGCGCTGCGAACTCGATATCTTCGACTACGGCGCCTATCGCTACTGGGAGCATCCGTCGGCTGAAGTGCTGATGATGGCGTATCGCATCGGCGGCGGCGAGCTTCAGCTGTGGGATCGCGACTGGCCGCAGCCGGACGACATGCGCGAGGCTATCGCCGACGGCGCCGTGCTGGTCGCCCACAATGCCGAATTCGAGATGCTGGCGTTCGAATGGCTGGCGAAACATCGAGGCTGGCTGGCGCCGAAGAAATACCGCTGCACGGCAGCGATGGCGAGCGCGTTAGCGCTGCCGCGCGACCTGGAGAATTTGGGCAAGGCGCTCAACCTCGACACCCAGAAGGACAAGCGCGGCAAGGACCTGATCAAGCTGTTCTCGATCCCGAACAAGTTCGAGACCTTCAACGATCCGCGCGACTTCCCGCGCGCCTACCAGGAATTCCGCGAATACTGCGTGAAGGACGTGCTCACCGAGGAAGCCGCCGAGCGCCGCATGCTGCCGCTCAGCGATGCCGAGGAGGAGATTTACCGGCTTAGCCTGGTGATCAACCGGCGCGGCCTGCGCATCGACGTGCGGTCCGCCAGGGCAGCCCTGGTGTTGGCCGAGAAGTCCAAGGGCATCTTCGACGCGGCGATGAGCACCGCGACCGGCGGTGTCGTCACTGCCTGCACCCAGGCGGCGGCGCTGTTCCACTGGATCAACGCGCAGGGCGTGCCGATCAACTCGGCCAACAAAGCCGACCTCAAGGAGGCGCTCGACAACGTCAACACGCCGTTTCATGTGAAACAGGCGATCCAGCTGCGGCTTTCCGCAGGCAAGACGTCGGTGTCGAAGATCGAGGCGATGCTGCGCCGCGCTTCGCTCACCGACGACCGGGTGCGCGGGGCGTTCATCTACCATGTCGCCAGCACTGGTAGATTTCAATCTACCGGCGTCAACTTTGCCAATCTGCCAAGGCCGAGGAAGAGCTTCGAAGCGGCGAAGCTGCACACCAATCCGGCGCTGCTGTTCAAGGCGATCCGATCCGCCGATCCGCGCATGCTGGAGTTGTTCTACGGCCCCGAGCTTGGCAACCCCATGCACCTCCTCTCGGACGCCGTGCGCGGGTTCATCTGGGCGGCGCCGGGGAAGAAGCTGGTGGTCGCCGATTATTCCGGCATCGAGGGCGCGGTGGTCGCCTGGCTGGCGGGCGAGAACTGGAAGCTGCAGGCGATGTTCGAAATCATCGCCGATCCGGCGCTGCCCGACATGTATCGCCGCACGGCGGCGCAAATTGTTGGCCGTAGTGTAGATGAGATCGGACCCAAGCATCCCCTGCGCCAGAGCGTCGGGAAGGTCGCCGAGCTTGCGCTCGGCTTTGGCGGCGGCGTCGGGGCGTTCGCTTCCATGGCGCGCAACTACGGCGTCGATCTCGACGCGCTCTACGGCCCGGTCATGGAACGCGCCGATCTGCTCGACCTCGCCGCCGCCGAGAAGCGCTATGACGCTTGCTGCAGCCGCAAGGAGAAGACCACGCTGGTGCTGAGCGAAGAGGCGTGGCTGGCCTGCGAGTTGATCAAGCGGGCCTGGCGGGCGTCGAATTCGGCGATCAAGCAATCGTGGTGGGACCTGGAAGAGGCGGTCCGCACGGTCATCAAGCAGCCTGGGCTGATCGCCAGCGTGGCTGGCGTCCAGTACCGCGTCATGCACGGCTACCTGTTCTGCATGCTGCCGTCGGGCCGCTGTCTTGCCTATGCCAACCCGAGGCTGCGCGCCCAGGTCTACGCTCGTCGACTGGTCGACGGCGTGTGGGCCGAGCCCGAGGTCATGGAAGCCAGCTTGGCCGAGAAGCTGGAGATGGTCGGCAAGGCCAGGATCGAGCGCCAGAGCTTTCCCAAGGCGACCGCCTTGGGCGTCGACGGCAAGACCAAGCAATTCGTCAGATTCGGCCTATATGGAGGCTTGCTGTGCGAGAACAACACCCAGGCTGTCGCACGCGACATTCTGGTCAACGGCATGCTGCATGCCGAGCGCGCCAATTACCCGGTGATCGGCACCGTGTACGACGAAATCATCACGGAAGTGCCGAGAGGTTTCGGCTCGGCGGAAGAATTCGCGCGGCTGATCTGCCAGCTGCCGCCGTGGGCCGAAGGCCTGCCGCTGACGGCGGGTGGATACCAGGCAAAACGCTACCGGAAAGATTGAAGCAAACCGCCTGTTGTGACATACGTAAGACACATAACGGAGCAACCAAGGTGACGTTCAAACCCAAGTACGATGACGAGCGCACGGAGCGCATGTCGATCCGTGTGCCGACGCCGTTGAAAAACCAAATTTGGATGGCGGCGACCAAGAGCGGGATATCGGCGACCGATGTGGTCATCGGCGTGCTCACCGACCACTTCGCCGGGGAACCTCCGGCGCCGAAGTGGAAGAAAGGCGCGACGAAAAAGAAGGACAAGACCCATGCCCAGGACATCTTCGCGTGATCCCGCTGGCCGAAGCAATCGGGTGGTTGCGAAAGGCAGGCTATTCGGTGCTTCGCTTTTTCCCGACGGACCGGCACCCGACGTGGATTCAAGTGCCGGGACTAGGCTTGATTTCAGTGACGGACAACCGGGTCCCGGTGAAGTATCTGCCGCTGCGAACGGAGCCACCGCCGTGGACCCCGGCAGAGATACTGGCGCTGTTCCAGATCATCCCGCCGTCCCCGACTTCGAAGCTGTGAGGCAGGGCGGGCTCGGCGTGGCGCTCTACTGCATCGTGCCAGGCGAGGCCGTGACGCTGGAGATTCACGCCCAGGGCCAGGTCTACACGTTCCAGGCCGACACCGCCGAGGCGGCGTTCGCCCTGGCGTTCCCGCCGCTGCCGCCAAAGGGAATCTTCGACTGATGCTGCCGAGGCTCACACATATGCAGCAGCGCTTCGCCAAAGCACATGCGCAGACCGGCGATCCGCATTATGCTGCCTGGAAGGCGGGGTACGCGGACCCCATCAATGCGGGCAATCATTTGAAAGGCAATCCGGCAGTGCAGGAAGCCACCAGGGCCGAGACGCAGCGCTTTCTATTCGAGCGCGCCGGGGCTCTCTCGGTCAACGTGTTGGCCGAGGTCGCTGGCACCAAGACCTACAAGGTCGACGCCCGCGTGCGCGCCGCTGCCGAGCTTGCCAAGCTGGCCAATATCGCCATCACCGACGCCGCCGCCGACAAGCCGCCGACCGAGCTTACCGCAGGCGAGCTTGGCTCCTTGGTCGACGAGATGCGCCAGCAGCTGGAGAAGCAGCGCGAGATCGCCGCCAAGGCGCTGGCGTCATTGCCGAGCGCGATCATCGACAACGAGCATGATGTCTTTGCATGAGAGTTTCCGCAGCACTTCGCCCGAGGGCGATAGAAGGATCAAAAGGGCAGGCTCGACAGTGCCTGTACCGGGCCGGGGGTAAGGACTGCTGATTCCCCGGTAACCCATGATGGAGGAGAACCATGACGATCCACCACGCAGCCGACCACGGCTTCTCGAACGAGGGCCAGCTACCGACGACGTCGCTGCGCTCCGGCGTCGACGATTTCCTGCGCCGCGCGCCGAGCGTCTACAACGAGCAGCGCCGCCGCATCATCGACATCGAGGCCGAGCACGAACGCAAGCGTGTCGAGATGAAGAACGATTTCGGCAGGAAGCTTGCCGAAATCGCCCACGAAGGCGCCGAGGCGTTGCGCAAGCTGGAGAGCGACCACCAGCGCACGATCGCCGAGGAGAAGACCAAGCTGCAGGCGATCGAGAGGCTGCGCCATGGGTGAGGCAAAGCGGCGCGCGCAAGCAGCCTACGAGAAGCTCGGCCCCGGCGATCGGCTCGGCGATGCGCCGATCGAGGCCAAGCACTATGCGCAGATGGAGGCGATTGCCCGCACGCTCGACGAGTTCCTGAACGGCGACAAGCGCGGCTCGGCGAGGCCGACCGGCTTCGTGCTGATGGTGTTTCCGTTCGAAAATTTCGACGGGCGCTGCAACTACATCAGCAACGGCGCCAGCCGCGCCGACATCGTCACGCTGATGAAGGAGATGATCGCCAGGTTTGAAGGCCAGCCGGAAATGAAAGGAACGGCGTGATGGATGAGAGAGAACGCGCGAAGCGCTGCATCGAGGAGATCGACCTGTACGAAAGATTCCTGGAAGACCTCGCCGTGCTGTGGCGGCAAGGGCCATTCAGCGACCAGCTGAATGAGTTGATCGACGACATGGAGGCGCTGATCAAGACCAGCGTGTGCTTCGACGTCGAGATCAAGCTGCGGGCGATCTTGCATATGATGCTCGACCACGGCACCAGCGACTGCGACCTGGTGTCGTTCAAAAAGGTAGCGCGCACGCTCAGCGCAATGCGCGCCATCCCGTCGAACCGCCACATATACGAGCATAGGCTGACCGCAGCATGACCAAGACCCCGAGCATGGACGACAAGGCGACTCCGTCGCCACCGCTGATCGATCTCGCCGAATATGAAGCCAACAAGGCAGCCGGGACGATCCCGTGGCATGAGCCGCCGGAGTATGGCGAGAAGCGCGCCGTCAACAAGAAGCACGCCGACGAGCTTGTCGACGGCACGCTGCCCTATGCCCCCGGCGTGCCGCTGCGCGAGGCGGCGATCGGCGCGGTGCGAGCCCGTGTCGATCGCTACCGCGAAGCCTGGGAAAAGGCGCGTGCCGCGCGCGACAGAACGCTGGCCGACGCGATCAAGGACAAGGTGGTGCTGCCGGACCACTACTGGCAGGCCGAGCACCGGGCGCGGGCGCTGTACGGCAGCGCGCTCATGCTGCTGGAGGCGCTCGACGATTCCGTTGTTCACAATGGCGGATGACACGCCGGACGCTCGGGACTATCGTTAGCCAGAAAAAGAAAAGGGACCGGCGCGGCTGCCGCCGTCCGGTCCCCAAGGCCAATGCAAAAAGGGTGGATGAACCCTGTGTCCAAGCATAACGCGAATGACGCACGTATCAACCATTTTCAGCGATGCTGGGACCTTGGCTACCATAATCTCCTGCCCGTGGTGCCCCCGCAAGGCGGCATCAGCAACGCGGGAAAACGCCCCGGCGTGCTGATCAACGGCGACTGGATCGGCAAGGCGTCGAAGGACTTCACGGCCACGCCAGAGACGATCGAGCTATGGCACGCCATGGGCGCCAGCGTCGGCTTCAGCTGCAACGGCACCGGCATGACCGGCATCGACATCGACACGCTGACGCCGAAATGGGTGAGCCACATCATGGGGCTCGCGCATGAGATGCTCGGCCCCGCGCCGAGGCGGATCGGGCGCCCGCCCAAGGTGCTGCTGCCGTACAACTGCCCGCCCGAGATGCGGTACGACCAGGTCCGCTTCCGCGACAACGAGCACAAGCTGGTCGTGGTCGGCGAGCGCAAGCTCGCGCCAGGATTGGTTGAGAGCCTGGCGGGCGAGGCGAAATGGTTCGTGGCGTGCGGCGTGCATCCGCAGACCAGGCAGCCGTACAGCTGGCCCGATGGGATGCCGCCCCGTGAGGAACTCACGATCATCACGATCGAGCAGCGCAATGCGTTCCTGGTGCAGCTGCGCAGCGAGCTACCGGAGGCTGCCAGGACGCAGACCGGCGACGGCAAGGTAGTTGCCCCCGAGAAGCTCCGTGGTGACCCACGGCTCGTCGCCGAGGCGATGCGGGCTATCCCGAACGACCCGGCGGTGATCGGCTACGACCAATGGCGCAACATCGCCATCGCATTGCGCGGCGCGGTCGACTACAGCGACGGCCTGGAACTCTTCCAGGAGTTCACCGACAAGGCTGGCATCGAGGCGCCGACGGAGAAAGCGCACCGGGTCTTCGCGTCGATCGAGAGCGCACGGGAGCTAGGGGCGGACTACATCTACCACCAGGCGGAAAAGGCGGGCTGGACCGGCTTTGCCGAGCAATGGTTCGTCGAGAGCCCCGAGGTCGAGGTCGAGCCGGAATATGAATCCATCTTCGGCCCCGACGAGGCGCAAGGACCCATGGTTGCCGCCACGCCGTGGCAGCATGTGCCGTCGGACGCCACCCCGCCGCGCGATTTCCTGTATGGCACGCACATCGTGCGGCGCTTCGCGTCGATGACCGTCGCCCCGAGCAAGGTCGGCAAGAGCAGCCTGACCACGGTCGACGTGCTGGCGATGACAACCGGCAGGACGTTGCTGCCGCATATGCGGCCCAAGGGCACGCTGCGGGTCTGGTACATCAACGGCGAAGACCCGCTGGAGGAGCTTCAGCGGCGCATCACGGCGGCGATGCTGCGCCATAAGATCGAGCCCGCCGATATCGGCGACCGGCTGTTCCTCGACAGCGGTCGATCGCTGCGCCTGGTCACCGCGATCGAGGACAAGAACGGCGTCAAGCTGCTGCACCCGCTGATATCGGCGTTGGTCGCCGAGCTTCAGGCGCGGCGCATCGACGTCCTGGTGATCGATCCGTTTGTTAGCTCGCATGAGATATCCGAGAACAACAATTCGGGCATCGACATGGTGATGACCGAATGGATCAGGGTGGCGGATCAGGCAGGCGTCGGCATCGAGTTCGTGCACCATGCCCGCAAGGCGAGCCAGGGAAGCGATCCTGACGCATCGGTCGATGCCGCCCGAGGCGCATCGGCGCTGGTCGCCAAGATGCGCTCTGTGCGGGCGCTGGCGCGGATGACGAAGAAAGAGGGCAAGCAGCTGGGGCTGACGACCGCCTATCGGTCGCTGTTCAGGGTGACCGACGCGGCGTCGAACCTGGCGCCGTGGGTGGATGATGAAACCGAATGGCTGAAGCTCGACAATGTCGACCTGGGCAATGGGGTGGTGGACGCTGCGGATGGTAGCTCGCGTTGGCGCGAGGGCGATCATGTGGCGGTGGTGGTGGCGTGGTCGGTGGGGTCCGGTGACGGCGCCAAGGCTGACGTCCCATCAGTGCTGCAGGTGCTCGGCGCCGAGCCGTGGCGCGAGGACGCCCAGGCGCGCGACGATTGGGTGGGCAATGTCGTCGCCATGGCGCTCAATCTCGATCTCGCCGAGCCGGACGACAAGGCACAGGTCAAGAGGCTGATCGGACAGTGGGTCAAGAGTGGCATCTTGGAGCGTGTGCAGCTGCTCGACAAGAAGCGAAACAAGCGCTGGTATGTCAGAGCGAAAAGCGTCTTCGATTAGCGGTTTGCCCCACCTTGCCAAGGTGGGGCAAAGGTGGGGCGAGGCGCAAGGTCTGCGCCCTGCCTCACCTTGTATCCCCCCGAAGGGGGTACAATGGTGTGGTGGGGCAGACCAATGGCACTAACGACCGAATTATTTCCGCCCAAGGTGAGGCAGCGTCAGACACGACGCCGACAGCAGGCAAAAGAAAAGGGGGCCGAAGCCCCCTCTCATTTGCGGCGCCGCGTTCGGCGCTCGACTTCGCGCAGCAGCGCGAAGGGTAGTTGGATCAGCGCGAGCGTGACGAACACGCTCACGCCTAGTGCGAGCATCATGCGGTCACCTCGCCGACGAACAACTCAGTCCACTCGGCCTTGAACAGCCGGTAGGCGCGCTTGTGGGTGTTGATGCGGTGCTTGGTGCAATAGTCCTCGTTGTCGCGGATCGCGGCCAGGGCTTCCCGCTCGCTCGGGTAGTTGCCGAAGCGGGTGGTCGAGGTTTCGCCGGTCGGCCCGTAGGTTGCGTTGATCAGGACGGCGTAGGGGGCAGGCTGGTTGATAACGGTCATTGGCATTTCCTTTCGCGGGTTGAGAAGCTTTCCAGAGCTTCGGAAGGGCGCCCGAAGGCGCCAAACCGAAACGCTGCTAGGCGTGTTCGCGCTCGATCGCCGCCAGGCGGCGATCGGTGTAGGTGTGGGTAACGGGCTCGTCGACTTCGACGGCGCGGCTGTCGTCGACCGCAAACCAGCGATCCATGAGATCGCTCGCGTTGGCGCGGGCTTCGGCTTCGGTGGCGAACACCAGGCCGTTGCGGTTCCACTTGCGGTCGACGAACACTTCGGGCTTCCAGGACATGAGAGGGCTCCTTTCAAGAGCGTTGCGGTTGGTGTGTATGTCACACGTTCACAGGTGGGTTGTCAATCGCTCCAGGTTGCAGGACAGCACGCGGCGCGCGCCATCGGCGTCGTCCCATTGCACGACCACAGGGCGCGGCCCTCTGGGCCGAAGCTCGGGCTCGATCGCCACGACGGTGGCGCGGCGCGTGAGGCGTTGCGGATCGCGGCAATGGACGTTGCGCAGGAAGGCGCGAGCGTAGCGCACGCGGTCGCCGGGTTGCAGTGTGGTGCTCATCAGTTGATTCCCTCGAAATAGCCTTCGGCGTGAAGCTCGGCGGCGCGGTGCAGTGAATAGTTGCGGTTGTCGCGAGCGCACCATATGTGCGCCTGCTCTAGGTCGCGCAGGCGGTGCTTGCGGCCCGATATGGTGGAGCGCAGCGACGTCATCGCGGCCATGATCGAACGGTGCTCGGACACGGTCCAGGCGTGTTGATCGCGGTAGCGCTTGACGTGCACTTCGAACGGCTTTTGCGTGCTCATGCGCTGTGCTCCAGGCCGCACACGGGGCAAGTGTCAGCGTCGGGCGCAGCGCCGAGGCGGATGTCAAACACGGTGGAACCGTCGGTCAGCGTCTTTTCGACCAGCTGCAGGGTCAGGCCTTCGACCAGGTAGACGGTCGACGGGTGGCGCTGCGCGAGCGCAGCGAAATGGTCGAGCGTTTCTTGTAGCTCGGCGAGCGTGGCGCACACGCGGGAGTCGATGGTGGTGAGCATTGGCGTTTTTCCTTGTGTTGCGAAGCTTTCCAGAGCTTCGGAAGTGGCGCGCCGAGGCGCGCCCTAACCGAAGCGCTGCGCGCTACCAGGTCCCGCGACGGTGAAGCTCGCGCTTGACCGCGCCGAGGCGGATATTTTCCTCGTCGGAATTGTTCCAGCTGTGCAGCGACAGCGCCACGCGCATGTTGCGCAGCATGGGGGTTTTTTCTTTGCGCAGGTTCGGCCAGGCGATCGGGTCGGCGAATTCGAAGGCGTCAAGCCATGACGGGCCGAAATTGTTGCGCACGCCGTGCAGGATCGCGCCGCGTTTGCCATGGGCGCGCGCGTGGTACCAGTCGAGCGCAAGGCTATCCTTCCACTTAGGGCCGAATTCGATGGCGTAGCTGCGCAGCGCGGCCAAATCTTCGGCTGTGGCAACGTTGACAGTCAGCAACGTTGCGTCACGCATTTCAACGTTAACCATCCACTCGCCGAAGCCGCTAGGGTGCTCGACTTTGGCGAACGTCCAGCCATTGGCCTTGCGAATTGAGATCACGCGCAAGCGCAACTCGGCATCGCCGAAACCGCAAGCGGTCGACCATGCAGCGGGAACAACACAAATTTGGTTCAAAAACATCATGGCATTTCCTTTCAAGGGTTAACGAAGCTTTCCAGAGCTTCGGAAAGGCGCGCGCCACCGCGCCAAACCGAAACGCTGCTTAGCCGATGACAAAGCCGGTTGTGTCGCGCTTGCTTGTTCCCTTGGCATAGAGCCCAACAATGACTCCCTTCGGGTCTAGAAACCGCATGTCGGTTTGATCGCCATCGATGGTCGGGAAATTGCCGTTAATCACCATGGCGTTGCGCAAAGCTTTGGTGCGGTAAACGACAGCCACGTTAAGCCCGGTATCGCTATGCGCTTTCATGATCGCATCGGCATAGCCTTGGTTTGCTTCGCTGTAGGACAGAGTCAGCGAATAGTTGCTCGGCAAAGCGCGATAAGCGCGCTTGTAAATCTTCGTATAGTCATAGAACGTGACTTCGGGAAAAGCTTCGAACAACGAAGCAAACCGCTTGCCATTGCGTTCGCACGGGTGAGCTACTTCCCATTGGATATCCGATGTACCGTTAAGGCGCACAGCTGCTTTCACGCCATGGCGTGCGGTATGCCGGACGAAACGCTCTAGATCGCGGACAAGCTCGGCGATAAACGCCGCGCGGTTGTCGAGATAGCGGCGAGTCTTGGCAATGCGCGCAATGTTTATGCTCGACATGAGACGGGCGCGCCCTTCGTTGACTAGGCAGCCGCCACCATGGGTCGGATCGCAACCCGCGAGTTGCGCCATCGGGCAAATATTGGCGCCGCCTGCCATCCTGGCAGGCGCAAGATACATGATCGCGGTTTGATAATCGCCGCGCTTATCGCCCTTGATGGTTTTAGCGTTGCCGCCTGCGCGAATGGTCGGCGATTTGAATTCGGGAGTCGTCATTTCCGTATGTCCTTCGTTGTTTGTTGTGTGACATACAGGGATAGAAATTCAGGACAAAATGCAAGCGCTTTTTTGATTATTTTTATTTCGCAATGAAATCAAAGGCTTATCGCGCAAAACTGCCAAGCGTTGCGGCATACATAGCGAAATGATAGCAGCAAAAACAGCTTGAATCGGCGCGCCGACCGGCTCGGCGCCGAGCGGGCGCCGCGCGGCGCCGAATCGATTCGGTTTGGCATGCGCAGCGCGCAGCGCCTGCACAGCCTCCGGCTGTGCAGGCGCTGCGCGCGTCCCCGCGCCAGGTGTGCGCGATCCGACCCAAGCGGGACCCGGCTCGAGCGCTAAGCCATTGATATCGTGGATGGTTTTACAATCTGCTCAGGATTCTACGCTTCGCATAGCGCACGCCTTGCGTGCACAGCCTTCGGCTGTGCACGCAATGCGTGCGCGGCGCGCGCGTCCGCACCCAGGCCCGCCCCCTGGCGTGCAGTCCGGCGCGCGAGGCGTGGCGGTAGCTCCCTGCGCGTACAAAATTTCGCTTCGCGAAAACCTTGTATGCCATACAAGAGTACTGGCATGTCACGCGTCTGTCGTGACAGCGCCACCCTGTGGTGGTACAGTGATCACGTCATGCTCACCTTCGAAGAGTTCAAAGCGTGGTTCGCCACGTTCGATTCCACCCTTGCTGGCAAAGCCCCCTCGCTGCCGCAATGGTGGGAACTGAAGGCGCGTCTCGACGCCGTCGGGCCGACCGCATCGCCCGCCGACGTTGAAAAGCCTTCACGGTCTGCGGCGCTGCCCACTGCGCCCCCCGCAACCCCGGCGCCGCAGGCCGACATCGACGTCGTCGATGCCGCTGATGACAGCGGCGTGCTGCAACCCCGCGAAGCGTGGGGCGGGCCGACCGAGGCCGACGATCTCCCGCCGAGCGAGTTCACGGTCTACGAAGAGGCGGTGCAGCTGCTCAAGAAGCCTGGCCGTCATTCGCGTGCCAGGCCGTGAGGCCCTACATCGCGCCGTTCCTGCTCGGCGTGCTCGTCGGGCTGATCATCGTCGGTCCGGCGATCTGGTTCGTGTGGATGCGATGAGCGTGCAAAAACGCCTGTGGCGTTTTTGGCGCTGGCTGATCCAGCCACAGCTGTGTCTGCCGCCGGAGCCCGACGACGCCAACATGCGCGGGCTCGGCTGGGCCGGGGACCGCAGGGACATACGTCCTTGGCTGGTCGACCATATGGAGCGTCAAGTCCACCCCAAGAACAAATAGCCGGAAATCGGCCTGTTGCAATATTGCACAATGTGTGCTATAATGGCAACAGGCCGGGCTCCGGCCTCTCGACGGCTGTAACCATCGAGTGTTCTTAAAAAGAGTGGAGAACGACTTATGACGATTAAACATCGTGGCGTCAAGATTGTGCCTGTCAAGGTAACGCGATACGAAGTCCGTACCGTTGACAACCGGAAGCTCAAGAGCTTCTCGACCCCGGCGGGCGCACGCCACTGGATCGACGGCTACTCCAAGGCGATCAAGGACTTCACGCCGATCGAGCCGCCTGCTAAGCAGGCCAAGCCAAAGCGGTCGTCACGCCAACCGGCACCAGTTGCTGCGGCAGCTGAGTAGAAAAGGAACCCCGGCGCGAGCGTCGGGGTTTTTTCTTGCTGAAAATGTATGTCCGGCGTATGTCTGCTCAACTCGCGGAGGTTGCGCATGGCCTATCCGCCCTTGCCGGAAATCTCATTCGACTACACCGCCTATCAGCAGTCCCTCCAAGGGACTGAGAGCTTCCCCGGCACGCCGCTCGACAACGACCTCGCCAATCTCTCGGCCAGCCTCACCGCAACAATCGAGTTCATCCAGGTCGCCTTCCGTGCCGACGGTGTGCTGCTGCCGACGTCGGCGCCGGACTCGCCCACGCCACCCGGCGTGCCGATCGAGGTGACCGGCGAAATCTCCACGGGAACGGCGTTGCAGAACCTGCTCGCCTCGCTCGAATTGATCGGGCTCATCATCGACAACACGGTGCCGTAAGCTCATGGCGAACCCGACGAAATACACGCCATCGTTCAGCTTTGCTGGCTACCAGACCACCAATCCGACCCGGCCACTTCCCGGCGTCCGCGTCGACGTCGAGAACAACAACATCGCCAACTCGCTGAACGGCACGATCGACGCCCTGGCGGACATTCGCAGGGACGACGGCAAGCTCCAGAACGGCATCGTCACGCCCGAGAGCCTCGATCCAGGCATGGCGCTCGGCGTCCTGCCGCCCACTCCGTGGGTTTCCGGCATCCAGTACAAGCCGCCGCAGTCTGTGTGGTACGGCAACAAGCTCTACCAGTGCATTTTGCAGCACGTTTCGACCGTTTTCGCGACCGATCTGGCCAATCAATGCTGGAATCTAGTCGTCGACTTCGATCCGCCCATCCAGGAGGCAACCGATGCTGCGGCAGCGGCCAAAATCAGCGAAACAAACGCCAAGGCCAGTGAAACGAGTGCCGCAGCCGATGCCGCGTCGGCCACGACCTCCAAAAATGCCGCCGCAGCGTCGGCAACCGCCGCCGACTCCTCGAAAGTAGCCGCCGCTGGCAGCGCATCGAGCGCTTCGGCGAGCGCCGCGACCGCCACCACGGAGGCGAATCGAGCCCAATCCGAGGCTGACAGGGCGCAGGGCATCGCCAACGCGATGACACCCGACGCGCCGTCGAACGGAACGTCCTACGGGCGCCTCAACGGCGCTTGGCAGCCCGTTGTGGCCGCTTCCGCCTACACCGCCGCCGATGTGCTCACCAAGATCAAGACCGTCGATGGCGTCGGCTCCGGCCTCGACGCCGATCTGCTCGACGGGCTGAACTCGAGTTTCTTCGCGCCGGTCAACAACCCGGCGCTGACGGGCGTTCCGACGGCACCGACGCCTGCGCTCGGCGACAATTCGATCCAGATCGCCACCACGGCCTTCGTCAAGGCCAACGACGCGCTGTTGGCGCCGAAGGACAGTCCGGCCTTCAGCGGCACGCCGACGGCGCCCGTGGCGCCGCCAGGCACCAACACGGCGCAGATCGCCACGACCAGCTTCGTCGCCGCCAGCTTCG
>Ga0134122_10000080_pt1 | contig 50713 bp, 46 predicted proteins | sample KB302_FD_96461 | JGI IMG/M metagenome (GOLD analysis project Ga0134122, IMG submission 96461) | Terrestrial soil microbial communities without Nitrogen fertilizer from Kellogg Biological Station, Michigan, USA - KB3-0-2 | ecosystem: Environmental > Terrestrial > Soil > Unclassified ... | reverse complement strand
CTCGCCTGCCACGGGTTGATGGTGATTGCCTTCATCACGGTTGCCGTCTTCATCAATCGGCAGGACGCCATCGACCACTGGCACGGGGCGCACGAGGACTTCTGACCGGCATGGCGTTTACTTCGAGTACCCGGCTAGTCAATCCGCGGCTCGGCACCTACTTCGGCATTTTCACGGCGGCCCTGGTGGCGCTGGTGTTGATGGCGTTGATGTTCGAGCAGCTTGGCGTGGCGGACGGCCTGTTGCGCGCCTTGATGTTTGCGGCGCCGCTTTTGCTCTACGCGGCGATCGGCTTCAACGCGCGTGCACGCGAGCCACACGACTACTTCGCTTCCGGCCGCAGAGTTCCGGCCTTCTTCAACGGGCTCGTGCTCGGGGTCGCGGCGCTGGGCGGGGCGGGCTTCCTTGGGCTCACAGGCGCGCTGTTTATCGCGGGCTTCGATGCCCTGTGCCTGAGCATTGGTTGGTGCGCCGGCCTGGTGTTCATGGCGGTGCTATTCGCCCCCTACGTGCGCAAATTTGGTACCTACACGGTGCCCGCCTTCCTCGGCCGGCGGTTCGACAGCCGCGCCGTGCGCATCGTCGCCGCGGCGGTTTTATGTCCTCCGATCTTACTGGTGCTGATCGCCGAGACTCGCTTTGCCGCCTACGCTTGCGCCTGGCTGCTGGGTCAGCCTGAGCAGTTGATGTCGGCTGTCCTCATCGCGCTCGTCGCCGCGGTACTGGCCGCCGGTGGCATGCGCTCGCTGACTTGGTCGAGCGTTGCCAAGGCTATTACGGCGCTGTTGGCGCTGGCCGTTCCAGCCACCATTTTTGCCTTGATGGCATCCAATCTGCCACTGCCGCAAATGACACACGGCAATACCCTGCGGGTCCTGACGCGGATGGAGATGATGCGGAACGTCCCGATCCTCATCGCCCCGCCGCTGGCGCTCGACCTCGCCGGGGCTGGCATGGAGGCGTTGGCCAAGAGGTTCGTGCAATCCTTCGGAAACGTCGGCACCATCGGGTTCGTGCTTTTATCGCTGGTGATGGCGGCCGGCATAGCCGCCTCGCCCGTGCTGCTGCCGCGGTCGGGCACCACACCCGGCGTCTACGAGGCAAGGAAGTCGCTGGGTTGGGCGGTGCTCGTCACCGGGGTCGTGCTGCTGACCCTACCCGCGGTTGCAGTCTACCTGCGCTTTTTGTTATTCGAGCAGGTGGTCGGCCAACCACCGGAACAATTGCCGGCGTGGATGCAGATCTTGCAGCAGGCCGGCATTGCCCAGATCGAGCCTGGCCCTCAGGCCGTGAGTCTGGGCCGCTTCGGCTTCGAACGCGATGCCGTCCTCTTTGCCCTGCCGATTGCGGCGGGATATCCCCAGGTGCTGGTCTACCTGAGCTTGCTTGGCGCCCTCGCGGCCGCCCTGACGGCGCTATCGGCGTCACTATTCGCACTGGCGGCAATCGTGGCCGAAGACGTGGTGCGCGCCTCGCCGGTGGAGGTCGCGTCGGACCGCGCGCGTCTTGGCCGCGCGCGCCTTGCCTTGGCGGCGATGGCCTTTGTCGGGATCTGGCTGGCGATTGCGGCACCGGCCGATCCGCTGCAGCTCTTCCTGTGGGCCGCGACGCTGAGCGCATCGACATGCTTTCCGGTGTTGGTTTTGTCCATTTGGTGGCGGCGGACCAAGGCCTTGGGCGCCATGGCGGGCATGCTCAGCGGCCTGCTGGTTGCGGGCGCGGCCATCCTGCTGTCGGAAGCCGGCGCCATCGCCTTGCCCAGCGCTCTGGCCGGTGCGCTTGGCCTGCCCTGCGCCATGCTTGTCACAATCGTTGGCAGTCTCATGGCTCCCGCAGCGGGCCACAACGTGCTCGAACAGTTGCGCGAGATGCGTATGCCGGGAGGGGAAACCGTTTACGATCGCGAGATGCGCCTGCTGCGCCTGAAGAATCGCAGCCCGTCCTGAAGGCATGGCTGGCGCGCGGCGCCGGGAACTTGCCTTCACCGCGCACTCGCACATACTGCAGGGAATTCGGCGGTGTTGCCGGCGATAGCAGCGACAGAGGAAACGACCAGCGATGTCGGCACGTGAGCGGCTCGGTCTTTACCCACCCATCGAGCCCTATCGCCAACAGCATCTCAAGGTCGATGCGGAGCACGAGATCTTCTTCGAAGAATGCGGCAACCCGCGGGGCAAGCCGGTCGTCATCGTTCATGGCGGTCCAGGTGGGGGCTGTAACCCCAGCATGCGCCGCTATCACGATGCCGCCCGCTATCGCATCGTGCTGTTCGACCAGCGCGGTTGCGGGCGCTCGGTGCCGCACGCCAGCCTAGAGCGGAATACCACTTGGGATTTGGTCGGCGACATGGAACGGTTGCGCAGCCATCTCGACATCGAGCGGTGGCAACTGTTCGGCGGCTCCTGGGGCTCCACGCTGGCCCTCGCTTATGCTCAAACGCATCCCGAACGGGTTAGCGAACTCGTGCTCAGAGGCATTTTCCTACTGCGGCGTGAGGAGCTCGCCTGGTTCTACCAGGACGGCTGCAACTGGTTGTTTCCCGAAGCCTTCGATGAGTTCCGCAGGCCCATCCCGCCCAGCGAGCAGGCCGACATGATCGCCGCCTACCACCGGCGTCTCACCCATCCTGATCGCGAGGTGCGGCTGGCCGCCGCGCGGGCATGGTCGGTATGGGAGGGCAGCACCCTGTCCCTGGTGCAGGATCCGGAGCGGATCAAGCTGTTCGGCGCCGATAACTACGCGATCGCGTTCGCACGCATTGAGTGTCACTATTTCGTCAATCGCGGTTTCTTCCGGCGCGACGATCAGCTGCTTGCCGATGTCGGCGTTATTCGCCATTTGCCGTGCACGATCGTGCATGGACGCTACGATGTGGTAACACCGGTCAAAAACGCTTGGGACTTGTCGCGGGCCTGGCCCGAGGCCGACTTGCGCATCGTCGCGGATGCTGGCCATGCCATGACCGAGCCGGGCGTGATCCATGAGCTCATCGGTGCCACCCGGCGCCACGCCAATCTGCCGCGCAGCTGACGTTGCGCGCTCGCGGGGGACGGGCTGCGCGAGTATTGGAACGCAAGGTCTGACCTGGGTCTCCAGCGCCTTGGCTTCGGCGACACCACAAGCCCTTGCCTTTGACCTGCGCGGTGGCCAAGCAAGAGTTGCGGTCCGCCCTGCCGCGCGCTTGCATGCGGACCGCGTTGGCTTCGCCCTCGGCCTGAAATCTTCTGGCGCTGCGTGACGACTTCGGCCTGCCGACGTTCCTGTGCAGACTGTTCGACTTTCGCCTTGGCGATCGCCGCCGCGTCGGTACTGGTCGGTAAAGCGAATATCGTTGATCTGGAAGTCGACGATCATAATGCCAAATAAATCTAGGGTATCCGTGGTCAGCGCCTTTTGCACCGCGAGCGCGACGTCACCACGATGCGCCGCGACCCGCGTGATATTGATCTTGCCCATTTCGCGCTTGAAGTGGGCGATCATGAACGATTCAAGGTTCGCGCGATAGTCGCGGTTGGTCGTAAAGTTCTCGTTGATGGGGAAATTGAGGGGTGGCCAAGGCGTCGAGCTCCTGGTTGTCGACCGTGTAGGTGTTGAGATGATCTTTTTGCAAGCGCAGGATGCCGATCGGGTAGGTCTCGAGCCCGTCAAAGAACGGTATGCAAAAGTGCAAGCCCGGGTCGGGCAACCGAACTGAACTGCGCGTTGGGCAGCCGAGGTATCAAGAGTTGCGCCATGCTACGCCTCCTTCAGCTTGCGAGGCCAAACGGCGGGCAAGCACTTCGCCGCGCGCGCTGTTGGGGACGCCGGGCGTGCCCCCTCCTCGGCAGGCGCCTCAAGCTGGGTTGGGCCCTGCGTGCTCGGCGTCTTCGGCGGCGGCCTGGCCCCCTGACCGCGACGGCTTGCGCTTGCTAGCGGAAGTTCGACACGCGCTCGGCCAGCTCGAGAATCAGCCTGGCATTGTCGGCGGCCGGCGTGCCCGTCGGTTCACCCTTGTAGAGGACCCTGGGATTGGACCAATAGGGAATGCGCGGACAACCTCCACACCCGGCATTGTAGCTCATGATATCGCGCCATTTGCTGCCGTTGACGTAGCCATGCCCGTAGGCGACCGGTGCGTCGTTCTCGTCCACGAAACGATCATGCCGGGCTCCGAGAATATGTCCGATCTCGTGGGCAATCGACATGGTGGTTGCCGCGCAGGCATGGTGTACGACGAAGAACGCCTCATCCGAGGCCGGGCCGATGCGCGTCGACAGTCCGCAACCGGTCGGGTTGTCAATGATCAGGCCGACAATATCGGCGTGCTTCTCGTCGCGTAGTTTACTGACGCTGCCGAACGGGCCAAGGCCGTCGACCATCGTGTAAAGATGCGTGAACTGGTCGTCCTCTGTTTCGTCATACTCGATCATCTGGGTGTGCACGAGCCGCAGAGTGACGTTGCCGATGCCGCTGTTCCTAAAGGTCGCGTTGGCCTCCTCGATCGCAAGCGCCAGCAGATCTGCGGGTTCACGCACATAGCGCCTTGCAACGTTGGCGGTATAAAGCACCATCACATCGATCGTGATGTTTTTCGCCTCTAACGCCTGTCGCTCCAAATCCGCGAAGAGGGCGATGGCGGGTTCGGCAGGTGCCGGCCGCAGTGCTGGGCGCTCCTTGGCCGCTGCCGGCGGGCCCGTCGTCGGCACGCTATCGCGTCTGGCGCCGGGTTCGGGATGGTCGGCCGGCAGCCGGCGGCGATCCATTTCCGCGAAGGCATTGACACCACCGCCCAGGCTTTCGACCGTGAAAATCTTTCCGTTCAAGACAAAGTGGCCGGTCAGCAGGGCATTGCTCCACAGCATGAGCATCGCGCGCTCCCCGGTCTCGGGGACCTCGCCGTACCAAACAACACTGCCGTCCTTTTGCAGCACAGACCCCGTTTTGACCAAGGTAACGGACTGGCCGTCCCCGAGCGGCAGTGTGACCTGCGATCCAATAACGTCGGTCGGCGCACCCGCGTAGCGCGCGCCTGGCAAGGCGGCCGGCTTGGCGATTTTGTCGACGATTGCCTGTTGGTCGGGCGTCAGCTGACCCGTTTGCGCCAGCGCCATGGGCAATCCGGCGCCAACGAGCCCCCACGCCGCCAGCGCTAGGCCCAGCGAGCGAGGAGTGGCGATGGACTTGGTAAACACCGCTAAAACAAGTCGTTTCATTTTCGGTTGGAAGACGGCCCAAGCGGAGCGTTTATCGCCCTGGCGCGCGTGAAGATCGGCCTATTCGCTGAGGCGCGATATCAGGAAAAGACCGGAGCGGAGGCTTCACCGCCCCCCAAGCGCTTGGATCAGGCTCACGGTTGGCGCAGGCACCTTGCCGCAAATGCGCCCGCGAGCCCATGTTAACCGTTATTGAAGAAAACCCGAGTCCGGATCGGGGAAACACCCGATGGCGCGATATCATCCAGGCGGTCACACTTGAGGCGTGACCATCGTAAAGTGTCGGGGAACTGGGGCCCACCAGGGTCTCACCAATACACGTACGGGAATGCAAACCGCACCAAAAGCTGGACATGCGACGTTGGCTACGAGCAAACCTGCCAACTCACGCGCTCGACCCGTTTGGCTGCCGAACGAGAGTGACGAGCTCTTGCGCTTGGCCGTGCAGGTCGGCGGGATCGGCATTTATGATTCCGACATCGAGCACAATCGAACCCGATTTTCGCCGGAGCTTTGCGCCATTCTAGGCCTCCCGCCTGCGGCGGAGATGACCTACGCGGAGGCTTCGCGGCTTTTTGATGCGCGCGACCGGGTGGTGGTCAATGCGCGGCTTGAGGCGGCGCGCCGCTCCGCCGACGAGGGTAAGTGGGACGGTCTGCATCGCATCGTGCGGGCGGATGGAGCAGTTCGCTGGGTAGCCATTCATGGGCGGCGCTTTTACCGCGACACGCCCAATGGGCGCCAAGCGATCCGCTCCATCGGCACGGTGATCGATGTCACGCACTTGAAGGAGACCGAGGCGGCGCTGCGCGAGAGCGAACTTCGGCTGCGCTTGGCGCTAGAAGCGGCGCAAATGGGTACCTTTGAGGCCGATATTGCCGGTGAAACGGCGACGATCGATGCCCAGGAGGCGCGTTTGCTCGGCCTACCAGAGCATACGCGCGTTGTTTCCGTCGACGAGCTGCGCGCGCGGATACCGCTGGCAGACCTGCAGGCGAGCGATGCCAAGAAAAGGACGATGGAGCGGCGCGCGAAGGCTTACCATCACGAGTTTCGCCTGCGTATGCCCGATGGCGCCGAGCGTTGGCTCAGCGCGCATGCCGCGATTCGAGCGGATCGGATCGTTGGCGTAAATTTCGACGTCACCGAGCGCAAACGCGCCGAGGAGGCGCTGCGCGAAAGTGAGGCGCGCCTGCGTATTGCCACCAATGGGGCCGCGCTTGGCGTTTTCGAATGGGACATGAAGGCAGATCAGACGATCTGGGTTAACGACCGCATGTACGAGATCTTCGGGCATGCGCGTGCCGATGGAGCTCTGAGCAGGCGGCAGCTCGTAGAGAGATATTTGCACGCGGACGACGTTCCGGCATTCGAGGGCGCCCTGAAGAATGCCCTGCGGTCGGGAGGTAATTTCCATATCATCTGCCGCATCAAACAGAAGAACGGCGCCCGGCGCTGGCTGCAGCTCGACGGCAAATTCGAATTCGCACCCGACGGCGAACCCCTGCGGTTGCTTGGCGTGGCTGCCGACATCACCGCGCGTAAGGTGCTCGAGCGCAAGACCCGGGAACTTTCCGAAAGATTGATAACGCTTCAGGAGGAAGAGCGACAGCGCATCGCCCAGGAATTGCACGACTCCACCGCCCAGCACCTAGTTGCCGCCAGCCTCACATTGATGGGGCTCAGGCCGAAAGGGCGACTGAAAGGCGACCAGGAGAGGCTTTGGAACGAGGTTGAGGCGTCGATGGGCGAAGCCCTGAAGGAGCTGCGCACCTTCACCTATTTGCTCTATCCCGTGGCCCTGCGCGCCGACGGACTGCAAGCCACGGTGCAGCAATACGTCGACGGATATTCCAATCGCGCCGGTCTCGCCATCGGTTTTAAGCTGAGCCCAAAGGTCGACAATCTGCCGTTCCGTACCCAGCAGTCGCTGTTTCGCATCCTGCAAGAGACCTTGACCAACGTCTATCGGCACGCCTCTGCATCGCACGTATCGATCCAGCTGCGCTGGATCGCCGGCCGCATTCACATGGTGATAACGGACAACGGTCATGGTGCGGCAGGTGCCGTGGAACGCGACAGCGCGGATTTTCGTCCCGGCATTGGCATCCGCGGCATCAAGGCGCGCGTCGACCAGCTCGGCGGCGACCTCAGGATCCGGACCAGCTCTCGAGGCACCCGGGTACACGTCGTCGTGCCCGTGGACTAAAGCCGCACGGCGCCCCTTTGCCCTTGCCGTTGGGCCATCCCCACCGCCGCCACCGCCCGCAGAACGGCCTTGCCTCGGCCGCCTTCGCTGAAGCTCGGGTGGGCCCGTGCCGCGATATCGGCATTTACCGTTCGCTCGAACCCGGGTTTCCACCGATGCCCGTAATGGAGTACTTGTTCGACAATGCGCGCGAGGGAAAAAAACCGATGACCAGAATTCTCATCGCAGACGACCATGAAGTGGTGCGTTCGGGCCTCCGCAGCATCTTGGAGGCGCAGCCCAGATGGGCCGTCGTTGGCGAGGCCTGCGATGGTAAAGAGGCCGTCAGCAAGGCGCTCGAAACACAGCCGGACGTCGTGCTGTTGGACTACTCGATGCCGATCATCAACGGCACCGAGGCCACCCGCCAAATCCGCGCGCGTCTGCCGCGTACCGAGGTCCTGATCTTCACCATGCATCAAAACGACACCCTGATTCAGGGTATTCAGCTGGCCGGGGCCAGTGGCTTTCTCCTCAAATCCGACGCCAAGCGGCACCTGATCCGGGCGATCGAGTCTTTGGCGATGCACAAGCCCTATTTCACGGAAAGTGTGTCCTGTGCCGGGGACGGCGGGAAGGTGGCTAGTCAGTCACCCCTCACGAACCGCGAGCGCAGCGTCGTGCAATTGATTGCCGAAGGCTGTACGAACAAGCAAATTGCCAACGTTCTCAGCATCAGTCCCAAGACGGTGGAAACACACCGGGCTGCCATCATGCGCAAACTCGCGCTTTCCTCAAGTGCCTCGCTTGTCCGCTATGCGGTGCGTAACGGCATTCTTACCGCATAGTCCATCCAAGGATTGGGGGCCGCATGTCACATTCCGCCAAGCGTACCTGTGGTGCTTCCGATCTCTCTGTCCTGAGAGACGTGAATGTCCTCGTGGTCGAAGACAACTGGCAGGTCGCAAAAGCGCTCGAGTGCGCGCTAAAACAACTGGAAATGCAGGTTTCCGGGCCGGCGTCGACCACCAGCGACGCCAAGCGGCTGGTCGCGGCTCAAATGCCCACGGTGGCAATCGTCGACGTCAATCTCAAACGCGAGATGGCCTGCGATCTCATCGTCGAGCTTCACGAGAAGGGTGTCCACGTCATCGTCATTTCCGGGTACGCGATCCCGCCAATTCCAAAGAAGAAGGCCGCCGTTATCCTGCAGAAGCCCTTCAGCGCAGAAGATCTCCTCACGGCCTTGCGAACCGTGGTCGTGGGGCAGACCACGAGCCACTAACGCTGGTCGGCCGGGTCGGCCAGACCCCGGGCAAGGGCGGGCGCAAACCGCTCACTTTGACATCCTCCTGCTTGCCAATCGATCCCCCTGCCGCCGTCCAGGGGGGAGCGGCATTTTGCAATGCCCCCAACCTGCATCGACCCCACCCGCCTTAGCGCCACCTCGCCCGCAAGGGGGCGGCCTCGGCGGGTCGGCAGCCGCTGCGCCACGGCGGCACGTTGGCCTAATGAGCAAAGCGCTGCCCGTCGTGTTGGTGGGTGGGACGGGGGCGGCGCGATCCGCGTTGCCCAAAACTCGCCGGCGCCTTGTCTGGATGTGCGAGTGCACGTTCAAATTCGCCCGGGCATCGTTCTCTTTGCCGCTACGAGGGCAATGGCCGTGATGGCGCGGTCGATCGGCGAGGGCGACTGCCCGATCTCTTGCGCCGCCGCTCCGGTATGGTGACCTCTAGGCACTTGTGGCCCCTAAATTCGGGGCTGCGCCGGATAGCCCCGCCGTCCGCCTCCGGTCACCTTTAGGCGAACTCGGGCGAAACAACGGCGCAGGCTCGGGCGAAACAAACCGCCGCAGGGCCTCCGCGCTCGCGCATTGTCGTCTGGTGCCGCTCGGCGTGCATCGGCAACTGCCGGAAGTGGACTTTGGGTCATGTCGGGAAAGGTGCTGGCAACGATTGCGCAGGTGTTGACGGTAGACGTGATCGACGCCATGGCGGAGCGCGCGGAGATGGACCGCGCGTCGGGGGGAAAGGCGGCCGAACTCGGTGTGCCCGCGATCTTAACCGCCCTGACCGAGCTTGTCGCCCGACCGAGCGGCGTCGCCCGACTGACGCGCGCGCTTGCAGGGCAGTCGACCAGCTCGGTGCCGGACGGTCGTGGCGATGGCGTTACCTTTCTGCTGGGTGGTGAGGACGCCGGCGCGCTAGCCTCGGCCATCGGCCGGGTTGTTGGGGCGACGGAACGCTCAGCCAACGCCTTTCTCGACGAACTGACATCGACGATCCTGCGCACGCTCGCTCGGGAGGACGAGAAACCAAACGCTGGCGGCAAAGGCGTCGCCAATTTGCTCACGGCTGAAAAGGACCTTATCGCTGCGGCGATGCCCGCCGGGTTGTCGAGCCTGCTTTGCGCCGACCGGTCCCTCCGTCGTCAGGGCGCGGGGGTATCGCCGATCGGCAGTCCCGGAACCGCCCGCATGCACGGTCCGGCCACGCGGGCCGCGACGGCTTCGTCTGCTCGGCGACGTCCCCAGACGAGCCGAGCCTATTGGGCGGTGTTGCTGGCCGCACTGGCGGCCGTTGCCTGGTACGTGCTCGCTGCCAAGATCAAGCACACCGGCGGCGGCGGCAGCGACGTAGTGATCTCGACCTTGCTGGACCCCAATGCTCGCCCGCCGGCCCCGGCTGATGTCACAGACCTCAATGCAAGCGCGCAATCTCAAAGAGCCGACGTCCACAACCGCGCCGGTAGAAAAGAAGGCGGCGTGACGGACGTGCTTGGCGGCCCAGACGGGATCGCGCTGGCGCTGGCGAGCCTAGGTCGTTTTTTCGGCTTCGGCGAGGATGGCATTGCCGCTCCGGTCGCGCAATTGGGGCTCTGGCAGCACCAGAATGGCGGTGATGGACGCCCCATCCTTGATACTGCCAGGGCCGACACGCGCGGGCGGCAACTGCTTCACTTCGTCTCGCCGGAATTCAGGGACGCAATACGCCCCCCCGTAGCAACCGCGGTCGACAAGTCGGTCGGCCCCACTATCGCGCCACACTAAAATAATGGCCGTCCCGCCAAAGGTCCCTGCTTGTGCCGAGGTTATGAGAACATGACTACCGCTGTTGGCAAGGCATGCCTGGTTTTTATCTCCATTCATGTGCTGATGCTCGTTGGCATTTTGTTGCTGTCGGGGTGACAGCGCCCGCGGCGGCGGGACCGATGCAGTTCTGCACTGTGGTCAGCACTCCCCCTAAAGGGGGTCGCCAACGACGCGCCCGGTTTTATCAACTCGCGCTCAGCGGCGGGCTCTTGGCGCACCAGGGGCCCGCCGCTTTTTGCCACGCTCTGGATGTCCCGATCACTGGGGAGAGTTCTCGGGCGTGGCCCACTCGCTTATCTCGCACATCTGCTCCCGCTTTTGTTGCAACGCTAGCTGGCTGCCCGGGCAAGCGGTCAACAGGCCGCGCGGGGGCGCCGCCGCGCGCAGGTCGTGCCCACTGCTGGGTCTAGAGGGCAGAGCGCGTTGAGCGCAGTGACAGTTTGGGACTATTGCGCGCGATGCAGCGAAAGCCAACATGGCAAGCCGATGTATCGACGGCTTGCGGATGTCGAGCCGCCGGTCGATAGCGCCGGCAATAGTTTGGCGCGCACAGATAGGATCCGCCTTTGAGGACCTTGCGCGGGATGCGGCTTTCGGGCTGGCAGGGGTCGTAGCTCTGGTTCTCTTCGCCGCCGCGTGGGTTCTTCGGAATACAGCATGGCTTGGCAGCATCCGGCAGGTGGCGCGGACTGAACCAGTCCGAGGTCCACTCCCAGACGTTGCCAATCATGTCGTGGAGGCCGTAGTCGTTGGGCGGGAAGGCCCCAACCGGCGACGTTCGCTCGTAGCCGTCCTGAGCCAGGTTCTGCCAGGGGAACCGACCCTGCCAAGTGTTGGCCATCATCTTCCCGCCCGGGTTGAGCTCATCGCCCCAGGCAAATTCGGCGTCGTCCTCCCCACCGCGGGCGGCGAATTCCCATTCCGCTTCGCTGGGCAAATCCCTACCGGCCCAGCGCGCGTAGGCCAGCGCGTCTTGATAGGCGACGTGCACGACGGGATGGTCACCAAGGCCCTCAATGGTGCTACCCGGACCGAGCGGGTGGCGCCAGTCGGCACCTTTCGTAAAGCTCCACCAGTGACCCCAGTGGTCGGCTTGCATACGTTCGAGAGGACGCCGGAATACCATCGATCCCGCGTGGAGCATGTGCGGAAGGGCGCCAGGATAGTCCTTCGGATCGGGCGGGACCTCGGCAAAAGTGACATGACCCGTTGCGCTCACGAACTTTGAGAACTGCGAATTTGTGACGGGTGTACGGTCTATCCAGAAGCCGGCAACCGCAACGCGGTGTGCGGGTGCTTCCTCGGGATAGTGCCGATTGGACCCCATGCGAAAGGTGCCGCCTGGGATCCACACCATATTGTCGCCCCACGGCTTGCGATGCGGTGTACCGTGCTGCAGGGCCGCATCGATGTCGATCTCAGGTCTCATGGCTTCTCAGCTCCTTGCCGAACGCCGGTCGCGGGACCAAACCGCAAATGCGCGCGCAGGCTCGCCGACCTGAGCGGCAAAGATCGATGCGGGACCGCTTTCAGCGGACCCGCTGGTCCCGGGAAAACATGTTGGCCGCTCTCACAGGCGCACTGGGTGGCTATGGTTGCGCAAGCGCAAGGAGAACCACACCAGTAGGATCCCGTACAGGACGGCATAGCTGCCGATGACGTAGAGCAATGCCAGCGCCCCCGCGCCGGGCCGTGTCAGGAGAATGAGGCCGAACACGACCGAAAGCGCGCCGCCGGCGATCAGCAACCATTCGTCCTTGATCTCCTTGCGCAATTGAATCGCGCCGACGATCTGCATCAAGCCGATGGCGATCGCCCAACAAGCGATGAATACTTGCAGCACGACCGCCGTTAGACTCGGCCACAGGAATGTCATGGCTCCAGCCGCGATCCCGAGCACGCCGACGACCGCGAGCCACCAACGCGGCGTCGGAGTATTTCCCGTTATCGCGGCGGCAAGGGCAAAGACGCCATCGGCGAGAGCGAAAGCACCGTAAAGCAAGACCAGCGTAAGCAGCGTGACGCCGGGCCAGATGAAGGTAAGTACGCCGAACAGGATGGCACAAATCCCGCGCAACAGGATCAGCCACCAGTTTTTCGCCAGTGCGTGCAGCATGAACCGCGGCGCAAAGGGTGGGTGCGTGTTCACAGAGGTCGCCACGATCATCCTCCTTGTTCGATGTTCATGGAATTGGGTGCGTTGCTCACAGAGTGGCTTGACATGCCGCCGGTGCGGCGATGTCGAGGCTCGCGGTCCTGCGCACCCCGCACTGCAAGTTCACCGCAGGCCTTGCGATACCTTGACGCGCGGGCCTGCGGCGGTGAGCTTGGGTGGGGTGCCGGCAGCCTTGCCAAGGGGTAGGCGAGCCGGGATTGGCAGGTAGATTGGACACCACCCTGCTGGCCATGAATTCCTCCTAACCGGCGCGGTGCGCAACTCAGCACTCGTTGGATGGGCTAGCCGATCGCGGCATCCCAACACGGCATAACCGGCGCTGAAATCAGTGATTACCCCGGCCGTTTGATGAAGAACTCCCGACGTCCTGGGACCGGGTGAGGCAGCCAGCGTCGCAACCAGCGCGCTCCCTTCAAGGCGCGTTGGGATCTGGTGGGGCCATCTTGTCCGTGTCTTCCCGCTCGGCTCGACCTCCCCCGGGGCAACGGGATGCGCCGCGGAGCACGCTGGCTTTATGGTCCGCCACTCCCGTCCCAAAGTCCGGCCCAAAGCGCTTGCTGCCTGCGAGCTATGGCTGAACCAGATGGCCAAGCCTAGCGTAATCGCCTACGGCACGGTATCGGGCCAAACTAGACGAATACTTCTTGGGCCTTGGTAAAAGCGGCTGGTTAATCCATTGTCGCAGTTTCGGTCGATGGGGGACAACGGCATGCCAATACTAGCGCGGCAGGTGCGAGCATCGGGCTTTGCAATGCCTTGAACTGATGAAACACTGGCCCTATCTCAAGCGAAAAGGTCAAATTGTTCCTCAGGTCTTAAAGCTTGGGGCATCCGGGTTAGTTCTACTGGGCAGGGGGACGCAATACTGTAGGCTGATAATCTGGCGGCCCCTTCGTTGAGTAGACCTCACTGCTAGGGTCGCAATGGAGCGCCGACTACGATGATCCGCATTCTCATTGCAGATGACCACGAGGTTGTGCGCTCGGGACTTCGCAAAATTCTAGAGTCACAACCGACCTGGGAGGTCGTCGCCGAAGCGGGTGATGGCAAGGACGCGATCAGCAAGGCAACCGAGACCAAGCCCGATGTTGCCGTCCTCGACTACTCGCTGCCTCTGATCAATGGCATCGAGGCGACCCGACAGATTCGTGCCCGCCTCCCTAAGACGGAAGTGCTGATCTTTACGATGCACGACAACGAAACGCTGATCCAGGAGCTGCTGAAGGCGGGCGCGCGCGGCTACTTGTTGAAGTCGGATGCGAAGCGACATCTGATCGGTGCCATTGAATCTCTCGCGGGTCACAAACCCTTCTTCACCGCCAAGGTTTCTGAGGCTCTGCTCGATTCGTTTCTCGCGCGACCGGCGCGGGAGGGATCGACGCTGACCAACCGTGAACGTGGTGTGGTGCAGCTGATCGCTGAAGGTCACACGAACAAGCAGATCGCGAACATCCTCAACATCAGCCTCAAGACCGTTGAAACACATCGCGCAGCGATCATGCGAAAACTCAATCTGTCCTCATCTGCTGGTCTCGTGCGCTACGCCATCCGCAACAAGATTGTCGAGCCGTAGCGAAACGGGCTGGCTGCGGCAAGTCTGCAGCTTTGGCGACAAATCACGACCCGGTGCGGCCGTCGACGGCCCTGACAATGGCCAGTGCCGTGGCATGATCGCTGCCTTGTGGGTGCGGGCGCTGTTGGCTTCGCGGCCCCTACCAAGCCCTGGTCCGATCGGCAAAAAGCAGCAGTCAAAAGCTGCAGTGAGGTTGTGCAGTACCTCCTTGCCGCTCGGTTGCCGATTTTGCCACCTTGCGGCGAACAGGCTCACGACGCACGAGTTTGGTTGGCAAGGCAACGACCGGCAAGCGTGCGCCCGGCGCAGGACAAGCAAGAGCCGATATATCCCCGCCCAAACTTCTGTCCGCTCCGGGCTGGAATTGTCGCAGCAGGTCCGGCCGTGGCTATTGCGAAATTGCCGCCGCCGTCTCCAGGTCAGGGCGCTGCAGGCGATCGAGGGGCATTTGGTCGATTGCGATCCTCACGATCCTCAAAAAAGGTACGCCAAACGCCGACGCTAGGCCCACACCATCAAGCTTGCGGCGGTGACGCGGCGCCGGTCGTCCTATAGGTGGATGCAAATCCGTCGGCGGGGAGCCTGCCGAACGGCTTTCGCGACGCTTTTGCCCCCTGGCTAGGCGGCGCCCGAAGCTGGCACGCGCCGGCCGCGCTCGGGTCCCGGTCCGGCGTGGCAATGAGGCGCCGCGCGCTGCAAAAACTGAAGCTCCCGCCAGGCGGATCGGCGGCTCAGAGCCGACGCTGGCTCACGTCTGGCCTGGGATCAGATCATGACCGCCAAGTCTACCAACGTCCACGCCAACCGTAACCAGCCGATCGCCAATAACCGTAGCCGTAGCTCGGCGCGTAGTAGGCACTGAAGACAGGAGGGGAATAGTAGACGCGCGGTGCGGCGGGCACAAAGGCGACCACCGGGGCGGGGTTGAACGCCGGTGCCACGACGTACGCACTCCGATACCCCCAAGATGGTCCGTATCCATAGTAACCATAGCCTGCACCACCGCAGGCGCATCCGTCGCAGGCCGACGCCGGCAGCGCGCCCAACATCCCGGCGGCTGCAGCGATCAACAGCTTGGACCCCATCCGCCTGTACATGCGCGCTCCTTGTCTCGATTTCAGCGTCTCGATTTCAGCTCTGCGGGCCAGCTAGCCTGACGTGTGGTATGACAAACTGACATCGGGTTTTGTTTCTAATTTACCTTGCTGCGATTCCGGGAGCATCGGCTCGCGGCACGCGCGGACGCGGCGCGCGCCACGTCTCCCTTTCGCCACAACAGATCCGCGCGCCGCCACTGTCACCGCCCTGCAGCGGTGCTGTTTGCTGCGCGAATGCCTGTGGCGGGCGTGAGCGCCGTGCGGTCGCCCCGAATCGGTCGATCGCGCTCATTTCTGACTGTTGTCGGGGAGCAGCAGGAGGAGCCTGTCTGTTGCAACAATGGCGCTTGCGGCATCCAGGGCTTTAACCATCGGCCACCGTGAAGCGCTGCCTTGCATCGACACCGCACTGGCAAACTGCGGATCGCCGGTCTCTCTGCAACCCGGCTCCCGTCGCGCCCGAACTCCGCAATCCCACGACCAGACCATTCGGGTAAGCCCGGATGGGCAGAGGGAATCCTTCCAAGGCAGATTTGCGTTGGTCGAGCAACAAGGAGAGTCGTCGTGCGCCGAACAACGTTTGCCGCCATCATCGCCGTGGTGAGTGGATCGCCGCTGCTCTGCCAGGGTGCCGCTGCCCAGTGGTGGGACCTGCCGGACGGGATCGACAATCCGAGACCGCGCTACTACGACTACCATCCTCCCGGCGTTATTTATGGTGATGCAGGCCCGGTGGGCTTTGCCGTCCCCGGTTACGTCGCGGCGCCCTACGCTGCCAGTCCGGCCAATGGAACTGCCGGCTATGGCTACGGCGCGCCGCCCTACCCGACCGCTGGCGTTGTTGTTCCGATCGCCCCGCGGCCCCTTTGTGGGGTTTATCGTTATTGGCGCGACGGCGTCTGCCTCGACAGACGCGGCTACTGAGGCTCGGGACCCGAGCGGTGTGCGGGGGCCCCCAATCGCGCGAGCTCAAGCGGGCCGGTGGGGGCGGCTCGGCGTGGGCAAGGCGCGGTTGGCCCCGCGTTCGCCCAGCGTTCGCAATCAGAACGGTTTGCTATATAGACTTGGATACTCTTTGACGGTGCGCTCGCAGGTCTCCTTCCACTCCCGCTTCGACATTTGCGTCGCAGGGTCCCATGCCGCCATGCACCGGTTCATTGGCGTGTCGGCGGCCTTAGCTTTGCCGCCGCCTGGTGGGGAACGTTGGGCTTGGATCACAAGCCGGTCCGGCTCGGCGGCATAGGGCAAGTTGACGAGCGAAACCGAAATAGCAAGGGCCACCATCTTGGCGGCCGCGAGGACCACCACCAGCCGCAGCAGCCGAGACGTGACGCTCATGATGGCTCAACTTGCGAAAAGAACTGCCACATGGGGCATTCTCGGTGAGCCCGCAGGACCCCGGTAATCGGCACAAACCCCAGGTGGCGACCGGGGAGATACGGAAAGTGGATAGGGCGCGGCCGTGGGAGCGCTGCGCGGCAAGCCGAGCTGGGCCTGGGACCCGCGCGGTCAGGGTTTCGGGCCGGATGCCCTATCAGCCATACCAGGTTTAATGCTTGGCCTCGCGCGCCTGGCGCCGCACCCAGCGCCACATGGTCTGACGCAAGGGTTCGCTCGGTAGCTCCACGTCGCGAACCAACTTGGCACCGCCCGGACGGCGCTCGAGCGTAATCTTGCGGGTGTGAAAGGGCTCAAGCTCCGGGCGATGGCCAACGCTCAACAGCGTCATTTCCGGTTGCTCAACCAGGAGCTGCATGAGCTTGTCTTGGCTTCCAGGATCAAGCGCGGCCGTGGCTTCGTCGAGCACGACGATATCGGGTTTGTGAAGGAGGATCCGCGCAAACGCCAAGCGCTGCTTCTCGCCGCCGGAAAGCGTCTGATCCCAGGGCGCCTCCTTGTCCAGCTTGTCGACGAGCGCCTCGAGCCCCACCTGCTTGAAGGCGACGGTGATCTCTTCGAGGCTTCGGCTATCGGGAGCATCCGGATAGCTGGCCGCGCGGCGCAAGGTACCGATCGGCACATATGGTCGCTGCGGGAGAAGGAACATCTTGGCGCCCTTCTTTACCTCTATGGCGCCGCTACCCCACGGCCAGAGGCCGGCGATGGCGCGCACCAGGGTGCTCTTGCCCGAACCCGATGCGCCGGCAATGAGGACGCGCTCGCCAGGGGCGATCGATACGTCCGTGTCGTCCACGACCGCAGTGCCGTCATTGAGCCTGACGGAGAGGTCTTGCAGACGCAGCGCTGGGCCTGCACCTTCTCTGTCGATCGTAATTCGGCCAACCCCCTCGCTCTTCTCGGCCTCCTCTAGTGCATCAAGCGCGACTATGAGGGATGCAACCCGGCGCGCCGACGCCGTCCAGTCGGCCATCTTGGGATAGTTGTCGACCAGCCAATTGAAGGCACCCTGCACAATGGTGAAGGCCGAGGCCGCCTGCATCACCTCACCCAGCGACATCGATCCATCCAAAAACTTTGGGGCGCACAGGATGATTGGCAGTACCGGGGCAATGTAGCTTGATGTCTGGGATACCACCGTCGTCTTCATATTTTGCTTGGCGATCTCCGCCCAGCCGACGAGCACTTTCCTGAGGGCGCGATCGAGGCCGGTGCGCTCTTCCTCTTCACCTCTGATCAACGCAATGCTTTCGCCATTCTCACGCAGCCGCGTGATCCTGTAGCGATATTCGGCCTCCGCCTGATTTTTTGCCTCGGAGGCATGCACAAATCTGCTGCCAATGAGCAGCATCGAACCACTTGCCACCACGGCGTATAAGAGCGCGGCGATCACGAGAAAGCCTGGAATGTGCAGCTGCAGGCCTCCAACGGAAACGTCCAGCGCTCCCCCGATCGTCCAAAGCACAACGATGAACATGGCCGCAGATAGCAATGCCTGCGTCACGCCGCTGACGAAGTCCACGGGCGACTCGGTTGCGATGCGCACATCATCGGCAATTCGGTATTCTGGGTTTGCGTGGTCGCCCCGCACCAGATTGAGTTGATAGTAGCGACCGTGCGCGAGCCAGCGATCGACAAGGTGGTTCGTGAGCCACGCGCGCCATCTGCGCTGTAGGGCCATACGGGCATGCACCTGAAATACGCTCAACAGCACGCTGGCCGCCAAAATGACGAAATAGAGGGCGGATAATTTGCCAACCGCGGCCACGTCCCGGTGCTGCAGGCCGTCGAACATGGCCCGATTCCAGGCGTTCATCGCAAAGGCGGTGCCCAGCAAACAAACGATGATCAACATCAGACCAGCAGAGAGCGTCCAGGCCGAGGAGCGAATGCCGGCAAGCCAATAGCCGGATGCCGTTTGCCAGAACCGCCTGAGCAAAGATCGACGCCGTGCGCGGTCGGGGTCGGTTGCGCCCGAAGCGCCGGGCGGCTTGGAAGCAATGCTCAACCAGGCCAGGGTAGCCATGACATTCACCACGCGCGAGAAGGTAATGCTGCTTGCGACGCTGGAGGGCGAATTCTCATCTCTCCCCGGCCGCAAGCGCACGCTGTCGCGCGCCTGCGGCTATCGATGGCGGGGGCACCGCCACGCCAGCGTTGGCCCGCCGCAGTGTTGGCAGCGCCCGGGCTCCGCCCACGAACATGATCCTGGCGGGCTTGCGGCACTCGGCGGCACCCGGAGGCTGGGCGAAGGCGATGATGTTGGGGCGAGGCATGGGCGGGCTCGGAGTAAGAACGGGGCGGCGCGCGGACAACGCGCACCGCCCAATGACAGACGAGAGACCGCACGCGATCGACCGGCCATTCGCCTTCCTTTGCGAGGACAACTACTTGACGTTGAACTTGTTCCGGGCGGCACTCGCCGTGCCGGACCGGGCCCGCTACCCTCGCCCGATGCCGCCCAAGACCTGGAATGTTGCGACCACCTCTGCCGCGTCTCCAAGTTGCGGTGAGGATCGAGGACCCGAACGCGAATTGACAGGGCCGGTGCCGGCAGGCAAGGTCAGCCCGCGCTAGGGGCAGCACGACGTGCCCAGTGCCGCGCCTTACCGGCGCTGATCCCAGATGAGCACGCGAATGGGCGTTGGGTTAAACCCATTGCAGGGATTGTTGATCTGCGGGCAGTTAGAAAGAACGCAGAGCACGTCCATTTCGGCCAGCAAATCGACGTAGCCGCCGGGTTCCGAAATGCCGTCAACCACGGTGAAATGTCCCGACGGATCGATTGGCACATTCATGAAAAAATTCACATTGGCGACAATATCGCGCTTGCCGAGGCCATGCTTGGCGAGTTCGAGCAAAAAATTCTCGCGGCACGAGTGCAGGTATCGGGTGTGTTCGCCGAACCGCACCGCATTGCTTTCGCACGAGCAACACCCCGCCGATGTGTCATGCCGGCCGCAGGTATCAGCAATGACGGTCATCATCGGACGGCCTTCACTCGATATGAGTTGCGTGCCGATTCCAATGTAAGCGTTGCGTTGCTCGCGCACGGTGTCTTGCGCACTATACCGTTCGGCGACGTCATCAGCGCGGTAAAATAGCGCGTCGACTGCCTGTTGTCCCTCGCTGTCCACAAGGCGCAAAATCTGCCCGCGCTTGACGACGGCCGACCATGGTTGCTCCGGCGGTATCACCAAATCGAGGATTGCCGAGGCGGGATCACGGGCGCTCATCCAAGGGTCTCCATCGTTACTTGCACAGCCGATTGGTGCGCGCAAAAGCGCGCACCACCTCCGCCCCGACATTGTTGCACGGGTCGCTCTCGCCATAAGCTAAGCCTTGATGGCGAAGGACCAGGATCGATCGCGATGCTTCGAGCCCGATCGCCTGCAAGGGATGCGGACAGTTGGAGATCGCGACCAATGCATCCATTTCGGCGCGCAAATCGATGAAATCGCCGCTGACCTTGCTCTCTTGCCGCCATGCAAAGGCGCCGTCGGGGCCGACGCTCACGGGCGAGAAGAGCGACAGCGCCGCGGGAATATCACGCCGGTCTAGGCCGAGTTTGCCAGCGGCAGCGACAAAATTTGCGCGCGTGTTGCGGTGCCCCGCCCCACCGTCTGAGGCGCAGACGGATCCTCCAACCAGAGCATCGTGGGTGCCGCACGTATCCTCCACGATCGAGAACATGACGCGCCCCATATCGGAGAGCACGATGCGGCCGCGGCGCAGAGCGGCAGTCCATTGCACTTTCACCGTGTCCGCCAAGTTCATCCGCTCCGCCGGATCGCCGTCGCGCCAGGCTATCAGGGCCGGCGTGGCATTGCCGGTAAGATCGACAAGGCGTAACACCTCGCGGCGGCGAAGCCGCATCGTGGTGTACCAGCCTCCTGGCACCTCTTCCTCCTCGATCAGGGATGCGGGTGCGATTGCAGCGCTACCGCGCTGCGTCGCCGCGGGCAAAGCATCGAAGCTGGCGCCCTGACCAATGCTACGCAGTTCCTCATAGCGACGGCGATTGGCCTGCGCCGTCGCGTTCCTGGTTTGCACAGGCATCACTTTGTTGCCTCCAATTTCCCTGCCGACTCACATCAGCATGAAATGCGCCTCGACGGGACGGCAGCTGCAGCCGTTGATCGGCAAGACGTCCTGCGGGCATGCCGAAAAGGCGATGACAAGATCCATTTCGGCGCGGAGGAGGACATAGCTGCCAGGTAAACGCGCGGGGGGCGGAGCAAATTGCAAGCCGCCGACCTCATCCCAGGGAATGTGCATGAAAAGATTGAGTGGGCTCGGCACGTGCGCGCAGGTGATCTTCAACTCCGCAAGTGCCATCCGAAGATTGTCCGCGCAATTATCGTGGTGGCCGGCAACGCCCAAAAGGGCATACCTATATCGATCGCAGGCGGCGATCAGCGTGTCATGAACACCTCCGGATGTATCTTCGATGATGCTCAGCATCGGGCGCCGCCTGTTGCTGCACAAGCTGTCGCCGACACGCGGTGAGATTTTGAGCGTATGTGCCCGCGTATGCTCCATCGACATGAACTCGCTGGGGTCGCTGCCATTGAACGCCCAGGTGTCGACAACTTGTTGGCCGTGCGTGTTGATGACTTTGACGTGGCTGCCGTTTGGCACCTGGGCAGCCGTGCCTTTGCGCGCCGGTATCTCGATGACCGCGTTTGCCATCACGTTCCCCTTTTCTGCCGACCCGGCGCTAGTCGCGCTTGGCGACCAAGTCGATCTCGATAATGCCGCCGCGTGCGAGATGCGTGACGCCGACCGTCGTTCGCGCGGGCAAGCGCTGAGGTGGAAAGTAGCCAGCGTAGATTGTATTCATGGCCGCATAGTCCCGTGCGAAATGTGTCAGGAATATCCGCACGCATATGACATTTGCCAACGAAAGCCCGATGCCCTCGAGGACTCGGCAGAGGTTGTCCATGACTTTGTGCGTTTGCGCCTCGACGCCGTCCGGCAACGGGCGGCTGTCGTCATCGGGATCCGTAGCGAGCTGGCCGGTGACGAACACCAACCCGTCGACTTCGACAGCGTGACTGTACGGTGCGACCGGCCTTGGCGCATTGGCCATCAGGTGGAAGATTGCCGACTTGCTCATGAGATTTGTGCCTCAAGGGAATGATTGCGGTCGATCGCTGCTTGTCGGCCGCGTGCTGTTGCTTTCGTAGCGTTGCAAGAATTGCCTGGCGCGCTCGGTTGCCGGGGCGACGAAGAATTTGTCAGGGCGAGCGGTTTCCACTACCCGGCCGCGATCGAGGAAGACGATGCGGCTTGCCGCCTCGCGCGCAAAGTCCATTTCATGCGTGACGACGACCATGGTCATGCCATCGCGCGCAAGCTTGCGAATGACGACCAGCACTTCTCCGACGAGTTCCGGATCGAGTGCGCTCGTCGGCTCATCGAACAACAGGAGCTCCGGCCGCATCGCCAGCGCGCGCGCGATGCCCACCCGCTGCTTCTGGCCTCCGGAAAGCTTGGCGGGAAATGTGTCGCGCTTGTCGGAGAGCCCAACGCTGGCCAACAAGCCCTCCGCCTCTGCCCGTACCTGGGCTTTGGGGCGCCGTTGCACATAGACCGGTGCCGCCATGACGTTTTGCAGAACGCTGAGATGAGGCCACAGCGCAAAATGCTGGAACACCATGCCGATCCGGGTGCGAATTGCGGACAGGTCGCGATCGCCCATCAAGACACCGCCTGTGGTCACGCCAATGCGCTCGCCATTGAGGTAGACCTGGCCGCTATCGGGTTTCTCCAGCCAGTTTATACATCTGAGCAATGTCGATTTTCCCGAGCCGGACGGGCCAAGCAGGCAGATGGTCTCGCCGCGATGCACCTGCAGATTGATGTTCTCGAGTACACAGAGGCAACCGAAGGCTTTCGACAGCGCCGCCACGGTCAGCACGGGCCGATGGCCGTTGCCAGCGGCAGGGGGCGGCAAATTCATCGGCGCGCCTCGGCAAGGCGACCGATGGAAGCGACGCACGCCTCGATCACCAGGCACAGCGTCCAGTAGAGCAGCACGGCGGTGATAAAGGCGGCAAAGGGTACGTAGTGACGCGACTGAATCGAACTCGCGGCATGTGTCAGCTCCGGTAAAGCGATGACGGTTAGGAAGGCGCTATCTTTGACGATCTGGATGATCTGGTTGCCGACCACCGGCGCGGCAGACAGCAACAGAGGCGGCAGCACGATGCGCCGGAAATGGCCGAGCCCGGTGAAGCCGAATGCATAGCCAGCGTCGATGGGGTCGACTGGCTGCGCCAACCACGCCCCGCGCAGTATCTCCGCCAGGTAGGCCGTATTGTAGATGGTGAGTGCCGCCAACCCGGCGCTCCAATTGTCGAGGTTGAGGCCGAACGAAGGCAGACCGTAGTAGACGATGTAAGCGAACAGCAGGAACGGCACGCATCGCATGGCATCGACAAAGCCGGCAAACAGCCGGCGATAGACGGATTTGCTCGACATCAAGACCAATGCGACGAGGGCGCCGAGCGCGAAGGCCGCAACGCTGGCAGCCAGCGATAGCAAAATGGTGTTGCCTAGCCCCCGCAGCAGTAGGGCGCGCTCGCTCCAGACGACAACAAAGTCATGCATTATTCAGCCTCCGCGCGAGCCAGTCGTCGTTCGGTCAGACGCTGCAGAGACACGATCGCATAAACGAGTGGTACATAGATGGCCAATGCCACAAAAAACGGAGGCAGGGGCTCGTAGGTTTCTGCGCCGATGCGCACGGCGGCCCGAGTAATATCGACGACGCCGACGACGGCGAGGACAGGTGTGACCTTGATAAGGAGGGACATTTCATTGACAAGGCCCGGTAGACAGATTCGGACCACCTGTGGCAACACGATGGTTCGCAACCGCAGGCCCGCCTGCATGCCTACGGACTGCGCAGCCTCGTATTGATCCTTCGGGAAATTCATGAGCCCGGCGCGCCATACTTCGCAGTTGAACGCCGATGTATTCATGGTCAGTGCAAGGACAGCAGCGGCTACCGCCCCAATCGGTACGCCGATGTTCGGTAATGCAAAGAATAGTAGCAAAAGCAGCGTTACCAACGGAGTTGCGCGCAGAATGCTGACGTAGACCGCGACCAGGGGCGCCACAATCGGGACCCTGGCCCAGCGTGTCAGCGCCAGCAGCAGGCCCAGCGGCAAGCCAAGCAGGATGGCCGCGCCTGAGAGGGATGCCGTTGTCACGGCACCCTGCAAGATGGCCAAGATATCGGCCGTGCTCATTGGGCGCTACGACTTCGCCTTTGCAATTCCGGCCTAGAATTCTGGTTCGAACGCGATCGGGAGGTCTGGGAATTCCTGTCCGAACCACTTCTTCTGCAGCTCGGCAAATCTACCGCTGGCCTTCTGCTTGGCAATGAATTCATTCATGTATGCCAACAGCTCGCCGTTGCCTTTCTTGACTGCCCAGGCGGGAAAGGATTTGCCGGACACGGGCTGGCCGATCTCGAACACGTTGGGCTTTTCCGCGACAAGCGTCTTCAAGTTGATGATCGTGTTGACGACGTAGTCCGTGCGTCCAAGCGCCAGATCCTGATACGCCTCCGGGTAGGAGGTGTATTCGACCACCTTGCCCAGCTTGCCGCCGCCACCTGTTAGCATCGTTTCCAGTTCGGGCAGTCGGCCGAGCAGCGCGCTGCCGGCTTGCACGCCCACCGCCTTGCCGCTCAAGTCTTTGATAGCTTTGATGCTATCGTCGCTCTTGCGTTTCACGTAGTGGTGGGTGGCATCGGCTATAGGACTCGTAAAGTCCAGCGATTGCTTGCGTTCCTTGGTGATGATCGCCGCCGTGATTGCAATGTCGTATTTGCCGGTGCTGACGCCGGCAAGCAGTCCGGTCCAGGGCAGGATCTCTTGCTTGATCTCGAACGGTGCATACTTGCGCAATTCCTCGACCAGCTCATTGTCAAATCCGGTCGGCTTGCCATCCTTGATGAATTCGAAGGGTCGGAAATCATCCTCGGTGGCGACCACCAAATAGCCCCGCTTCTTGATTTCTTGCAACGAAGCGGCAAACGCCCACGGCGCGGCAATCTCGACGGCCAGCAATGCCGTCAGCAATGCCAGCATGATGGAGCCAATCCGCTGCACGATCAGTGAGCGCTCAGACATGATTGCAAGTCTCCTGTTTGACGCCATGTGCCAAAAACTCCGGGGCGAAAATCGGTTCAATCAAAGGTGAAGCCAGCTCTGCGCAGGTAGCGTGGGAAGGCCGCGCCCTCGGGACTGGCGGCCTGACGGGCTTTGTCCTCCGACCATCCGTAAAACTCCGCCTCTCCGTAGTGCTCAATGAGCCGCTGCTGCTCCTTTGGGATCGAGTGCACGCCATCTCGGCGCTGATCGTAGTCCGCTATCGCTTCGTCCAACCGACTGTCGTCGTAGACGTCGCGATGCACCGTAACCGTGCGCGGCAGTCGCAAGCTTAGATAGCCGTTGCGCGCCGGGTAGCCCACGCACACGCCCGCGACCGGAAAGACCTTGTCGGGAAGGGCGAGAATCGTCGCGACCTCATCCACTTTGTTGCGAATAACGCTGATCGGACAGCAGCCCAATCCGGCGGCTTCGGCGCAGAGTATGAACGTCTGCAGGGCAAGGGCCGCGTCGACGCTGGCATTGAAGAAACCCTCAAGCGTGCCATTCGCCACCGGCTTATTCCGTAACGTTCCAATCCGCTCCAGGCGGCGGGCATCACCCAAGAACACGAAGAAGGCTGGTGCCAATCCTATCCACGGCATGGCCGGAAACAGCTCGCCAAGGCATGCTCGCTTCGGCGAGCTAAGCACTCGAAGAATTGACGCTTGTTGAAAATCGGATTTCGTCGAAGTGCTGAGGGCGGCCGCACAAATGAGATCAAGAAGGGAATCGGAGGGCACGACGTCTTGATAGCTACGCACCGTTTTGCGTGCGAGAACCTGGCGCAAGAACGCGATCTCCGGCAGCGTCAGATCGGTCGGGCCATTTTGATCGCCGAACCGCTTCGCCAACTCTTGCGCGTAGGAAGCCAATGCATGCTCCTCTGGCGCCCACGATCGCGCCCTTATCGGCCGGCACAATGCGACGAACGTGCCAACTGGTAGTCTTTCGAACTTCACGCCGAGGGCGCCCGCCGGCGGCGGGCCCGCGATACCGCTTTGCTATCAGGCTGTTGTGTGCGCGCACCGTCGCGGTGGTCGGCAACTATTCCGCGCGCCGCGCCCGACCGTACGCGCCATCGACCGGGTCTCGTTTTGCCCGGTGGTTAGGCAGAGCTCTGCCGCAGAAATGATCGCCGTCGTTCGGCGCGGCGCCGTTGCGCGCTCTAATCTTGCGGTCCGCTCTCAAAACCCGGGCTGGCCCCGATTTTGCTCGCCCGATTGGTGCCTAGCGTATGTCTACGCGCCCTCGCCGGGGAGTCTGACGCCGCCAATGCCGTTCGTAACGATCGAAGCCGAACCTGATGCCGTAACTGTCGACCTTGACAGAACCGCGCTCATCATCATCGACATGCAGCGCGACTTCCTGGAGCCGGGCGGCTTCGGCGAAGCGCTCGGCAACGACGTATCGTGCCTCGCCGCCGCGGTCGAACCCTGCCGGGCTGTACTCGAGGCGGTGCGCAGGTGCGGGCTGTTGGTGATCCACACGCGAGAGGGCCACCGACCGGACCTATCCGACGTGCCACCCGCCAAGATGGAGCGCGGTGCGCCGAAATTGCGGATTGGCGCAGCCGGGCCCATGGGCCGCATTCTCGTGCGCGGCGAGCCAGGTCACGACATCATCGATGTCCTCTACCCTGTGAGCGGGGAACCGGTGATCGATAAGCCGGGCAAAGGTGCCTTCTATCAGACGGAGCTCGAACTCATGCTGCATAACCGCGGCATCGAAAATTTGCTAGTGTGCGGCGTTACCACCGAGGTGTGCGTCAACACGACCGTGCGCGAGGCCAACGATCGCGGCTATCGCTGTGTGGTGCTGGGAGATTGTTGTGCCTCTTACTTCCCGCGCTTGCATGAAGCCGGATTGGCCATGATCAAGGCGCAAGGCGGCATCTTCGGTTGGGTGTCCACCTCCCGGTCCGCCATTACCGCGCTCGGCCCCGCCCCGACATAGCATGCCCGCCCGGGCTTGCTGGTCAGGAAATGGTCAGCGCGATGACTTGCTGAGCAGGCCTCCACTCGCGCCGCGGTCGAGACCCGTGCCAGACGGGCCGGCGCAAACGGTTTTACCCGACTGGCATGGCTCTTGCCCCTAGCGCCTGCGCCCGCGACTCGGCGGGCGGTGTTCAAGGCTATTTTGCGAGGGGACGAGACATGCCAGCAGCCGTCGCAGACCCGCCTAGGCCGGCACTTTGGACTTCGGGCGACTGGAACGCCTTCTTCGGCTTCGGCACCAACATACTCGTCAATATCTTGGTTCTGACGGGCTTGCTTCGCTTCGTACTCAAGATGCCCGACGCGCTGGTGTTCGGGCGCATTCTGCCGGCGCTCGGCCTGATGATGTGCCTTTCCACCCTGTACTACGCCTTCCTGGCCTACCGCTTGGCGAAGCGAACAGGTCGCTTGGATGTGTGTGCCCTGCCATCCGGAGTGAGCGTCCCCCACATGTTCGTCGTGACGTTCGTCATCATGTTGCCAATCACTCTAAAAACCGGCGACGCGGTCAAGGGTTGGCAGGCCGGGCTGGTCTGGGTGTTCTTCCAGAGCTTTATTCTGATGATTGGTGGGGTGATTGCCCCCTACATTCGCCGCCTCACTCCTCGCGCGGCGCTCCTCGGCACCCTCGCGGGCGTATCGATCACTTTCATATCGATGCGGCCCGCCTTGGAAATGTTCATGACGCCAATGATTGGTATTCCGTGCTTTGCCGTGATCCTTGCCGCCTGGTTTGGCGGGGTCCGCTACCCCCGCGGGATTCCGGCTGGCCTAATCGCCATCGCAGCCGGCATGCTCATTGCCTGGGGCTCGACCCTGGTCGGCCTCAACTTTGGTGCCATGAGTCTCGCCAAAGTCGGGCAAGCATTTTCCAACTTCGGTTTCTCGCTGCCGCTGCCGGCCCACACGCACCTATTTGCGGGCTTTGAGTACCTCGGCATTATCCTCGTCACGGCCATACCGTTCGGCATCTACGACCTGGTTGAGGCGATGGACAATGTCGAAAGCGCGGAAGCGGCCGGCGATGCCTACCCGACGACGCAGGTGCTGACCGCCGACGGTGTCGTAAGTCTGATCGGCTGCCTGTTGGGCAATCCATTCATCAACGCCGTCTACATCGGGCATCCGGGCTGGAAAGCGATGGGCGGGCGCATCGGCTATTCGGCCGCCACCGGTTTGATGGTGATCGTGCTGTCTTCGTGTGGCCTGGTCGCCTTGCTTCTATCGCTAGTTCCTGTGGTGGCGATCTCGCCAATCCTTCTCTATATCGGCATGCTGATCGGTGCGCAGGCCTTTCAGGAGACACCGAAGCAGCATGCACCCGCCGTCGTATTGGCGCTCGTGCCGCATCTTGCGGCATGGTGCAAGACCCTGATGGACGGTGCCCTGTCCGCGGCCGGCACCAACGCACACGCCGTTGGCATGGAAAAACTTGGCCAGGTCGGCGTGCTGTATCAGGGTCTCGAGGTCCTAGGCGGTGGCGCCATCCTTACCGGTCTCGTCTTCGGCGCGATCGCCGCCTTCATCATCAACAAGGACTTCCTTGCCGCCTCCGCCTTTGCCGCGGTTGGTGCGCTGCTGACCTTTTTCGGCTTTATGCACGGTGAAGCCGTGGGCATTGCCGTCACGCCAAGCGTTGCTTTAGCCTACGGTACGGTCGCGGTATTTCTCTACCTCTTGGCGCGCCAGCAGCAGGGGCTGGCGGTGCCAGGGCCTTCCCTGGCCGCGGTGCCGGCGGAATAGCAGCACTAGAAGCGATTTAGCAGGAACCTGGAACCGTTGAGGACGCGCAGCATGAGCGAAACGAGGGAGGCGGCGCTCGATTGCTTTATTGTAGCCGCAGCGGCCGCCTTGGCGCTGCCGTTGGAGGCGGAATGGAAGCCAGCGATCAAAGCCCATCTGCAGGTGACTTGGCGCCTCGCCGCGTTGGTGGCCGAGTTCGATCTGCCGGACGAGCTTGAGCCGGCGCCGGTGTTTGAGACCTGAGCCTATGCCGGCCTGGCAATCAGCCGCGCACATCGCCGAGGCCGTTAACGCCGGGCGGACCACGGCGGTGGCGGCGGTCGAGGCCGCGCTCAAGCGCATCGAAGGGCACGATGGCCCGCTCAATGCATTTACCGCCGTCACGCCTGCGCGCGCCCTTGCTCGGGCAAGTGCCATCGATTTGGGCCGGGCGCAAGGCAAGGTCGGTGGACCGCTCGCGGGCGTACCCTTTGCCGTGAAGAACCTGTTTGACGTCGCCGGCCTGCCGACCCTGGCCGGCTCCAAGATCAATCGCGGGCGGTTGCCTGCCGAACGCGATTCGCCCTTGATTACGCGGCTCGAGGCGGCAGGGGCCGTGCTGGTTGGCACCCTCAACATGGGCGAATATGCCTACGACTTCACCGGCGAAAACATCCACTATGGCGCTTCGTGCAATCCGCATGCTGCCGCGCATATGGCCGGCGGATCGTCCGGTGGCTCGGGTGCCTCGGTGGCGGGCGGCCTGGTGCCACTGTCGCTCGGTTCAGATACCAACGGTTCGATCCGCGTGCCGGCGTCCTTTTGCGGACTTTTCGGCCTCAAGCCCACCTATGGGCGGCTATCACGCGCGGGCAGCTTTCCGTTCGTGGCGAGCCTCGATCATTTGGGCCCGCTGGCGCGCTCAACCCTTGACCTGGCTCTCGCCTACGATGCCATGCAGGGGTATGATCCTTCCGACCCCGTTTGCGTCGACCGCCCGGCCGAACCCGTGGTGCCCGGCCTAGATCAGGGCAGCAATGGTCTGCGTGTCGCCGTGGCCGGGAGCTATTTCAAGCGCGGCATCTCGGCGGCGGCGCAGGAGGCGGTGGGCCGTATTGCGGCGGCGCTCGGCGCCGCAGGCGAGGTTGAGATCCCCGAAGCGGCGCGGGCGCGCGCGGCGGCCTACGTCATTACCGCGGCGGAGGGCGCAACTTTGCATCTCGATCGGTTGCGCCGGCATGCGGCCGACTTCGATCCCGCCGTGCGCGACCGTCTGATTGCCGGGGCAATGCTGCCGGCACCGCTTGTCGCCAGGGCTCAGAAATTTCGCCGCTGGTACCGCGACCAGGTGCTTCGGCTGTTTGAAAGCGTCGATGCCGTTCTTGCGCCAGCCACGCCGTTTACGGCCCCGCGGCTCGGACAGCAAACGGTCTTTCTCGATGGTGCCGAGCTGCCCCTTAGACCCAATATTGGGATTTTCACTCAACCCATCTCGTTCATCGGCCTGCCTGTCGTCGTTGTACCCGTGCCCTTGCATCCGCTGCCGATTGGCGTGCAAATTATCGCGCCGCCATGGCGCGAAGACCTAGCTTTGCGCCTCGCCTATAGGTTGGAAAAAGACGGGGTGGCGCTGGCACCGCGACCGCCGAGATAGGTGGGAGCATGCAAATTGACTTACCCGAGGTCGTGGCCGAGGTGACGTCGGCGTTCGAGCGATACGAACAAGCGCTCGTGAGCAACGATGTTGTGACGCTCGATGCGCTGTTCCACAAGGACGTGCGCACGATTCGCTATGGTATCGGCGAAAACCTCTACGGTCATGCGGAGGTGGCGGCATTTCGCGCCCGACGCTCGCCGAAGGACTTGGCGCGCACGCGCGCGCGCACGGTAATCACGAGCTATGGTCGCGACTGCGCGGTCGCCTCCACGCTGTTCTACCGCGACAGCGCGGCGGGTAAGGTTGGTCGACAGATGCAGACTTGGGTTCGCTTGCCGGAAGGTTGGCGCATCGTCGCCGCTCATGTCAGCTTGATCGATCACCCAGCCAAGGCCTAGAAGGTTGGCGGCGGCGAGGCTGCGCGCGCCGCCGCCAAGAAGGCGGGCCAACTGCCGTAACTCGAAATGTCGCGGGCCGCCGTGACGGCTTCGGCCTCCACCAGAAAACCCTTGACCAAGCGTCCGTCCAACAGCCGGATTGTCCCGATCGACATCGGCGGGGGCAGCGAGGCCACAAAGCGCCCAAAGCCCGCCGCCGAGAGCGCCCACGTTTCAAGCTCGATTTGGGCTGCCGAGCCGGCGCTTACACGCAGTAGCCCAGGTTTTTTCGGCTCGCCGTCTGCCAACAAAAACAGTTGATAGTCGGGCGCCGTCGGGATGGTTTCGAGAAAGCGTGCGCCAAGCCTCGTCAGTTCGTGGTTCAGGGGCATTCCGAGCCGATGGGCGCCGACGACCGCGACGATGATCTCGTCCGCACGCGCGCCGGCGGCGGGAGCCAGCCAAGTCGGCTGCCGAAGGCCTAACGCGCCCAGTGGTAGGTTGGTTTGCGCATGGAACGCCGCTGCAAGGCTGGCGAGCTCAGCATCGCGTGCGGCCGGAGCAAGAAAGGTCACCCCGTAGGCTGTACCGTCTGGGGCAAGCGACACCGGACAGGCGAGCCCAGCCAGGTCGAGCAGGTTTGCGAAATTGGTATAGGTGCCCAGTAGCGTGTTGACGCCGATTGGATCGGCGGTGACTTCAGCGACCGTGAACGGTTTGGGGATGGTGGGCACCATCAGCACGTCGCACTTGGTGAGTTCGGCCACCGCAACGGCGCGCAGTTCCAGCAGCTGTTGTTGACAGCGCACCAAGTCGACCGCGCTGTAGTCGCTCCCCTTGCTAATGATTTGCCGCGTAATCGGGTGAATGTGCTCAGGTGCGCGTGCAATAAAGTCTCCTACTGCCGCGGTGCGTTCCGCCAAACAAGGACCCTCATAGAGCAGGCGCGCGGTCTCGAAGAATGCACTCAAGTCAATCTCAACGAGATGAAATTGAAGTTCTTGCGCGATCCGCTGCGCGCTGGCGAAGGCCACATCGCCGCGGTCGTCATCGAGGAAGATGCAATCTCGCGCGCGCGGTATGCCCAGGCGCAGCCCAGGCGGCAGCGCCGTCAGGGCACCGAGCGCGAGGGCACGCGAATAGGGATCACGGCCGTCCGGGCCGGCGATCACCTGGAGCGCCGCGAATGCATCGGGAGCCGTCAATGCGAAGATTGAGACGCAATCAAGCGAACGGCAGGCGGGTACGACGCCCGCCGTCGAAACCAGACCACGGCTGGGCTTGCAGCCGACGATGTTGTTAAGCGCCGCCGGCACGCGGCCCGATCCCGCCGTATCCGTGCCTATGGCCAGGGGTACAATACCGGCGGCGACGGCAACCGCCGACCCGGAGCTGGAGCCGCCGGCTATTAGATCGCTGCGCAGCGGGTTGCGCGGCATTCCATGGGGAGAGCGCGTGCCAACCAGCCCGGTGGCAAACTGATCAAGATTGGTCTTGCCGACGATCAGGGCCCCGGCTGCCTTGAGCCGCTCCACAACCTTGGCGTCGCGGCCAGGGGTGTAGGCGTAGGCGGGACAGGCGGCCGTCGTCGGCAGACCGGCGACGTCGATGTTGTCCTTGATGGCCACGGGTATGCCATAAAGTGGCAGGTCGCTGGCGCCTTGCGTCGCCAGGGCCGCTGCGTCGCTCAAGACGGCCGCCTCATCACGCAGGGCAATGAAAATCGCGGCATCATTGACCGCGCGGACGCGCTGAAACGTGGTGTGGACCGTTTCCAGGGGCGTTGAGGTGTGGGCTCGATGGGCCGCCAGCAGCGAAGCAACGGTATGCGTCACGATCAACCTCCTTCTACGGGGCGCCACCTTTTTCGGCCATGCAAGGCGGCGGCCAGCGCCGGGAACCACGGCGATTGCGCATAATTCACGGCGGCTGCTTGACGGGGGTGGCCGAGATCAGCCATGTGTCTTTCGGCGCCCTGGTCTGGCGCGGTGACCGCCGCATGGCATCTCGGCCACACCTGCGCGGGCCTGTACAGATTCCCCGATGCTCGGTGGGCAAAGTCGTGGCAGGTTCGAAACGGAACCGCGGTTTCAGGGCGTCTGAAGTCGCGTAAGGAAATATGCCAAAATATCGACTGCGACCAGAGGTCTGCGCATTTCTCGTAGCAGGGTTCGTCCTTGTCTGCCTGAACGCGCATTTTTGGCGCCTTCTCTATCACTCTGTGGCCCCAAGCGGCGCGTTTGAATGGCTGTTTCTCGGCAGCGTTCTCTTGGTCATTCTCGTGCTTTTCAATCTGCTTTTTGGCGCCTTCGCCGTGCCCTACGTTTTCAAACCGGCGACGACGATCTTGTTGCTCGTTTCGGCGGCCGCTTCCTACTTCATGGATGAGTACGGCACGGTGATCGATGCGGGTCTGGTGCGCAATATGGTCGAGACCAATGCTACGGAGGTGCGCGACCTTTTGACGTTCAAGCTGGCAGGGTATCTATTTGTGGCGGGGGTGCTTCCGGTCTTTCTGTTGTGGCGCTTACAGCTTGACTACCGCTCCATTGGGCGTGAACTCCTGATCAAAACTGTCGCCACTTTGCTCTCGCTGGCGATCGTCGTTCTGGCGGTCTTTCCGTTTACAAACAACTTCCTGTCCGTTTTTCGTGAGCAGCGCCAACTGCTGTATTTCCTGTCGCCGGTCAACTCGCTGAACGCCGTCTACAAGTACCTGGAGAAAAGGAACTCCGGCACACCCCATCGGCTGGTCTCGCTGGGCGAGGATGCACGCAAGAGCGAGGCGTGGCTAGGGCGCAAGGGACGTTCGCTGACCATTATTGTCGTCGGCGAAACGGCGCGCGCCGCAAATTTCTCACTCAACGGTTACCCGCGTCCTACCAACCCGCGTCTGAGCCAGATCCCGGGGTTGATCAATTTCCCGCAAGCCTATTCATGCGGCACGGATACCGCACTTTCGTTGCCATGCATGTTCTCCAATTCCGGCAGAGCCAAATTCGACCCCACTCGTGCGGCTCGCCAGGAGAACCTGCTCGACGTGGTGCAGCGTGCCGGTTTTGCCGTGCGCTGGCACGAGAACCAGTCTGGTTGCAAGGGTGTTTGTCTGCGCGTGCCGACAGAGGTTCTGGTCGAAGCGAAGCCGCATCGCTTCTACGAGATTGCCGATGCGCTCGACGAGACGCTCTTGCGCGATCTGCCGGATCGGATCAGAGCGCTGGATCGGGATGGGTTGTTCGTCCTGCATATGATGGGCAGTCACGGGCCGGCATATTACAAGCGCTATCCTGCACGCTTCGAGACCTTCAAGCCGGCTTGCAAAGAGGCACAATTTAGCCGCTGCAGCAGGGACGAGATCGTCAATGCCTACGATAACACCATCGTCTATACGGACCATGTTTTGGGCGAATTGATCGCGCTATTGCAGGAGGAGGACCGACAAGGGCTCCCAACCGCGCTGATCTATTTGTCCGACCATGGAGAATCGCTGGGTGAGAGCAACCTCTACCTACACGGTATGCCGTATGCCCTGGCCCCGGAGGTGCAGAAGCACATCCCGATGCTCGTTTGGTTATCGCCGCGCTACCAGCAGGCGTTTGCAATTAACACCGCCTGCCTTCGCTTAAAGCGGGAGCAAAGGGTAAGCCAGGACAATCTGTTTCATTCCGTCCTCGGGCTCTTGGACATCGAGACACAGGTCTATAATGCGAAACTCGACGTTTTCACGGGCTGTCGCCGCAGCTCGGATTGACACGGTCGACCGACCCGACGCTAGTTGCCAAATGCGCGCGATTGGATTGTGCGCGCTTGCGCACTCGGCGATGCTGGAAAGCGTGTCCCATACGGTTCGAGCGGCAACTTTAGCGCGTTGGTGAAGTAGCTGATCATCCGGTAATAGCCCGCCAGCATTAGGATCTCCAGAATTGCTTCGTCGGAGAAGCTCGCCTGCAGGGCGCGCCAGCTTGCCTCGTCAATATCACAGTTCGCCTGCAGCTGATCGCAAATCGAGAGCAGCAGGCGCTCCTGCTCATTCCAGACCGGGTCTGCACTGCCTGCTTTGGCCGTCGATGCGATCTGTTCGTCGCTCAAGCCGGCGCGTCGCGCAAAAAACGCGATATGGACACCCCATTCGTATTCGGAGCCGCACAAGGCGGTAACTCTGTCGATGACGATCTCGCGCTGGCGCAGGGTGAGATGGACGACGTCCAACGGTGCACCATTCATAAAGCGCTCAAATAGTCGCTGATCGCGGGCAAGCGTGGTGAATAGCGCAAGCGGTGCCTTTCCCTTCGGCAGTAATCGATCGAAGCACTCTTGGATTTTCTCGGCATAGGGCGGTCGTGCCGGCACGATCCGGGTTCCCATCGGCAAACCTCATGCTATATATTTCGTAGCAAGGAAAGGATGAGGTTATGCTATGGTAAGTGTAGCATGTCAAGCATAGTGCGGCCCGGTCGTCGCGCGCGCGGCTCACGATCCGGTCGGCCGATCATGGTGTTGCTCGATCTGCTGGGGCGTCGGATGGCGCTTCGCCTCCTGTGGGAGCTATCCCTGGCGCGCGCACCGCTCACCTTCCGCGCGCTGCAGACGGCGGCCGAGACCAATCCGAGTGTGCTCAATAGCCGGCTCAGAGAACTGCGCGCTGCGTGCATCGTCGAGCACGTAAGCGGGGGCTATCAATTAAGCGCCACGGGCGGCGCCCTGGTGGCCATGATCCTACCCTTGCACGCTTGGGCTGAGCGTTGGGCAGCGGCATTAAAATCTACTCGCCGCGCACTGCCGCGGGCCCCACGAAAAACCTGACCATGCCGGCGAAGCGAGCTCCTGCTCCGGTCGCGACTTTTGCGAGCCGGCGTCGGCTGGCGCGTTGGCTCGGTACAAAGCTTGCTGGCCTGGCTGTTGTTGCGAAAACTTAGGGTCGCTCAGGCTCGCCGGGGCTCTTCCAACGTTTGCCCCGGGCGGTGGCAATATTGCAGTTGGCACCCGTCGCCGCCGCGACCCTATCTTCAGTTGCTGGGGCGGTGGGGAGGTGTATGTTTGTGGTCGGCCCTGGGTCATCACTCGAGGTGCCGACAAGTGTCAATTCGTGGTTCGCTCGCAGCGAGCGGCGGAGGCAGGAATGCGCGAGTTCGCGGGCAAGCTTGCCGTGGTTACGGGTGGCGGCAGCGGTATGGGTCGCGAATTGGTGTGCCAGCTTGTCGCCCAGCATTGCAACGTGGCGATGTGCGATGTTTCCGCGCGAGGCATGGCGCAGACGCGCGAGCTCTGTGACAGGCAGGGAGTGCCGCAGGGGATCCGAGTTTCGGCCCACCTCGCCGACGTCTCCGATGAATCGCAGGTCCTGGGCTTTCGCGATGCGATCGTGCGAGATCACGGCGCCGACAAGCTTGATTTACTCTTCAACAATGCCGGCATTGGTGGCGGGGGCAGCCTTTTTACCAACAGCCGCGCCCAATGGGAGAAGACCTTCAACATCTGCTGGGGCGGCGTCTATTTCTGTACCCGGGCCTTCCTGCCGATGCTGGTGAGGGCCGACGAGGCGCACATCGTCAATACCAGCAGCGTCAACGGCTTTTGGGCTTCGCTGGGGCCAAACGTACCCCATACCGCCTATTGCGCCGCGAAGTTTGCCGTCAAAGGCTTCAGCGAGGCGCTGATTGCCGATTTGCGCGTGAATGCGCCACACGTCAAGTGCTCGGTCGTCATGCCGGGACACATCGGCACATCGATTGTTTCCAACTCCCGTCGGGTCCAATACGCGACCGACTCCGATAGCATGAGCGCGGAGGAAGTCGCCGAGATGCGCGTACGCCTGGCGGCAAGCGGCCGGGACCTGTCGCACGTGTCCGATGCAGATCTGCAGACCCTATCGCTTGAACGCGCGCGGCAATTCCTCGAGACGGCTCCGACGACGGCTGCGACCGCGGCGACGATCATACTCGACGGCATCAAGGCCGGACGCTGGCGCATTCTGGTTGGCGAAGATGCCTATGAGATCGACGCGATGGTGCGGCAGGCTCCCGAAAACGCCTACGAGCCTGCCTTCTTTGAGGACTTTGCCGCCAAAAGCGGATGGCGCGTCGGCCGCTGACGGGTAGCCAGCTGCCGCCGTGCGGCGGCATGGCGCAGGTTTTGGCTGGTGCAACGGCGCCATCCTCCGGAGGTCGGCGCCGTCCTCACGGTGGCGCCGTTGCGACCGCGACATCAGCGTTTTTGCAGCTCTGGCGTCGCTGGGGCGTGGCACCGAGATGCGCCAACTGCGGCTCCGGTTAAAACAAATGCACCGCATGAGGTGCAAACAAGCCGATCGCGGTAAATAGCAGACCGAAGCCACCCAGCCCGAGTGCGAGCCAGGTAAGCAGCATCATGCCGGTAATCACGGTCGCCGACGCTAGCACGATGCCGATCTGGAACGCTGCCGAAGCAACCTCATAATGGTGATACTTTGCAAGCGCGGTGTCGCGCTTTTTTTCTATGTCCTTCGCACGTTCGGCCAATTCGACGGTACCCTCACGCACTTCCGGCTCAGAGCGGTAGCGGGCGGCTGTCTTCTGCCAGGTATCGATCTGTTTCATTGCGGCGGCCTTGACGGCCTCGGGGGCGCCGGGGGCATTGACTGTCATCTCCTCCGCCGCGGTGAGGACGACGGTACGGCGAATGTTCTTTGCTTGGAAGAACGCCCACAGGTTCGAGGCTTCGACGTTGTAGCTGAGAGCGGCCGTCTGCGCGCTCTTGCCAAGAGTTTCGGACAGCGCCAGGAACAGCGCCATCACGCCGATGAGCAAGGCCACCTTCTTGTTGATATTGTCGAGAAGGTTGCCGTGGCCCCCGTGCTGATCGCCATGTTTGATCTCATGCTCAACCTCGTGTTGCACCGCGTGCACGCCGTGGGTCATCACTTCTCCCCATCGCAAGAGTTCATCGCCGCAGGCCCTAGTTTCCTTCGGCACCACGGGATATATAGCATCTGCCGGTCGTGCGCATGAATGACAAGGGCCGCAATGGGCTCGCGCTGGCGTCGATCGCATCGTCGGTGCCTGGTCCGGTTCCGCGTCGCCTTCGGCCGAGAACGTCGATCCGGCTTTGGCGGCCGATCCGTCAATTCTGGCAAATCGTCCGTGGCGGTCGACGCCGGCGCGCTCAGCGCGTTTCGACATAGACCTGAGCTGCAAACCCCGCTCGCGCCAAGCCTAAATGGGCTTTTGCCTCGACCGGGCGGTGGTGGTCGTCAGCGTCGCGGCATTTTCGGGAGGCCCAACACCGTTTGGCATCTTGGGCAAGAGATCCGCGCGGCGCGCCCAATGCGCCAGGCTTTGCCGCTACGGGGCGCGAGGCGGTGCAACATCGGGGAGCCAGGACCTTTGCATGACACGTTTGGCGAGGTCCTGGTCGATGTGGGGCTGAACGAGTTGCTGAAACGCAAAGCCAACTTGATTGTATTCCCGCTTGCAATCAGCCGCACGCTGCTTCGGCAGGTACTGCACGGCATCCGCGAATATCTGGGGATCGGCGCCATAGGCCACGCACAGAAGATTAAAAAAGCGCTGCGCCGGGACGCCGTGAACATCCGAGAACGCCTGCAGCGGCAAAATCACCGTCGAATTTTGTACGGCGTCCCTATAGGAATAGGCGGCGCCGGAAATTAGCCGCCGCGCTTCGTCTTTGCCAAAATGCAACATGAGATAGGTGGAGAACTGATCGGCGGTATCCTCGGCATTTCCGAAGGAAGGTACGCTCAGCAAATCGAAGACGGCGTGGCCGAACTCGTGGGCAACGACGTAGAAGAACTGCCCAACCACCGCGTCGTCCGGGGTAATGCCAGCCGGGGTCGTTTCCTTGGGAATGTTCTTGCGAATCTCATCCAGATACTCGTAACAAAGCGTGATCGACGGTCGCTGATACCAAGCGTTCGGCCGGCCATCGCAGCCAACCGTCTTGAATGTCAGGTCCATCGGCAGTCGAAATGGACTGAAAATTTCCTGTAACTTTTCGAGAACCCGACGCTCCCTGACAAGGTCGTACAGCGATTGATGCGCCGGATTGGTGGGATTTTCATACGCAAAGAGGATCCGCTGGGATTGCGTATCTGGAGCAGCGCAAACGGGCGAGAGACTCAGGAAGATTGAAGTCACCAGCACGAACAACCTGACGTCACTCATGAGGCTTTCCATCGTTGTCGCGACAGAGCCATCTCCAGCTGTTGCACCAGCTGTGAGAAGGTCCGGCCGCCCTTTGCGCGCCGATGCCCGCCGCCGTCACATGGCGTTGGCCGCGCGCGAAAGCCCGAAGCGTTATTCCGTAGCCGGGGTGGCATCGACAAGGTAGAGCTTGCCGCCGGAGCGATAAATGATGGCCCCATTGGATACCTCGTGCCCGCCTTTTCCGAGCACGTCTGGGGATGGATTGGCCTTTGGCTTACCCAAATGGAGTTTGAAGGTCGTCTTGTCGACATAGACGCCCTCATTGTTGCCAAGCTCGGCAACGGCTGTCGTGTCGGCCTTCATGTACTGCGGCATTCCAAGTTGCGAACCCGGGCCTGACATGCCGAACTGGGCAATGGCCAGACCCGAAGCGCCGATCGTGGCCCCTAACGCCGCCGCGCCAATGGCAAGCAGGCTAGATTTTGCAAGTGACATCGCCATTCTCCTTGGGCATTGATGCTCGTGCGTAGGCTGACTATGGGGCGCTCTTTTTCCGGCTGGTGAAATACGCGCAATCACTGATGTCAATGCGGGGCAAGACCCTAGCGCTGCAGCCTGGGCCCAGGATCTGCCGTGGTGGCCTTCGAGTTTAACCAGGTTTCGAACCAGAAAGTCGGCGTCGGGAGAAAAGCGCCAAGCGGGCCGCCGCATTTCATGTTGCCTTGGCCAAGGCACACCGATTCTCCCGACAATGAGCAAAAGCATGCAATTAATGCCGCGATCGGGGCAGTACCCCGATTAAGGGTTCGCAAGCGTTTGCGTCTTTGGCGTCCGCCTTCCCTGCGTGACTTGCTGTTTGCTTCTTGGCGGTGAGCAGGCGTCGCGACCACCGTGGGTGGCGGCAAGGCGATCGCATGGCGCAGATGCGCGCGGGCCCCCGAAATCGATGCGACCGGCACCGACGAAGCCCTCGCCGTCACAGTCTTTACAGGGGGCCTCATTGCCGTGCCGTCAAGACCGCTGCTGCCGCCGGCGTGAGACGGCCACTGCGGCGAATGCTGATGCGCGGCAAGCCCGAAACCGCCTGCAACCTGGGCAATCTCAAGGCGCGTTCAGGGACCCCGCGGTTGCGCTCGGTGCTGTCGCACGAACGGCGACAACAGCACGGGGGCTGCATGACGTGGGGCTGCATGACGGGTGAATAAGCGTTGCACAGGAGCAGAAGCCGGGGTGCCAAGGGGGCGCACAATTGTCGGGCAATTCGCGTGAGTTGGAAATTGTATCGGATCGAGCGAGCCTCCGTTCAGCAACCGCTTCTATCGCAAGCTTTGCAGATCTGACGCGCCAGGCTCGCCTGCGCTGGGCCGCGCCGCCTTGGATCGGCGTCACGCCATTCGGCCGCGGCGCCGAGCTTGACCGAGGGGCCCTTGGTTAACGCGGCAGATTTTGAGGTCGCCGGCAGTTTGGATCGATGCTGAGATCGACAGGCCTCTGGAGGGCGGCGGTGCACTCGTCGCCACGCCTGCGAGGAGATTGGTGCCCCAGACCATTTGGCGACCCAAAATTCGACTCCCGCGAGCCTCTAAGGTCCATTCAGCACGTTGACGGTCTAGCTGTTCCGATTGGGCAAATTCGGTACTAGCCTGGGCTTTTGTCGCAAAAGCATTCAATGCAGGTTGTTGCGTTTTGATCCGGTCGCTTCTCAACTATGTCAGGTTGACGACCGAGGCGCTGTCACGGATTGAGTTTGTCGTGGCAGCGAGCGCTATTGTCTTGGGACTAATTTTGTGGACGTACACGGATTTTATTGAGGCGCACCGCAGTGCCGAGGCCAAGATCTCAACCGCCGCCCTGGCCATGGAGGAGCTTGCAGGCAGCTCTCTGCTGACAATTGACGGTGCTCTTGAGTCCATAGTGTCCAGGATTGCGGAATTAGGCCTCGACCGGCTTGCCTTGAGCTCAGAGAAAGAGCGACTAAGGCGTATTGCCAGCCGCCTTCCCGAAACGGGTGTTGTCTTCATTGCCGATCAGGTCGGCAACGTGGTGGCCGCGACGGAAGCTTACTCATTGCCGGTCAGTGTAAACGATCGGGAGTGGTTTCAAATCTTGCGGGACGGAAAAGCGGAATTCCACGTGGGTCGCGCTCTGAAAGGGCGAACCGTGCACAATCTCTTCTTTCCTGTGGCTCGTTCAATTCGGACGCTCGACGGCGCCTTTATTGGTGCAGCCCAGGTTGGAGTCGAAGTCACCTATATCGCCCATCTTTTCCGCGATCTTGATGTCGGGGTTGGCGCGCAGATGGGACTCTACGGTATGCACGACGGAGTAGTCGTCGCCCGTTACCCTATGACGGAGGCGCTTCTGGGGGAGACTGTCGCAACATTTCCCTACTTTGCAGCATTGTCGGCCGCTCAGATGCAAAGTTGGACCGGCTGGACGGGCACCCGCGGAGAAGCGCAGCTGGTCTCGGCTCGCGCCTTGCACGGCTGGCCATTGATGGTCAGCGCCAGTCTACCCAAGCGCGAGGTGTATGCCGGCGCATGGAGACGCCTATTCTGGCGGACGCTGGTCGCCGCGGCGATGATCACCGTGTTTTTGATGTTGACCGCCCTCGCCGTGCGCCAAGCTAGGAGGGAAGCATCGCTGATGGCCGAGCTCGAGCATCGTGTCAAAAACATGCTAGCCGTGGTCACCGCTGTCGTCGAGCGTGCGCGGGAAGACACCCAGTCAAAGGAACAATTCGTCGCGTCACTTCGAGGTCGAATCCACTCGATGGCGAGTGCACAGGCGCTATTGAGCGAGAGCCGCTGGCGGGGCGTCAATCTCACCAGCCTCATCCGCGCCGAGCTGGCGCCCTACGCAACGGCGACCAACACCAATCTCGAGGGTTCCATCATCCACCTCAAGCCTGAGGCAACCCATGCCGTGGCGATGGTCATGCATGAGCTTGCGACCAATGCCGCCAAGTACGGTGCGCTGTCGCAAGCCGACGGCCAAGTATCCGTGCGCTGGAGATTGGCAGCCAAACCGCCTGCGGGTACCGTCCTTGAAATTCACTGGGAGGAGACGGGCGGCCCGGAGGTGGCGAGGCCGGAGCGACAAGGATATGGCAGCGAGGTCATTCGCGACCTCCTGCGCTATGAGTTGGGCGGCAGGGTCGATCTCGAGTTTGCGGTTCATGGTGTTCGTTGCAGCATCGAATTGCCCGCATGGTCGATCGTTGAAACGGTCGGCTGACCTCGCGGTAACCCTGTTGCAGCGACAAAGGCGCGACAATGCTTGCCGACACTTGCTGGGGCATCGTCGCCGGGATGGCGCGATGCCTCGGTTGTTGCGCTGCGAGCCCGCGAAGTCCGGCTTGGCTGCTCGGTTCTGTCGGCCGCGCAAGTCATGCTTGGGCCCGTGACGAGCCCGCGGCCAAAGGCGTGCGCGTTTTGTTAAGGACTGCTAGTATGGTGCGGGCATTCAACCCATGCCCGACAGTGGCTAATTTCGGCGCGATAGACGCAGTGGGAGCGGCGTCGGCTGGTTGCTGCAGAAACCGGAGGAACCTATGTTTCATCACCTATTACGTGTCATGTGGCTTACCGGACTGCTTTTGTCCCTAGCCCAAACAACGCTCAGCGCGCAGGACAAGCCCGTGCGTGTGCGCGGAACCATCGACCGGGTGGAGGGGGGCGTCTATGTCGTTAAGGCTCGGGGCGGCGCCGAGTTGAAGGTGACGTTGGCGGATAAAGCGCCGGTCACGGCAGTCGTCAAGGCTTCGCTGGCTGACGTCAAGCAAGGCTCCTACGTCGGCATCGCCACCATGCCGCAAAGCGATGGCAGCCAGAAGGCCCTCGAGGTGCTCATTTTTCCCGAGGCCATGCGCGGCCTCGGTGAAGGACATTATGGTTGGGATCTGCAACCCTCGAGCATGATGACCAATGGCAATGTGGAACAGACGGTGACATCGGTCGATGGTCAGGTGCTCACGGTAAAATACAAGGATGGGGAAAAGAAGATTGTCGTCCCGCCGGACGTTCCGATCGTCGCATTCGTTCCGGGCGACATGAGTGAACTTAAGCCAAGCGCTGCAATTTTCGTCGCTGCCGCCAAGCCGCAACCAGATGGCAGCGTGCAGGCGCCTCGCATTGCCGTCGGCCGCGGGATCGTTCCGCCGATGTGATCAAGGCCGCGAGCGGCGGCGCAGACAGCGTCGGGGGCCTCGCGGCCGCTCCGGTGCCCAGCTCGGCTGACCACGGTGCGGCGGCGGATGGTTTGGCTCCCGGGCCCTCTGCTTACCCTCGCTTGCGGCGATCGCAGCGCAAAAAAGGGCGCACCAGGGTGGTGTTGCAGGCTTTTAAAGCTGCGGTCTGCAGCATCGGCGAAAGAGCATGGCAACGCAACGAGGAGTGCACCGTGAGCACAATTACCGGGTACCATGCCCACGTTTATTTTGACCTGAGCAGCAGAGAGCAGGCTCAAGCGCTCTGTGCGGCGGCCGCGAAGGCCTTTCCTCTTGTCGTCGGGCGCTTGCACGACAATCCGGTCGGCCCGCATCCGAGGGGCAGCTGTCAACTCGCTTTCCCAGCCGACCTATTTGGACACGTCATCCCCTGGCTTCTGGAACACCGGCAAGGCTTGACGATCTTTGCGCACGCCAGCACCGGCGACGATATCAAGGACCACACGGAGCACGTCATGTGGCTCGGACCATCCGAGTCCCTCAATTTGGCGGCGCTGTCAAAAAGGTGAACGCGGCAAGTGCCGCCGGCCAGGCAATGCCATCGTGGTGTGTGCAATCGATGCCTTGCGCGCGCCCTGCGCCGACTTACCACCTGACTGCGAGGAGAGCTAGACGCCTAGAGCATGCCGCTGCTGCAACGACGTTGTCGCACGCCGGCAGAGCCGCGAGGCGTCGGATAACGCGACCCCGGCAGAAGGTTCAGGCCGGCCAGCACCGATGCTAGGTCGACAGGGAGACTCTATCCATTGTGCTCCCGGACAGGCGCCAGCCAAAAGCTGACGCCCGCCGTCGCCACAATTGCGGGTGCTCGAAGGGCCTCAGGTCAAACTCAGTCACGGGTTCGCTAGCACCAACGCAAACCAACCTGCCTGCCGGCCGCTCCCTTAGCGTACACTCGTTTCATAGATTCGGGTGCGCGACTCGAATGAGAACTCAGTCGTTCTGCCGGGCGAGCGCCCGATGCCGTTCAATGTCTTCCGGTTCCTCCTCATCGATGTGCGTGAGGCCATTGCGAGCCCGGGTCTGCGCATGCAAGAGCTCGTCGAGTTTAGCTTGAATTGCTTGAGTATCGCGGTACTCGGCTCGCTGAATCAGGAGCGTCATGAACCAGGTGGCGAGAACGGCAAATCCATGCCAGCCGAAATTTTCTCGGTCCAGCAGCAGCCATGCCAGGCCATAGATTACAACAATCAGGAATGCAAGCGGATGTCCTGCAAGAACGCCGAGGTTCGTCAGTGAGCGTCTGATCAATTCCATTGTGCGTGTTTCCATCGGTGATGGCTGCAGCAAAGCTGAAACGTAGCAAACCAGCGACGGTTCCGGCCGACGCTTGAGCCCCTTGAACTCTGGCCCTCGCCCGCGCTCCATGCCGCAAATGGCCCGCGATCGAGGAACACTTGAGCCCCACGCTCCCACCCGGCAGATCATGGGTCCCGGGATGGACCGGATGTAGAGGTGGCTCTTTGCTATGCACCGGGCAGCATAGACGACTGCTAGGGCATGGCACTTAGCCCGCGGGTTCACTTGGCCACCTCCGGGTCGATGTGCTCGTAGCCGCGGATGTCTCGATCTTCACTTCGCTTTTCTTTGAACGGAGCCCGCATCAGCTCGCTCTCCTCAATTGCGAAGATCTGGTCCGTCTCAACCTTGAGGTTGTTTACAATTCAGGTGCGTCCCTTGACGTCGGGGAACTTCGCGACATAGAGGCCGGTTTCAGCCCCGGCGCCAGCGTGCAGGTTGCATCAATCATTGGGTTGAAACGCTGAAAGGTGTGAGTATTGGGTGCGGGCGACCGGGGTCACCTCCACATCGCTGCCGCCGAGGTCCAGGTTGAGCTGTCGATGGTGGTGCCAACCCTGGAGACGGCCAGGGTATGCGGGTCGAGGGCGCCAAGTTCGCTCTGTGAATTCACGCGCCTGGCCCAGATCGACGTTGGCACCGATACCTGGGACGGGAAAAAGTACCGAACATCTGTTGCGGGCTGCCGATGCCGAAAACCGACGAATGCATTTCGCTATGCGATGTACCCCCACTGGAGGTCGCCTCGAACCCACCTGCCCCGTGACCAGATCGCAGCAAAACTAGCTTGAAAACGCCCCCCACAAGTCCTGGGAGCATCGCATGACTGTAGCCGATAGCCCCGGTATATCGAGAGCGACCCCGACCGAGCGGCGAGCCTTCGCGGTTGCGGCGAGCGCTCATGTCGTCCAGGACGGTTACACCGATCTCCTCTAGGTCCTGCTATCGGTCTGGCAGGCGGAGTTCGGCCCGGGATATGCCGAGGTTGGCATGCTGCGCGGTAGCTACATGGCCACCATGTCCGCCCTGCAGATCTCGGCTTCACTGGTAGCGGAACGCGTGAGCCCGATTGTCGTGTTGGCGGGAGGAACGCTGCTCGCCGCCGCGTGTTTTTTGCTTGCCGGCGCGTCAACAGGCCTAGTCGGGCTGCTAATTGCGTTGCTGCTCGGTGGTGTTGGCGCAAGCGTGCAGCACCCCATTGCAGCAAGCATCGTATCGAGCGCGTTCGATGGTGTCCGCTCTCGAACCGCGCTCGGCATTTACAACTTCACCGCGCGGGGGCACTGAAGCCGATGAGCGGGTCGAAAGCTCAAATCTCCATTTGCATACGATCGGCGCACCAGAGAAACCGATAATTATCAGTGCGCCGAATTGGCCGGAGGCGAACAAGCTGAGCCCAGTAGCATGGTTGCAAAGAGACTATCCCTTGGCATGTCGCTGTCCGAAGGGCTCGCGATCTTCAAATTTCCCCGGTTCGCATGGACGCCTCTGCGATGGCCTCTGAAACGGGCAAACCGTCATCGCCAAGCCAGTCCGCGGGAAGTTCCAGGTGGCATCGGACGCCCCCCGCAGCCAACACAAGGTCGGTCATCCCACCGAATTCGTAAGGGATTAGGTCGCGAATTGTGCTCGTCCCGAAGTTGGGTTCGCCGGGAGCGATGACAGGGGGGCCACCGCTCTCCTGCCATTCGAGTACCAGATGAGGTGGGTGCCCGTTCAGTCGGCGATCCCAACGGATCGACACGCGGCCCTCTTTGGTAGACAGCGCGCCGTACTTTGCCGCGTTGGTGGCGAGCTCATGAAGCACCATTGCCATCGCCTGACCCGCCTCCGGCTTCAGTACGACTTCGGGGCCGTTGATCTCGGTATTGTTGCCGGTGGCGTACGGTGCGAGTTCGCGGCGAACGAGCTCCGCCAACAAAACTCCTTGCCACCGACGGGCGCTCAACAGCTCGTGCGTGGTTGCCATCGAGCGAATGCGCCCCTCGAGGGCTACTACAAAATTGGCTACCGACCTACTCCCCTCGCTGGTGTGGGAAACGACAGCTTTGACGGTCGCGAGCGCGTTCTTGACGCGATGGTCAAGCTCGGCGATCAATAAGCTTTTGAGATCCTCGTCTCGTCGGCGCTCTGTGATGTCGATACTGACACCGATCGCTTGTGTGGCCCGCCCCGCCCTGTCGTAAAAATAGCGGTTTCGGGTTTCGATCCACCTAACCGCTCCGTTGCGGAGAATTCGGAAAACGCAGACGAGCTCGCATTGCCGATTTGTGAGTGCTTGGCGGGACCGGGCAACCAGCTGCGGCAAATCTTTTGGATGCACACATTTCCGCCACTCGTCAGCCGTCATCTCCACGGAGTTTTCCCGCAGACCATAAATGGATGCACTACCCGGTCCGAGCCACAGAGTTCCCGTGGTATAGTCGTACGTATAGCTGCCGACCTGAGCGATATTATTGGCGAGCTCGAGTTGTGCTTTGCGCTCGGCGAGTGCCTTCTCTGTCTGCCTACGCTCTGTGACATCGATGATGACGCCGACCACCCGTTGTGTGTGCTCTTCGTCATCGTACGTAATGAAACAGCGAGCCTCGATCCACCGCAATTCGCGGCCCGGGAGAAGAATGCGGTAATCCACACTGTACTCGGCCCTCCGCTGTCGGAAGGCCTGGCTGCGACACTTTTCCAGCCAAACAACATCATCTGGGTGCACACCGGCCAGCCATTGGCTTCGTGGGATCTTGGTGGTTCCCTCTGGAAAACCGTGGACTGCCGCATAGCCCTCAGAAACTTGTAATATCTCCGTGGCCGTATCGTACGCGTAGCTACCAACGAGGCTGGCTCTTCCCGCCAACGCAATCTGGGTGTCGCGCTCGGCCAATGCGCGCGCCACCCGCTTGCGATCGCTTATGTCTCGCAAAACCACGGTGAAGTAACGCTCGCCACCGATATCGAGCTTGGATATCGACGCCTCGGCGGCAAACTCTTCACCGTTCTTGCGCACGCCCACCACCTCCTGCCGTTCGCCTACGCGGCGAGCGGTTTCCGACCGCGAGGCGAAGCGTTTGATGTGCTGTCGATGCTTCGAGTGAAAGCGGGCAGGGATCAGAAGGTCTATGGGCTGTCCGAGCGCCTCGGATTGTGAGTAGCCATGTAGCTTTTCTGCGGCTTTGTTGAAGAGAGTGATCCGATGTCCGCCATCGATGGTGACGATCGCGTCGCCAGCAATCCCCAGGATGCCGGCAAGTTTGGCTTCGCGCGAACGCCTCTCTGTGAATAGCGCGGTCAGAACGAGGGTGAAAATTGTCACCGTCGTGACGGCAGCTTGGGCACCTTTCACTCGCTCCATGATCGGCACGTCCGCATCACCAAAGCGACCGAGGCCGAAGGTTAGCGCGCAGACCACCGTGATCGACGCGACGAATGCGCCAGCGATCGGAAACGCCGGTAGGCAGCGGGCTGTCAGCCACAACAGCAACGGCAGCACGACGGCACCCGGAGTAAATGAGAGCCAAGATCCGGCTGGGTGGATCACGACGTAGACACTGGTTAGGGCGACGAGGGCGAGTACTCCTGTGCCCTCGATTAACTCGCCTCGGGACGGTTGCTCGCTCCACGCCCGGGCAAGCGCAATCACGAGCGGCGTGACCATCACGACGCCGACCCCCTTCGACAGGAACCAGGCACCCCAAACTTCCCAAAATGACGCCGAGGTATGAAACAGGGTCATGGTTGCGGCACCTCCAATGGCGGAGGTGGCGGTTGCCAGACTGGCAGCGACGAGAAAGCCTACGACCCGACGCAGGTCACCAAACATGAATGGCCGGCCAAACCACCGCTCGACCAGCCAAGCTATGAGAACAGCCTCGCCAGCATTGCAAAAGCCCTTGAATATTGAGGCCAAAAAGCTGCGGTCGCTGAGTAGGTTGGCAGCAACGGCGCCAACCACCAGACCGATCACAACCGCTGGCCATGCCTGCCGACGTGTGATGATTAGGATGGCGGCAGCGATGCCGGACGCGGGCCAGAACACTGCAACATCCGAGGGGACTGCACGCAGCGCAAGCGCATACCGGGCTGCCAGAAAATAGGCGATAGCGATGCCACTTGCGGTACCAACGGCAATTGTCAATGGGCCGGCGACACCTGCCAGACGCTGCAGGTCCCGACTCACAGTATGGAACCCGCCTACCACCCCACAGCTCGCCCGAAACCTCAGCCCTATAGCCCGTATTCGTCTCTCAGCTGCCAATTTTACTCTTGGCCATCAGGTGTTGTCTGTATTCGCTCGCGAATTAACCCTATCGATGGTTCATGTGGAGCGGGTGGTGCCGGTGAGAGGCGCTGAAGTACCGGCTTCGCGCCAGCGCTTGCGGCCGGTGCAAACCGCGCTATGCATGGTCCGCGCGATCATCCTTCCGGGGGCATCATCGCATTCGAAACTAAGGCGCATTGCGATCGACGTGCATCGGGGGCAAGTGCGTTCACGATAACCACGCGATGGCAATTGCACTACCGTTGCACATGGCCACACGTCATCTGGAGGGCCGATCGCTTGGTCTCTTAATGGGAAGGCCCGGCCGTGCTCAGCGGCCTAAAACTACCGTTGAGCAAGACGGCGAGGCATCAAAGCTCAAGGAGCTCACGATGCATACCCATCAAAAATCATCCGATCCGGTCGCGACGATCGGCCTCGATATCGGCAAGAACACCTTTCACCTCGTCGGCCTCGATCAACGCGGCGCCATCGCCATGCGCATCAAGGTGTCGCGCAACCAGCTTACCCGCCGGCTTGTCTCGTCATGCCACCAATGGAAGGTTTCGGACCACACCGTCCGTCGATGCGCGGTTAGGCATGTCCTGAGCGTCCAAAGGCGCCGCTATACAGCAGACATCGACTTGCGGTGGTCCGAACCCATCGGGCGCAGCTGCATGCATGTCCGAAATCGGCTGAACATTTGCCGTGGCCGCGGCATCCTCCGTTGACCGGGCAAGATGAACGCGCTGTCCGGGACCCACCCGGGGTCCTACCTCAAACCACTTGATGTGGCGTGGTGACCATCTGGGTCAGAGGATGCGTCGGCCAGGGGCGGCAGGGCGTACACTCACCCCGCCTCGCCCACAATGTATTTGGCTATCGCGCTTGGCCGCACGCCCGCTTCGCTGCGCGTCCAGCCGCGCACCGATATCCCCGCCTGATGGACGGTATTGCGGTCGCCCGACACCAGAGGGTGCCACCACGCCAATCCGTGCCCGTTCGCGATCCGCTTGTATCCACAGGTATCCGGCAGCCATGAGAGCTGCGCCATGTTGTTAGGGCTGATCACAATGCAGTCTGGAACACTCGCGTGTCGGTTCCCGTAGTCGCGGCAGCGGCAGGTGCGCAAGTCAAGCAAGCGACAACAGAGTTCCGTTAGGAAAATCTTCCCGGTATCTTCGTCCTCGACCTTGAGCAGACAGCATTGGCCGCAACCATCGCAGAGTGACTCCCACTCGTCCCGCGACATGGCCTGGAGACTCTTGGTCAGCCAGAAGGGCGAGGATGTCACCTCAAGATCGCCGGATGGCGGCCCTCGCTCGAAGTCCAGGATCGGGGTGTGTGTGTCTGTGTCCGGCATGGCCAGCGTCGCTTAGCATGCACTGGCCTCGCTTGAAAGGTCATCGGGGGGGCGTCAATGTCGAGCTAGAGCGACCTTCTGGCCGGATGAGAGATTTGATCCGGCGCCAAGCGATAGAGCAAGAGCCGACCGTCGAAAGACTTACTCTCCGCCAATATTGGGAATGCTGCCCGTCCTAGGCGACCAGTTCGGCTGCTCCAGCCGCCTCGCGATTTTGATAGCGTGGCCCGGTAGCGCGGGTGGGCATTGGTTCTGAGCCAGTTTTTGGAGATGGAACAGCCATGGAGATTCTCGACCGGTTCGACGGACTTCACGGCAAGATTACTGTCGTGCAAGAGCGAACAACTGGCGCGCGCTTATATCTCGAGGAGGGAGTCAAGCAAAGCTACGTTCTTCCCGGCGGGTCTGCCGGCCTTGATTATGTGCGGCTAATGGGGCGACTTCTCCAAAATGCATCCGACGTTGCGCTGTTCGGCTGCGGTGGCGGTGCGCTTGCCACAGAGCTATACCGCTGTGGTTGTCGTGTGACGGTTGTTGACGATAACGCCATCAGTTTCGAGATTGCGCGTGGCTACTTCTGGATGCCCGGCGAAGCTGTCTGCGTCAGCACGGATATGGCGACGTTCCACGAGAGTATACCTGGGATTTCCGGTGCGATTGGGGACGATGTCGGGGGACCCGACTTCGATTACGAGGCGGTCCTGGACATGCCGACCTGCATCCTTCTGCGTCAGCGCCTTGCGGAGAGTGGCAGGATCGCCATCAACATCGCCACAGAGTGGGTCGAGGAGAACTCG
>Ga0134122_10000078_pt1 | contig 50889 bp, 40 predicted proteins | sample KB302_FD_96461 | JGI IMG/M metagenome (GOLD analysis project Ga0134122, IMG submission 96461) | Terrestrial soil microbial communities without Nitrogen fertilizer from Kellogg Biological Station, Michigan, USA - KB3-0-2 | ecosystem: Environmental > Terrestrial > Soil > Unclassified ... | reverse complement strand
GCGCGGGTGGGATGGCGTTCTATTCCACGCCGTCCGATCTCGTCCGCTTCGCCCTGGCGACCAACGCGGACAGCGTCAACGGCGAGCTCGCAGGCGGAAGCGTGATGTCGCTGATGACGCGCCGCGACAACGGGATCGTCGTTGCCGTGGCGTCGAACGTCGCGCACGCCAACACGGCCGCTCTCGCGATGAGAGTGGCTGGCGTGTTCGCCGAACAGAAATAAGCTCTCTAAGGAGTCTTCACGCGGCGCTTTTTCCGCTTTTGCGCAACGATCCGCCACGCCTCCCGCAGGTGACTCTCGAGCGCGTCATCGGCGATCTGATCGAGCAGGATGCCGACCCACCCGCCCACGCCGACATACGGCGGGTGGAAATACACGTCGGGTGCTTCTTCGATCAGCAGCGGCTGCAGTCCCTCGGTCGCGGGCACCCACAGCGCCACGCGGCCGTCGTCGCGATGGTGCTCCGACAAGATCGCGAAACACTTCTTGTCCTTCTCGACAAAGAAGCAGGGCGCGCCGTGCGACAGCTTCTCGAACGTCGTGGAGAGCGCGGCGCAGAGACGGCGGAGCCGGGCGAGCTGACCCTCCCTTCTGCCGTTGCGGCTGCCCGCAGGGCGTCCGCGCATCGTCAGCTGCCGGGCGCGGAACCTGGCGATCCGTTCGATGAGGCGGACGGGGACCGGCTCGGACAGCGGGAACTTGAGCGTCCCCTTGCGGCGCTCGTACGGCGCCAGCTCCTTCGCGAACGCCTGCACCAGCGCATCGCTCGCGGGATACAGCGAGTAGTGCGAGGTCCAGCCGGCGAAGTACAGCACGCCGACGCCGTTCAGCGTGTACGCCGGCATCTGGTAGGCCAGGCCTTCGTCCGCCTGCGGGAGCGCCCGGCGGATCGCCTGACGCACCGCCTCGAGGCTGGCGCGGGATGCGCGTGGCTTCGACGCGATGTACGCGCGCACGGACGCGACCCGCTTCCGCTGTGGTTTAGGCTTCATGCGCCACGATGCATTGCCATTAGGCCACTCCAGTATCGGCGCAAATCGGCGCCAACAGCTTTTCACCGCGGCCTTCTTCGTCATTCCCTCGCGATCACGTTCGCATGTTCAGTCCGGTACAGTGCCCCCGGCGCGCCTTGCCTAGACTTGACGCATGGTCTTATTCCCGCAGATGGCGCCTCGGCGCTACGTCGACTGCCCGCGTTGCGCATCGCCACATGCCTTCATCACGCTCGTGCGGGCTGACACACAGTGCTCTTTCTGTCCAATGTGCCGCTATGTGTGGGACACGCTGCGCACGCGGTTGAATCCTGTCGAGGTTGCTTCATGATGTCTCCACGCCACTTCCGTTTCTATATTGCGGCGAGCGCGATTCCGCTCACCCTGGTTGCACTCCTCGTCGCCGGGACATCGCCAAGCCCGAGTGCGCTGTTGCTGGCGGTGATCAGTCTTGTTCCGCCAATCATCGTGCCTCTGTGGGCCGACGCCCCGGGGATTGCGACAGCAGCGGCGGAGCGTCGCTCGTGAGTGCCGGTTGGATGCTTCTGGTCATCGGCATTATGAGCGCCGTGGTCACCCTGGCGAGATTTTGGGCGCGGCGCAATCAGGATGGCGATCTGGGGACCGTCAGCCATCACTGGATAGCCGAACGGCGGCTCGGGCAGGGCGAGAACTCACAACGTTAGGAGACGAGTCGTCATGAGTATCGATCGTCAGGATCCCCGGCGCGCGGCACCGATGATTCCAGGCGCCTACGAACGGACTACGGCGAGACCCCGCCAGCCCGGCACGATGGGCGGCTCGCCGTTCGGTTCAGCGACGGAAGCACCCGCTCATACGTCCATGGACGCGGCGACGATTGCCGACAGGGAGCGGGAGGGCGGCGGAGCGCCGAGTCAACGACGTCGCAGGACCTCTACGACGAACCTGATGTCGTAACGGATGTGCTCGGTGCGGCACGAACGCCTGCGAGGCTGGCGGGACCAGAGACGGTCTGCCGATTGCACCTTCGCCTGGCGTTTCCTCCCCCGAGGAGTCTCCCATGTACATACGGCTGACCTGCACGCTAGCGGCCGTCGCGCTCGGAACTGTCTTCTTCTCCACCCCGACGTACGCGAAGGACACCTTCAAAACGCCGAAAACGCCCGTTTCGCTGACAGGGTGTATCCAGCGTGAAGCCGACTATCGGCGACAGCATGGTTCGGGTAAGGGAGGATTCCTCGGTTTCGGCGGTGGCCTCGGGAACGAGTACGTGCTTGTCAACGCTTCGCCGTATCCGCGGCGCGGGTCGGGCGATTGCGCGACCGCCTTCACTGGTGAGGCGTACGAATTGACGGGGTCCGAGGAAGGCGATCTCAAACCGTTTGTCGGACAGCGTGTGGCGATCACCGGCATGCGCAAGGCCGCAGAGATCGACGCCGTGACCGGTCGGCCCACCGGCGGACGCCAGGCCGGCTATGACCTTCGATTGTTCGAAGTCGACGTGGAGTCGTTCCGGAGCCTGCCTCCGGTGCAGACAAGGACCGTTGCGCGTCTACGAGAGCGGCCGACCGTGCGCAGGTTCGATCAACGGATCAACGAAAGCCGCAGTGCTCAGGCCCCAATCGAGCGGCGGCCGGACATCGATGCAAACACCAACGAGCTGCCAGCAACTGCAAGTGATCTTCCCCTGCTCGGCATGTTTGGTCTCATCTCCCTCGCGGCGGGACTCACGCTGCGCGTGGTGGGCCGGCGTGCGTAGATAGGCGTGAATGGTGAGCGGTGGCGCTCCGGCCTCGAACCGGGGGCATCCACCGTTCACCATCACCAGTTCTGCCACTTGAGGATGCGACGCCGGACGCCCAACCCGTAGGCGATGTAGTAGCCGATCACCGTACCGCCCGCGGCCAGTGATTCGGGAATGCCGAACGCCATCACCACCGGCGTGCCGTAGACGCCCGCCCTGGCGACCGTCCACGATCGCCAGAGTCCGTACATCACGCGCGCGGACACCACGACGGTCACGAGCAGCACCAGCCAGCGGTTCGGCGTGTAGTGCAGCGTCGCCCGTGTCGCCTCCCATCGCGTCAGCAGGAGGCCGAGAAGGCCCAGGCACGCGCCCGCGGCGACGCCGGCGGCCGCACCGGTGAAGGCGTTCGGTACCCACACGGCCGTGACCGCGGCGCTGGCGAGGAAGCAGATCGCCGAGAACGTCATCAGCAGGAGATTCAACTTCGCCAGCCAGGGGCGCGCCAACCGTCGCGCGGCGCCGATGCGATATCGCTGGATGAGAATCAGCGGCATCAACGCCAGCAGCGCGACAGGGAGCAGGACGACCAGGAGCAGCAGCGGCACCCTTCAAGGCTACGACAGGGAGCCGCCACGAGCGGTCGAGCTCCCGCTCCGGCCTGCGTCCGAGAGCTCTGCCTCGATGTCCGCGTCGCTTACGGAATACACTTTGCTCGCGCATCTGCATGGCAATCACCAGGCAGGTCGCGCAATACGCAAAGGGCCGTGTGGTGCGCCGTCTCGTACGCTCCGTTCCGTGGGTGGGTGCGGTCGTCGCCATCGCCGCCGTCGGCACCGCGATTCAACGGAAGGGACTTTTCGGCGGCACGCTCGATACCGCACTCGACGCCACGCCAGGGGTGGGCTTCCTGAAAAACGCGTTCGAGGCACTACGCGGACGTGACTTCATCAAGGACAAAAGCGTCGCCGGCTGACAGGGTCTCGTCCGGGCGCCATCTCTCGATGCTGCGCTCGTACACGCCGGCAGATCTGCTCACGATCGGCAACGCCGCCTGCGGGACGATCGCGATCTTCCTGTGCCTGGACTACGTGGCGTCCGGCGAGCGGCGGTTTCTCTGGAGCGCGTTCGTGCTCCTCCCGGCCGCTCTCGTCTGTGACGTATTGGATGGCTATGTGGCCCGGCTGGACCGCGGACGCCAGTCGCTGCTCGGCGCCGACCTCGATTCCCTCGCGGACGTCATCTCGTTCGGCGTTGCGCCGGCGATCTTAGGGTTCACGCTGGGACTCCGGGGCGGATGGGACATGCTGCTCCTCACCTACTTCGTCGTCTGCGGCGTCAGCCGGCTCGCGCGCTTCAATGTCACCGCGGAAGCGCTCGCCGACGCGGACACCGGCAAGGTGAAGTATTTCGAGGGCACGCCCATTCCGACGAGCATCGTGCTCGTGGCGGTGCTCGGACTCGCGTTCTACCTCAATCGTGTCGACGAGACCATCTGGTTCGGCTCGGTGCGGCTCGGCGCAGCCACGCTGCACCCGCTGACGCTCATGTACGCCGCCAGCGGCAGCGCGATGATTAGCGCCACGCTGCGCATACCGAAGCCCTGAGCGTCACTTCGCGTCCGGGTTCCTCGCCAGCGCGCCGCGATCGACCTTGCCCAGGTGCGTGCGCGGAAGTTCCTCCATGAAAATGACCTGCCGCGGATACTTGTACGGCTCGAGACGGGACCGCACGAATTCCTGTAACTCGCTGCCGAGCGCCGGAGACGGGCGCGTCGTCACGACAAACGCGCACGGCTTCACCAGGCCGTCCGCGTTCTTGACGCCGACCACCGCGACCTCGCGCACCGCCGGATGCGTCATGAGGCAGTTCTCGAGCTCGCCGGGCGCCACCCACTTGCCACTGACCTTCAGCATGTCGTCTGACCGGCCGCAGTAGCTGAACGTCCCGTCGGCATTGCGGCACAGCATGTCGCCGGAGACGTACCATTCGCCCCGGAACGCGCCCATGGTGTCGTCCATCTGCTGCCAGTAGCCGATCGCCCGCGAATCACCCTTGACCCAGAGCGCGCCAACCTCGCCGTCGGGCACCGCGTGTCCTTCGGCATCACACAACTTCACGTCGAAGCCGGGCACGACGCGGCCGAGCGTCCCCGGTACGACATCGCCGGGCCGATTGGAGATGAAGATGTGCCACATCTCGGCGGTTCCGAGGCCGTCGAGCAGCTCGACGCCGAAGGTCTGCAACCAGCGCTCGTGCAGCTCCGCCGGCAGCGCCTCGCCGGCGGACGTCGCAAGGCGCAGGCTGGAGAAATCCTGCGACCGGGCATCCGGGTGCGACACCATCTGCTTGATCATCGACGGCACGTTGATCAGGATCGTCGGCCGATGCCGCGCGATCTCCGCGAACAATGCGTCAGGTGTGCTCGGCTCCGAAAACAGCACGGTGGAGGCCCCGACAGAAAACGGGAAGAACAGGTTGGCGCCGGTGGCGTAGCCGAAGAACAGCTTGGGCACGGAAATCGTGATGTCGTCGGCCTGCATCCGCAGCACGCCCTGTCCGTAGAGGGCCGTCGTGTTGGCGAAGGAGCGGTGCGTCTGCACGACGCCCTTGGGCCGTCCCGTCGTGCCTCCGCTGAACAGCCAGATAGCCGGGTCGTCGCGGTGCGAGTCGAACGGCGAAAACTCGCCCGGCTGCGACTGAAGCCGGGCTGAAAATTCGCCGCTGCCAACCGTGTACAGCCGTGGCGCGCGAGGCAATCCGGCGCACGCGTCGCTGGCACCCTGGGCATGGTCCGACGCGACGAATGCCGCTGTCGCTCGCGTGTACTCGAAAAAGTAGCGCGTCAGCGCGGGCGGCGCGTCCGGGTTGACCATGACGACCACCGACCCGCGCCGCAGGATGCCGAAGAGCGCCGCCACGAAGTCCGGACCGTCCGGCAGCGAGACGATCACGCGTTCCTCCGGACGGATGTCATCGGCAGCCAGCACGCTCGCGTACTGTGCCGAGAGGCGCCCGATGTCGAGGTAAGAGAAGGTGCGCGAGCTGGTGCGAATCGCGGGGCGGTCACCGCGGCCCTCGGCGACACGCGCGTCAAGCAGATGCGCCGCCAGGTTGAGGCGCGCGGGAATCATGGGTGCCGTCTCCCTCAGCGTCGGGATTCTATCCGAGGCAGAAGCTCCGGCTGGTTGGCATACACTCGAACCGCACGGATGGCTGTGCATGCTCTTGCGTCGTTGACGTGGCCCGCGGTGCGCGACCTCCCCGCCGGGCGAACGGTTGCCGTGCTGCCGACCGGCGCCATCGAAGCGCACGGCCCGCACCTGCCGCTCGGGACCGACGTCATCATTGCCGAGGCGATGGCGCGCGCCGGCGCGGAACGACTGGCTTCGCGCGGTTTCGAGGTGCTGCTGCTGCCCACGGTCGCACTGACGCCGGCCCCGTTCGCCGCGGAATTCGCAGGCACCCTCCACATGCCGGCGGAGGCGACGACGCAGCTGGTCGGCGGCGTGGTGCAGAGCCTGGCCGCCCACGGCGTCCGCGTCGTCGCGATCGCGAACGCGCACCACGATCCGGCGCACGTGCTGGCGCTGCGAAGCGCGGTCAGCCAGGCCGCCGCTCGCGGCAAGGGCGTCATCATCTTTCCCGACTTGACGCGGCGGCGCTGGGCCGCGCAGCTGACCGCCGAGTTCAAGAGCGGCGCGTGCCACGCGGGACGCTACGAAGGATCGATCGTCCTCGCCGAACGGCCCGATCTCGTGCGACGCGAGGTGATGGCGACCTTGCCCGCCAATCCGCGTTCGATCATCGAGGCGATGCGACGCGGAAACGTGACGTTCACGCAGGCCGGCGGCGTGGACGCGTATTTCGGCTTCCCCGCCGAGGCGACCGCCGAGGAAGGCCGCCAGATCATCGAGATCCTGGGAACGATTCTCGAGCAGGCGGTCGTCGAGGCCCTCACCCCCGAGACCGGACAGATATGAGTGAGGGCGCTCCCCTCCGCGGTCGCGCGGCAGTGATCACCGGTGGCGGCCGCGGCGTCGGCGCCGCGGTCGCGCATCGCCTGGCGTCAGCAGGCGCCGCGGTGCTCGTCGCCGCCAGGACGGTCGTGGAGATCGAGCAGGTGGCGGCGCATCTCCGCGACGAGGGGTATGCCGCGCACGCCGCCATGTGCGACGTGTCTGACGAGTCGAGCGTCGAGGGACTGGCCGCCACGGCGCGCGATCGGCTCGGTCACGTCGACATCCTGGTCAACAACGCGGGCATCGCCTCCGCGGCGCCCATTCACAAGACCACGCTCGAAACGTGGACACGCCTGCTGACGGTGAACGCGACCGGCGCGTTCCTGTGCCTGAAGGCCTTCCTGCCGGGGATGGTGGAGCGCCGCTGGGGGCGCGTGGTCAACGTGGCGTCGATCGCCGGGCTCAGCGCCGATCGCTACATCGCCGCCTATGCCGCCTCCAAGCATGCGCTGGTGGGTCTCACGCGCGCGGCCGCCGCCGAGGTTGTCGAACACGGCGTGACGGTGAATGCCGTCTGCCCGGGGTACATTCGCACACAGATGACTCGCGAAACCCTCGCGCGCATCGTGCAGGCGACCGGCCGCTCCGAGCAGGCCGCACTCGAGGCCATCGTGCAGAGAGTCCCGCAGAGGCGCCTCATCGAACCGGAGGAGGTTGCGGAGACCGTGGCGTTCCTCTGTTGCGATGCAGCACGCGGCATCACTGGCGAATCGCTCGTCATCGACGGCGGGGAGCTTCGACGATGAGCGACGAAGCCCCTGGGCGGCGGCGAGGGGAGCTCACCATCGTCAATCCGCCGGAACTTGGCGCGCCTCGCGGCTTTGCGCACGGGTTGCTCGCCCCTGCGGGCGGACGTCTCCTCTTTGTCGCCGGCCAGACGGCTGCCGGCGCGGACAGCCGCATCGCGAGGGCAGACTTCGCCGAGCAGTTCGAGATTGCGCTCCAGCGTGTGCTGGCGGTCGTGCGCGCGGCAGGTGGACAGCCGGCGCACGTCACGCGCATGACGGTGTACGTCACGCGCATGGAGGATTACCGGAGCAGCCGGCCGAAGCTGCGCGACGTCTGGGGCCGGCATATGGGCACTCACTACCCGGCGATGGCCGTGGTGCAGATCACCGGCCTGGTGGACGAGGGCGCACACGTGGAAATCGAAGCGGACGCGGTGTTGCCGTGAAGGCGCCCACGTCGTTCCTGTACGAGCACGATGCCGCCTCCGGCGTGGCGACGATCACGCTGAACCGCCCCGAGCGGCTCAATGCGCTCACCTTCGAGGTGTACGACGAGCTGCGCGACGCCTTTCGCGCTCTCGACACGGAGCCGGGCGTGCGGGCGATCGTCATCACCGGTGCGGGGAAGGCGTTCTGTACCGGCGGTGACGTGCGCGAAATCATCGGCGACCTCGTGGCGCGCGAGCACGAACGCCTGCTGGAATTCACGCGAACGACGTGCGACCTGATTCGCGCGATCCGCGACTGCCGCCGTCCTGTTCTCGCCGCGGTCAACGGCACCTGCGCGGGGGCCGGCGCGGTGATTGCCACGGCGTGCGACGTGCGAATCGCGGCAGCCTCGGCGCGGATTGCCTTCCTCTTCACGAAGGTCGGCCTCTCCGGCGCCGACATGGGCGCCGCGTGGCTGCTTCCCCGCATCGTCGGCCTCGGCCGCGCGACCGAATTGCTGATGACCGGCGATTTCATCGATGCGGACGAAGCCTTCCGGATTGGCCTCTACAACCGGGTGGTGGCGAACGGAGAGGCGCTCACCGCCGCAACGACCTTCGCCCAGGCGCTGGCGCGCGGGCCGTCGGTGGCGCTGGGGGTGACGAAGGATGCGCTCAACCGCGAAGCGAACATGGATCTGCAGGCCGCGCTCGACGCCGAAGCAGACGTCCAGGCGTCGCTGATGACGCAGGCCGATTTTCGGGAGGCGTACAACGCGTTTATCGCGAAGCGGCCGGCGAGGTTCCAGTGACCGTTCGCGGCGAGCTCCGGCTGCGAGGCGTCGAGGCGATCCGACCGCTGCTGGACGCGCGCCACGTCGAGCTTGCCAGCCGTGTGAGCGCCTGTGCCGAGACGATCGGGGCACGCGACGAGGCGCTTGACGATGACACGGCGCGGCGTGAGGCGCGCACATTGCTGACGCTGATGGCCGGCGAGCATCTGTACGAGCCGGTCCGCACCGGCGACGTGCGGGCGCTCTGCCTCACGCGCGAGATCGTTGCCGCGGCCAACCCGCTCGCCGACGCGGTGCTGGCGCTGCAGGCGCTCGGCGGCACCCCGATCGCGCTGGCCGGCACCGGCGCCCAGCGCGAGCGGTGGCTCGACGCGATCTGCAGCGGCCGCGCCATGGCCGCGTTCGCCATGACCGAGCCCGATGCCGGGTCGGACGTCGCGGCGATGCGCACATCGGCGCGGCGCGACGGCAACGACTGGGTGATCGATGGCGACAAGCACCTGATTTCGAACGCCGGCATCGCCGACGTCTACGTGGTCTTCGCCGTGACGAGGGCGGGCGCGGGTAGCCGCGGCCTCTCCGCGTTCGTCGTGCCGGCCGACACCCCTGGCCTTGTGTTTGCCGGCCCGCAGTTGCTCTCCGCGCCGCATCCGCTCGGCCGCATCCGCTTCGAGTCGTGTCGTGTCCCGTCGGACGCACTGGTGGGAGAGGTCGATGGCGGTTTCAAGGTAGGCATGATGGCGCTCGATGCGCTGCGGCCCACGGTCGGGGCCGCCGCCTGCGGCATGGCGACGCGCGCGCTCGTGGCCGCGCTGGCGCACGCGACCTCCCGCACGCAGTTCGGCGCGCCGCTTGCGTCGTTCCAGCTCATTCGCGAGAAGATCGGCCGCCTGGCGACAGACCTCGAAGCGGCGCGCCTGCTCGTCTACCGCGCCGCCTGGTGCAGGGACAGCCAGCGCGGGCGCATCACGCTCGAGGCCGCGATGGCGAAGAGCTTTGCCACCGAGGCGGCGCAACGCATCGTCGACGAGGCCGTGCAGATCGCCGGCGGCATCGGGGTGCTCGTCGGCCACCCGGTCGAGCGGCTCTATCGCGCCGTGCGCGCGCTGCGCATTTACGAAGGGACCACCGACATACAACGTCTCGTCATTGCGGATCTCTTGCTGGAGCACGTGGACGACTGATGCGCATCGTCTGCGTCGGCGCTGGTCCCGGGGGTCTCTACTTCGCCGTACTGATGAAGAAGGCGGATCCGCGACACGAGATCACGGTCATCGAGCGCAATCGATCGGACGACACCTTCGGATTCGGCGTGGTCTTCTCCGACGCCACGATGGCGGCGGTCGCCGATGCCGACTCGGACACGTACCGCGAGGTGGCGCACCACCTTGTCCACTGGGACGATATCGAAGTCAACTATCGCGGCGAGCGCATCGTATCCACCGGGCACGGCTTCAGCGGCATGAGCCGCCACACCCTCCTGCGCGTGCTGCAGGAGCAGGCGCGCGCGGCCGGCGTCGACGTGCAATTCGAGCACGAGGTGACGAGCCTCGACGTCTGCGCCGCGGCGGACGTGGTGGTTGCGTCCGATGGCGCCAACAGCGCGATGAGGCGCCTGCTCGAGGGACGCGTCCACACGAGCATGGATGTGCGGCCGAACCGCTTCGTCTGGCTGGGCACGACGAAGCCCTTTCCCGCCTTCACCTTCTATTTCAAGCAGACCGAGCATGGGCTGTGGCGCGTGCACGCCTACCAGTACGAACCCGGCCGCTCCACGTTCATCGTCGAGTGCCGCGAGGAGACGTGGAAGGTGGCGGGCATGGACCACGCCGGCGAACACGAGACCGCCGCGTTTCTCGAACATCTGTTCGCGCACGAGCTCGACGGTCACCCGCTGATTGTCAACCGCAGCATCTGGCGGCAGTTCCCCACGATTCGCACCGAGCCGTGGTCGAGCGGCAATGTCGTGCTCCTGGGGGACGCCGCGCACACGGCGCACTTTTCGGTCGGTTCGGGAACACGGATGGCGATGGAAGACGCAGTCGCGCTGCGTGACGCGCTCGTCGAGCACGCGCCCCCGGAGTCGCCCGCGCCCGACGCGATCTCGTCGGCGCTGGAAGCGTACGAGCTGCGCCGCCGCGCGCCGGTCGAAAGCCTGCAGCGGGCGGCCCAGGCATCGCTGCAATGGTTCGAGGACACCGAGCGGTACATGTCGCTCGACCCGCTGCAGTTCACGTTCACGCTGTTGACACGGTCGCTGCGAATCACGCACGAGGACCTGCGCGTGCGCGACCCGCGATTCCTGGCGCGGGTCGACGAATGGGTGGCGCGCGCAGCGGAGCGCCAGGCTGGAACACCCGAACGCGCGCGGCCCGCGGTGACGCCTCCGCCCATGTTCACTCCCTTCCGGCTTCGCGACCTCGTCCTCACCAACCGCGTCGTCGTGTCGCCGATGTGCCAGTACGTCGCCGAGGACGGCAGCGTCGGCGAGTGGCACCTCGTTCACCTGGGCAGCCGCGCCATGGGGGGCGCGGGCCTCGTCATGGCCGAGATGACCGATGTGTCGCGCGAGGCGCGGATCTCGCCGTGGTGCGCCGGCCTGTACAAGCCGGAACACGCCGCCCGGTGGAAGCAGATCGTCGACTTCGTGCACCGCGAGACGCCGGCGGCCATAGGCGTCCAACTCGGTCATGCGGGGCGCAAAGGCGCGACGCAGCGATTGTGGGAGGGAGACAACGAGCCGCTGCCGCAGGGCGGATGGCCGCTCATGTCCGCTTCACCCATCCCGTATTTCGCGGATCGCAGTCCGGTGCCGCGCGAGATGACCGAAGCCGACATGAGCTGCGCCGTTGCCGACTTCGCGCACGCCTCCGAGCTGGCGAGAGATGCCGGATTCGACCTGCTCGAAATCCACATGGCGCACGGCTACCTGCTCGCGTCGTTCATCTCGCCGCTGACGAACACCCGCACCGACGAGTACGGCGGCGCGCTCGCCAACCGCATGCGCTTTCCGCTGATGGTGTTCGACGCCTGCCGCGAGGTATGGCCGGAGAGCAAGCCGATGAGCGCGCGCATCAGCGCCGTGGACTGGATGCCCGGAGGGATGGAACCCGAGGATGCCGTGGAGGTGGCTCGTCTCCTCGAGGCACACGGCTGCGACATCGTCGACGTGTCGGCGGGCAGACCGTGCCGGAGCAGCGGCCCGCCTACGGGCGCCTGTTCCAGACGCCCTTTGCCGATCGGATCCGCCACGAGGTGGGGATCGCGACGATGGCGCTGGGCAACATCTCGTCGTACATGGACGTGAACACGATCATCGCCGCGGGGAGGGCGGATCTGTGCGTGCTCGCGCGCGCGCACCTGTTCGATCCCTACTGGACGCGCCACGCGGCGTGGATGCTCGGGTATCCCCTGCCGTGGCCCGACCCGTACAAATCAGTCGAGCGCTACACGCCCCGGTTCGAGTTCCGGTTCTCGGGCGATAAATCCTGACGCGGGCGCGTCAATCGGCGCTATCGCGCCGGTTCGAACAGCTCAATCGGGTTTCCGTCCGGATCTTCCACTTGAATCTGTCGACCGGCGGGACCAGTTTCCATCTCATTACGAAAGCGAACTCCCGCTTTCTTCAGGACGTCGATGAAGCCTGGCAGATCGGCGACCTTCAGTACTACGCGGTTCCAGCCGCCGGGCTCCTGCAGCCGGCCATCAGGCATTGGACGCGATCCCGAAGCACCCGGACCGCTGAGCAGAATCTTCGCGTCGCCAAGCGAGACGGTCGCAAAGGCCGGAAGCTGCTGATGCTCGAGCGTGAATCCCAGGTGCTGGGTGTAGAACGCGACCGCCCGGGCGACGTCTTTGGCCTGATAGCGCACTCCATGCACGCCTCTGATGAACATACGATCGCTCGCACCGCGGTCAGATCGCGTAGCGAGACTATTTCCGGTACATGTTCACGAGATCTTTTTCGTTCTCGCAGAGGTGTTCGTTCAGCTCGGTGTCCGGCATGAGATTGTACGGGACGGTCGCCGTCCACGGCTGCGAATAGTTCTTCGGATCGGTGAACGTGAATTCGATCACCATGTGGCCGAAGTCGGGCCGGCGGTAGCGTTCGGTGATGCGCAGGTCTTCCGAGTGCGGTAACCCTTCCCCATCGATGTAGGTCTTGTCGTTGAAGCCGGCGCTGTCGACGACGAACGTGTTCTGCTCCCAGTGCGCGACCGAATATCCGAAAAAGGTCGGTTGCGGATCAACCGGCAGTTTCCGGCCATCCGTGAAAATCTGACGGAAGACCCAGAATTCTTCAAACAGCATCAGGGTGACCTTCGGGGTTTGCACGATCTTGATAGGGAGCGGCAGCATGTGGTTCGGGACGCCGTCGGGCAGGCAGCGCTCGGAGGGATCCGCCGCGTCGCCGAACTTCGTGATCTCCGCATAAAACTTTTCCGCCGCCGGCAGCATTGGGGCCTTCGAGCCGGGCGTCATATAGCGTTCGAGGCCTCGACCTGACGGATTGGTGCCCTGTCGGCCGGAGATCCAGATTCCGCTGAGGTCGGGATGCCCGTCGGACGTGCGCGGCGCGGGAGCCGTGAGATTGGGCTTCCCATCCTTCGTCCGCGGCGTATCCGGCAACGGCAGCGAGATCCACTGCGCCTGCGCGGTCGCGGCCAGGCCCATGGCCAGGAAAAGGTTCGTGACGACATTCCAGATTTTCATCACGGCTCTCCGCTTTCAGCAGGTTGAACGGCTGTTTGCTGCCGTCTGTTAACACTATCCGGGACCGGAGTCAATCAACTTGGACCCGGTTCCGCCCGACTACTGGCGCGTGAAGTCGATGCCGTCTTTCAGCAGGTGCTCGTAGCGCTCGACGTCCACGTTGTTCTCGCAGACGTTTTCTTCGATCCGCGTGCCCTCCCGCAGCATCATGGTCGTCTTCAGCACCCACGGCTTGCTGAGCACGTTCGGGTCCTCGACCGTCGCTTCCCAGTTGATCTGGTCCTTGCCGACGCGCGTGTAGCGCTCGACGACGTGCAGCGCCTCGGTGTGAAACGTGCCCGTGCCCGCAATCCAGGTGCGGTCGTTGAAGCCCGTGACGTCGACGACGAGCGTATCGCGCTCCCAGCGGCCGACCGAGTCGCCGTTATAGCTCGGAATCAGGTCGTCGGGGTGCCTGCCGTTCAGTCGAATCAGCCGATGCGAGTTGCCGTACTCGTAGAGGACGACGATGTGCCCCGGCGCCTGGATGATCTGCTGCGGGTAGAGGCCGAGCATCACGACGCGAGGCACGCCCGGCGGAAGGCACAGCGCGGTCGGATCGTCGATGCCGCGGCGGTTGAACGCCTCGAGCACCTTCTTCGCCGCCCACGGCTGGTACGGCGCGGCTTCGGCGCCGGCGGGCCGCTCCGTCGACGACTGCACCGCTGGTCCCGATGGATTACGGCCGGAGCCGCCGAGGCCGGATCCCCCGTTGGCCTCCTGCCACGAGCCGCGGAGGGTGTTTCCCGCCTGCCAGACGCCCGTCAGATCAGGCTTGCCATCCGGCGTGCGCGGCACCGCGCCGCCCGACTGCGCCGCGGCGGGCGCGGCGAACGCCAGGACGGCTGCGACGACAGCGAGGCGGGGCGCGCGCATCATTTCACCTCCACCGCCGGCGCATTGCCGCCTTCGCCCGTGCCGACGGGTGGGCCGAAGAACATCGTCTGCCCGTTCGGCAGCTTGATCTCGCGCGAGTGCGCCCAAGGTCCGCCGTCGCGTGCCCCCCACCCGGTGACGGTGATCCGATCGCCCGGCTTCATCGTGACGTCGCGCTTCCAGCCGTTCCGGTAGAGCACGCCGATGCCGTAGCCTTCGAACTTCCAGTTGACGAGCGTGCCGCGTTCGTCGACGGCGTCGACATAGAAATGGCAATGCGGATTCGTCCACTCGATCTTCGTGACGACGCCGGTGACGGTCACCGGCCGACGGGCGTCGTATTCGGCGCCGAAGGAGTGATGCGCACGCGCCGTCGTCCCGTACAGGATGGCCGCCGCGGCGAGTATGCAAACGTGAGAAGTCCGCGCTGCCATGGTTCACCTCGAGGCGACAAATTTACCGGACTTGACTGCGTCGTTCCATGCCAAAAACGCATGCCGGGACGTTGACCAGCGGGGCCGTCGAGCATATGCTCTGCCAAGTCCAATTCAAGGCTGACGAGGGGCATGAGGATGCGAAATTCGTACGTTGGTGCCGTCGCAGGCGTGGCCGGCGTGGTGTTGCTGTCGGCGCTGGTGACCGCTCAAAACACCCAGAACAGCGCGCCGAAATCTCCGTGGCGATACTATCCCGCGGACCGGGCGGTTGGAGACGGGGGACCGGCGCCGAAGCGCGAACTGAGCGGGACCTGGGCCGGACCCTCCTCGGGTTCAGGCGCTCCCCGGCAGAAGGGCGAGGTCGTGCCCCCGCTGACAGACCTCGGCAAACAGTTGTTCGCCCGCAACAAGCCGATCGGCAAGTTCAGTCCCGGCGGCACCAACGATCCGCACTCCCGCTTCTGCGATCCGTTTGGCTTCCCGCAGAACATGACGCAGGAAATTCGCGGCATGACCATCGTCACCACCCCGACCCGGACCTTCGTGCTGCTCCAGTACATGGATTTGTGGCGTGAGATCTGGACCGACGGCCGCACGCTTCCCGCCAAGGTGGGCGGCCGCGACCGCGATGCCCTCGATCCGAAGTACAACGGCTACTCGATCGGCCGCTGGGAAGACGACTACACCTTCGTCGTCGAAACGACGGGACTCGCCCCGGAGACCTGGGCGACCAAGAGCGGCTATCCCCACTCGGTCGATGCGCACGTCGTCGAGCGCTTCCATCGGAGCAGCATGAACGACCTGTCCCTCAGCATCGTGATGACCGACCCGAAGTTTTATACCGCGCCGTTCAACCTGGGCGAGGTGTATTTCCGGTGGGTGCCGAACCAGCAGCTCGACGACTTTACGTGCATCCCGTCGGAACAGCAGCTGTACTTGAAAGAGATGGGCGATCCCGCCGGCAGCGATCCCAACGAGCAGAACCCGCAGGGTGCTAACCGTGGTAGAGGAGGAAGACCGTGAAGACGAAACTATTGGTGGTGGTATTACTTGCGGGGCTCGGCGCGATTGACAGGCCGTCGTACGCGCATCACGGCGCCGCGGCGTTCGACATGAGCAAGCCGGTGGTGCTGAAAGACGCCACGGTCACGGAGTTCCTCTGGATCAATCCCCATCCGCTCATCAAGGCGGACTTCAAGAACGACAAGGGCGAGGTCGAGCACTGGACGATGGAAATGGGAAGTACGGTGTCAGCCCAGCTCATCGGCTGGACGCGAACGACGCTCGCCTACGGCGACGTCGTCACGCTCTACGTCTGGCCGGCCAAGACGAAGCTGCCGGTGGGACGCTTCAACAAGGTCGTGTTCTCCGACGGCACGACCATGCGTGACACGCAGACCGGCGCCGACGACGGCGGGCGCGCAGATACTGACGTCCGACAGTAAGCAAGCCGGCGGCTGGCAGCAGGCAGCAGGCAGTTCGCAACCGCCCACTACCTGCCGCCAGCTGCCTACCGCCCGCCCCCTCCTGCCCGCTGCCAGCTGCCTGCTGCCCGCTGATCAGAAGTCGTACTTGATTCCGAACTGCAGAATGCGGGGGCCCTTATCCCCGGCCGGCGTCGCGGCCGGCGTGTCGGCCTGCGTCGTGATACGGCCGAACGTGGCGGAGTTGAGGTTGGTCACCGGGTCGCCCCAGTTGAAGTGGTTGAACACGTTGAACGACTCGAGGCGCAGCTCCATGCGTCGCGTCCCGCCGATGGGAATGAGCTTCGCGATCGCCATGTCGACTTGCCAGAACTTCGGCCCGACGGCGACGTTGCGCGGCGCATTGCCCAGGGTGCCGGGCGCCGGCTGCGCGAAGGCGTCGCGGTTGAAGTAATCGATGATCTGCTGCCCGGGTTTCAGGTCCGAGGCATTCTTGCCCGGACCGTAGATGTCCTTGCCCGGGACGAGATCGGGCCGCTGGGCGGCGATGCCGTTGAACGCGTTGTCCCGGCCGCTGGTGATGTTGAGCGGTTTGCCCGAGCGCGCGTTGAAGATCCCGGAGACGCGCCAGCTCGAGGCCACCGCGTGCACGATCCCGCTGCCCACCTGCGGTGTCTCGTACGACATGTTCATCGTCGTCAGGTGCCGGCGGTCCTGGTCGCAGTAGCCGGCGTCCTGATCGGGATTGGCCGGATTGGTGTAGCCGGCGCTCGTCTGGTTGAAGTCGTTCGTGGTGGGCGTGCCGAAGCAGCGCGACAGCGTGTAACTGCCGGCGAGACTCAGGCCGTTCGCGGACCGGCGCTGCGTCGACAGCTTGAGGCCACGATACTTCTGCCAGCCGACGTCCGAGTTGAGGTCGAGCGCGCCGAGCTGCGCCGACTTCACCGGATCGATCAGCGACAGCGCGCGCCGCTGGTTCAGGTTCGAGTTCGCCGAGCACACCCGGTACGTCACGCCGGCGATGACACACGGGTCGAGGCCCATGTACACACCCGGATTGAGCGCCGTCTGCGCCCAGAGCCGGTCGGCGTAGCTACCCAGGTAGCTCGCGGACACGCCCCAGTTCGTCCCCAGCTGCTTCTCGAGGGTCAGGTTCCACTGCTGCGCGCGCGGTGAATTGATGTCGGGATCCATCGTGCCGAAGGCGCCGTAGGGGATGTACTGGACGTTTGGCCCGGTCACGATCGGGTGCGGATCGCCACCGAGGTCGCGCCAGGGGTCGTCCATCAGGCCGCCCGGATCCGTGATGATCGAGCGGTTGCCGAACGGCGGCGCGCCGGCGTTGATGTTGTGATACTCGCCCGCCATGAAGTCATACCCCAGCGAGTACGACGCGCGCACGGCCAGGCGGCCGTCCCCGAGGACGTCCCACGCCATGCCCAGGCGCGGCGCCAGGTTCAGCCACTGGACGTTCAAGCCGGTCTTCCCATCGGGGAAGCCCGCGTCACCCGGGTAGATCAGCCCGGGGGGCGCGTTGAGGAACACCTTGCTCCGGATGTTCCGATCGAAGTTCGCCCGGTTGAAGATCACGATCGCGTTGTTGTCCACGGACTGGCCGAAATACGGTTCCCACCGCAGGCCCCCGTTGATCGTCACGCGGCTTGACGCGCGCCAGCTGTCCTGCCCGTACGCGCCCAGGTACCAGTTGTGGATGTCCAGCACGTTGGGGCCGCCGATCTCGAGTCTCGACACGCGGCCGACGAGCAGATCCGCCATGGACAGTCCGGTCGCGCTGCCGTCGACGGTCCAGCTGCCGCCCGTGCGGGACGTCGAGAGGGTATTGAATTTCCAGTAACGCGTGTTCGCGCCGAAGCCGAATTGATGGCTGCCCTTCACCCAGCTCACGTCGTCGGCAATCCCGTACGCCTTGTGATTGCCCCGCCGTAACGTCGCTCCGCCGGCGTTGATGCTGAACGCATCGGTGACGGTGAGCGGGAACTGGTTGGCCGGCGGGTAGCTGAACATCCTCACGCCGACATCGCCCGGGCTGAAGAACGAGGAGTCCTGGCCGCGGCGGGACTTCGTCGTGTCGTAGTTGACACGCAGCGCGTTGACGACCGAGGAGCTCACGACCTGGGTGTGACCGAGAACCAGCGAGTAGAACCGGTCGTCGGTGCCCGCCTCGTTCGTCTTGAGAATGTTGTCGCTGCCACCGCCCCACGGCGCGGGGGCCACGACCTTGTTTCCCAGATACCGGCCGAAGAATGTCTGGCTCCGGGTCATCTGGTAGTCGATCCTGACGACCGGCATTTGCTCGTCCTGGTTGTGGGCGATTTCATACGTGATCTGGCCGCAGGGATCCGTGGTCGTCGGCAGCCGCTTGACGAGGTTCACCGCCGCCGGGCTGAAGCGGGCCGGATCGATGCGGTTGCCGACAAAGGGGGCCCCGAGGTTGATCTGCCTGCCGGCGCACGCCGGCGAGGTGATCGTCGTGAAATCCCCCGCCAGCATCTGCGCCGTCGGCACGAACGCTACGTTGCCCGACGGAACCTGCCGTCGCACCGTGCCCTGGTAGCCGCCGAAGAAGAACAGCTTGTCGCGCAGAATGGGGCCGCCCAGGGTGCCGCCGAACTGGCTGCGCCGCAGGCCATCGTCGACCTGCTTGCCGTCGGGACCGATCGCGGCGAAGTGCTGCGGCGCGTTGAAATGATGATCGCGGAGGAACTCGAAGGCGTCGCCGTGGAAGGTGTTGGCGCCGGACTTGGTCACGGCGTTGACGTTGGCGCCTGACTTGACGCCGTTCTCGGCCGACAGGCCGCTGGTCGCCACCTGGAATTCCTGGAGCGCATCCGGGAACGGCAGCGGGAGGCCGGAATTGGTCTGCGGGTTGTTGTGCGACGCCCCGTCCAGTGTGTAGCCGACGCCGAAGGGCAATCCGCCGCCGACCGAGATGCGCACGCCCCCAGGCATGCCACGCGACGGTACGTCTGTCTGCACCGCCCCGCCGGCCAGCACGATCAGGTCGGTGACCTGGCGTCCCTGGAGCGGCAGCTCCACGATCTGCTCACTGGTGACGACGGAGCTGATGCCCGCGCTGCGCACATCAACGATCGGTGCGGCCGCCTCCACGGTGACCGCCTGCTCCACCGTGCCGACGCCGAGCACGGCGTTGATGGTCGGCGTCCCGCCCACCTGCAGCACGATGCCTGTCTGCGCGTAGCTCTTGAACCCCTGCAGCGCCATCTCGAGCCGGTAGGGCCCGGTGGGAAGGTTCGTCAGCAGGTAGCCGCCGGCCCCATCGGTCACGGTCGTGCGAACCAGGCCGGTGTTGGTCTGCGTCGCCGTGACGGTTACGCCCGGCAGCACGCCACCGCTTTCATCGCGAACCGTACCGCTAAGCTGAGCTGTCCCCTGCGCCCACGAGGCGCTGGCGATCAGCAGAAGGATCAAGATCAAGATGCCTCGCGAACAGCAGGCCAGACACGTCTTCATGATGGGAACTCCTCTGTCCCTCGGTGAATTCCGACCGCGGCCTGATGTGGCTGCGCTCGAGCTGCCCGGCGTACAAACCGGCAACCCGGGAGGTCTCACCGTTTCGGAAGCTTCTTATACCATTTAGGGCCGCAACTGCCGAGACACAGCCCGGCCTGGCGGGTCAAATCCATGCCAGACCGTGCGTGAATGCACAAATTTTCAGAGGAATCAGCGGGGAGGAGATGGCGCCGCCGCGCTCAGCGACCGGCGCGGGCTGCCGCCACCTGCGCGACGACCGATCCGGGACGCTGCTGGGCGAACTGGATCAGGAACGCCAGCGCCGCGCCGTGCTGCTCGTTGGAGTACGGCTTGACGGGATCCTCATGAAGGGCGGGCGCCACGAGGCTGGCCAGGCGCCTGATTTCGCCCTCGAGCCAACCCGCGCCGGCGATGCGCGCGCAGGCGTCCAGCACGTCCAGGTAGCGCGCGCGCAGGTCTTCGAAGGCGATCGCCCGCCTGAACACCTCGTTCTCGGAGGCGCGGGTGAAGATCGGAAAGTCGATGCTCTGGAACGTCCGATCCTTGTCCCAGGGGACGAGGCGATGCGGTCCGCCGGCGCCGCGATGCAGGTAGAAGTTCGCCATCCCCGCAAACCCGAGCACCCCATCGTCGTCCGCCAGGTACGCCTCGATGGCGACATGCGTCACGAACTGTTCGAGATCGAGATATCGCCCGACGATATCGCGCCAGGCAAGGCCGCTGCGTTGGTTGACCTCCTCGAACAGCTCCTCGATCGGGCCGTAGAGGACTGAATCCGATTCGAGCTCGTGGCTGCGCGCCTCGAACAGCTGCGCGTACGACCGCAGGCTGCCGCGGTCCTCGCCGTGGAATTCCCCGGCGTACACCTTCTCGAACAGGTAGCTCTCGGGGTCGTAGCCGGCGCGGGCGAGAAACTGTGGAGTGATCGATTCGACGATCGCATACACGCCCTGGTAGGCGTCGTTGATGTACAGCCGGGTGAACGCTTCGCGGGGCGCCGGCGCCGCGAGCTGTCGAAAGAGCGCCATCGACACGACCTCGCGCACAGCCGATGCGTCGGTCACCAGGCTGTCGAGCGCGAGCTCGGTCAGGCCCAGGAACGTCTGGCCGCGCACGTACCGATCGAAATCGAGGAGCAGCGCCGGCTTGGTGGCATTGCGGCTGGCCAGGCCCCTCGACCGCACGCCGGCAGTCGTCACCCGCACGCCGCCCCAGGCGACGTCGACGGGGAAGAACATGCTCGCGTCGTAATGCGTCCGCAGCGCCTCGAGGTCGCGCTCGTGGATGTAGAGCCGCAGATCGTGCAGCCGCCCGTCCTCGAACAGCCGATCGGCCGTCTGCGCCGACGCACGCATGGCGCCGGCAGCGCTGACGATGATGAGAGACGCCAGCACGAGGACGATCCGCTTCGCTCGCGGCACGCGCATGATCAGATCACCACCTGCAGGCTGATCAGGCGGGACCACACGCGAGACGGCGGCGCCGGCTGCGGAAGTGCCCCGCGCAACTGTTCACGCACGAGATTGACCTGGAGCCTCGTCCACCGCGTCGCGTACCACGTCACTCCGCCGGTCGTCGCCCCCTCGCGGACGCCCGGAATGGCGATCGCGCGATGAATCACCAGCGGCGCACCGGCCGCATCGAGACGGCCGAAGGTCAGCTCCTCCTGGCGGACGGCGAGCTGCAAGGCTCCCCAGCCGCCGCCGAAGAGCGGTGTGCGTGGCTCGTCCACTCTCGACGCGCGCTCGGCGCCGGCAACGACCCAGGAGCCGCTGACGTACCAGCCGCGGGTGTCGACCGGCGGCAGGTCCGTCCGTTCGAGGCTCTGTCCGCGGCGTTCATCGGTCAGCCTGATCGCTTCGGCCATGAAGGCAAAGGGGCCCGGCCGCCAGCGGAGCTCGACGCCCGTGCGGCGGCGCGCGCCCGACACCCAGAAGTCCGCGTCGAAGAACGACACCCCGAGCAGCGTCCGTCCGCGGACGGCGGGATAGCCTTCAGGGAGCCTGCTGTACGTTATCGCGGCGCCGATCTCGAGATCGGCCGCGCTCGTCTTCGCGCCGCGGAACGGTTCGACGATGATCCGCCCCGCGGCCGTCGGTCCGCCGAATACCCTGACGGCACGGCCAGGCCGGGCATTCTCGCCATCGTGCGCGAACACGCCGGTTTCGTACGCGATCCTGCCGGCGCGCCCGTACAGCATGGCGCCCGTGTCGCGCCCCGGCGCGAGACGTCTCGACATGAGCGACCGGTTGATGAATTCGAGCCGTGCGTGCGAAATGTTTTCCTCGAGGCCAAAGGGCAGCTTGAACGTGCCGCCGCGGAACTGCGCGGCCCGCGCCGCACGGTAGTCGAGATACAGGTCGCGGCCTGGATCGTCGCGATCGACTTCCGCTTCGGCCTGGAACCGCAGCCGCTTGCCGATCGTGCCGTCGATGGTGAACCGCCTGCGCGCGACGTCGAACGTCTCGCTGTCGACGTTGTGGATGGGGCCGTCCGAATCGGTGTTGACGGCCTGGAACTGGCCGCGGAACTCCAGGCGAAGGCCGTGCCATTCCAACTGCGGGTGCGTTTCCCAGCCGACGCGCAACCCGTCGCCTCGCTCTGGCTGGTCGGACGGTGCCGGCTGTCCGAATCCTGATGTCGGATTCAGGAGCGTGACTAGACCGATGGCACAGCCAATCGCAATCCTTCGGAGCACGCGGTTGAGGCGTGCAAGCGCCATGACAATCGTTTTTGGCTGAGCTGTGCCGAGACCTCCCCGGCTTGCCTGCGCCGCGAAACCGGATCGAGCCGATCGGCCCCCGCAGCGCGCTGTGACTGCCCGATAAAGGCTGGATGACGAGGCAATATTTCCGGCGACAGCCGCCTGCGGTCCGGTTAAGCTTGCCGCCTCCGATAGCTCGCCATGTCTTTCAAGATCATCGTCGCGGCAACGACCGTCGCGGTTTTTACCGCCCTCACGCAGGTCGCGCCGGCGCAGCGGCAGGGCGCCGGAGCGGTGCCGGACGTCATCTACTACAACGCCCGGGTTGTCACCGTCGACGACCAATTTTCCTACGCGCAGGCTGTCGCCATCGCCGGCGACCGGTTTTCGGCGGTTGGCACGAACGAGGCGGTGCGGCGTCTCGCCGGGCCGAACACGCGGCAGGTCGACCTGCGCGGCATGACCGTGGTTCCCGGTCTCACCGACAACCACCTGCACACCGCGGGCGGGGGACCCGGTGTCGATCTCTCTCGCACGCGCACGGTAGACGAGGTGCTGAACGCGATCGCTGGTCGCGTGCGAAGCGCCGAACCGGGCGAGGTCGTCGTATCGAACAACGACTGGCACGAGGCGCAGTTGAAGGAACAGCGCCTCCCGCTGCGACGCGACCTGGACCGCGCGGCGCCGATGACGCCGGTGGTGATCCTGCGCGGCGGCCACGAGTACGTCCTCAATTCGGCCGCACTCGCGAAGTGGCATATCACGCGCACCACGCCGCAGCCGGCCGGCGGCCGCATCACGCGCTACGCGGACGGGGAGCTCAATGGCGAGCTGGTGGACACGGCGAAATCGCTCGTGACGCTTCCCGCCGACACACCGCGGACGCCGGAGCAGCGAATCCAGGATCAGATCGCCGAATACGACAAGCTGCACGCGGTGGGTCTCACCGCCGTCCGGCATCCGGGCGATTCGATCGGCAACTACCGCATGCGGAAGGAGATGGAGCGGCGCGGCCTGCTCACCATGCGCGTGACGCAGCTGCTGCGGCTGGGCGGCGCGCCGGCGGCCATCGAGCAGACGCTGAAGTCGTCGGGGCTGTCGCCGACCGACGGCGATGCGCTCCTGCGCCTCGGCGGCATGAAGATGGGCGTCGACGGCGGCTTCGAAGGCGGGTACATGCGGGACCCGTACGAGGAGCCGTACGGCGAAGGCGGGACGTTCCGGGGACTGCAGACGACAGCGCCCGCGCAGTTCAACGAGACGGTGAAGCTGTACAACCGCCTCGGGTGGCGCGTGTTCACGCACGCGGTCGGCGACGCGGCGATCGACGAGGTCCTCGCCGGCTACGAGGCCGCCAACGCGGAGGCGTCAATCGTCGGCAAGCGCTGGGGCATCGAGCACGCGTTCATCGGACGCCGCGACCACCTCCCGCGCATGAAGGCGCTCGGATTGTTCCTGTCGCTGCAGGACCACCTGTACCTCGCCGGGCCCAGCCTGGTGAAGTACTGGGGCAGGCAGCGCGCATTCCTCACCACGCCCGTGCGGATGTACCTCGATGCCGGGTTGCCGGTGTCGGGCGGCACCGACTCGAGCGTCGTGCCGTATTCGCCGCTGTGGGTGATCTATCACTTCGTCACGCGCGAGACGATTTCCGCCGGGCCCATGGGAGTCGACCAGAAGGTCTCCCGTGAGGACGCGCTGCGGATGGTGACGCGCAACCACTGGTACCTGACGTTCGAGGAATCGACAAAGGGAATGATCGCGCCGGGCTATTACGCCGACCTCGTGGTGCTCCCCGAAGACATCATGACCGTGCCGGCGAAGCGCATCGAGCAGATGCGCGTGATGATGACGATGGTCGGCGGCAAGGTCGTCTACCGCGACGCCGACTTCCGCAAAGTGACGACTGAATAGCATCCCCGCCCGACATGGGTTAGGATGCCGCGCGTAAACGGAACTTTCGCAGGAGGAACGACCGTGACACGAAGCCGCATCAGTGTTCGAGTCGGCACAATCCTCACCCTCGCCGGCGCGATTGCCGGTGTGTGCCTCGCCCACGCCCAAACCCGTACGTCGCCGCACTACGTGGCCGACGTCAACTGGCCGAAGCCGCTGCCCAACCAGTGGATCCTGGGCGGGCTCGGCGGCACCTGCGTCGACGCGGCGGGCCATGTCTTCATCCTGAACCGCCAGGACGTTCTCGACGGCGAGCTGAACACCGGCCGCCTCGCGCCGCCGATCATCGAGTTCGACGGCGACGGCAACGTTGTCAACTCCTGGGGCGATCTCAAGCAGCTGGATCCCAGGCTCCACTCCTGTCACGTGGACAAGGACAACAACATCTGGATCGGGAGCGCCCCGTCGGGCATGGTGCAGAAGTGGACGCACGACGGGAGCAAGATGCTGCTGCAGATCGGCAAGAAGGGTGTGGTCGACTCGAGCGACGGCACCGCCAAGGGGAAGCCGCTCAACTCGAGCGCGGCCATCTTCTACATGCCGTCGAGCATCTACGTCGATCGGGGCAACGGCGACGTCTACGTGTCGGACGGTGAAGGCGCGGGCGGCAACCGCCGCATCGCCGTGTTCGATTCGACCGGCAAGTTCCTCCGCCAGTGGCAGCCGGACATGGAGACGGTCCACTGCATGACGATGGGCAACGACGGTCTCGTCTACGTCTGCAACCGGAACGGCTCGAAGATCCAGGTGTACGACAAGATGGGCACGCTCAAGCGCACGATAGATCTTCCGTGGACGCCGGTGACGCCGCCAGCGGCCGGTTCAGCGGCCGCATTCGGGGGGGCCACCGTGGCGATCGACTTCTCACCCGATCAGAACGTGATCTTCGTCGTCAACCAGAACAACGCGACCATCGACATGGTCGATCGGGCAAGCGGGAAGATGATCGGCCATTTCGGCCGCTCCGGAAACTTCCCCGGTGAATTCAACCAGGCGCACGGGATCGCGGTGGACTCGCGGGGCAACGTCTACGTCGCGGAGAACCGCGGGCGGCGCATCCACAAGTTCACGCCCGCGCGCCAATAGCGGCTTCCGGCCCACTCGCAACTTCCAACGCCCAACTCCCAAGGGCCGACCTGAGGGTCGGCCCCTACGAACGACGTGGGAGTTGGAATTTGGGCGTTGGGAATTGATAGCGATCGCGCGAGAGCGCGACCGCTATCGGCCGAGCGCGAACACGGCTCCCGTGGTCAGTCGCAGACCGTGCGTCCGTTCGCCGGTCTGCGGCGACAGCAGGTTCGACCCGCCCGTGAAAATCAGCTCGTAGTCGCCCCCCACGCGAAGGCCAACCCCCTGGCGCGGCCAGACGGTGACACCGCCGCCCAGGTGGAACGTCGCGTTCGTCGAGCGCTCGGGCCCGTGCGGCTGGTAGTGCGCGACGCCGATCAGGAACTGGCCGAACAGGGTCTGGCTCGCCAAGCGCCGGTTGAACCGCGGACCGGCCGCGAACTCGTAGGCCTTCACATTTTGCCCGCCGACCTTCGTGAAGTTCACGGCTCCCTGTCCCACCAGCGAGAGCAGGTCGGTTTCGTTGGCGGCCGCTTCGGCGTAGACGCCGTGGAGCGTCTCCTTGATGTTCGACAAGTCGACGCCGAAGCCCCGTTGCACGTGCAGCAGCCGGTAGCCGGCCGAGAGCTCCAGCGGCGGCGCGTCCTGTGCCGCCGCCGGCAGCGCCACGCCAAGCACGCCCGCGCAGAACAGCACCGAACGTATCAGCGTGACCCGGTCTCGAAACGACATGACCACACCCTCCTTCAGCATCATCAGTGCGTGACAAATCGCCGGGGGCATTCGCATCAAAAGCTATAGACGAGACCCACCTCGCCGAGACGCGGCCGCGTGATCGCCGTCGGCACGTTGAAGTTCGGTCCTGACAGCGGCGTGACGGCGGTCGCGGTGTTGATGTTCAGCGCGTTGTAGAGGTTCACCTGCACGGCGACCCGCTGGCGGTTGCGCACGCGAAAGCCCTTCTCGCCCCGGAGGTTCAGGATGTTGATGGTGTCCAGGCGCCGGGCGCCGATCGCTTCTACCCGCTGCCTGTTCTGCGGGATGGTGCGGCCGCCCGTCACCGAGACCTGCCGCGCCCACGGATCGCCGCTCCGCTGCTCGAAGTTCGCGGACATCGTCACGTCCCCCGGGAAGACGTAGGCGCCCGACAGCCGGCCAATCCACTCCCACGTGTTGTTCTCCGAGAAGATTTCCGCGTTCGGATCGAACGTGGCGAGGATCACCGTCAGTCCCCCGCCGCCGGTGAAGTCGGTCAACCCCGCGGTGTTGGAGACGAACGGCACGTGGAGCTTGGTGGCGGAGTACGAGGCCATCATCATCCAGCGGTTCGACATGCGCTTGGTGGCGGCAACCTCGACGCTCCGGTAGTTGCCTTCGGATCGCTTGTCGTTGACGAGCATCGGCTCCTGGAACGCGGCCCCCTGGTACGCCGCCGGGTACTCCCAATAGGTCACCGTCGTCCCCGGATCGTCGCCGGTGCCGAGCCGGCCGTCGGGACCCGGATCGCGAGCCGTGATCGGGATGTTGTAGACGTCGTACGGCCGCTTGTTGTTCTGGACGCGATAGGTGTTGTGTTCGCGCGAGTAGATGCCGGTCGCCCTGAGCGCGAGGTTCGGAATCAGCTGCCGCTCGAACGACAGCGAGAACTCGTCGGTCATCGGCTCCCGCTCGTTCGGGTTGGGCACAGCGCCCGAGAGCGCCTGACCGACCTCCACGCGCCGGGCGACGAAGTCCGGCCCGTTAGGGTCGAAATTCACCTCGCCGGGATCGAACAGCTTGTTGCCGTTGGTGTCGCGCCACGTGTAGGTCGCGACGCTGTCGGCGAGCGCGTTCGCCATCTGCAGCTCGTCGATCCCGCGCTGATGCACGTACATCCCCCACCCGGCCTTCAGCAGCGTCTTGCCGTCGCCCGTGACGTCGTAGGCGAAGTGCAGCCGCGGCGAGATCGGGTTCCAGACCTTGAACTGGATGAACGGAAAGCACTGCGCCGGGAACACGGCGTCGAGCGGCGGCCGCGACGCCACGCGGCACTGCTCCGGGAGGAAGCCGTTGTCGTGCGCGTAGCGGATACCCAGGTTCAACGTCAGCCGGCGCGCGATCGTCCAGTCGTCCTGCAGGTACGCGCCGAGGTAGTTGACGGGACTCGAGGGATTGGTCGGGTTGCTCTTGGCGTCGAGCTGAAACGGCGCGCCGTTCCTGAAGATGAGGATGTAGTTCTGGGCCGCGCCCCGATCGACGGTCGATCGATCGGCGTGCGCGCCCGGCGTGTCGTCGAATCCCACCTTGAAGTCGTGGTTGCCCCACAGCAGCCCGGGCTTGTACCAGTTCATGACCCCCTTGACGCCCTTGCGGCCCTCGTGCTGCCGCGTCGCGGCGACCGAGTTCATGCCGGTGATGAGGCCGGTCAGCTGGTCGCTGGTGGCGACGTTGTCCGACGCGCCGTTGCGCCGGTAGTACCAGTTCCAGAACCCGTACTGGAACGACATGAACCTGTTCCCCTTCGCCATCTGCCATTCGATCTTGCCAGTGTGCACGGGAACGTAGGTGACCTGGCGCGACTCGTAGGCCGTGAACTGCGTGAGGGCGGCACCGTCGCCTGTCTGGCCCAGGTGCTGGTAGAAGCCAATGATCTTCGTGGACGGACTCACCTGGTTCGAGAGCTTGATCGTCGTGAACCGCTGAAGCTGGGTGCTGATGGAGGGCGTCCCATCCGGCTTGAACCCGCCCAGGATGAAGTTGTCGTCGCGGCGCTCGCGCGCCTGCGCATAGAACCAGAGCTTGTTGCGGACGATGCGGCCGCCGATTTCGCCTGACCTGTCCCATCGCGTCGCGATCGGGTTGCCGCTGGTGATACCCTGCGCCCGCAGCTTGTCGTCGAGGTTGTCGGCCTGCAGCTTCTTCCCGGACTGGATCATCGTGCCGCTGCCGTGGAAGTCGTTGCCACCCGACTTGATGACGACCGAGACCTGGATGCCGCGGCTCGGCGCCTCTGCCGAATTGGCGACGCTCGTGATCGAGGCCTCCTCGAAGACGCTCGAATCGAACCAGTTGCCGCTCTGGTTGCCGCCCTTGGGCGAGGTCGTCACCACGCCATCGAGCTGCTGCCAGGAATCGCCGTTCTGGCCGAAGGCACGGAACAGCGGGTTCGCGGTCGGCTGGCCGATGTCGAGGTTGGTGCGCACTCCGGGCGCCTGCACCATCATCGACTGCAGGCCGGCACGGCCGGTCGGAATCAACTCCAGCGTCTCCCGCGTCAGCTGCGTGCGCGTGGACGTGGCCGCGACGTCGACGATCGGCGCCGCGCCCGACACCGTCACGGTCTCCGACAGCGTGCCGACCTTGAGGCGGATGTCGACGCGCGCCGTGAACCCGGCGGTCAGCCGCAGGTCCTCGCGGCGGAGCGTTCCGAAGCCCGCGAGCTCGTACTGCACCGCATAGGTGCCGAGCGGCAGCGCCGTCAGGCGATATTCGCCGAGATCGTTGGTGACGTCGGTGACCTGCGGCACCTGCAGCGCCAGGCTGGTGGCCGTGACGGTCACGCCGGGCAGGACGCCGCCCCCTTCGTCGGTCACCTGGCCGATGATGCTCGCGTCCTGCGCGAGTGCCTGGCCGGCGGGCAGAGCCAGACACACCACGACGAGCACAAGCATGAAACGCTGGTCGATGCCCGGGAACCTGCAAACCATTGTGGCCTCCTCCCTTGCACGCGGAACGCGTTGACACCGGTGGAAGCGACGCGGAGACAGAGCTACGGATAGTTGTTCGAGGAGAGAACGGCGAGGCGCAATCGATCGATCATCGATGCCTCTCTGGAGTTCAGTGGCGCAAAGTATCCGCCCGGGTCGGGCGGCTGTCAATCACGGAACGGTGCGGCTTCCTCCGCCGGCGTCGAAGAGCGCCTGCATCCGCGCGTCGGAGCCGACGAAGAGATGCTCCGGAAAGCGGCGATACGCCAGCATGTCGGCGTAGATGCGGTCGTTCTGGAACAGGTTCATCCCCAGGCCGGCGAGATACTCGAGGCGCAGGTCCCGATCGCGGTTGATGACGGCCCCGGCCAGCCACGCGCCCAGATCGGCGGGGCGGCCGGCGTAGGTGGCCAGCAGTTGCACGGCTGACGAGTAGCCGACCTCGCGCAGCGACTGCGCGACTCGCGCGTAGGCGGGGCTCGCGAGGCGTGCCTCGATGTCATCGAGATCGATCCGCAGCGGTTCGACCTGTCCCACCAGCACGAGGTCGTAGCCGCGCCCCTCGCGCGTGTTGCCAAAGACCGCGCTCTCGGGGAATACGTCGAAGAACGTCGCCATTTCACTCTTCACCGCGTCCGGGCTCGTCTCGTACAGCTGGACGAACATCGTGACGATGCCGCCGCGGTTCAGGTGATCGCGGACGGTCTCGAAGAATTCACGGGTGAAGAGCGCGGCCGTCCCCTTGACCCAGGGGTCCACGAGGTCGGTCGTGACGGCGTCGAACTTCTCGCCGCTCGTCTGGATGAAATGCCGCCCGTCGTCGAGGCGGACCTGGAGCTTCGGGCTGTCGGCGACGTGCTGGTTGACGTCGCCGAAGTACCGTGAGACGACGCGCGGGACGAGCGGCTCGATCTCCGCGACCGTGATGCGCTCCACTCGCGGATCGATCGAGAGCGCGCCTGCCGTCACGCCGGCGCCGTAGCCGACGACGAAGATCGAGCGCGGATTGGCGGGCAGCAGGGTCGTGAGGTGGCCGAGCATCCGCTGGAGGCCCATGTCCTGCGGCGTGCTCGAGGCCTGGACCTTGCCCGATGCGTGGTACTTGAGCGCACCGGTGGAATCGCGCGACACGGCCACGGACGAATGAATGCCTTCTCCGACGTAGATGATGTCCGTGAGCCCGACCCAGCCGGGTGCGAATCGACCGAAGGCGACGAGCCACGAGGAGATCGGGGGCACCGCGAGCGTCAACGCGAGGAGGGCGGCGAGCGCCGGGATCAGGACAACGGGCGACGGCGATCTCCGTGTGGCGGCGTCGGAGGATGGTCCGCGAACCAGGAGAAGAACACCGGCGATGAGGCTGACCACCATCAGCAGCTGCTGCGCATGCTGCGAGCCGATCCAGCCGACGAGGAGAAAGCTTGCGCCGAGCGCGCCGGCAATCGCGCCCACCGTGTTGGCCGCGTAGACGCCGGAGACGACCGCCGCATGATCCTGCGCGGGCCTGTGTGCGGCGGCTGCCGCCAGCGCGAGCGGAAAGCTGGCGCCCCAGAGCAGCGCCGCCGGGAACAATGCCAGGACGGCGCGCGCGACGTCGAGCTGGAAGTTGAACGAGATCGCCGAGATCGACGGTGCGATCGGCCAGTACGGCAGCGCCGCGTTGACGAGGTACGCGGTCCACGCGATCGCCGCCGCAAGCAGGAGCTGGGAGACGCCGAGCGCGGACGCGGCGTCGGTGACGACGTGCCGGCAGAGAAAGGATGCCACCGCGCTGCCGATGCCGAGAGCCGCGAGAAAGACCGCGAGGATGATCGCAAAAGCATAGACCGAGCCGCCGAAGAGGAGCCCGAGCTGCCTCGTCCAGATCACTTCGGCCGCCAGCGCGCAGAACCCTGACAGGCCGATGACGACATGGACGCGCCGATGGCGCGGATTCGCGAACGCCACGACGGGGCCGGGCGCCCTGCTGCCGGGCGCAACGGTGGCGAGGGCGAGGGCGACGGCGCCCACCGCGGCGTTCAACGCGACGGCCGCATACGTCGCGACCGCGGCGTCGAAGACGCGCAGCAGGTAGAAGCCGCAGAGCAGGCATCCGCCGACGCCGCCGGCGATGTTTCCCCCGTAGAGATATCCGAGCCACGACGCACCTGCGGGCGTCGTTTCGATCGCGCGCGCGACGGCGGGGAGCGTCGCGCCCATCAGCAGCGTCGGCGGCAGCAGGCAGAGCGCCGCCACCGCGCCGCGCAGGAGCACGCCGGTCAGTCCATCGCCGCCCCACGCGATGTACACGCGCCCGAGCAGCGGCGTCAGCCAGAGCACGAGGAGGCCGACCGCGCCGACGCCCAGCTCGATCGAGGCGTAGACGCGCAGCGGATGGTGCCGCTGTGAGACGAGGCGAGGAAGCAGGAGGCTGCCGGCGCACATGCCGCCCATGAACGTGGCGAGCAGGATGCCCAGCGAGATGGCCGACGAGCCGATGACCAGTTGCAGCAGCTGGAACCAGGCGATCTCGTAGATCAGCGCCGCCGCGCCGCTGGCCGCGAACAGCAGCAGCAGGACCGGGAGATAGCGCGGAAGCAGCGCGGGCTCGAGGACGCGCGTCTCACCCTCGACCGCCGGTGCGCGATGCCTGCGTACTCCACGACGGTCGTTCCTCTCCCGGTTCGTGCTCATGGTTCCCGGCTGCGGGCGCTCCTCTTTCTAGAACTCATACGTCGCGCCGAGCTCGGCAATCCGCGGCGGCACGATCGCGCTCGGCCTGAGGAAATTGGGTCCGGACAGGAGCGTCCAGTTGGTCACGCTGTTGGTGTTCAGCGCGTTGTAGAGATTCACCCTGAGCGAAATCCTGTGCTGCGATCGCAGGCGGAACGATTTCTCGGTGCGCAGGTTCAGGATGTTCAGGTCGGGCCGCCGGATGCTGCCGAGCGGCTCGACGCGCAGCGTGATCGACGGAATCTGCTGGCCGCCGGTGAACGACACCGTGCGCGCGTCGGGGTCGCCGCTGCGGCGCTCGAAGTTGGCCGACACGAGCACGTCGGCGGGGAACACGTAGCTGCCCGACAGCCGGCCCAGCCACTCACGCGTGTCGTCCGCGGCGTTGATCTCCGCGTTCGGGTTGAAATCGGTCAGCAGCAACCCGAGGCCGCCGGCCGTGCTCGGGATGTACGGGATATGGCGCTTCGTCGTGGAGAACGACGCCATGAACTGCCACCGGTTCGCGAGGCGCCTGCTGGCGGCCGCCTCGAAGCTCGCATACGACGCGTCAGAGGCCGGGTCGTTGATCAGCATCGGCTGCTGGAACTTCTGTCCGGCCAGCGACGCCGGGTAGTCGTAATACGTCATGAACGTCCCCGGGTCATCCGCCGTCCCGACCCGCCCGTCGGGACCGGGGTCGGGATTGGTGATCGGAATGTTGTACGCGCCGTAGGGACGCAGGTTGTTCTGGATGCGGTACGTGTCGCTGTCCTTCGAGTAGATGCCGGTCACGCGGACGGCCAGGTTCGGGACCAGCTGGCGTTCGACCGAGACATCGAACTGGTCGCTCTTGGGCGGCCGCTCGTTGGGGTTCGGCACGCCGCCGGCCTGCGCTCCGCCGACGAACACGGTCGTGTTGACGAAGTCCGGCCCCTCGCGGTCGAAGTTCACCTCACCGCTGTCGAACAGCCGGTTGTTGTTGAGATCGCGCCACCTGAAGACGGTCTGCAGGTGGGTGTTGAGATTGGCGATCGCCATCTCGTCCACCTGCCGCATGGAGCTGAAGCGGCCCCACCCGCCCTTGAGCACCGTCTTGCCGTCACCCGTCACGTCGTACGCCGCGTGCAGACGCGGCACGACGGCGCCGAACTTCTGGAACTGGATCTTCTGGTAGCACTGCGCCTGGTACAACGTGTCGAGTGGAGCCGGCGCCGCGCCCCGGCACTGCTCGGGCAGGAAGCCGTTGTTGTAGGAGTAGCGCAGGCCGAGGTTCAGCGTCAGCCGGCGCGCAATCGTCCAGCTGTCCTGCGCGTACGAGCCGACGTAGTAGATCACGTTGGCCGGCTTGATCGGATTGTTGTAGGCGGCCAGCTGGAACGCCGCGCCGTTCCTGAAAATGAGCTGGTAATTGGTGGCGGCGCCGCGGTCGCTGGTCGACCGGTCGCCGTACGACTTGTGATAGTCGACGCCGCCCTTCAGCTCGTGATTGCCCCAGAGGATGTTCGGCCGGTAGTGCGTGATCGTCGCGGTCGTCTGGCTGCGCCCTTCGAAGTTCAGCGTCTGCGCGTTGGTGTTCATCCCGGTCACGCGCGACGTGATCTGATCGATGGTCGCTACCTGGTCGGTGAACAGCTCGGAGCCGGGCAAGCCGCGATCGATCCGGTAGCGGCGATACCCCTCCTGCACCGAGACGAAGGTGTTCCCTCTCGTCCCGTCCCATTCGAACTTGGCGTGGTGCAGCCCGTAGATGGCGCGCACGCGCGCATCCCACGTCGTGAACTGCGTGATGCCCGTCAGGTTGTTCCGGTACTGATACTGGTGAAAGCCGATGAACCGGTTCGACGGGGTCATCTGGTATGTCGTCTTCAGCGTGTAGAAGGTCTGCAGCGTCTCGTCGGCGGCGCGCGAGCCGTCGGGCTTGAATGCACCGACGATGATGTCGTTCTCGCGGCGGCCGCGCACGGAGGTGTAGAACCACAGCTTGTTGCGGATCACTCGCCCGCCAAGCTCACCGCTTCGATCCCACCGCGCTTCGACAGGGCTGCCGCTCGCCACGCCCTGCGCGCGGAGCGCGGCGTCGACGTTCCGGCTCTGGAGCCGATCGCTTGTCTGCGACCAGAACCCGTTGCCGTGGAAATCGTTGCCGCCCGATTTGACGATCACGCTGAGCTGGATGCCGCGGTTGGGCGCCTCCGCCGAATGGCCGACCGTCTGTACCGTCGTCTCCTCGAACGAGGCGTAGTCGAACTGGTTTCCGCTGCCGTCGAGAGCGGACCTGACGGAGGTCGTGGCGATCCCTTCGATCGTGGTCCACGACTCGCCGGATTGTCCGAAGGCGCGGAAGCTCGGGTTGCTCCCCGTCGTGTTGCCGCCGATGTCCAGGTTGGAGACCACGCCCGGCGCCTGCGCCATCACGGCGATCAGGCCGCTGCGGCTCGTCGGCAGCACCTCCAGCGTCTCCCTCGTCAATTGCGTGCGCGCGGCGGTCGCCTTGACGTCGACGACAGGCGCCGCACCGGACACCGTGAGCGTCTCCGCGACGCCGCCGACCGCGAGCGCCACGTCGACTTTCGCGGTGAAGCCGGCCGTCAGCCGCAGGTCCTGCCGGCGCACGGTGACGAAGCCTTGCAGCATGTAATCGACCACGTAGGTCCCGATCGGGAGCTGCGTCAGCCGGTATTCGCCGCGCTCGTCGGTGACGCCGGTGACTTGCGGCACCTGGAGCGCCGGGCTCGTGGCGGTGACGGTCACGCCCGGAAGGACGCCGCCGCTCGCGTCGGTGACCTGGCCGATGATGCTGGCTTCCTGCGCGCTGGCGGTGCGCGCGAACGGAATGAGTACGAGAAGTCCGAGGACAAGAAGGACAGACCGGTAGGGGCGACGCCGCATCGAAGTGCCTCCCTGGATGCAGTAGACCGAAACCAGAGACCGAGGAGGGGTGAGCGAGGGCGCGAGTATGCGTCCCGCTGCACGCGCTGTCAACGAATGAAACGCCGGAAATGCGGGGAAATTGATGTATAAGAATGCCGCCGGGAAAGCGCCGGAGTGGCCTGGCTTCATCTGCGAAGGGATCACTTATGCATGCGAAGAAACCCAGTCGGAGGAAATTCCTGGCGAGTGGCGCGGCGGTAGCCGGCGCAGCAGCGGGAGCCGTACGCCCGGCCCGCGGACAGACGCCCGCAGCCGCGGCGGCCGAGCCCGCGAAGAAAAATATCAAGGAGCTGATTGCCTACGGTGAGCGTTCGCGCTTCGTCACCTCGCTGCGCGAGGCGTCGGAAGGGCGGCCGTCGCCCGACGCCTTCGGGCTGACGTTTCACGTCGTGACGCCGCTCGGCGAATCGGTCGGCAGCATCACGCCGTCCTCGCTCCATTACGTCGCGGCCCACCGCGGCTTCTACGTCCCGGACATCGATCCGAAAGAGCACCGGCTGATGATCCACGGGATGGTGGACCGTCCGCTGATCTTCACGATGGACGAGCTGAAGCGCTTCCCCTCGGTCACGCGCGTGCACTTCGTCGAGTGCATCGGCAACCGCTCGACGCCGCGACGGGAGACGGTGGCGCAGACGCACGGGATGACGAGCTGCAGTCAATGGACCGGCGTGCTCCTCTCGACGCTGCTGAAGGAAGCCGGCGTACAGAGCGGCGGGAACTGGATCGTGTCGGAAGGCGCGGAGGAAGTGAAAGGCGCCTCGAGCGTGTCGATGACCAAGGCGATGGACGACTGCCTCGTGGCGTGGGGCCAGAACGGCGAGCCGGTGCGGCCGCAGCAGGGGTTCCCGCTGCGGCTGGTCGTGCCGGGCTACGAAGGCATCTATCAGACGAAGTACCTGCGGCGCATCAAGGTCGTGGATCGCTATTACATGACCTACAACGATTACGGGCACCTGCAGAAGGATCCGAAGGTCGTCGCGTTGACCAACCAGATTGGACCGAAGTCGGTCATCACCTTCCCGGCAGGGGGCCAGCGACTGCCCGGACCGGGGCACTACGAGCTCAACGGCCTGGCGTGGTCCGGCGCGGGCGCCGTTCGCAAGGTGGACGTCTCCACCGACGGCGGCAAGACCTGGAAGGTCGCCGAGCTGCAGACGCCGGCGTACCGGATGGCGCACACGCGCTTCGCGCTGCCATGGACGTGGGACGGCAAGGAGTGCGACATCATGTCGCGCTGCACGGACGACCTCGGCACGGTGCAGCCGACGCGAGCCGAGGTGGCGAAGTTCTGGAACGAGCCGCTGACCCCGCAGTTCACGGTCAAGGGCGCGGACAACACGATTCAGGTCTGGAAGATCGCCAGCGACGGGAGCGTGCGCAATGCGAATTTCCTTTAGCGCTACGCTCCTCGGGCTGGTGCTCGTGCTCGGCGCGTCGGTGAGCGCGCAGTCGCCGACCTATCACCTGGGACGGACGCCGACGCCGGACGAAGTCCGTGCGTGGGACATCTCCATCAGCCCCACTGGCAAAGAGCTCCCGCCAGGGCATGGCACCGCGAAGGAGGGGAGGGATCTCTTCATCGAGAAGGGATGCTCCCAGTGCCACGGCCGGAACGGTGAAGGCGGCAAGGCGCCGACACTGATCGTCGCCAAGGGTGCGCCGACCAACCCCGGGCGGATGCCGGGGATGGACATGGGCATCCAGGCACCGGGCCTCATGGCGGTGAGCGCGCCGTACGCGACCGTGATGTGGGACTACATCAACCGCGGCATGCCCCTCGGCCGGGAGGGAAGCCTCAAGCCGGACGAGGTCTACGCGCTGACGGCGTTCCTGCTCTTCAGGAACGACGTGATCAAGAGCGACGAGCAGGTCCTCGACGCGCAGAGCCTGCCGAAGATCATGATGCCGAATCACGACGCCTATCCGGAGCATCCGGACTTCAAGCACGGGTCGCCGAGGCTCCGCGATTACCCTTGAGGCCGGCCCTGCGTGGACGGCCTCAACGGGGCACCAGCCAGGTGCCCGCCAGGCGATCCTGAAAGCCGCGTTCAGGCGTGATGACCGCAGATACGGCCCCGAGCACGAACACGCACAGGGCAATCGTGATGAGGGCCACCCTCACCGCGACGATCGAGGGCTCGGTGGGGAAGAAGACGGCCGGCGGCCCCTGAGGAAACACGGGAGGCAGGCGGGGAACGATCGCGAAGAATGGCCAGGGCTGCACTTCCAGCGTCAAGAGCGGCGAATGACCCGCGAACGCTGCGGCGGCCGCGGCCAGCACGGGTAACCAGCTCACCACCGCGCGCCACCTTGCCCTCGACGCGGACGCCAGGGCTCCATCTCTGGTGACAACGGCGATATTCATCAGTCGCAGCGCGATGCCGCCGCGAACGGCAAACGCAGAGAGAAGACCGACGGTTCCGGCGACCAGCAAGCCAACCATCGCGTGCAGCCACGCATACCGCCACGCAATCGTGGCGGTCATCTCCGGTTTCTCTTCATTGGCGATGAAGATCCCGAGCAGCCCCTGATCGCCTCTTCGCGCCGGCGTCGCGCGAATCGTCATCGGCTGACCGTCACGCAGGATTGACAGAGCGATCGATTGATCGGGATGGCTGATAATCGCCCTCCTGAGCTGCGACGCGAACGTGATCGGCTCACCCTCGACCTCGACGACCACATCATTCACTTTCATGCCGGCTCTGTCGGCCACATCGCCGCTGCTCACCGAGCGAATGTACGGGTGGGCACCGTCGACGCCAGACCGCACGGTGTCCAGCAACGGCGTCAGGCGGCGGGCCGCCTCGTCGACGTCAGCTGCCCGGGGGGCGGCGAACGTAGCGGCGACGCGAGCGGCAAGCGCACGTCGCTGGCTGGGAACTGCCCGTTGCGCAAGAGGTGACGAGGACCAGACCGGGGGATCGGAAATCAGGCCGCGATGCCGTCCGGCGACGTAGATTTCGAGCGCGCGATGCTCGGGGTTCGTTGGCGGAACGCCACGATTGTCCAGCTCCTCGAGACGAGTCAGGCACGCCGCCAGCTCGGCGATCTCAGGCGCCAGCTGCTCACGCGGCGCGATAGACACTTCGTATATCGAAAGCAGACCCAGAACGGAGATGAGAAAGATCGGGATGGCACACAGCGCGAGGTGGGCTGCACGCTTGGTGCGGGAGACCGCTGCGGGACCCCGAACGGCAGCACCGAGCGCCTCGAGCATGTCTTCAAATGTTGTGAACCGTTCCTGGCCAAGCCTGGCGAGGCATGCGGTTGCCGGCAGCGGAAGCGGCACCCGTGGTGCGGGAACCGGGACCCGAGTGTCCGCAGGAATGTCGTGCCCCTCGAGGGCGCACACCGCCACCTGGTACAGGAACCGTTCAGCCGATGCCAAATCAACCGCTTGCGTTGGTGGCGCTGAACCCGTCAATTCGGGCCGATCCTTTGGCACCGGCCAGTCCAGCAACCGCGCTCGACCATCGTCGCCGGCCCACACGCGATCGAACGCGACGACAGGAAGGGACCCATCCTCGAGCCCCGCGTGTACTTCTTCGGCGAGATCGTAGAGCCATCCACGAACCGTCGCCCATGACTGACGCTCCGTCAAAAACCGCTCGAATGGCTGACCGGGCACCTCTTCGTAGGCATCCCACGCCAGGCCGCGGGTACGCTGCCCGGCCAACCAGCGGGGTCGTCCTGGTCTCCGCAACGTACGTCTGACAAGAGGAACCACATCGGAGTCTGCCGCGGGGAACCGCAGCCACACCGTGCGCCGAAGCCGCTCGTCGTATCCCAGTGCTGCGCCGCAATCCGACTGCGCGCCGACGGCGTCCCCGCACACATATGGTCCAACGAGCCGGCGACCCGCTGGAACTTCGAACGGGGCGGGGGAAGACCGCACGATTCGACGCACATCGAGCGGGGACGTCGACACGGTTCGCGTCCGACTCACCCGTTCGTGAATCCCCGCAAATCCATTCGCACGCCGTGCGGTCGAGAACAGCACCGCCCCGACGATGGACTCGGCGAGTATGGCAATCAGCGGGCCCGCGGGCTGCTCGGAAATCGCACGACCGGCGATCAACAGGGCCACTCCGGACGCCAGCCACGCGGGCCCGACGAAGACCAGCGCCCGCAGAAGAGCCCTCGTGAATCGGGGCCGTGCCCCGTTTTCCGTCACCACCCGGAATCCGCACAGCGCCTTGCCGAGCGATGCGCCCCACGCGCTCTCGGTGATGGCGAAGTAGGCTACCTCGACGAGATTTTCCCAGACGGGTCGCACCCCGAATGCCGACGACGGCCTGGCAAAGAGCAGGATGGTCGGCGCGATCAGCAGGAACTGAGAAAAGAAGAGATCGATGAAGCCGGCGGCGAAGCGCATGCCAAGCGGCGCCGGCGTCTTGATACTCGAACTGAGGGGCTCGAGCACCCGTGCGAGATGGCGGTAGCTTGCTGGCCGGTGGGCGGGATCCTTGGCGAGACACTGGAAGACCAGTGCAGCAAGAGCGCCCGGAATGTCCGGCCGTCCCGTTCGCAGCGAGGGCGGCGGTTCCGTCGCGATGCGCGAGATCAGGGCCACCAGGTTCCGGTCGTGAAACGGCGGCTGGCCTGTCAGCAGGTAGTGCAGCGTTGCCCCAACCGCATAGATATCCGAGCGCACATCGAGCGGCTCCCCGCGCAAGTGCTCTGGCGAGGCGAACTGCGGCGTCCCCTGGAAGGTGCCCGTCGTCGAGAGTTGCGTGACATCGCGCGCATAGGTGGGGATCGACAAGCCGAAGTCACCGATCTTGACCGTTCCGTCCGCGTCGACGAAACAGTTCGATGGCTTGATGTCGCGATGGAGGATCCCTGCTGCCTGCGCGGCGTCGAGACCCGACACGACCTGGAGAATCACATCGATCGCGTCAATCGGTGCAAGCGGCCCGTGATGGTCGACCCGGTCCTTCAGCGTCCCGCCCGGCAACAACTCCATCGCGATGACGGAAAGACCCGCGATCTCCTCGCTGCCATAGATATAGACGACGTGGGGGTGACTCACGGAAGCGGCGAGCTGCCCTTCGCGCAGGAATCGAGCGCGATCCGTGGGGTCGCGCAACCTCTGACTCAAGACCTTCAGCGCGACCCGGCGCCCGTGCTCGACGTGCTCGGCCTCGTAGACCTCGCCCATACCCCCGACGCCGAGGAGGCGTTCGACCCTATACGCTCCGAGTTGCTGGCCGGGCGCGAGGGAGCCCGCGCCCATGCCGGCGGCGATCGAGGCAGGAATCGAGTACGGGCGAAGGGGCGGACCGATCGCTGACGGGACTTCAGCGGTAACGCCGTCAGCCGCCGCAATAGCCGGAGCACTCAGGAAGCCAGGCGCCTGGGCTTCCAGTGCGAGGAGCGACTCGACCTCCTGCCGCAGCGCCTCATCACCGGCGCACGCGTCCACGAGAAACGCGGCGCGCTCGGCCGTGCGTTGCTCGAGCGCGGCGTGAAAGAGCCGTTCGACCTCCGGCCAGCGGTCGGGCGTCATGTCACGCTCCGCGGCGTCGTTGCCACAGCCATGGTTCGTGGCTGCGTGTAGTTACCGCCGCGCGCCGCTCAGCGGCACGAACTTCTGAATCCGCTTTCCCGTCTCCACCTCTCCGGTGTAGATGTTGCCCTTCGAGTCGGCGGCGACGCCGTCGATGAAGTGGAACTGCCCCGCCATGCGACCGTTGTCGCCGATCGAGCCGACGGTCATGCCCGACTTCCGGTTGACGATCCACACCTTGTCGTTGGCGCCGTCGGCCACGAACACGAAGTTCTGTTGCGGCGCCGGCGAAAATGCCAGGTTGAACACCGTGCCGCACGGCCCGTACTTGTCGCTCCCCGGGCCGCCGCACTCGCTGCCGCGCGCGGGCGTCGACGTGTGAATCCAGAACTGCGTGACGTACCGGCCCTGCTTCGTGAAGACCTGCACCCGGTCGTTGCCACGGTCGCAGACGTACACCAGTCCGTCGTTCGACAGGTGGATGCAGTGCAGGACGTTGAACTCCTTGATGTCGGGCGGAGGCCCTGACGTGTCGTACGGCGGGACCCGCTCGTTCGGGATCTCGCCGAGCGGTACGCCCTTCCCTCCCCAGCCGCGCTTGAACGCGCCGGTGTTCATGTCGAAGACGAGGATCCGCTTGTTGATGAACTCGGTGTCGGCGACATACAGCTCCCGCGCATCCTCGTCGAAGTCGAACCCCGCGACGCCGCTGACGAAGACCTCGGTCTGCTGGTTGTTCTCAACGAGCGGCGGCGGCGTCTGTCCCGTCGGGGCGGGCGGCCGATGGCCGAAATCCTTGAGCAGCGTCCCGTCACGGCTGAACTTCAGGATGCTGTCACCCCGCCCGGTTCCCGAGATCCAGACGTTCCCGTCGCGATCGACGTTGATGGTTTGTTCTCCGGGCCATCCCGGGACGTACCCAGGACCACCCCATCCCTGAACCAGGTTGCCCTCCGGATCGAACTCGAGGATCGACGGTCCCGCGATGCAGCAATCGGTGCGCGGCGGGTTCGTGGACGCGCCGTTCTCGTCCGGCCGGATCTGCCGCGACCGGTTGAAGACCCACACGTGATCGTCGGGACCCACGGCGAGCGTCGGCACCTGCTGCATGATCCATTTGTGCGGCAGCGGCTTCGGCCAGAACGGGTCCACCCGGTACGCAGGCGGTGCCTGCGCCCGTGACGTGGGGCCGCCAGCCAGCATCCAGGCCGCACACAGGATCGTCACGACACCGACCGTCGTCCCTCTTGTCGCCTTCTGCCTCGCGTGCTCCGTTGCCATGGCGCCACAGGATAGCGGAATGCGCACAACTCAGCCATGAGTGAATGTCAAGTACTGACAGGAGGCGGCGCCGCTCAGCACTTATGAGGCGGAGGCGCGTGCTAGGCTGGAGCTATTGTCCTCCTCCACTTTCCAGGCGGCCGCCATCCTCGACGCAGCCGACGACGCAATCATCTGCAACGACCGCGATGGCCGCATCACCACCTGGAATCCAGCCGCCGAGCGCATGCTCGGCTACAGCGCCAGTGAAGTGATCGGCCGCGACATCTCGCTGCTGTTTCCGCCCGAGGGGCAGCGCGAGGAAGCCGCGGCGTTCGTGCGCCTCTTCAGCGGGGAGGGCGCGACCGTCTCCGACCGGGTGCTGGTCGCCAGGAGCGGGCGCCGCGTCGAGCTGTCGGTGACGATGTCGCCCATCCGCGACGAGGCGCGCACCGTGATCGGCGCCTCGAAGATCTGCCGCGAGCTCCCCGATCGAAAAGCCGCGGCCATCGCCGCGCTGCACCTGGGCGCCGTCGCCGCCTCGTCCGACGACGTGATCATCGGCAAGGACCTCGAGGGCATCGTGCAGTCGTGGAACCCCGCCGCCGAGCGGATGTTCGGCTTCACGGCGGCGGAGATGATCGGACAGTCGATCAGGAAGATCATTCCGCCGGAGCGCCAGCAGGAAGAAGACGCCATCCTCACCAGGGTTCGGGCGGGCATGATGGTGGACCACTTCGAGACGCAGCGGCTGGCAAAAGACGGCCGCCTCGTCGACATCTCGCTCACCGTCTCGCCGGTCCGCGATCGGTCGGGCCGCGTCATCGGCGCATCGAAGATCGCCCGCGACATCAGCGCGCAGAAACTCCTGGGAGCGGCCGCCCTGCACCTGGCGGCGCTCGTGCAGTCGTCCGACGACGCCATCGTCAGCAAGGACGTGAACGGCATCGTCCAGTCGTGGAACCCGGCGGCGGAGCGGCTGTTCGGCTACAGCGCCGCCGAGATGATCGGAGAATCGATCACCAAGATCGTGCCGAGCGACCGTCTCGACGAGGAGACGTATGTGCTCGGCCGGATCCGCAACGGCTTGAGCGTCGAGCACTTCGAGACGGTGCGCCAGACGAAGGACGGCCGGCTGGTCGACATTTCGCTCACCGTCTCGCCCATCCGCGATGGCGACGGCCGCGTCATCGGCGCGTCGAAAATCGCGCGCGACATCCGCGAACACAAGCGGCTGCTCGACGAGCGGCGCATCGCCGCGGCCAACGAGGAGGCGGCGCGCCGCGAAGTGCTCGAGGTGCAGAACCGCCGCATCCAGGAAGCGGCGCGGCTCAAGAGCGAGTTCGTCAGCAACATGTCGCACGAGCTGCGGACGCCGCTCAATTCGATCGTCGGGTTCGCGGAGCTGATCGCCGACGCCCGCTTCGGGCCGCTGCCGGACAGGTACCAGCAGTTCGCGCTGGTGATGCACTCCAGCGCGCAGCACCTGCTGCAGTTGATCAACGACATCCTCGACCTGGCCAAGGTGGAGTCGGGCAAGATCGACTTCCAGCCGGAACCGGTCAACCTGGCGGAGCTCGTCGCCGAGACGACCGCCATCATCGGCGGCCTCGCGACGAAACGGAAGATCGAGGTAGGCGTGGATGTCGATCCGTCGCTCGGCATCGTGCACCTCGATCCGATCCGGCTCAAGCAGGTGCTCTACAACTACCTGTCGAATGCGATCAAGTTCACACCGGAAGGCGGGCGCGTGTCCGTGCGGATCCTGCCGGAGACGGGCGACCGGTTCCGCCTCGAAGTGGAAGACACCGGCATCGGCATCAAGCCCGAGGACGAGCATCGCCTGTTCATCGAGTTCCAGCAGCTCGATGCGGGCACCGCGAAGAAGTTCGCCGGGTCCAGCCTCGGCCTCGCGCTCACCAAGCGGCTCGTCGAGGCACAGGGGGGAACGGTCGGTGTGCGCAGCACGTTTGGGGCCGGCAGCACCTTCTTCGCCACGCTACCGCAGCACGTCACCGCGGGTTCGGCGGACATCACCGCCCGGCTGGCAGCGACGGAGTCATGAATTCGATCCTCATTCTCGATGACGATCCGGCCAGCCTCGCGCTGGTGGAAGGCGTACTCGAAGCCGAGGGCTACGAGACGCGCAAGGCGGCCTCGCCGGTGGAAGCGCTCGAGGTCCTGAAAGACTGGAGGCCCGACGCCATCCTGCTCGACATCCAGCTGCACGGGCTCGACAGCGGGCTCGAGTTCGCGCGCCGGCTCAAGAGCAACATCGCCACCCGCGCGATTCCGATCGTCGCCTTCACGGCGTACGGCGAACGGTGGACGGAAGCGGAAACGCTGGCGGCGGGGTGTGACGGGTTCCTGGAAAAGCCGATTACGGCGCAGATGCTGGCCGACGCCGTTCGCAAGGCGCTCGAAAGGACGGCGTAGGCGCCGCCAGCTAGTGCGCGGCGATGTGCCGCCGCACGATGCGCCCCAACTCGCGGGTGCTCACCGGCTTCGACAGGAATTCGACGAAGCCGGTCTCTTCGGCCTTCCTGTCGTCCCCCGCCTTGCCATACGCCGTGAGCGCGATGACCGGGATGCTGGCCGTCGCCGGGTCGGCTTTCAACCGCCGTGTCAATTCCCAGCCATCGACCTCGGGCAGCTGAATGTCCATGAGGATCAGCGCCGGCGTGCACGTCTTCAACATCTCGAACATCGACGCGCCATCGACGGCAACCCGCACCTGGAAGCCTTCGGCCTGCAGCAACGCTTCCGCGAGCGCAAGGTTCGCCAGGTCGTCATCCACGACCAGGATGCATGGGGCGTCAGGACTGACCGGCGGCCCGGGCCGGCCGAGCGTTGCGTCCGGGTCGTCGTCACTGAGCGGAGAGGAGGTGAACCACGGGACTGAAGGGTATTTCTCGATGACCGGAATGGTCTCGTCAGTCTCGTGCCACGGCATCGAGTTACTGTAGCAGGATTTGTTTCCGGCGGCTCGCCGCGCCGCAGAGCTGAAATACGCGTCGTGCCATGACGAGGTCCTCAGCCGTGCGGCCGCGAGTAAGCCGCGAGCATGGTTTGACACGCTCCAGCCCAGGCGCTATGGTTTCCGCACTCCAGGCGAACCGAGGGCTTCCCGATTCCCGGCCAGCTGTTCGCGTGGCTCGGCGCTTCCTTCCCCAGCGGTCTCGGCAACGCCCGACTGGTGGAAACCCTAACCGTCTAACCGTTCGTCGGGCGTCAACCGGGATGGAGGTCCTCCGATGCGCACCATCCGTGATGTCGTCGTCTCCGTGTTCGTTCTCGTTCTCACCAGCTCCGCTGCCTGGGCACAGGCCACGGCAGAACTGAGCGGCCGCGTCACCGACGAGAGCGCCGCCGTCCTTCCAGGCGTCACCGTCGCCGCGACGCAGACCGCGACGGGATTCACGCGCACGGTCACGACAGACGAAGCGGGCGCGTGGATCATGCCGAACCTCCCCATCGGTCCCTACCGGCTGGAGGTGTCGCTGCAAGGCTTCCGCACCTACGTGCAGACCGGCATCGTGCTGCAGGTCGATGCGAGGCCGACGATCAACGTCGCCCTCGCCCTCGGCAACGTCGAGGAGACCATCTCCGTCGAAGGCGCGGCGCCGCTCGTGGACGTCCGCAGCGCCGGCATCAGCACCGTCGTCGACCAGGAACGGATCGTGGAGCTGCCGCTGCAAGGTCGGCAGGTCACCGATCTCATCATCCTCGCGGGCGCGGCGGTCGAGACAGACCGGCCGAACAGCCGGAACTTCCAGGGCGGCGTGAACATTTCAGTCGCCGGCGGCCTGCAGTTTGGCGTCGCCTACACGCTCGACGGCGCCGTGCACAACGATCCGCAGAACTCCGCCAGCCTTCCGCTTCCCTTCCCTGATGCCCTGCAGGAATTCCGCGTCGCCACGAGCGGTCTCGCCGCGCAGAGCGGCATGCGCTCTGCCGCATCGGTGAACGCGGTGACCAAGTCTGGCACCAACACGCTTCACGGAAACCTGTTCGAGTTCATTCGTGACAAGCGATTCAACGCCAAGAGCCCGTTTGCGGCGATCGGCCCCGATGGCAAGCGGTTCGACGACGGCCTGAAGCGCAATCAGTTCGGCGGCACGCTGGGCGGGCCGATCGTCCGCGACAGGCTCTTCTACTTCGCCGGCTATCAGGGCACCCGGACGCGCCAGACCCCGCCGGACCTGATCGCCTTCGTCCCGACCGCAGCCATGCTGGCCGGCGACTTCACGACATTCGCGTCGGCGGCGTGCCAGGGGCGCCAGGTGAACCTGGGCGCCGGTTTCGTCGGCAACCGCATCGACCCCGCGCGGTTCAGTCCTGCCGCGCTCAAGATGGCGGGCTTCCTGCCGAAGACCACGGATCCCTGCGGCCAGATCACATACAGCCAGCCGGACGATCGCGACGAGGGACAGTACGTCGGCCGCATGGACTATCAGCTCGGCGCGAATCATTCCGTGTTCGGCCGCTACATGGCGTCGCGCGACAAGAAGCCGTCGGCCTTCGGCAAGACGGGCAACATCCTGACGACGAGGAATCCGAAGATCGACAACCTGGCGCAGTCGCTCACGCTCGGCGACACGAGAATCTTCGGCAGCAACACGGTCAACGCGCTGCGCTTTGCGTTCAACCGCACGGCGGTCAATCGCGACAACGACCCGTACTTCGATCCCCCGTCGCTCGGCATCAAGGCGGCGACGTACGTACCGGGCTCGATGATTGTCGTCGTCACGGGCGGGTTTCAGATCGCGGCGGCGACCTCGACACGGGGCATCGCGGACAACAACTCGTTCCAGGTCAACGATGACCTGACGCTGGTGAAGGGCGACCATCAGATCGGCGTCGGCGCGAGCGTCGCCCACTTCAGGGTGTCGTTCAGGACGTGGGCGCGCGGCGGCGGACAGTGGACCTTCACCGGCCAGGCGGCAGGACTGGGACTGGCGGACATGCTCCTCGGGCGCGTCGCCACGATCGATCAATCGGGGCTGTCCGGCGTCGATTACTACCAGTGGTATCAGGGCGTCTACGCGCAGGACACGTGGCGCGCGGCCAGACGGGTGACGGTCAACGCGGGCATCCGGTGGGAGCCGTTCTTCAGCCAGAACCTCACGCGTGGTGCGAACACGATCTTCGACCGCGACCGGTTCAGGCAGAACGTCAAGAGCACGGTATTCCACAACGCGCCGGCGGGGTTCATCTACCCCGGCGACGCGGGCTTTCCGTCGGGAACGTCCGGCCTGAACAAGAAATGGTGGAACTTCTCGCCGCGCATCGGCATCGGCTGGGACGTGCTCGGCGACGGCCGCCTCGCGCTGAGGTCGTCGTACGCGTTGATGTACGACTACCCGGGCGGCGAGTACTTCAACAACCTGGCGGCGGCGCCGCCGTATGGGAACCGCACGCTGGTGAGCGATCCGTCCGGCCTGTTCGACGATCCGTACCGCGACATCGGCGGCAATCCGCATCCAATCGCGGTCGGCCCCGATACGGTGTACCCGATCGGCGGAACGCTGTCGTCGATGGATCCCGACATCAACGCCCCGCGCGTGCAGTCGTGGAACGTCACGCTCGAAAAGCAGATCGGCTCCAATTGGGGAACAGCGGTCAGCTATCTTGGCAGCTACACCGACCGGCTGTGGGGGCTGGTCGCGCTGAATCCGGGCGTGTTCCTCGGTCTCGGTCCGTGTGTGCTCCAGGGCGTCTCGTTCCCCGTCTGCACCACCAACAACAACCTGAACCAGCGGCGTGTGCTGTCGCTCTCCGGTGAGAACCCCGCGTCTGCGGCGCTCATCAGCAACCTGGACAGCCATGCGGCGGTGGGCACGCAGAAATATCGCGGCCTGAAGCTGGAGGCGCAGCGCCGTTCCGCTAACGGCGTGAGCGTGAATGCGAATTACACGGTGTCCCGCTGCGAGGGCCTCGAGATGGCGCCCAATGCGCAGTTCGGGATCGGGTTCACCAATCCCGCCGACCCGAGTGCGGATTACGGCCGCTGCGATGGCGACCGGACGCACATCGCCAACGGTACGGTCGGCTACACGACGCCGCAGCTGAACGGCGCCGTCGGCCTGCTCGCCTCCAATTGGCGGGTGTCAGGGATCCTCAACATCCGATCGGGAGCCCCTCTCAACATCCTGAGCGGGCGCGACAACGCGTTCAACGGCCAGGCGAATCAGCGCGTCGATCAGATCTCGAACGACGTCTACGGCGAAAAGACGCTGAACAACTACCTGAATCGGGCGGCGTTCGCCCAGCCCGCGGCGGGAGGGTTCGGCAACTACCGGCGCAACAGCATCGACGGGCCGGGATTCTGGAAGATCGACCTCGCCATCTCGCGGCTCGTCTCGATCGCGACCACGCAGAACGTGGAGCTGCGCGTGGAGGTCTTCAACCTGACCAACAACTTCAACTGGGACATTCCGAACCTGAACTTCGCCGCCGCCACGTTCGGCCGCATCACGACGCAGGCCGGCACGCCGCGCATCATGCAGTTCGGCGTGAAATACGGGTTCTGAGAAGATTTACGAATCTACGAATTGGCGAATTCGAAGGATCGAGACATGAAGAAGCCGTTCACCTTGCTCGTCCTCCTTGCCGCGCTGGCGATGGCGGTGCCGCTGGCGGCGCATCATGGCCGCGGGGCGTCGTTCGACATGAAGAAGCAGGTCACGCTGAAGGGGACGGTCTCGCAGGTGAAGTGGCAGAACCCGCACGTGCTGATCTTCATCGACGTCCCGGACGAGGCCGGCAAGGTCGTGACGTGGGGGTTCGAAAACAGCAACGTGCACACGCTGGCCGCCCAGGGCTACAACCGGAACACGCTGAAGTTCGGGCAGCCGATCACGGCGATCGTCAACCCGGCGGTCAATGGCGAGCCGCTGGGCATCATCGTGAAGATCGTCCTCGAGGACGGCAAGGTGATCATGTCCCGCGAACGCGGCAATCCGCTGGATTGAGGCGTCATATGCGAAATACGAGGCTGGGGGTGACGGCGGCGGTTGTCGTTGCGATGTCGGCGTCGGCCGCCGCACAAGCGGCCTTCGATGCGCGCGACCTCTCGGGAATCTGGACGATCAGCGGGCACCGCAGCATCAGCGCGAACGTGCCGCCGATGACGCCCGAGGGCGAGGCACGCCTCAACGCGAACAAGCCGACGCGCGGCCGCTTTCTCGGCGAGCCCCTCAACGGCGAGCATCCTGGGTTCGTCAGGGCCGTCCGCGTCCCCGCGGAGGGAAACGATCCGGCGCATCAGTGCAATCCCAACGGCTTCCCGCGGCTGCTGCTCGACCCCGAGCCGGTGGAGTTCGTCCAGACGCAGGGCCGGCTGCTGCAACTGTTCCAGTGGGAGCGCGGGCTGCGCGAGTTGTGGATGGATGGGCGAGCCGTGCCGTCGGGCGAGAACCTCGACAACCTCGGACCGGCCTGGTACGGCCACACCGCCGGCGGGTGGGAAGGCAACACGCTGGTCATGAACACGGTCGGTCTCGACGACCGAGCGTGGATCGACATCTTCGGGTTTCCGAAGAGCACGGATGCGCGCATCGAAGAACGCTACACGCGCACGGGTCCGGACACCATCGAGCTGCGAATGACCTTGTACGATCCGAAGTTCTACAAGGCGCCGTGGGTGTCGGACGTCAAGAAGTTCACGCGCGTCAAGCGCGAGGCGACGACGTTTTTCGGCTGGTACGGCCTGTTCTCGGGGCTCACGGAAGGTATCTGCGCGCCGATGAACGAGGTCGATACGTACAACAAGTTGTTCCGCGATCCCACGAGCAAGGGCGGCGGCAAGAAGTAGCCCGTTCACGTAGCCCGCATCTTCAGCGGAGGTTTCGAATGCGCAGCCTTATCGCGACTCTCCTCGTCTCCATCGCCGTAGTGGCATTCTTCGCCTCGCCTGTCCCGCTCCTGCAGGCCCAGCAACGAAACCTGCGCGGCGCCGGCGGCGAGCCACAAGGCGGCTTCGTCGAGGAACGGGGCGGCTTCGACATCAGCGGCCCCTATCAGGTCGATCCGAACTGGCCGAAAAAGACCTGGCCCGCGCCGGGATACATCTGGGGCTCGCAGTCGGGCGTGTATCCGGAATCGGCCGACAAGGTCTTTCTCACCAGCCGCGGCGAAATCGAGCTGCCGAAGGACCTGAAGGTCCCGCCCGGCTTCCTCGGCAACTGGGGCGCGCTCGATCGCGGCGGCGCAACGGGTGAGGTGCCGGTCTTCCGCAACACCATCCTCGTCATCGACCGGCAGGGCAATCTCATCGACTCGTGGAAGCAGTGGGATTACCTCTTCGAGGGAGGGCGCGGACCGCACCAGATCTACGTCCAGCCCTACGACCCCGACCGGCACGTCTGGGTCGTCGACGACATGAATCACGTGATTCACAAGTTCACCAACGACGGCAAGACGAAGGTCTTCACGCTCGGCGAAATGGGTGTGTTCGGTCCCAACGACGACCTGCAGCACTTCAACAGGCCGACGATGATCGACTGGCTGCCCGATGGGACCTTCTTCGTGAGCGACGGCTACGCGAACAGCCGCGTGGTCAAGTTCAACAAGGACGGGAAGCCGCTGCTGTGGTGGGGCTCGATGCAGCCCGGCAAGGCCGACGGCGAGTTCACGGTGCCGCACGGCATCGCGGTCGGCGACGACCGGCGCGTGTATGTCTCGGACCGCTTCAACCGCCGGATCCAGGTGTTCGACGAGAACGGTGTCTTCCTCGACAAGTGGCCGAGCGGCTACTGCCATTCGCTGTCGATGAGCCGCGATCAGCACCTCTGGTGCTACGACGGCGACCACGAGCAGTTCGTGAAGTTCGACCTGCGCGGACACATCGAGACCGTCTTCGGCCGCTACGGCGTCTACCCCGGCGCCACGTGGGGCGTGCACCAGATCTCGGCCGACTCGGAAGGCAACCTCTACGCCGCCGAAGTGTTCGGCGGACGCACGCAGAAGTTCGTGCCGAAGCGGAACGCGAACCCGCACGACCTGTTCTTCGGCCGGGAGCTGGCGACGAAAACGCCGGTGCCGCGCATCTCCACGGTCCGCATGGCCTCGCCGAACCCGGTCGCGGCGGCAAGGCCGAATCCCAACGCCCCGATTCCCAACTTCGCGGGCACGTGGAACTTCGACAAGTCGAAGAGCCAGATGGCGGCGAGCGGCGGCATGGGCACCGGCGTGGCGGAGCCGCCCATCGCGATGACGATCACGCAGAACGCCGGCCAGATCTCGATCGCGATGAAGTACGAAGCCGAGGGCGCCCCGCGCAACGGACGCCCGGTGAGCGCGGTCTTCACGCTGGACGGGAAGATGAACCAGGTGGCCGACCCGGACGATGCGAGGCCCGCCTACAACTACAAGCGGATCGCG
>Ga0134122_10000077_pt1 | contig 51417 bp, 47 predicted proteins | sample KB302_FD_96461 | JGI IMG/M metagenome (GOLD analysis project Ga0134122, IMG submission 96461) | Terrestrial soil microbial communities without Nitrogen fertilizer from Kellogg Biological Station, Michigan, USA - KB3-0-2 | ecosystem: Environmental > Terrestrial > Soil > Unclassified ... | reverse complement strand
CTACGCGAACAGAGCCGATATCTAGCGTCCGCTTTCCACCCATTGCAGACATTACGACCCCGGCTCACATTGCCTTGATGCGAACCATCGGCGCAACGGCACTGTTAGTCGGCGCGGTAGCTTGTCATCAGGACGAGCGGCGTCAACTTGGCTGGCAATATCGTGGTCCAGCGACCCGGCAGGTCGCCCACATCGATTACGTTTTCGATGATCCAAGCATCCGCTTTATCGGTCGCTGCGATGACGGGCCCGTGTTCTACCTGTTCGGTGGCGACTATGCCTCTGACGCGCGTCAGTTCTCATTGATCGTCGACGGCAAATCATGGGAGCTACCCGTGACGTACCACGAACACGGTCGTTTCTTGCGGGTCAATCAGCCTGACCTTGAGGCTGCGATCATTCATGCGAAGCGGTCAATCGTCCTCAGAGTCGAAGGATGGCAGAGACAGATGGCGCCCAACCCGCTCCTTCAGCGCTTCAGCACGGATTGCCGCTAGTGTCAGCTTTCCACCCATTGCGGACATTGGGGCGTGCTGCCAACGTATGGCGATGAAAGCGTTTCGGGCGACGATTACTTTTGCGCTCTTGGGATCGCCGGCTTGCCTGCTCGCCGCGGACTCCGCGCCGCATGCCAAGCTGGGTCAAATGCAAGTTCGCGAGTTCGATTCCCGCACGGGGGGCTGGCATCCTGTCGAGCTGCACAGTCCAGACTTCTTTTACGGCTGGAACTGGCGTGGCATGCAGTCCGCAGACTCTGCCGGCTCGAATGACGATCTTGAAATCCTGGTTCCTGTGATCGGCAAGCCCAGTTCAGATGTTGGTCGACCCCTGATCGTCACAGTCACGTCGAGGCGTTCGACCAAGGTCATCGAGAGCAGGCGATTTGCTGGCCTAAAGCTGCCCGACAGCGGCACCGCCTATCAAGTGGTTGTCCTCAAGGATGCAGCTTGTTCTGGCGCGCTCGATGTGGTGGCGAAGCTTGGCGTAGAAGAGAGAAAGCTGATCCTCGGCCTCGACTGCGGAGAGTGATCAGAGCAGCGTCCGCTTTCCACCCATTCCCGCCGCTAGCCGCCGAGTGTCTGCATTCGACCCATTGCGGACATCGGCTCGCAAGAGGAGCGCGGCTCACGATGCGCTATCGCGAACATTTCGTATCAGGTCTATTACCCGGATGTGCCGAGCGTTGATGGGGTTGTTCACCTGAGGGGTGTGATATGGCCGACGAACAGAAATCCCAAAAAGCGCTGGGAGCTATCCTAACCGCTGTCGTGGTGGCCCTGATCGCGGGAAGCAGCGCACCGTGGTGGTCGAAATACATCTGGCCCGAACCTCAAGCTGTGGCTTCGGGTCCGACCAATACTATCGACGAGTCGAGCCCAGTTGAAAACACCGCAACTGGACCATTTGACGAGAATAAAGCGGTCGACGTCCCGCTGATTACGACGCAACCCAAAACTCATACCGAGATGGGTGCTCTCGAATTCAACACCAACCGGCAGGGAGCCGATTTGAACTCGGGCGATGAAGTCCGCCGGGCCGACGATTGCTCTTCATTATGCGCTCAGGACAACCGGTGTCAGGCGATGACATTCGTCCAACATCCTAATGGTGTTGGGGGCATCTGCTGGCTGAAAAATGTGGCCAAGGATCCCCTCCCTCAACCGGGAATGACATCAGCGGCAAAGGTGGTCAAAACGGACAATTGACCTCTTTCGAGCGCCGCGAGCATCCCATGTCCGCTTTCCGCCCAAAGCAGACTTTCGCCCTCCCGCCGCCTTGCCGCTCCGGACCCCCGCCGCTATCCGCGCCGCCATGTCCGTTTCCAACGACCAGGTGCGCCATATCGCCAAGCTCGCGCGGATCGCGATGAGCGAGGCGGAGCTCGAGCGGCTCGGGCCCGAGCTCAACGCGATCATCGGCTGGGTCGAGCAGCTTGGCGAGGTGAACACCGAGGGGGTCGAGCCGCTGACTGCGGTGATCGACCAGAAACTGCGGCTGCGCGAGGACGCGGTGACCGACGGGGACATTCGCGACCAGGTGCTGGCCAATGCGCCGGAGGCCCAGCATGGGTTTTTCGCGGTTCCGAAGGTGATCGAGTGATGGGCAGCGCGATGATCCTCCCCGGGACGGGGAGGTCGCAGCCCGGAAGGCTGACGGAGGGGGTTGGGAGCCCTGCACGACGCCCCCTCCATCATGCTCCGCATGGTCCCCCTCCCCGTTCCGGGGAGGAATTGCTGTGACCGAGCTGACGTCCAGGACGATCGCCGAGCTGCGCGAAGGGATGCGCTCGCGCGAGTTCAGCGCGCGCGAGGTGGCGGAGAGCTATAATTCGGCGGTCGCGGCGGCGAAGCTGCTCAATGCCTATACGGTGACGACGCCGGACGATGCGCTGGCCGCGGCGGAGGCGGCGGATGCGGGCACGGCGACGGGGCCGCTCGCCGGGATTCCGCTCGGGATCAAGGATCTGTTCGCGACCAGGGGCGTCGATTCGACCGCCGGGAGCCGCATCCTCAAGGGCTTCAAGCCGACCTACGAGAGCACCGTCACCGCCAACCTGCGCAAGGCCGGGGCGGGGATGCTCGGCAAGCTCAACATGGACGAGTTCGCGATGGGCTCGTCGAACGAGACCAGCGCCTACGGGCCGGTGATCAGCCCGTGGCGGCGCAAGGGCAGCAACGTCGGGCTGACTCCCGGCGGGTCGTCGGGCGGCTCGGCGGCGGCGGTCGCGGCGGGGATCGCGCCCGGAGTGACCGGGACCGACACCGGCGGCTCGATCCGCCAGCCGGCGGCGTTCGTCGGCATCTGCGGGATCAAGCCGACCTACGGCCGCTGCTCGCGCTGGGGCATCGTCGCTTTCGCCAGCTCGCTCGACCAGGCCGGGCCGATGGCGCGGACCGTACGCGACTGCGCGATCCTGCTCGAGGCGATGGCCGGGTTCGACCCCAGGGATTCGACCTCGCTGGACCTTCCCGTGCCGCGGTGGGAAGAGAACTTGTCTAGCGATCTCAGCGGCAAGCGGGTCGGCATTCCCAAGGAATATCGGATCGACGGAGTCCCCGAGGACATCAACGCGCTGTGGGACAAGGGCATCGAATGGCTGAAGGACGCCGGCGCGACGCCGGTCGAGATCAGCCTGCCGCACACCAAATATGCGCTGCCGACCTATTACATCATCGCCCCGGCCGAGGCGTCGTCCAACCTCGCCCGCTACGACGGTGTTCGCTACGGCCTGCGCGAGGAGGGGGTGAAAAGCCTCGACGACATGTACGCCGCGACCCGCGCCGCGGGCTTCGGGGCCGAGGTCAAGCGGCGGATCATGATCGGCACCTACGTGCTCTCGGCCGGCTTCTACGACGCCTATTTCACCAAGGCGCAGCGGGTGCGCGCGCTGATCAAGCAGGATTTCGCCAAGGCGTTCGAGCAGTGCGACCTGATCCTGACCCCGACCGCGCCGTCGGCCGCATTCGGGATCGGCGAGACGACCGACCCGCTGGCGATGTATTTGAACGATGTGTTCGCGGTCCCGGCGAGCCTCGCCGGACTGCCGGCGATGAGCGTCCCGGGCGGGCTCGACGGGCAGGGGCTGCCGCTCGGCCTCCACTTGATCGGCAACGAGCTCGACGAGCAGATGGTCTTGAATGCTGGCCTCGCCATCGAGGAACGTGCCGGCTTCACCGCGCGACCGGAGAAGTGGTGGTGAGCGGTTACGGTGATTCTATGGATTGGCGCGGCCTTCGGTGGGCGCTCCGCGAGCAGGCAGAGCAGTTTCCGCTTTGGCAGTGGAAGCGCTCGGGCGAAGACCTGTTCAACCTCTGGTTCCGCCGTGAGGAATATGTCCGCAAATATTATCCAGAGCTTTTGAATGGCTGACGCAGCTGCACCCTATCGCATCAAGGGCGAGACCGGCGAGTGGGAGGTCGTCGTCGGCCTCGAAGTGCACGCGCAGATCACCGCGACCAGGTCGAAGCTGTTTTCCGGCGCTGCGACCGACTTCGGCGCCGAGCCCAACACGCAGGTCTCGCTCGTGGATGCGGCGATGCCGGGGATGCTGCCGGTGCCCAACAAGGAGTGCATTCGCCAGGCGGTGCGCACGGGCATGGCGCTCGACGCGGTGATCAACCGCTGGAGCCGGTTCGACCGCAAGAATTATTTCTATGCCGACTTGCCGCAGGGTTATCAGATCAGCCAGCTCTACCACCCGCTGGTTGGGGAGGGCGAGGTCGAGATCCTGCTGGACGAGAAGGACGAAAGCTCGGCCAGGCGCATCGGCATCGAGCGCCTCCACGTCGAGCAGGACGCCGGCAAGCTGATGCACGACCAGCACCCGACGATGAGCTACGTCGACCTCAACCGCTCGGGCGTCGCGCTGATGGAGATCGTGTCGCGGCCCGACATGCGCTCGCCCGCCGAAGCCGGGGCCTATCTTAAGAAGCTGCGCGCGATCCTGCGCTACGTCGGCTCGTGCGACGGCAATATGGACGAGGGATCGATGCGCGCCGACGTCAACGTCAGCGTGCGCAAGCCCGGCGGCGAGCTCGGCACGCGGACCGAAACCAAGAACGTCAATTCGGTACGCTTCGTGATGGCCGTGGTCGAGCATGAGGCGAAGCGGCAGGTCGAGCTGCTCGAGAGCGGCGGCGCGGTCGCCCAGGAGACGCGGCTGTTCGACCCCGACAAGGGCGTCACCCGGTCGCTCCGCTCCAAGGAGGACGCGCACGACTATCGCTATTTCCCCGACCCCGATTTGCTCCCGCTCGAGCTCGACGAGGCGTTCCTCGAGGAGTGCCGCTCGACCTTGCCGGAGCTCCCCGACGCGAAGCGCAAGCGCTATGAGGGCCTCGGCATAACCGCTTACAACGCCAGCGTTTTGACCGCCGAGGTCGAGACCGCGCGGTGGTTTGACGGGCTGCTCGAGGCGGGCGCCGAGCCCAAGCAGGGGGCGAACTGGGTGGTCGCCGAGCTGTTCGGGGCGCTCAACCGGCTCGGCAAGGGCATCGACGAGTGCCCGGTGACGCCCGCCGGAGCGGCCGAACTGCTCGGCCTCGTCGCCGACGGGACGATCAGCGGCACGATCGCCAAGCAGGTGTTCGAGATCATGCTCGAAACCGGGCAGGGCGCGGCCGCGATCGTCGATGAACGCGGGCTCAAGCAGACGTCGGACACGGGCGAGATCGATGCGAAGATCGACGAGATCCTCGCCGCCAATGCCGACAAGGTCGCCGAGTATCAGGCCGGCAAGCAGCAGCTGTTCGGCTTTTTCGTCGGCCAGGTGATGAAGGCGATGGCCGGCAAGGCCAACCCGCAGCTGGTCAACGAGCGGCTTCGGGCGAAGCTCGGCTGAGTTTCGTCATTGCGAGGAGCGCAGCGACGAAGCAATCCATGGAGCGGCGAAGTCTGGATTGCTTCGCTTCGCTCGCAATGACGGAGGTGAGTATGCGAACCTATCTCCTCGCCGCCGCGGCCTTCCTCTGCGCGTGCCGGTCGGATGCGCAGCCGGGCTCGCCGCCGGCGTCGGGTGCGCCGAAGCTCCTCGTGGTCATCTCGGTCGACCAATTCTCGGCCGACCTGTGGGACGAGTATCGCCCGCACTTCACCGCCGGACTGGCGCGGCTCGGGAGCGGGGCGGCGTTCCGCAACGGCTATCAGAGCCATGCTGCGACCGAGACCTGCCCGGGACACTCGACCATCCTCACGGGCGACCACCCGGCCCGCACCGGGATCATCGCCAACGTGTGGACCGACCAGTCGGCCGGCCGGGCCGACAAGAGCGTCTATTGCGCCGAGGACGAGCGAGTGCCGGGCAGCTCGTCGAGCAGCTACACGGTCTCGCCGGTACATCTGCTCGTCCCGACGCTGGGCGAGCTGGTGAAGGCGCGCTGGCCGGCGAGCCGCAGCGTCGCCGTCGCCGGCAAGGACCGGGCGGCGATCATGATGACCGGTCAGCGACCCGACCAGCGGTGGTACTGGACCGGGCAAAAGTACGAGACGGACCTGAAAACCGCTCCCGTCCCGCGCACCATCGCCCAAGGCAATGCGTCGATTGCGGCGGCGCTCGCCCAGCCACGCCCGCCGTTGACGCCGACGCCTTTGTGCCAGGCCAAAGCGCGGGTCATCCGGGTCGAAGGCGGCGGCAAGCCGGTCGGCGCCGGCCAGCTCGGCCGGGCGGCGGGCGATGCCGCAGCGTTCCGCGCCTCGCCCGAGTTCGACGGCGATACGCTGGCGTTGGCGGCCGGCCTGGTTGACGAGCTGCAGCTCGGCCGGGGAGCGGCTCCGGACGTGCTGGCGATCAGCCTGTCGGCGACCGATTATGTCGGCCACACCTACGGCACCGAGGGCGAGGAGATGTGCCTCCAGCTGACCGAGCTGGACCGCGAGATCGGCGACTTCCTGGCGCTGCTCGACGCGCGGAAGATCGATTATGCGGTCGCGTTGAGCGCCGATCACGGGGGCAAGGACATCCCCGAGCGCGAGCGCCTGGCGGGCGTGGCGAACGCCGTCCGCGCTGATGCCGGCCTTCGGGCGAGCGTGATCGGGCCCCGCCTGGTTAGCCAGCTCGGCCTGACCGGGCCGGGACTGTTCGGCGATATCGGCGGCGATGTCTGGGTCGACCGCTCGCTGGCGCCGGCGGATCGGCGGAAGCTGCTGGCGGCAGCAGTCGCGGCCTATCGCGCGCATCCGCAGGTCGAGGCGGTGTTCACCGCAGCCGAACTCGCCGCGACTCCGGTGCCGACCGGCTCGCCAACCGGGTGGACCCTGAAACAGCGCGCCCGCGCCAGTTTCTACGCGCCGAGGTCGGGCGATTTGGTGGTGCTGCTCAAGAAGGACGTTACGCCGATTCCCGACACCAGCCGCTACGTCGCGACCCACGGCAGCCCGTGGGACTACGACCGGCGTGTCCCGGTGCTGTTCTGGCGGAGCGGGATGGCGTCGGCGGCCAGCGATGCGCCGGTCGAGACGACCGACATCATGCCGACCCTGGCGGCTTGGCTCGGGCTCTGGCTGGAGCGCGGATCGGTCGACGGTCATTGCCTTCCAGCGGCGGCTGCGTGCTCGGCGACGCCCGCAGCCAGAACTGAGCGGGGTCGTTAAACACTTAAAAAGGCTTGCCTTTCTCCACGCTTTAATGAACCGTTCAGGGATCTGAGGTCACTCAAGGCACGGGGAACGCGCGACCGGTTCGCGCGACCGGGAGATAAGATTATGCGTAAGTGGGGCCTGGCTCTCGCGCTCGCTGCAGCGGTGCCGATGAGCGCGTGCGTCCAGACTCGGCAATTCGCCGACGTTCAGTTCACGCCGCCGCAGGGCGACTATAAACTGCTGGTGCTGCGCCCCGACGTCAGCGTCGGGTCGCTGACCACCGGCGGCATGGTCGAGCCGCGCGCCGATTGGACCGAGCAGGCGCGCACCAACATCATCACCGCGCTCCAAACCCAGCAGGGCGGGCGCGGCGGCAAGCTCCACATCCTCGAGCGCCGCAGCCAACTGACCGGAGTCAGCGAGCAGGAGGTCGCGGATTTCGAGCGGCTGTTCTACGCCGTCGGCCAGTCGATCGTGATCCACAAATATCTCGGCGACTATCTGCCGACCAAGCGCGGCAAGGGCCTCGAATATACGCTCGGCGAGGACGCCGTCCGGCTCGGCCAGCGGACCGGCTACGATTACGCTTTGTTCCTCCACGCCGAGGACTCGGTGGCGTCGGGCGGGCGCGTCGCGCTCGGCGTACTCGGCCTCGCCGGCTGCATCGTCGGCTTCTGCGCGCCCAATATCGGCGGCGCCGCCCAGCTCGATTACGCCGGCCTGGTCGACCTCAAGACCGGCGAGGTCGTGTGGTTCAACGTCGTCAGCGCGTCCAGCCAGGTGCCCGGAATCGCCTTCGGCGACCTGCGTTCGCCCCAGGGCGCGGCGCAGATGGTCGATCGCCTGCTCAATCGGATGAAGCCCGGCGACGCGATCCGCCGCGCCCGGGTGAAAAGCTGATGTGCACGCGCTGCTTCGAGGTCAGCCGGCGATCGCTGCTGATCGGCGGCGGAGCAGCCGCTGCGGCGCTGACGACGGGCATCGCCGAGGCGCGCGTCCTGCCCAGGGACATGGTCCCGCTGGTCGGCCCGGGCTACAAGCCGACCGACAAGGACGAACAGGGCATCTGGCAGCTGATGGACCGGGCGGAGGAGGAAATCTCCGGGTCCAACCTGCTGATCAACGATCCGAAGCTGACCGGCTATTTGAAGGACCTGATCGGCAAGGTCGGCGGCCCGGCTGCGAAGGATTTCCGGATCTATCTGGCCCACATTCCCGATTTCAACGCGATGATGTTCCCGACCGGCTTCGCGGTGGTGTTCTCGGGCCTGCTCTTGAGGATGCGCAACGAGGCTCAGCTCGCCGGAGTGATCGCGCACGAATCGGGCCACTTTTTGCGCCGCCACATGATCCGCAGCTGGCGCGACGAGCGACGCAAGACCGACATTTTCGCGATCGCCGCAATGGCGGCCGGAGTGGGCGGCGCGGCCGGCGGGGTCTATCTCGGCGACTATGTCCAGCTGGCCCAGCTCGGCACGATCCTGTCGCTCTTCTCCTACAGCCGGGCAATGGAGGCCGAGGCCGACGCGATGGGCGTTCGGCTGCTCGCCGAGAATGGCTACCAGCCCCTCGAAATGGCGACCGTGTGGGAGCAATTGATCGGCGAGGAGACGGCCAGCGCGCGCTATCGCCGCAAGCGCCGCCGCCGCGGGTCGCTGTTCGACACGCACCCGTCGCCGGATTCGCGCCTCGCGGATCTCAGGATCTCGGCGGCCGAGGTGACCGAAGCCGGCAAGGCCTACGACAACGGCCGCGAGCGCTATCTCGCCGAGATCGCTTCGATCCGGCCGATGATGCTCGACGACCAGGTCAAGCTCAACGATCCGGGCGCCAGCCAGTATCTAATCGAGACACTGGCGCGGGACGGCTGGAATGGCTTGCTGCGCTACTATGAGGGCGAGGTATGGCGGCTGCGCAACCGCCACGGCGACGATGCCCGCGCCGCACTTAGCTACGCCGCGGCCGTCGCCTATCCCGATGCTCCGGCCGACGCCTGGCGGTGGCACGGCATCTCGCTGATGAAGGCGGGCCGCTCGGCGGAGGCGAAGTCGGCCTTCGGCCGCTATCTGACGATGAAGCCGGACGCTTCCGACGCCGCCTGGGTGCGGCAAGTGATCGGCTGACGGGAGCAATCAAGACCATGAACCACTTTACCAGGCTCGCTCTGGCTTGCGCCTCCGGACTGGCCCTGTCGGCCTGCTCCAGCCTCGGCACAGGCGAATATGGCTACAGCAGCTATGCCCTGGTCCGCGTGCGCCAGGTCAATGTCGGCGACGGGTCGCTGACTGTCACCCCGCCGCGGCCCTACAATCGCCATCGCGCCTTCCTGTGGTCGGACGTCCGCGACGTCGAGGACTGGACGCTCAACGGGCCCTATCTCGACGGGATCAGCTTCGTCAGCGGGCTCAAGGGCGGCGCCTATCTGATCCGCCAGAGCAAGCGGGCCGACCAGCAGGTGCCGAAGTTCCGGTCGGACATGACCCCGCCGGAAATCGTCGCGATGCTCGAGAGCCTGTACCGGGTGAAGGGCGGGGCGGTCGAGTTCCGCACGCTGTCGCTGCAGCCGCGACCGTTCCTGGGGACCAACGGCTTCCAGCTCGACTATGAGCATCTCGACGGCGACGAGCTGTGGCGCAAGGGCCGGGCGGTCGGCGCGGTGATCGACGGCAAGCTCTACCTGATCCTGTTCGACGCGGCGCGGTCCCATTATTACGGGACGATCCTGCCCGACTTCGAATCGATCGTCGCCTCGGCCCAGCTGCGGCGCTAGCCGACCGGCGAAATCGGGCCCGGCGACGGATCCGTTCCGGGCGAGGGTGGAGTAGGCACGTCGACGTCCGGCGTGTGAACCGGCGTTTCGGGCGGAGGCTGGGTCGGCTGGCCGGGCTGGCTCGGCTCCGGCGGCGACGGCGGCGGGGTTTCGGGATGCGGGGGTTGCTGTTGCATTCCCCCATAACGAATGCCCTGGTCGGCGGTTGCCGGTTGCCCGCCGCACGATCCTTGCTATAGGCCGCACCTCCTTGCGCCGCGCGCGTGGCGGAACTGGTAGACGCGCTGGATTTAGGTTCCAGTATCGCAAGATGTGGGGGTTCGAGTCCCTCCGCGCGCACCATCGCAGCGCCGCCGATCAATTTGTTGGGATGTTTTGAAACGTGATCAAGACCGTCGAGACTGAGAACCAGGGCCTGAAGCGCGCCTTCATGCTGACCATTCAGGCCCAGGACATTGAGGCCCGGGTCAACGCCGAGGTGAAGCGGATCGCGCCGCAGGTGCGGATGCCGGGCTTCCGCCCGGGCAAGGTGCCGCCGAACCTGATCAAGAAGATGCACGGCGACGCGATCCAGCGCGACGCGCTGCAGGGCGCGGTCCAGGACGGCGTCCAGCAGCTGCTCGAGGAGCAGAAGGTGCGCCCGGCGCTGCAGCCGGAAGTCGTGCTCGACGAAAAATACGAGCCGGGCAAGGACGCCGAGGTGCAGGTCCGGCTCGAGGCGCTGCCGGACGTGCCGGCGCCGCAGATCGACGGCCTTAAGCTTGAGCGCTTGACCGTCGACGCCGACGAGTCCGCGGTCGACGACCAGCTCAAGCAACTCGCCGGCCAGGCCAAGAACTGGGTCGATTCCAAGAAGGGCCACAAGGCCGCGGCCGGCAACCTGGTCACGATCGATTTCGAAGGCTCGGTCGACGGCAAGCCGTTCGAGGGCGGCAAGGGCGAGAACATGGCGGTCGAGCTCGGCTCGGGCCAGCTGATCCCGGGCTTCGAGGACCAGCTGCTCGGCGCCAAGGCGGGCGACAGCCGCGAGGTCAAGGTAACCTTCCCGGCGGACTATCCGTCGGATGCGCTCAAGGGGAAGCCGGCGACCTTCGCGGTCACGCTCAGCGACGTGAAGACCCGCGGCGAGGCCAAGGTCGACGAGGAGTTCGCCAAAGCGCTCGGCCTGCAGGACCTCGACCAGCTCAAAGGCCTGGTCCGCGACCAGCAGCAGCAGGAGCTCAACGGCCTGACCCGCACCCACATGAAGCGCCAGCTGCTCGACCAGCTTGCCGCACGCCATGACTTCGCGGTGCCCGAATCGATGGTCGAGGCGGAGTTCTCGAACATCATGAACCAGCTGCGCCACGAGGCGAGTCACGAGGCCGACCCGAAGGCCGCGCTCGAGGAAGTCGAGAAGGATTCGGCGGACTATCGCAGGATCGCCGAGCGACGCGTGCGCCTCGGCCTGCTGCTGTCGGAGATCGGGGCCGCGAACGGCATCGAGATCAACGACCAGGAGATGCGGACTCTGGTCGCCCAGGGCGCGGCGCAATATCAGGGCCAGGACCGCGAGCGCTTCCTCCAGCTCGTCCAGCAGGAGCCGATGTTCGCCGCCCAACTGCGTGCGCCGCTGTACGAGGACAAGGTCGTCGATTTCCTCTTCTCGAAGGCCGAGATCAGCGACCGCAAGGCGACCCGGGCCCAGCTCGAGGCCGACCTGGAGAGCGAGGAAGGGCATGTCCACGGGCCCGACTGCGGGCACGACCATGCCGAAAAGCCGAAGAAGGCCGCGAAGAAGGCCAAGCCGGAAGCCAAGTCGGCGCCCGAGCAGCCGGCCAAAGGCCCGGTCGAGAAGCCGGTCGCCAAGGCCAAGCCGGCCAAGCCGCTGAAGGACGCGACCCCGGCCAAGGCGCCGGCGGCCAAGGCCAAGCCGGCTGCGAAGCCCGCGGCCAAAACGGCGGCCAAGGGCCCCGCCAAGAAGAAGTGACCCCGGTCGAGCAATTGTGCTCGGACCTTGATGCCGCGGTGGAAGAGCTGAAGTCGCAAGGCTTCCGCATCGAGCGCATCTATCCAGCCGACGAGCCGCACACGGCGGTCCTGACGCGCGGCGACGAAGCGGTCCGGTTGTGCTCGCGGCCCGACGCTCCGCGACCGCCCGACCGGCTGCCGCCGTTCCGGCCGGAATTCGTGCTGACGCGCGGCGGCGGGAGCTCAGCGCTGGGCCGCGCCGGAATGCTCTATCGCGACCTGATCCCGAGCCGGCTCGGCGGCCGCTACATCGCCTCGCACATCACCATCGCCGACGGCGGGCCGGTGCCCGACTGGGTACATTTCCACCGGATCGCCGTGCAGGTCATCGCCGTGCGCCGCGGCTGGGTCCGGGTGGTCTACGAAGATCAGGGCGGGCCGTTCGTCATGCGCCCCGGCGACCTCGTGCTTCAGCCCCCCGGGATCCGCCACCGCGTGCTCGAAAGCTCTCCGGGCCTGGAGGTGGTCGAGCTGACCTGCCCGGCGCTCCACGAAACCTGCGCCGACCACGCACTCGACCTGCCGACCGGCGGCCTTGCCCCTGACCGAGTGTTCGGCGGGCAGCGGTTCCTGCGGCACCGCGCGGACGACGCGCCGTGGACCGGGTGCGCGGGCGGGGAGGCGCAGGAGACCGGCCTTCGCGCCGCGACCGGCGGCCTCGCCGACGCCCGAATCGTCCGGCCCGGCCGGTCGTCGCGGCTCACTTTCGCCGCGCATGACGGCGAACTCGGCTTCGGCTTCGTGCTCGAGGGTACCGCCCGGCTCGAGCGCGGCGAGGACGCGTTCGACCTCGCGCCGGCCGCGGCGTTCGTCATTCCGCCCGACGAAGCGTGGCGCCTCGACCAGCTGTCGGGCGATTTTCGGCTGCTGCACCTGACCACCGCGCGAATCGACGAAAACTGCCTAGCGGCGGGCGCTCGATCGCCTTTATAGCCGCACCGTCAACCTGGGGGATCGATTGGCCGCACAGCAACCGCGCATCGCCGTGCTCTTGCCTTGCTACAACGAGGAAGCGGCGATCGGCGAGACCGTCGCCGGGTTCCGCGCGGCGCTGCCGGCCGCGACCGTCTACGTCTACGACAACAACAGCAGGGACCGGACCTGTGAGCTCGCGGCCGCGGCCGGAGCGATTGTCCGGACCGAGCGCCAGCAGGGCAAGGGCAATGTCGTGCGGCGGATGTTCGCCGACGTCGACGCCGAGGTCTACCTCATGGCCGACGGCGATTTGACCTACGATCCCACAGCGGCGCCGGCGATGGTCGACCAGCTGCTCGCCGAGCAGCTCGACATGGTGGTCGGCACCCGCAAGCACGAGGAGAAAGACGCCTATCGCGGCGGCCATGTGCTCGGGAACCGGCTGTTCACCGGCATTCTGTCGGGCCTGTTCGGGCGCAGCTTCAGCGATATCTTCTCCGGCTACCGGGTGTTCTCGCGGCGGTTCGTGAAGAGCTTCCCGGTGCTGTCGTCGGGGTTCGAGATCGAAACCGAGATCAGCGTCCACGCGCTCGAGCTCAAGATGCCGGTGGGCGAGGTCGAGACGGCCTATGCGGCCCGGCCGGAAGGGTCGGAGTCCAAGCTTTCGACCTTCTCCGACGGCTGGCGGATCCTGAAGACGATCGTCACCCTCTATCGGATCGAGCGGCCGGTGCTGTTCTTCGGCTCGATCGGTGCTTTGCTCCTGCTCGCTGCGCTGATCCTCGCCTTCCCGCTGCTGCCCGCCTATCTCGCGACCGGCGAGGTCGAGCGGTTCCCGACCGCGATCCTCGCCACCGGCATGGTGATCATCGCCGTGCTGTGCTTCTTTGCCGGGCTGATCCTCGACACCGTCACCCGCGGCCGCCGCGAGGTCCGACGCCTCGCTTATCTCGCATTTCCCGCCCCCGGGAGTGCGTGACCGGAAAGCATCACCCGACCGGAATTGTGTCGAGCGGGTTACAGAAGCGGCTTCCGCACCGACAAGGCTGTAGGTTACGGTTGTTCCATACCCGTTTCGGCGGGGGGCGAATAAAGGGGAAGCACACATGATCCGGACCAATACGGCACTTCGCGCGGGCGTGGCTCTTGCAGCGCTGATCGGCGGCGTGAGCGCAGCCAACGCCCAAAGCACGCTGCCTCCGCCGGACACCAGCCAGACCCCGGCCAGCGCGGCACCTGCCACGCCCGAGGGCGACATCGTCATCACCGGATCGCGCATCCGCCGCAATCCGCTCGACCTCGACGCGCCGCGCGTGTTCCTTGACCAGCAGGACATCGCGAAAACCGGATTGAGCTCGATCAACGACGTGCTCCAGCGCCTGCCGAGCTCGGGCGGCGGCGCCAACTCGAAGTTCAACAATTCGGGCAACCTCGGCAACCCGCCGGACGGCGGCGGCGTCGGCGCCGGCGCGGCCGAAATCGACCTGCGCTACCTGAGCGCGCGCCGGACCCTCGTGTTGGTCGATGGCCTGCGCTACGTCCCCGGCGCCTCGGCCAGCGGCGTTCCGCCCTCCGTCGACCTCAACACCATTCCGGAAAGCATGATCGAGCGCGTCGAGGTCCTGCAGGACGGCGCTTCGGCGATCTACGGTTCAGACGCGATTGCCGGCGTGGTGAACATCATCACCAAGCAACACCAGAAGGGCTGGGCGGCCTCGGCGCAATACGGCCAGTATCAGCAGGGCGACGGAGAGACCCAGAACTACCAGCTGAGCTGGGGTAACGGCGATTCCCACCGCCTGTCGTTCGTGGTCGGCGGGGATTACGTGAAGCAGGGCTCGGTCAGCTCGGGCGATCGGGCGATCTCCGCCTTCCCGAACCCCTATTCAGATACCTGTCAGATCTTTGACAGCGGCGGAAACAACATCGCTGGCTGTTCGAGCTTCCTTCCGAACGGCCGTTACATCGGCGCGATCTTCCCCGGATCGCACAACGAAACGCTGATCAACGCGCCGATCACGACGCCGCCGATTTTGGTCAGCAATTTCCGCGACCGCGACACGCACCTTGCGTCCGACACGTTCAACTTCGCGCCGTTCAATTACATGCAGATCCCGCTGAAGCGGTACGGGCTGTTCGCCAACCTCAAATATGAGCTTGCCGACAATTTCAACTTCTCGGTCAAGGGGATGTGGAACGAGCGCAAGTCCAAGAACCGGGCAGCGCCGCTGCCGTTTGGGATCGGCGCCGGGTGCGGCTGCACGCCCTTCCTCGATGCGACCGGGGTCGACGCGACCAATCCCTTCAATCCGTTCGGAGTGGATCTCGACTCGAGCAACTTCGATGTGATCCTTCGCCGGTTCGTCGAAGGGGGGCCGCGCCGCTTCTCGCAGAAGGTGGACACGAGCTACGTCGTCGGCACGTTCGACGGCAGCTTCAACATCGCCGGCCGCGACTGGTACTGGGACGTCAACGGCGTCTATGGTCACAACCAGGCCACGCAGCGGATGCTCGGCAACATCAATTCCCAGAAATTGCGCTTCGCCCTCGGCGACCTCGCGACCTGCACCGCTGGCAGTCCCGATCCGAACTCGCCTTTGCACGGATGCACTCCGTTCAACCTGTTCGGCGGCGCGGGGTCGATCACGCCCGAGATGATCGACTACGTGACGTTCGTCCAGAACGACCGGAGCGAGCAGGATCTGTGGGATGCGACCGCAAACGTTTCCGGCGAGCTATTCGAGCTGCCGGGCGGTCCGCTCGGGCTCGCGGTCGGCGTCGAGTATCGCGAGCAGAGCGGAAGGTTTGATCCCGACCCGGTGGTCCAGCAGGGCTTCAGCTCGGATATTCCTGCCGCACATACCGGCGGCGGCTATCACGCGGGCGAAATCTACGCGGAGCTCAACGCGCCGATCCTGAAGGACCTGCCGTTCGCCAACCTGCTCGAAGTGAATGGCGCGGTGCGCTATTCGAAATATAAGACCGAGCCGGAGGGGGGCAGCGGGCAGGCGAGCAACAGCTTCTCGCACACGACCTTCAAGGCCTCGGCCAACTTCAAGCCGATCAAGGACATCCGTCTGCGCGCGTCGTGGGCCCAAGGGTTCCGGGCGCCGTCGATCGGCGAGCTGTTCGGCAGCCTGTCGCGCTTCGACCAGACGATCGCCGATCCCTGTTCGCAAAGCGCGTTGCCGAACACCTACAACACGAGCGCGACGGTCAAGGCAAACTGCATCGCGCACGGCGTGCCTGGCGACAGCAGCTACACCCAAGTCAACCCGCAGATTTCGGTCACCGTCGGTGGCAATTCGCAACTCGAGCCCGAAACCTCGCGGAGCTGGATTTTCGGCGGGGTGATCAGTCCATCGTTCCTGCCGGGCTTCTCGATCGAGGCCAATCATTACAATATCCGCGTGAGGCGGGCGATCCAGCCGGTCGACGCGGCCTTCACGCTCAACAATTGCGAGCTCAACAATGACCCGGCGTCCTGTGCGCTGGTGACCCGGGTCAACGGAAGCTTGACCCAGGTCGGCGGCATCCTGGGGAATATCGCGGCGATCAAGACCAAGGGTTGGGACGTCAACGTGGCGTACCGCACGCCGAAGATGAGCATCGGCCGCTTCGGGTTCACCTGGAACAACACGTTCCTGCGCAACTACGACCTCGTCGTTCCGGTCACCGGCGGAACCACCGTCATCAGCCGCGAGGGGACTGAGCAGGGCAGCCCGAACCAAGGTTTCCCGAAGTGGAAAGCGATCGGCATCATCGATTGGGATCTGGCCACCGTCGGCGCCAGCCTGACCGGCCGCTACATTTCGAAGCTCAAGGAATCCAACGGCAACGTGATGAACGACAAGTTCTACACCGACCTGCAACTGCGCTGGAACCCGACGTTCCTCAGCCACCAGTTCGGGTTCGCAGTGGGCGCCAACAACCTGCTCAACACCCGGGCGCCGGGCTGCTTCACGTGCGACATCAACAACTTCGACCCGACGATGTACGACATCCCGGGCCGCTATTACTACGGACGGATCAGCGTGAAGATGTAGTCGCGCGGCTCATTTTGAGCGAGGGGAGAGGGCGGTCCGGCGCTTCCGGGCCGCCCTTCTTTTTAGCCGCCTTGAACCTTGCCGAATTCGCGCCGATGTAGGGTGCGCCACAACAGAGGATCCGTTTCCCGTGATCGACCATCAGGACATCGTTTCGCAGCTCGTCCCCATCGTCATCGAGCAATCCAACCGGGGCGAGCGCAGCTTCGACATCTATTCCCGCCTGCTGCGCGAGCGGATCGTGTTCATCACCGGCGCGGTCGAGGACCATATGGCGAGCCTCGTCACCGCCCAGCTGCTCTTCCTCGAGTCCGAGAACCCGAAGAAGGACATCTTCATGTACATCAACTCGCCAGGCGGAGTGGTCACCGCCGGGCTCGCGATCCACGACACGATGCAATACATCCGGCCGAAGATCAGCACCGTGTGCATCGGCCAGGCGGCGTCGATGGGCAGCTTCCTGCTCGCGGCCGGCGAGCCCGGCATGCGGGTCGCGTTGACCAACAGCCGGATCATGGTCCACCAGCCATCGGGCGGCGCCCAGGGCATGGCCGCGGACATCGAGATCCAGGCGCGCGAGATCCTGCGCATGCGCCAGCGCCTGAACGAGCTCTACGCCAAATACACCGGGCAGGGCATCGAGGAGATCGAGAAGGCGATGGACCGCGACAAGTTCCTCGAGGCCGACGAAGCCAAGGAGTTTGGGCTGATCGACGAGGTGTTCGACAAGCGGCCCGACCCGGGCGAGGACGCCGGCACCGGCGCCGCCGACGTCACCCCGGCCTAGATCACCACGGGCGTCAGAACTTCACGCCATATTCGGCGAAGCGAGTCTCGGCGTCGGGATCGAGCTTCAGGGCATCGGTCCGGTCGGTCTCGGCATGGGTCCGGTCGCCCTTCCGGGCAAAGGCAATCGCCCGGCCCATTAGAGACGGGGACTGGCTCCTCTTGCCGATGGCGGCCGTATAGGCCGTGATCGATTCGTCGAGCTTGCCGAGCCGGAGCAGGACGAAGCCGAGACTGTCCAGATATGCCCCATTATCCGGCGCCAGCTTGACCGCCTTGCGGCAGTCTGCGAGCGCCGACTCGAGGAGGATCCCGCTGGTCGCCTTGCGCCAGCACAAAGTGTTGAAATCATTAGCGGTCTTGGCGCCGGTTGCGAAGGTCGCAAGGGCCTTCTGAGCTTCGGCGGTGCGTCCCGCCTGATACAGCGCGACGGCGCGCTCGACCTTCAGCGGCGAATTGTCGGGCGCGTCTTTCGCCGCCCGTTCGTACAGCGCCGCGGCCTGCTTGAAGTCACCGCTCGCGGCGACCAGTTCGGCGGTTTCGGCCAGGGCATCGGGGTTGTCGGGATCGAGTTTGAGCGATTGTTCGAGGTCGGCGAGGCGGCCCGCGCGGTCGGAGCGCGGCCGAACCTGCGCGCGGTTGATGTAGACATAAGCCGCCGGCTTGATCGCGAGCGCCTGGTCGAAGGCCTTCATCGCTTCCGGCAGGCGACCGATCCGCGCGTAGATTTTGCCGGCTCCGACCAGCGCCAGATCGGACTGGGGATTCTCGGCGACCAGATGCTCCGCCTCGACCGCGACCGCGTCGCGCTTTCCCTGGGCCAGCAGGATGTTGGCGCGCATCAGCCGCAGGTCGGCAAAACCGGGATTGGCCTTGAGCGCCCGTTCCGAATCGGCCAGCGCCTTGTCGTTGTCGCCCAAGGCTCGATACGCCATCGCCCGGTGCCCGAGCGCGAAGGAATTGTTCGGTTCACGCTCGAGCGCCGTCGAATAGAATGATGCGGCGGTCTTGAAGTCGCCTTTGATTTCGGCGGTCAGCGCCTTCACGCGCGGGATCACGGCATTATTGGGATCGGCCGCTTCCGCCGCGGCGAGATCCTTCGCGGCCGCCGCGAAGTCCTGCTTCCACACACGCGCGATCGCGCGGTCGGCGAGCGCCCAGGGATCCTTGGGGTCGAGCGCAAGGGCCTGGGTGAAATCATCGATCGCCTTGTCGTATTCGCCGGTGTCGAGGAACGTGAGCCCGCGATTGATGAATTGAGCCTTGGACGCCGGTCTGTCCGCGGCAATGGCGACGAGATCCTTCGCGGTGGGCCGATACCTTCCCGACAGCGGCAAGGAGACGTCCTCGTCGGCCAGCGCCTTCAGCCGCGCCGCAGCCGCGAGTGCATCCTTGTAGGGAATCTCGGGCACCAGGCTGCGCTCGCTGGTCTTGATCACCAGCATGTCGCCATCAACCGTTGCGGTCCGGCTATATTCGATGCCCGCGAGGGTCTCGTGGACGGAGCCGGAGCCGAGCCGGCGGCCGGCGAGGAAGCTCGCGGGCACGTGAATTTTTACCTCCGTCTGCCCGAATTCGGGATAGGCGACGGCCATTGGCGCGTCGTGCAGTGGACCCGCCGGACGGTCGAAATCCGGCGTGTAGCCGACCGTCGAATCGGGGACGTGGAAATATCCGTCGGTCCAATCGAACTTGGCCTCTCCGACCGTCGTGATGCGCAGCTCGCGCTTGGTCTTGTCGAACGCCATCGAGGCCGACTTGAAGGTAATGAGATCGAACTCCTGCTTGAGATAGTGGCGGAAGAACTCGTCGCGCTGGGCGTCTGTGAGAGCGGACAGGCCGGTCTGGAGCGCCACCGCCACATCACCGCGAAGAATCTTCTCGACGGTCGCCGGCGCGGGCGCGTGGATGCCGTCCGCGGCATTGATGTCCGCCCGCGTTTCGGTTTCGGGGACGGCAAGCGGCGGCGGCACGAGGTGGACGAGCGAAGCGCTCCGGGCCACCGGCAGCACCCAGCCGAACGCCGGGACACGGATGTCGTCGAGGCGGGCATCCCCGGTACGGGTGCCGTCGAGCCAATGATCCTTGCCGGCGATCCTGGCCCGGACCAGGACGTGGTTGAACACGCCGATCATCGGCAGCCGGTCAGCGATCGCATCGCCCAGCGCCGTATTGACGAAGACGGGTTCCGCCTCGATCCCCAGTTCGGCGAGCAGCCCAAGCAGGAGCGCGGTCTTCCCCTTGCAATCGCCAAAGCGGCGTGACCAGGTGGTTTCGGCGGCGGCCGGCACATAGCCGCCCTGACCCATGCCGAGGGCGACGTAGCGGATGCGGTCCTGAACCAGAGCCAGGGCCTGCTCCGCGCGCGCTTTGGGATCGCTGGTGGAATTGCGGATTCGGCTAAGCTCGTCCCGCAACGGCCCCGATTGGGGGATGGTCGCAGCAGCGCGGTACAGCGGCTGGAACAGGTCGGCCACCTCCGCCCAGGAGCTGAAATCGGACACCTCCGCGAGCCGGCCAACAGTGAATCGGACCGGGGCGCCTTTCGGCGCCAGCAGCGGTTGCACCTGCCGGCCCGTCAGCTCCAGCAGCTGGTCCCTGCCGACGCGGCTGCGCTGCGCGGCCGGCAATTGGAGCGACTGTGCGGCACGCATCTTGAGCTCCGAAGGCCAGGTCAGCCGGGCCCTGGCGTATTCGAGCTGCTGGTCGTTCCACTCCGCGAAGGTCGCTTCGACATGGCCCTTCCACACCGGGTCGAGATGTTCGTTGGTCACGCCGAGGACGACAATGTCGCCTTGCTGCAGGCCTTCCGGCTGGATGTTGGCGGTGAGGGTGCCGTCGAGCATCGCGGCTTCGAGGTTGGATTCGCGCCTCAAGACGGTGAATGTCTGGCCGGCGCCAAGCACGTCGATGACCTTGTCGCCACGCCGAATCTGGAGCGTGTTGACGGTCACCGAATCGGTCGCGGGATCCCAGCTGAAACTGATGTTCCCGGCGGCCAGGCCCTGCGGGGTTTGGATGTGAATCGCCGACTCGCCGTAAGTCGTCGTCTTGCCCTGGTCGAACCTCATCTGCTGATCGCTCAGCAGGATCATGTACGGGGCCTCGGTCGGCTTCGCGTCCGGAATCGCCGCCGGCTGAACCCACGCGGGCGCCGGCCCGAACTTCAGCGCCTCGGCCGCGAACGCGGGACTTGCGATACCCAGCAGGGCACCGCTCACCATCACCACACCAATCCCCCGCACGTCCCCGGCTCCCGTCAAATTCCAGCTATCCTAAGTGCCCAATAACGCCTTTATCAACAGGCATTTGGCGACAATTCGGCGAACCTCGCCAGGGCCTTCGCGACCGGTTCGCTTGCACTCGCCTCCAACCGTGACCAAACCAGGCTGTGCCGGGGCAGGGGAGAAAGCGATGACGGGAACCGTGACAGCGATTGCCAGCCCAATGCTGCTGCTTGCGTCCGCCGCCTCGGCGCAGACGCTCGACGTCCATGCGGGGCGGCTGATCGACCCGGCTGCGGCCACGGTGCTGACCGACCAGCGGGTGCGGATCGTCGACGGCAAGATCGCGTCGGTCGCGCCGTGGCGCGCGGCCGACGGACCGGCCGCGATCGACTGGTCCGGCCTGACCGTGCTGCCCGGCCTGATCGACCTCCACACGCATCTTGCCGACGGGGCGATCGATATCACTGAAAGCGACCCGGCGGCGCCGCTCAAGCGGAGCGAGGCGCGAACCATCCTGAGGGGTGCCGCGGCGGCGCGGATGGAGCTCCGCTCCGGCTTCACCACCGTTCGCGACGTCGGTGTCTATCGCGGCCTGACCGACGTCGCCCTGCGCGACTCGATCAACGCCGGCGAGGTCGAAGGCCCGCGCATGTTCGTCGCCGGCGGCTACATCACGACTCCGGGCGGCGGCGGGGAGATCGACGCGCTGGCGCCGGACATTCCGCTGCCCGAGACGTTCCGCATCGGCGAGGTGCACAATCCGTCCGAAGCGCGCGACCGGGCGCGTTACCTGCTCGACCATGGAGCCGATTTCATCAAGCTGATCGCGACCGGCGCGGTGCTCGCGCTCGGCAGCGAGCCGGGAGCGCTCGAACTGTCGCCGGAGGAAATGAAGGCGGCCTGCGACGAGGCGAAGCTGCGCGGCAGTTATTGCATCGCCCACGCCCACGGCTCCGAGGGGATCAAGGCCGCGATCCGCGCCGGTGCGCGGACAATCGAGCACGCAAGCTACCTCGACGCCGAGGGAATCGCGCTGGCCAAGGCCCGCGGCGTGTGGCTCGACATGGACATCTACAACGGCGACTGGATCAACGACATCGGCGTGAAGCAGCACTGGCCGGCCGAATATCTGCGCAAGAACATCGAGACCACCGACGTCCAGCGGCGCGGCTTCGGGGCGGCAGTGAAGGCGGGCGCGAAGCTGACGTTCGGGACCGACGCGGGAGTCTACATGTATGGGCTGGGCGCGCGGCAGTTCGCCTACATGGTGCGCTACGGGATGGGCCCGATGCAGGCGATCCAGGCCGCGACCAGCGAAGCGGCGCGGGCGCTGGGCAAGGAGGGGCAGGTCGGCTCGGTCGCGCCCGGCGCTTACGGCGACCTGGTCGCGGTCAAGGGCGACCCACTCACCGACATCCGCACGCTCGAGCAGGTCGAGGCGGTGATCAAGGCGGGGCGGCTGGTCCGCTGAGCAATCGGGCCGAAGCCGGCTTAACAGCGCGGTGCGAATGGGTGTACCGGTAACGGGCTCGGTCCGGTTCGACTTCCCGGCGAGCCCCTCCTCGAGTCGTGGTGCCGCCGGCCCAGCGCGGGAAGGGATGCGACATGAAATATTCTTCGGCCTTGCTGCTCTCGTTGTTTGCAGCGACGGCCCGCGCGGCCCCGCCGTTCGTCCCCCACGGGACGCCGATCGACGAAGCCTATCGCGGCCAGTTTGGAACCTGCGACGCCACGGACCGGTTCGGAACGGTGCAATTCCCGATCCGCAAGGCGAACGGTAAGATCGCCTGGTACGGCTGCAAGAGCGATCCGAGCCGGCTCGTGCGGCTCGAGCGGATCGCCGCTGACGGCGATGTTCCGGCGGCCGTGATTTGGGAAAGCAAGATCGCCCACGACCTCGACGGTTCGCCGGCCGCCTGCAACACGCCCGGGACTACCGACCAGTGCCCGACGACGCTGATGCTCAAACCGACGACGCTTCATCCCTGCCCGAAAGTCCTCAAAGGCACCCGACCGGATTGTCTGCCGGTCGATGCGTCGAAAATCGCCTACGCCGTGATGCCGGCGGCGGCGCCGAAGGGAATCGACGGCACCCGGTTCGCCAAGCTGACCGGGCTAAGGGTGGGCGACATCGGCGTGGTGATTGCCAACGGCAAGGTGGTGCCGGCGATCATCGCCGACACCGGTCCCGCGTACAAGATCGGGGAGGGCTCGACGGCGCTGCTTGCCGCACTGTCGTCCGACGGCAAGCCGCGCACCTTGGCGCGGGGGGTCGTGTTCGTGATGTTCCCCGGATCCTCGCTTGGCAAATCGCCGAACCCCGATACGCTGGCCGACCAGGTCGCCGCCAAGGGGCTGGCCTTGTACCAGCGGCTTCCCAGGTCGCCGTGAACGAGTCCATGTTCCCCTATTGTTCTCACAGAACAAATCATATACAGCTGCGCGTCTAGCCGGCAGGGCTCAGCCGTCTGCGATTAGGCTTGAACGGAGGCAGGGGACATGGCAGCGCAGCTCAAAGTCATCGGAAACGAAGTGGATAGCCTCAAATTGCAGAACTCGGGCATGGACCGGCAGAAGGCGCTCGAGGCGGCGCTCGCCCAGATCGACCGCGCGTTCGGCAAGGGCTCAGCGATGAAGCTCGGCAGCCGCGAGAAGATCGAGATCGAGACGATCCCGACCGGCAGCCTCGGACTCGACATCGCGCTCGGCGTCGGCGGCCTGCCGCGCGGCCGGGTGGTCGAGATTTACGGGCCGGAAAGCTCGGGCAAGACGACGCTGGCGCTGCACGCCATCGCCGAGGCGCAGAAGGGCGGCGGGACCGCCGCGTTCGTCGACGCTGAGCATGCGCTCGATCCGGCCTACGCCAAGAAGCTCGGGGTCAACATCGACGAGCTGATCGTGTCGCAGCCCGACACCGGCGAGCAGGCGCTCGAGATCGTCGACACGCTGGTGCGGTCGAACGCGGTCGACGTGCTGGTGATCGATTCGGTTGCGGCGCTGGTGCCGCGGGCCGAAATCGAGGGCGAGATGGGCGACCAGCTGCCGGGCCTCCAGGCGCGGCTGATGAGCCAGGCGCTGCGCAAGCTGACCGGCTCGATCAGCCGCTCGCAATGCCTGGTGATCTTCATCAACCAGGTGCGGATGAAGATCGGCGTCATGTACGGCAATCCCGAGACGACCACCGGCGGCAATGCGCTCAAATTCTACGCCTCGGTGCGGCTCGACATCCGCCGCACCGGCCAGATCAAGGACCGCGACGACATCGTCGGCAACACCACCCGGGTGAAGGTGGTCAAGAACAAGGTCGCGCCACCGTTCAAGCAGGTCGAGTTCGACATCATGTACGGCGAGGGCATCTCCAAGGTCGGCGAGATCCTCGACCTCGGGGTCAAGGCCGGGCTGATCGAGAAATCGGGCGCCTGGTTCAGCTACGATTCGATCCGCATCGGCCAGGGCCGCGAGAACGCCAAAATCTACCTCAAGGAGAATCCCGACGTCACGCAGCGGATCGAGAATGCGATCCGCGGCAAGACCGAGGAGGTCGGCGAGGCGCTGATGGTCGGCGCCGGCCCCGACGACGGCGACGAGGTCACCGCCGACTAGGGACCGGCAACGGGCGGCGCCCGGCGGCTGCCGCGATCCGATTTGCTAGCCGAGGTCTTCGGGAACGCAGGTGGGCTGCTCCGGCGGCCCGCCTGGTTCGCTCCGGAGCGGCGCGAACAGCCGCGTCGGCTCGGTCAGCGCGATGGCGACGAACCCGAGCGCGGCGCACATCGCCGTCCCGACGAGGTACGGCGTCGCGGTCCCGTCGAACGCCCGGCCGATCATGAAGCCGAGGATCGATGCACCCAGTGTACCGATCACGCCCTGGACCGAAGACGCCGTGCCGGCGATCGGCGCCATATGCGCCATCGCCAGCGTGCCGAGGTTCGACGAGGCGAAGGCGAAGCAGCACATGGCCAGCGCCTGGAGGAGGATGAAGCTGGCGAGAGTCTCGAACCCCAGCAAGGCCCAGCCGGCGTGGGCCGCAGTCACGACTGCGAGCGCCGCGGCGGCCGAATGTCCGACGCGGCGCAGCCCGAATCGTCCCACCACCCGCGAATTGGTCCACGACGCGACTGCCATCGGCGCGGCGACCGCGGCGAACACCAGCCCGATGAAGCGGCCCTCGTCGAATGCGTCGAACACGATCTGCTGGACCGACGCGATATAGGCGACCAGCGCCGAGAAGATGATCGTCGTCGCCAGCGTGTAGCCGCGCGACTGGGGTTCGCGCACGGTTTCGACGATGGCGCTGAGCATGTCGCGCGGGGCGAGCGAACGGCGAAATTCGGGGTGCAGCGTCTCCGGCAGCCGGACCGACGACCAGATCAGCATCGTCAGGGCATAGCCGGCGAGCACGAAGAAGATCGCGCGCCACGAGGCGACCAGCAGAATCGCCTGGCCGACGTTCGGGGCGAGCACCGGGACCAGCATGAACACCATGAACACCAGGCTCATCACCCGGGCCATGGCTTCGCCCTCGAACAGGTCGCGGACCATGGCGATGACCAGCACTCGAGTGACAGCGGCCGAGGCGCCCATCGCTACCCGGCCCGAGATCAGCAACGGGAAGCTCGCGGCGGAGGCGCAGAGCAGCGCGAACAGGGTGTAGAGGATGATCCCGGCGGCGAGCACCGGCTTGCGCCCGAACCGGTCGGCGAGCGGCCCCCACAACAATTGGGTCGAAGCGAAGCCGACGAAGTAGGCGACGATCACCAGCTGGCGGTCGTTCTCATGAGCCACGCCGAGCGACCGACCGATCGCCGGCAGCGCCGGCACCATGGCGTCGATGGCGAACGCGTTGAGCGCCATCAAGCCGGCCAGCAAGGCCGTCATTTCGCGCGCTCCGGGCTGGCGAGCACCGCCCGGCACTTGATTCAACTCGAATGGCATGAGGGGTCGCTGCTGGCGCAGGCAGCGACGGCGTGCAAGAGGGATCAGGATGGGAACCAGCGGGGGACAAGGCCGAGTCCGGCTGATCGGGCTGCCGACCGACAGCCATTCGTCGTTCCTGCGCGGCGCCGCCGCGGCGCCGGCCGCGATCCGTGCCGCGCTCGCATCGGATCACAGCAACATGGCTGCCGAAACCGGCGAGGACGTCGTCCTGGACGACGCGGGCGATCTATCGCTCGACGAAAGTTCACAAGACCTCGATCGAATCCGCACAGCCGCCGCCGCCGCTGCGCGCGATGGCGTGACACCTTTGTTCCTCGGCGGGGACCACATGGTGACCTACCCGATCATCGCAGGTCTCGCCGAAGCACTCAGTCCGGTATCGATCCTCCATTTTGACGCGCACCCCGATCTCTACGAGAATTTCGACGGCGATCCGTTGAGCCACGCGTCACCCTTCGCCCGGATCATGGAGCAGAGATTGGCGACCCGCCTCGTCCAGGTTGGCATCCGCACCAGCAACCGCCATTGCCGCGAGCAGGCGCGGCGGTTCGGAGTCGAGACGGTCGAGATGAAGGATTTCGTCGCCGGGCGCGTGCCGATCCCGGACCAGCCGCTCTACGTCAGCATCGACCTCGACGCGCTCGATCCGGCGTTCGCTCCGGGCGTGTCGCACCATGAGCCCGGCGGTCTCTCGGTCCGCGACATCTTGTCGGTGCTGCACCGCGTGCCGGGCCCGATCGTGGGCGCCGACGTGGTCGAGTATAATCCGACGCGGGACATCAACGGCATGACCGCCGTCGTCGCCGCCAAGCTCGTCAAGGAACTCGCCGCGCTCGCGGCCTAAGGGGAGAGAGCATGAATCCGAGAATTTCGAGGCGCGGAATGATGGCCGGAGCGGGCGCGGTCGCGGCGGCGCTGACGGTGCCGTGGAGCCGGGTGATGGCGCAGGCCGCGGAGGCGACTCCGTCGATCCCCATCCCGCCGCCGATCAGCAGCGCAGAGCGCGGGCGGCGGCTCGCCCGGGCCAAGGAGCTGATGCGCAGCGCGGGAATCGGCGCCGTCCTCGTCGAGTCCGGGCCGAGCCTCGATTATTACACCGGAGTCCAATGGTGGCGGAGCGAGCGGCTGACCGCGGCGGTCATCCCGGCCGAGGGTGACCCGATCATCGTCACGCCCTTCTTCGAACGACCGAGCATCGCCGAGATGCTCCAGGTCCCGGCCGAAATCCGCACCTGGAACGAGGACGAGGAGCCGCTTCGGCTGGTCGCGGATTTTCTCCACGAACGCCGCGTCGCCGACCGCGCCGTCGCGTTCGAGGAAACCGACCGCTACTGGATCATGGACCGGCTGAAGCAGCAGCTTCCGGGAGCCGCGATCGTCAACGCCAACCCGGTGGTCCGCGCCCAGCGGATGATCAAGTCGCCGGCCGAGCTGGCCCTGATGCAGGCGGCCAACGACATCATGCTCGCCTCGCTGCGCTACGCGGGCGAGCGGACCAGGGTCGGCATGACGCCGGGCGACATCGATGCGATGATCGCCGCCGTCCACAAGCGGATGGGGTCGGCCTATGACGGCGGGCTGGTGCTGATCGGCGAGGCGTCGGCCTATCCGCACGGCAGCAAGAAGCCGCACGTCGTCCAGAAGGGCGACATCGTGCTGCTCGACTGCACCAGCGCGGTCCACGGCTATCAGGCCGACATCACCCGGACGTTCGTCGTCGGCACCCCGTCGGCCGAGCAGCGCAAGCTGTGGGGCCAGGTCCATCGCGGCCAGCAGATCGCGATCGAGACGGCGAAGGTCGGCCTGCCCGCGGGAGCGGTCGATGATGCGGTGCGCAAGGTCTACGAGAGCTGGGGCTTCGGTCCCGGCTACCGGCTGCCCGGCCTGTCGCACCGCACCGGCCACGGCATCGGCATGGAAGTGCACGAGCCGGTCAACCTGGTCCACGGCGAGACGACGCCGCTGGCGCCGGGCATGTGCTTTTCCGACGAGCCCGGGCTGTACATCCCCGGCAAGTTCGGGGTGCGGCTCGAGGATTGCTGGCACATGACCGAGGCCGGTCCGAAATTCTTCACCCAGCCGCCGCCGAGCATCGACCAGCCGTTCGGCGACGACTCCCCGCGCCGGGTCGAACGCGGCTAGCGCCGCTCGGCGAAGGCGAGGCGAAGCGCCAGCGCGCCCATCGCCGTCGCCGCGACATAGCGCGCCGCGCGGCCGAGCCAGGTCACGTGCCGCAGGCGAGCCGAAGCGTCGGCGGCAATGATCGCGACGATGACGTTCACGATGGTGCCGACGAGGTCGAACCACAGGCCCAGGCACAGGATCTGGAGCGCCGGCGCGGTCGCGCGCGGATCGACGAACTGCGGCAGGAAGGCGAGAAAGAAGAGTGCGACCTTGGGGTTGAGGACATTGACCAGCGCGGCCGCGCGAAGCAGGCGCCAGCCCGACTGACGCGCAATGCCGTCTCGACGGTCTTGATCGCCACGGCCCGAGCGAAGCAGCGAAACGGCGATATAGAAGAGATAGGCGGCACCGACCCATTTGATCAGGGTGAACGCCGTCTGCGACGCTGCGAGGATCGCCGACAGACCGAGCACCGCGCCGAGGATGTGGACCAGGGTTCCGCCGCCAATCCCGAGCGCGGCGATCACGCCGTCGCGGCGGCCGCCCTTCGCCGCGCTGGCGATGACGAAGGTCATGTCGGCGCCGGGAACGATGTTGAGCGCCAGGCCGGCGAGCGCGAAGGCGAGGAACTGCGCAAGCGGCGGCAGCAGGTCGATCCCGGCGACCTCGAGCATCAGAAGTGGTCGGGTACCTTGCCCGTTCGCTTGACGTGCGACGGCGCGTGCGGCGGCTCGATGTCGGCGGGCTCGACCGGGTCGAGCGTGCCCTCCCAGCGCGCGACGACGCTCGACGCGACCGCGTTTCCGACGACGTTGGTCGCCGAACGGCCCATGTCGAGGAAATGGTCGACGGCGAGGATCAGGAGCAGGCCGGCCTCGGGGATGTTGAACATCGACATGGTCGCGGCGATCACCACCAGGCTGGCACGGGGCACGCCGGCCATGCCCTTTGAGGTGACCATCAGCACCAGCAGCATAGTGATCTCCTGGCCGATGGTCAGGTCGATGCCGTAGGCCTGGGCGATGAAAATCGTCGCGAAGGTCATGTACATCATCGACCCGTCGAGGTTGAACGAATAGCCCAATGGAAGGACGAAGCTGGCGATCCGCGGCGGCACCCCGAAGCGATCGAGCGCCTCGAGCGTGCGCGGGTAGGCGGCTTCGGACGAGGCGGTCGAGAAAGCGAGGACGACCGGGTCGCGGATGTAGCGGACGAGGTGGCGGGTGCGCGGGCCGACGATGACGAACGCGGCGCCGATCAGCAGCGCCCAGAGGATCGCCAGGCCGAGATAGAAGCTGCCGACGAACTTGCCGAGCGTGGCGATGATCGTCGGGCCCTTCTCGGCGAGCGCGCCGGTCACCGCCGTGAACACCGCGAACGGGGCGAACCGCATCACATAATTGGTCACCTGGAGCATCACTTTAACCAGCGCCTCGACGCCGACGACGATCGGCTTGCCCTTGTCGCCGATCGCGGTGAGCGCGACCCCGAAGAAACAGGAGAAGATGACGATCGGCAGGATCTCGTTGGTGCTCATCGCTTCGAAGATCGACTGCGGCACGACGTGCGAGACGAAATCCTTGAGGTTGAATGCGGCAGTTTCAATCCCGCTCGCCGCCGTTGCGGGCGGGACCGGCAGGTTTAGGCCGACGCCCGGCTGGAGCGTGTTGACGAGGATCAGGCCAAGCGTCAGCGACACGAGGCTGGCGCCGATGAACCAGCCAAGCGAGCGCACCGCGACGCGGCCGAGCGCGGCGATGTCGCCCATGTGCGCGATGCCCGCGACCAGGGTCGAGAACACCAGCGGCGCGATAATCATCTTGATCAGGCGCAGGAACAAAGTGGTGACGATGCTCAGATATTCAGCGATCTTGGCGAGGCGCGCCTGGCTCGCCGGCGTTCCGTCGTTGATCGCCAGGTGAAGCGCGAGGCCGGTGATGATCCCGAGCACGAGCGCGAACAAAATGAATCGCGTCAGGTTTCTCGCCACAGTCGTTCCCCTTCTTCCCGTCATTGCGAGGAGCGCAGCGACGAAGCAATCCAGCAAACGTCGCTCGAGCCTGGATTGCTTCGCTTCGCTCGCAATGACGGAACGCGCCGTCAAGCTTCCCAGCCGCCGAAAGCATCCGCTAGGGCGGGCCGGTGAACAGCGGCCGGACCCTATGAGCTTCTGGGATTCGCTCGATCCCCGTTATCGCCTGATCCTGTGCGACATCTGGGGAGTCGTCCACGACGGCGTGCGCTTGTACCCGACCGCGGCCGAACGGCTGGCGGAGTGGCGCCGCGCCGGGCGCACCGTGATCCTCATCACCAATGCCCCGCGCACCGCGTCGGCCGTCGCGCAGCAGCTCGACGGGCTCGGCCTGCCGCGCGGGGCGTGGGACGGCATCGCGACCAGCGGCGAAGCCGGGATCGCGGCGCTGCTCGAGCTCGGCCGTCCGGTCGGGTTTCTCGGGACCGCGGACGACCGGGCAGTCCTCGAGAGCCGGCAGGTGCCGCTCGTCGCCGGCCCCGATTTTACCGACCTCGCCTGCAGCGGGCTCGAGGAGTCGCGGCCGGACGTCGCGCAGTATCGCGGCGATCTCGAGCGCTGGGCGCGGCGCGGCGTCGTGCTTCACTGCCTCAACCCCGACCGCGTGGTGTTGTTCGGCGGCGTGCCCGAGCCCTGCGCCGGGGCGCTCGCCGACATCTACGAACAGCTCGGCGGCCGCGTGCGCTGGTACGGCAAGCCGTACCCGGCGATCTACCGCCACGCGCTGCGCCTCGCCGGCGATCCGCCGGGCGACGCCGTGCTGGCGGTCGGCGACGGGCTCCAGACCGACATGCTCGGCGCCGCCCGGATGGGCTTCGACGCGGTGTTCGTCAGCGGCGGGATCCACGGCGGCGGCCCGATCCCGCCCGATTTCGCGGGCCGCCACGGGCTCGGCGACTGGCGGCCCGTGGCGGTGGTCGGCGGCCTCGCCTAGCGCGCGGCGCGACGGTGGCGATACTGGCCCAACAGCTGCGCGATCATCACGCCGACGTTGGTCGCGGTCGCCAGGACGAAGGCGACGGCGGCGCCGACCACGCCGAAGGCAAGGCTGAGCGGCGCGAGCGCGACGAAAAAGACGACGCTGGCGATCAGCCGGGCGCGCAGCGGCCCGCCGGCCTTGCCGAGCGCATACAGCATCGGCGCGAGCGGGAAGCTCAAGACGCCGAGGACCGGCACCAGCGTCAGGACCAGCAGCGGCTCATAGGCGCCGAGGAAGGCCTTGCCGAACAGCAGGCCGATCAGCGGCTTGCCGCCGAGCACGATGATCAGCACGCCAACCGCGGCGATGGCGGTGGCGAGCGCGGCGCTGCGCAGCATCAGCTTCCACGGCTTTTTCGACTTGAGGTCCATCCGGACGATTTCCGGGTAGAAAGCCTTGCCGAGCAGGTCCGCGGGCTTCTGCGCGCTGTCGGCGAGGTTCGAGGCAACCCCGAACAGGGCCGCGCCGGCCGGGCCGAGCAAGCCGCCGACGGCGAGCCGCGCGACCGGTCCCCACACCGTCTGGATGCCGCTCGCCAGGTTGATCTGGATGGCGAAGCGCCAGGCGCCGGGGAGGTCGGTCGGCTTGAGCGTCGGCCGGATTCCCGCATGCAGGCCGTGGCGCCGAAGCTCGCGCCAGGCGAGGAACCATTGGTAGAGGTCGCCGCCGAGGTCGGTGATGAACCAGATCCCGACATAGGCCGGCAGCGGGGCGCCGGCGAGGAAGGCAATGGCAATCAGGATCGAGCGGCTGATCGGGGTCAGCGTGCTCGACCAGCTGATCAGGTCGAAGCGGTCGAGCGTCCGCAGCACGCCGTTGGGGCTCGCCGCGCCCTGCGTCGGGAGCAGCGTGCAGTAGAGCATCGCCAGCCACAGATATTGCTGGTCGATCCCGACCCAGCGGGCGATGAACGGCAGCAACAGGACGGCGGCGATCATCCCGACAATGCCACTCAAGATGTCGAGCGCGGCGGCGAAGCCGGTCGACGACTTGAACTGCTCGGGGTTGCCCGCCGCCAGGCCCTGTCCGCCGTAACGGACGATCAGCTGCCACGACTGGAACTTGGCGATGCCGCTGGCGGCCTTGGTGAAGCTGGTGATGAGGATCAGGGTGCCGAACAGCACCACTCCGAGCCCGCGTCCGGCGAGCGCGAGCGTGACCAGCGAGCAGACGGCCGCGACCCCCCGGGACCCCGCGAGATAGCTGCTGTTCTTGAGCAGCGAACGAAAATGCTGGTCCTTGAACCAGTGCTTCATGGCGGTGCCATTAGGAGAAGGCGAGGGGGCTGTCGCGCCCGAAGTTCCTCCCCATCGCGTGGCGATGGGGAGGGGGACCATGCGGAGCATGGTGGAGGGGTAACTGGCGCCCGGCGCCTTCTACCCCTCCACCATCGAATCTCCGTTCGATGGTCCCCCTCCCCACGAGCTGCGCTCGCAGGGAGGAACTAAGCGGGCTCCGGCACCCGTTGCTGGATCACCTTGTCGGCCAGCGGGCCGTTCAATTCTGCGAGATGGTCGAACTCGGCCTCGTAGGTCGCGAGGCCCTGGCTTTGCGACCGCAGCTCGGCCTCGAGCCCGGACAGCTCGGCCTCGGGGATCAGCGCGTCGATCCGGTCCCAGCCGGTCCAGCCGTCGCGCGGACCCATGCCGAGCATTTGGCCGCGCCGCCCCGCGACCGCCGAGGTGATCCGGCTGGTCGCGTTCGACGGGCAGACGACGGTCAGCTTGTGCATCGGCTCGAGGAGGTGCGGACTGGCGGCGGCGAGCGCCTCCTGCATCGCCAGCCGGCCGGCGAGGCGGAAGGCGAGCTCGGAGCTGTCGACGCTGTGGTAGCTGCCGTCGACCAGGGTGACCGCGACATCGACCACCTGGAAGCCGAGCGGGCCCTTGACCATCGCCTCGCGCACGCCGTCCTCGACCGCCGGGATCCACTGCTTGGGCACGGAGCCACCGTGGATCTTCTCCTCGAACTGGAAGCCTTCGCCGCGGCCGACCGGGCGGATCTCGATGATCACGTCGCCGAACTGGCCGTGGCCGCCCGACTGCTTCTTGTGGCGGCCGTGCTGGCGCACCGGCTTGCGCACCGATTCGCGATAGCCGACCGCCGGCGGGTGCGATTTCACCTCGACCCCGTAGCGGCGCTTGAGCCGCGCGAGGACGGTGTTGAGATGCTCGTCGTTCACTCCGCGCAGCCGGATTTCGTGGGCGGCATCGTCATGCTCGATGATCAGCGCGGCATCCTCCTCGGTCAGGCGCTGGAGGGCGCCGGACAGCTTGACGTCGTCCTTGCGGTCGGCCGGCTCGATCGCGAAGGCGCAGTTGCGCGCCGGCAGGTCGACGGCAACCGGCGGCGGGAGCTTGCCGGTGCCTAGCCAGTGCCCGGGCTTGACGTCATCGACCTTGGCAACTGCAATGAGATCGCCGTCGCGGGCCTCCGACACCTTCTGGGTTTTTTCGCCCTGCACCTTGAACAGCGAGCCGACGCGCGCATGGTCTCCGCCTTCGGTCTTGACGTCCGATCCTTCGGCGATCCGCCCGCCGAGCGCCCGCGACAAGGCCAGCCGGCCGATCGAGCCGTGCAGCACCTTGAACGCATAGATCGCGGGGTCCGAGACGCTCAGCCGGGCGCTCGCGGCCTCCGCGTCGGGCGCCTCGTGGCGCAACGCCTTCAGGAGGCGCCGCACGCCCCATGAGCCGGTCGCACTCCCGAACAGGACCGAGACGCCGAGGCTTTCGCCGGTTTCCCGCGCGAGGTCTTTTAGCACCTTCTCGCGGCTCGGCGTCTCGTCCATCAGCAATTGTTCGAGCAATTCGTCGTCGTGATCGGCAAGCTGCTCGAGCATCTGGGTGCGCGCCTCGACTTCGCGATCGTGAAGCTCGGACGGGATCTCGATCCGCTCCGATTCCTGCCCGGCGCGATATTTGAACGCATATTCGAGCGCCAGGTCGACGAAGCCGCTGACCTTCTCGCCGTCCCAGATCGGAATCTGGCGCGCGATCAGCGGCGACACGCTCATCGGCTGGAGCGCGGACAAGAGGTCGCGCACCCGGCCGTGCGCCTGGTCGATCCGGTTGACGAAGATCAGGTGCGGGATGCCGAGCTCGTCGAGCGCGCGCAGGGCAGGGGCGGCAAGCGGCGCCCGGGCCGGATCCGGATCGACGACCACGATGGCGAGGTCGGCGATGGCGACCGCCCGCGCGCCGTCGGCGGCGAAACCGACCGAGCCTGGCACGTCGATGATCGCATATTGATCGCCGAGATAATCGAAATTGTAGAGGTTGAGCTCGGTCGAGCCGCCGCGCTGGCGGGCTTCCGGGCTCGAATCGCCGATGCTGGAGCCGTTGGCCGTCGACCCCAGGCGGTCGGTGGTTCCGGCTGCGAACAGCATCGCTTCGGCAAGGCTGGTCTTTCCCGCGCCGGCGGGTCCCACCAGCGCGATTACTCGGGTGCCTTTGGTTGGTTCTCCGGCCATGCGACTCTCCCTTCGTCCCGTTCGGGCGCGCGAGTCGCTCTGAGGCAGGCGCTCGGGCGCCTATGTGAAACATTCACCGTCCGCCTGTTTTTCGCGGAAGGCAAGAGGGGGTGGCGTTCCGCCCTCGTCATTGCGAGGAGCGAACGCGACGAAGCAATCCGGTCGAAGTTGTACTGGATTGCTTCGCTATGCTCGCAATGACGATCTTGCCTAGGCGGCCGGGAGCAATCTCCGCTCGCCGGCGAGCCGCAGCAGCGCCGACTGGAGCTTCTCGAACGCGCGCACCTCGATCTGGCGGATGCGTTCGCGGCTGACGCCGTAGACCTGCGAGAGTTCCTCGAGCGTCTTGGGCTCGTCGGTCAGCCGCCGCTCCATCAGGATGTGCTTCTCACGGTCGTTCAAGGATTCGAGCGCGGCCACCAGCAAATCGTGCCGGACCCGGCTCTCCTGATCCTCGGCGATCACCTCGTCCTGAAGCGGCCCCGAATCGACCAGGAAGTCCTGCCACTGGTTTTCGGCGCCCTCGTCGCCCTTGAGCGGGGCGTTGAGGCTGGTGTCGCCGCCCATCGCCATGCGGCGGTTCATCGACACGACCTCTTCCTCGGTCACGCCGAGGTCGGTGGCGATCTTGGTGACGTCCGCGGGTTTGAGGTCGCCCTCTTCGAACGCCTCGATCTGATTCTTCATCCGCCGCAGGTTGAAGAACAATTTCTTCTGGGCAGCGGTGGTGCCCATCTTCACCAGGCTCCACGAGCGCAGGATGAATTCCTGGATCGAGGCGCGGATCCACCACATGGCGTAGGTGGCGAGGCGGAAGCCGCGGTCGGGCTCGAATTTCTTCACGCCCTGCATCAGCCCGATATTGCCCTCGCTGATCAGCTCGCTGACCGGGAGGCCGTAGCCGCGATAGCCCATGGCGATCTTGGCCACGAGGCGGAGGTGCGAATTGACCAGCTTGGCGGCCGCGTCGGTGTCGCCATGCTCGCGCCACCGCTTGGCGAACATATATTCCTCCTCCGGCGAGAGGATCGGGAATTTCTTGATCTCGGCGAGATAGCGGTTGAGTCCGGCCTCCCCACCGGACGCGGGGAGCGAGACGATCCCTTTTTGAGTAGCCATTCCTGTCGTCTTCTCCGTTGTGGCGAGGGCGGCGGGCCGCCCTAGCCGGTTAATCCCGATACACCAAGTGCCTTGAACAGTTGCTGCATGTCGGCCGGCATGGCGCTCGCGAACGACAGCTGGTGCTTCGTCACCGGGTGGGTGAAGCCAAGCTCCGCTGCATGCAGCGCTTGCCGATGAAATTGAAGATCTTTCAGTAATTTGCCATGCGTCTTTCCCGCGCGACCGTAGACCGGGTCGCCGACCAGCGGGTGGCCGATCGACGCCATGTGGACCCGTACCTGGTGGGTCCGGCCGGTCTCGAGCCGGCACTCGACCAGGGCCGCGTCCCTAAGCACGCTCACACGCCGCCAGTGGGTGACCGCGCGTTTGCCGCGGCCGCCCGCGACGATCGCGATCTTCTTGCGGTTGGCCGCCGAGCGCGCGAGCGGCGCATCGACCGTCCCGTCAGCCGTCCTGGGCACGCCCGAAACGATGGCGAGATAGCGCCGTTCGATGCTGTGCGCCGCGAACTGCCTGGCCAGGCCTTCGTGCGCACCGTCGGTCTTGGCGACGACGAGCAGTCCGGAGGTGTCCTTGTCGATGCGGTGGACGATCCCGGGCCGGGCTACCCCGCCGATGCCCGACAGGCTGCCGCCGCAATGATGGAGCAAGGCGTTGACCAGCGTGCCGTCGCGGTTGCCGGCCGCCGGGTGGACGACGAGCCCCGCGGGCTTGTCGACGACCAGGAGATGCTCGTCCTCGAACACCACGCGCAGCGGGATGTCCTGCGGCTCGTTATGCGCCGGCTCTGGCTCGGGAACCGCAAGTTGCAGATTCTCGGTGCCGCGGACCTTGAGGGCAGGGTCGCGCAGGAGCGTCCCGCCGGAGTCCACTGCGCCGCTGCGGATCAAGCTCTTGAGCCGTTCGCGCGACAAGGTGGGAATGCTCGCGGCGAGCGCACGGTCGAGCCGCCAGCCGGCATGGGCGGGCTCCAGGCGGACCTCGATCGTCTGAATTCCCCCCATCTATCTGAAATATGGGTTTTCGACCGCTACGGTTCAATGCGCTGAGCTTGCGCCACCTCAAACTCTCGACCATCAACCGCGGCATGAACGCGGTTGATCTCGCCAGTTTGCTTTGCTCGCGCCTGTGCCATGACCTGATGTCGCCGGTCGGGGCGCTCAACAACGGGATCGAGCTGCTCGCCGACGAAACCGACCCGGACATGCGCGAGAAATGCCTCGAGCTCTTGGCCGACAGCGCCCGCGCTTCGGCCAACAAGCTCAAATTCTTCCGCCTGGCTTTCGGGGCGGGAGGCGGGTTCGGCGAGGCGGTCGCGACCGACGAGGCGCGAGCGGCGCTCGACGGCGTGTTCGGGGCCGAGCGGCGGATCGAGCTCGGCTGGATGATCGAAGGCGACAAGCTACCGAAGGGTGCGGTGAAGCTCTTGCTCAACCTCGCGTTGCTCGCCGGCGACGCGTTGGTCCGCGGCGGCCGGCTCGACGTCGGCGCGGAGCAGGCCGACGGCGCGCTCGAGCTGGTGATCCGCGCCGAGGGCCCGCGGATTCTGCTTGACCCGACGCTGCGCGAGACGCTCGGCACGGGGAGCAGCGGCGGCACGGTCGAGCCGCGCGCCGCCGGCGCCTGGCTCGCTCACAGTCTCGCCGCCGAGGCCGGTGGGACGATCCGCCTGTCGGACCCGTCGGACGAGGTCCTGCTGATCGGAGTGACTCTCCCGCGGAGCTAGCCGGATTTTGGGATAACGGCGCGTTAACTCCTGCCCGGCATAAGCGGCCCGAGAGCCGGGGGATAACGCGCGCCGATGGACGACCTGATCGCGGATTTCGTAGCCGAATGTCGGGACATGCTCGAAGCCCTGGGCGGGGAGATCGTCGCCTGGGAGTCGCAGCCCGATGACCGCGCTCGGCTCGATAGCATTTTCCGCTTCGTCCACACGGTCAAAGGCAATTGCGGCTTCTTCGATTTCCCGCGGCTCGAAGCGCTGAGCCACGCCGCCGAGGACGCGCTGGCCGACGTTCGCGCCGGCCGGCGCCACCCCGACGGCGCGCTGGTCAGCGCCGTGCTCGCGATCATCGACAAGATCAGCGAGATGATCGCCGCCATTGACGCCGGCGAAGACATGCCGGCCGGCGACGACAGCGCGCTGATCGACGCGCTCTCGCCGGGCGCGGAGAGCCACGCGGCGCCGGTCGCGGCAGCCCTTGGCGACGGGCAGGGCAAAGCCGCTGCTGCGCCGCGCACGATCCGCCTGTCGGTCGAACTGCTCGACCGGGTGATGAGCACCGTCTCCGACATGGTACTGGCGCGCAACGAACTCGCCCGCCGCCTGCGCGTGTCGGCGACCGAGGTCGCAGTCGACGGGGCGTTCGAGCGACTGTCGGCGATCATCGCCGAGATGCGCGACGCGATCACCCGGACCCGCATGCAGCGCATCGAGAATCTGTTCGTCGCACTGCCGCGGATGGTCCGCGACCTGTCGGCCGAGCTCGGCAAGCAGGTCCTGGTCGACATCGAGGGCGGGGACGTCGAGCTCGATCGCGAGATGATCGAGATGATCCGCGACCCGCTGACCCACATCATCCGCAACGCGGTCGATCACGGGATCGAAACCCCGGCCGAACGCCTCAAGGCCGGCAAGCGCGAGATCGGCGTGCTGTGCGTGTCGGCGCGCCAGTCGGGCAACCAGATCCTGATCGACATCCAGGATGACGGCCGCGGAATCGACGGCCGGAAGCTGGTCGAAAAGGCCGTCGCCAACGGGGTTCTCGACAAGGCCGAGGCCGCCCAGCTTGGCCCGCGCGAGCAGCTCGCCTTGATCTTCGAGGCCGGGCTGTCGACCGCCAAGCAGGTCACCGCGATCTCCGGCCGCGGCGTCGGCATGGATGTCGTTCGCTCGAACGTCGAGCGGATCGGCGGGATCGTCGAGGTCGACAGCACGCCGGGGCAGGGCACCCGAATGACCCTCCGCGTCCCCCTGACCCTGACCATCATCCCGGCGCTGACCGTTTCCGTCGCCGGGCAGAATTTCGCGATTCCGAGGTCGGCGATCGAGGAGATCGTCCGGGCCACCGGGGAATCGGTCACGCTCGAGCATCTCGGCGGCGCGGGCGTCGCGACCATCCGCGGGCGCCGCGTTCCGGAGGTCTCGCTCGCCGCCATCCTCGGCATCACCAGCGACGCGGCCGAGCAGGACCGGACCTTGATCGTGCTGCGCCCGGCCGGCGGCGACGTCTACGCCTTGTCGGTCGATCGCATCCACGACCATGAGGAGCTGGTGGTGAAGCCCGCCGCGCCGGCGGTCATGGCGACCGGCCTTTATGCCGGGACCACGCTGGCGGACGACGGCAGCCCGATCCTGCTGTTCGACCCGGCGGGGCTGGCCCAGGTCGGCGGGGTGAAGCTCGAGGCGCAGGAGCGTGCCGCCCGAATCGCCGAAGGCCCGGCCGCCGCGGCGTCGAAGGCCGTGCCGGTTCTGCTGTTCCGCGGTCTCGACGGCGGCCGCCGCGCGCTGCGGCTCGCCGTGGTCGATCGGATCGAGGAGGTTCCCGTCGAGGCGGTCCGCAAGGCCGCCGGACAGCTTCGCGTCCAGCTCGGTGACGCCATCCTGCCGCTCGCCGGAGCGCAGCCGAACGAGCTTGGTGGCGACAGGCTGCGCCTGTTCCGCCTGAACGACGGCACCCGCGAGATCGCCTACGCCTTCCGGGAAGTGATCGACTTCGCCGCGATCGAACACGACGTGATCCACGCCGATTGCGCGGGCGAGGTCAGCGGCGTTTCACTGATCGGCGGCGAGCCGGCCGAAGTGCTCGACGCCCATTGGCTGTTCGCCAATCACGGCGGGTCGGCGGCGCGCCCAGCCGAAGCGCTCGTCTGCCGCCTGCCCGGCGACGATCCGTGGATGCAGAACATGCTGCGCCCGATCGTCGAGGCGGCCGGCTATCGCGTGATCGGCGACGGCGATGAGGGCGAGGCCGACCTGGTCATCGCTTCCCAGGGCGCCCCGGTCGACGAAGCGGCCCGCACGATCTGGCTTCGTGCCGAGGCCGAGCCGACCGGGAAGAAGGACGACAGCATCTATCGCTATGACCGCGCCGGGCTGCTGATGGCGCTCAAGTCCGCCGGGAGGGGCAAATGAACGAGCTTCTGCTGGTCGTGACGATCGCTGGCGAGCGCGTGGCGCTGCCCGCGGCGTCGGTCGAATCGGTGGTCGAGCTCGACACGCTGATCCCGGTGCCGCGCGCTGCGCCCCATGTTGCCGGCCTGTCCGCGCTGCGCAGCCGAGTCCTGACCGTGATCGACTGCATGCGCTCCCTCGAGCTCGGCGCGACCGATTGCTCCGACGGGATCCGCGAGGCGGCGGTGGTCGAGCTCGACGGGCATCATTATGCGCTGATCGTCGACCTGGTCGAAGACGTGGTGGAAGCCTTGTCGGACCCGGCCCCGGTGCGCGCCGCCATGGGCGCCGGCTGGGAGCGGGTCGCGCAGGGTATGGTCGAAACCGAAGCCGGACCGCTGCTGCTGGCCGATGTCGCAGCGCTGATCGCCGGCGTCGAGCGCCAGGCAGCTTAAGAGCTTCGTTACCCTTCGGCAGTAAGAGAAACGCGCAAGAAAACGGGAAAGCCGAGCATGAAGAGCTGTTTGATCGTCGATGATTCCAAGGTGATCCGCAAAGTGGCGCGGCACATCCTGGAAACGCTCGAGTTCGAGGTCGAGGAAGCCGGCGACGGCCAGGAGGCCCTGACCCGCTGCGAGGCGAAAATGCCCGACGTCGTCCTGCTCGACTGGAACATGCCGGTCATGAGCGGGATGGAATTCCTCAAGCTGCTCCGCCAGCGCGGCCATTCCGACCAGCCCAAGGTGGTGTTTTGCACGACCGAGAATGACATGGCCCACATCCGCGCCGCGCTCGAAGCGGGCGCCGACGAATATGTGATGAAGCCATTCGACCGCGAGACGCTTCACATCAAATTGCAGCTCGTCGGCGTCGCCTGAGCCCGACATGGAGCGGGCGCTCGCCAGATCGCGGGACCGCCACCAAGCGCCCCGACCGACCCGTCGCCGGATCCGGTTGATGATCGTCGATGATTCGATGGTCGCCCGGGCGGTGCTGTCGCGCATGGTGGAGGCCGATTCCGCATTCGAGATCGCGGCCGTCGCTGGCACCGCCGAGGACGCCATCGACGCGCTTCACGAAGTCCGCGTCGATATCGTCATCCTCGATCTCGAAATGCCGGGCGCCGGCGGCCTGAAGTCGATTCCGCGGATCATCGGCGCCGGCGCGGGCGCCAAGGTGATGATCGTGTCGTCGCTGGCCGAAGACGGCGCCGAAGAGACCGTCGCCGCGCTCGCCCTCGGCGCCGCGGATACCTTGCCCAAGCCCGGCACCGGGCGGTTCAACGGACGCTTTTCGGAGATCCTCGTCGCGAAATTGAAGGCGCTCGGCTATGCTGAAAGCCAGACGGCATTCGCCTCGCGCGCCGAGTTCGGGCTCCAGGCGCCGCTTCGCGCGATGCCGAGTGACCCGATCGACATTCTCGCGATCGGCGCTTCGACCGGCGGCATCCACGCGATCGGCGCGCTGTTCCAATCGCTGCCGAAGCGGATTGGGGTGCCGATCCTGATCACCCAGCATCTGCCCGAGCCGTTCATGCCGGTGTTCGCTCGCCAGCTTCGGGCGATGACCAATCGCGAGGCGCTGGTGGCCGAGGACGGCATGCCGCTGCTCCCCGACCGGATCCTGCTGGCGCCCGGCGATGCCCATCTGACCGTCGACCATTCGGACGAGGTCCCGGTCGCGCGCCTGTTGCGCGGGCCGACGCCGAGCGGCTGCATGCCCTCGGTCGACCCGATGTTCGCCTCGATCGGCGCCGCGTACGGCGCGCGCGCGGTCGGAGTGATCCTGACCGGAATGGGCCGCGACGGGGTCGAAGGCGCTGCCCGGCTGGTCGCCAACGGCGGCTCGGTCCTCGCCCAGGACGAAGCCAGCTGCGCCGTGTGGGGCATGCCGCGCGCCGTGCTCGAGGCGGGGCTTGCCTGCGCGGCTTTGCCGCCGGACAAGCTCGCGCGCCGGATCGCCTCGCGGACGGAGGGGCCGTAAGCGTGCAAATCAGCGACAGCAGCAGTCGAATCCTGGCCGGGTTGCTCGAGGCGCGGACCGGGCAGCAGCTGACGATGAGCCGCCGATGGCGGATCGAGACCGCGCTTTCGGCCCTGCTCCGGGAGCGCGGGATCGCGACCCTCGACGAGCTGATCACCATCCTCGTCATGGGCCGCGAACCGAGCCTGTCCCAGCAAGTCGTGGAGGCCCTGCTGAACAACGAAACCTATTTCTTTCGCGACCGCGCGCCGTTCGATCTGCTGGCGCGCTATGCTTTGCCCGAGCTGCACGTGCGGCGGCAGAAGAATCGCCGGATCCGGATCTGGTCCGCGGGCTGCTCGACCGGCCAGGAAGTCTATTCGCTCTCGATGCTGTTCGCCGAGGAGCCCGAGAAGTGGATCGGGTGGACCATCGACATCCTCGGGACCGACGTGTCGAACGCCTGCATCGATCGCGCGCGGAGCGGGAGCTACACCCAGTTCGAAGTGCAGCGCGGGCTCGGCATCAACCAGATGATCAAATGGTTCGAGGAGTGTGCCGACGGCTGGCGAGCGGTCGAGCCGCTGCGCAAGCCGGTGCGCTACCAGGTCCATAACCTGCTCGAGCCCGCACCGCATCCGGGCGGGTTCGACATCGTGCTGTGCCGCAACGTGCTGCTCTATCTGAGCCCGGACAAGAAAGCGCTCGCCTTCGAGCGGCTCGCCGGGGCGATGGCCGAGGACGGCTGGCTGATGCTCGGAGCCGGCGAAACGGTGATCGGCCAGTCCGTCAAGCTCGGCGCCGACATCAAGGCGCGGGGGCTGTACCGGCTGGTCGGGGACGGGAGCCGGGTCGAGAAGCGCGGCGGCCCGGATCGCAGAGCCGCTGCCGGGGCTTGACCCGGACCCAGGTCTCATGCGCCATATCGCGCGTGGATTTCGACTTCATCGAACGGCCGTCGCCCAACTTCGACGAGCGCGCGCTGCCCGTGTCGATGGTCGTGCTCCATTATACCGGCATGCCCGACGCAGGCGGCGCCCTCGACCGCCTGACGTCGCCCGAAGCCCAGGTGTCGTGCCATTATCTGATCGACGAGGACGGCACGACCTATCGCCTGGTCGACGAAACCAAGCGCGCCTGGCACGCCGGCAAGTCGCGCTGGCGGGGGGTGACCGACGTCAATTCGGCGAGCGTCGGGATCGAGATCGTCAACCCCGGTCACGAGTTCGGCTACCGCCCGTTCCCCGACGAGCAGATCGCGGCGCTGATCCCGCTCCTGTCCGACATCAAGGAGCGCCACGGGATCGGGCGCGGCAACGTGGTCGGCCATTCCGACGTGGCCCCGGCGCGCAAGGAAGACCCGGGCGAATTGTTCCCGTGGTGGGAGCTGGCCAAGCGCCGCCTCGCGCTGCCGAGCCCGTCGCGCGACCTGATCGACCCGTTCTGGACCGACGCCGGCTTCCTCCTCGCGCTCGAGCGCTTCGGTTATGACGTGACCGAGCCGCAGAAAGCGGTGATCGCGTTCCAGCGCCGCTTCCGGCCCGACCTGATCGACGGCATCATCGACGGCGAATGCCGGGCGAAACTGCTCGCCCTGCTGCTCCCGCGGCCGCAGTGAATCGGACTCAGCGATCGGCAGGGATGATCGATTGCAATAAGCCGTCGAGAAACTTGGCGACCGGTCGAGCGCGGACTTCCTCGACGACGACGCGATAGGCGTCCGGCAAGCGCTCGAACGGCGGAACGTGCCGCAGGTAGCGGTCCGGGAGAGCGAGCGGGGCAATCGCGCTGGCAAAGCCAAGATCGCCCAGCGTCACCGCATCGCCGGCAAGGTAGCGGCGGCCGTCGCGGATCCGCTCGTCGGTTTGATCGAGGATGCTCCGGGCGCGGTCGAGCGCGGCCTCGGCGCGCTGCGGGCTGAGCCGGAGGAGCATGCGCAGGACGAAGCGAACCATGCCGAAGGTCGGCCCGGCCAATCGCCGCTCCATACCGGGCAGTTCACGCCGGAGGGCCTCGATCATGGCGTCGCGCTCGGGCAGCAGATGATAATAAGCGAAGGTCGCGACGTGCAGCGCCAGCTCGCCGTTATACAAATTCCAGTCCCGTTCGACCTGGGCCCGCAACGCCGGGTCGAGGGGAAGCAGGCGCCGATCGCCGGCGTGGGGATCGAGCTTGTCGACCAGCGACCGCGGCCCCGAAGTGTGAACACCTTTGCCGTGGACCAGTGGAATTCGGCCGTAGCCGCCGTGAAACAGGGTCAGGAGCGAGGCCCATCCGAAAATATGATCCTGCTCCTCGAACGGGATCGCATAATGGGTGAGCGCGAGGCGGGTGCACTCGCTGTCCACCATCGGCGCGAACGTGATTATTTTCACCGAAGCGGGCAATCGCCCGACCGTGGACGTCATACGACACCCCCGCATGCCTCAATATGCGCGGGAGAACTCTGTCGCTGGCACGCCGACGGTCGTTTATCTTACCGTCCGACCCATGATCTCGCAATGGACGTCGCGGACGGCAATCGGCGACGGCGGCGGTTTGAGGGACTCGCAACACCGGGCCGGTTTGCCTATACGCTGGCCCGCCAGAGGGCCGGGCGGCCGCCCGCCTTCGCTGAAAGCTACGGCGGGCAAGCGCTTGCGTTTACCGGCCGAAGCCTTGGCGAAGGCTGGAGGAAAGTCCGGGCTCCATGGAACTGCGGTGCCGGGTAACGCCCGGCGGGTGACTTAGCCTCGGCGACGTTGCTCAGGGACAGTGCCACAGAAAGCGTACCGCCCGCCTTCGGACGGGTAAGGTCGAAAGGGTGCGGCAAGAGCGCACCGCGGTCCTGGCGACAGGGCCGGCACGGTAAACCCCACCGGGTGCAAGACCGAATAGGGGCGGCACATGGGCCTGGTTCCGGCTCGCCGCCCGGGTTGGTTGCTTGAGCCGCGACGCAAGTCTCGGCCTAGAGGAATGGCCGCACAGTCACCGTGGCGACACGGCGACGGACAGAACCCGGCTTACAGGCCCTCTGGCATTTCCTCCCCGGAACGGGGAGGGGGACCATCCGTAGGATGGTGGAGGGGCCGCCGCCACTCGCGCGACGGCCCATTTCTTCTTATCGGGATCAGGATGGCGAAGCAGAAGCGATCGGACGACTGGGGATTCCCGCGCTGGCGGTCCTATGGCGACAAGGGCCGCGGCGCGGCCCGGCTGCGCCTGTGCGACCGCGAGGGCTGCACCGAGATCGGCGACCGGCCCGCGCCGAAAGCCCCGAACAGCCGTGAGCGCTGGCTGTTCTGCGAGGCTCACGCCGCCGAATATAACCGGAACTGGAACTATTTCGCGGGCCTCAGCCCCGAGGAAGCCGCGCGCCGGGCTGCCGAGGAGGAAACCGGCGCCAAGGGCTTCCGCCAGTCGGCCCAATGGAAGTGGGCGGGGCCCGGCGACGGCAGCCGCAGCCGCGACGAAATGCGCGCGCTCGCCGCACTCGAACTCGAAAGCGACGCCGACTTCACCGCGGTCAAGGCGGCGCACCGCCGGCTGGTCAAGGCCACACATCCCGACGCCAATCCCGGCGACGCCGAAGCCGCCAAGCGCTTCAAGCAGGTCCAGGCGGCCTATGACGTGCTCAAGAAAGCGGAAGAGCGGAAGACCGGGAAGTCGGCCTGACCGCGGCGGTCTTGTCCTTCACCAATTTCATCCGTTGCCATCAGCGATTTGCCTGCTAGCTTCCGCTTGATAAGGTTGGATTTCGGGGGATTCACCGCAGGCGTTTGATCGCATGGACGGGCTCGTGGAGCCCTGCGCGAGCATCGTCAGCTTCGAAGAATCTGAAGTCGTGACGGAGGCGATGAGGGCCGGACATGTTGCCCGTCGCAAAGGGAGATGAATTGTGCCGAATTTCACCGGAACGAGCGGCAATGACATTTGGACGGGCGGGAGCGACGGCGAGATCGCGACCGGTGGCGGCGGCAACGATGGCCTTTCCGGGAACGGCGGCAACGATCAGATCGTGGGCGACGCCGGCGGCGACATCCTCAACGGTGGCGACGGCGATGACGTTCTGATTTCGGGCTCCGCGCCGGTTCCGGCCTTGCTCGGCGATTATTATTATCTCAGCCAGGTCATTCCCTCGATTGACACGGGTCTCGAGATCGACACGCTGAACGGGGGCAACGGCGACGACCGGATCTGGGCCGGCTACGGCGACAACGTCAACGGCGGCGCTCAATCCTCGTTCGGCGACTATCTCTCGATCACCTTCATCGCCGCCCCGAACGGCATTAATTTCGACGGGTCGCTCGGGACCTGGACCATCGGCGGCGGGACGATCCAGGGGATCGAGAACATCGACTGGATCCAGGGCAGCAATTTCAACGACGTCATCAGCGGCGCGACCCTGACCGCCACCCCTTATTCGCACTTTGGCGAGATCTACGGCATGGGCGGCAACGATACGCTGACCGCCGGCTATTATACCTGGGCCATGGACGGAGGCGACGGCGACGACATTGTCGACGGGCGCAACAGCGGCTACATCCACAGTGTCATTGGTGGGGCAGGGAACGACACCCTGTACACGCCCACGAACGGCAACGCTTCGAGCGACGGCGGCGCGGGGAACGACACGTTCTACGGCGCCGGTCCGATGTTCGGCGGCGCTGGCAATGACACTTTCTATATCCAGCTCGGCAGCTTCGGGGGCGTCGCGTTCGGCGATGCGGGCGACGACACGCTCAACGGCAATGAGTATGGCGACCTGATGTCGGGCGGGTCCGGCGCGGACCATCTCGAGGGCGGCGGCGGCGACGACCGGCTGCAGTCCGGAACCGGCAATTCGCAAAACTACTACGAGATGGTCCCCGATACGGGCACCGAGCACGATGTTGTCAACGGCGGGGCCGGCAACGACATCATCGCGATCGGCTACGGCGACGATGCGGACGGAGGCGCCGGCACGGACCGGTTGATCCTGTCGCTGGCCGGCGCCCCAGGCGGTGTCACCATGGACCTGACCGAGCTGGGCGACGGCAGCGCCGTGATCGGCGGCGGGACCATTTCCAACTTCGAAGTGGTCGAGCAGATCAACGCGACGGAATTCGCCGACCAGCTCATCCTCGGGACGTTCGAAGAGTTGATCATCGTCAACGCGCTCGGCGGCAATGACCTGATCCAGACCGGCGGCAGCTCGGCGCAGGTCGACGCCGGGGCCGGCGACGATCATATCGTCAGTGGCATCGCCGCCGACGTGCTCGACGGCGGCGCCGGCCGCGACGTCGTCGACTATCAGGCTTACGCCTCGGGCGTGACGGTCGATCTCCAGTCCGGGACCGGCGGTGGCGGCGACATCCTCGCGCATATCGAGGACGTGCTCGGCACCGCTTATGGAGACACCATCACCGGCGACGCCGTCGCCAATGTCCTCACCGGCAACGGCGGCGACGACGCGCTGAACGGCGGCGCGGGCGCCGATACGCTGATCGGCGGGCTCGGCAACGACAGCTTCTACGTCGACGATGCCGCCGACTTGGTCGTCGAGGCAGTCGGCGAGGGCGATGACACGGCCTACGTGCTCGGCACATACACGCTGGCGCAGGGGGCGAGCGTCGAGACTCTCGTGGCGTTCAACCAGAGCTCGACTGACCCGCTGGTGCTGACCGGCAATGAATATGGCCAGAGCCTATACGGCAATCTCGGCAACAATTATCTGAACGGCGGCCAAGGCGATGACTTCCTCGTCGGCCTGGCGGGCAACGACAACCTGCTCGGCGGCACCGGCGCTGACCATATGGAGGGCGGCGTCGGGGACGACGTTTATTATGTCGACCAGGCCGGGGACGTCATCACGGAGCTCGCCGGCGAGGGTAACGACATCCTGGTGGCGACCGCGAGCTACACGCTCGCCGACGGGGCCTCGATCGAGACCATGTCGTCCGAGCAGACCAATGCCGCGATCAACCTCACCGGCAACGAGCTTGCTCAGAGCCTCTACGGCAATGCCGGAAACAACATCCTGACGGGCGGCGGCGGCGCCGATTACATGGTCGGCGGCGCCGGCAATGACAAATATTACGTTGATGTCTCGGACTTCATTGGCGAGAGTGTCGGCGGCGGCGACGACTGGATCTTCGTCGCCACCAGCTACACGCTCCGCGAAGGCAATGAGATCGAGACGCTGGTCGCGGTCAACCAGGACTCGAGCGATCCCGTGAACTTCACTGGCAACGAGTTCGGGCAGAGCCTGTACGGCAGCCAGGGTGCGAACCAGCTCGATGGCGGGGCCGGCAACGATTATCTGGTCGGCCTCGGCGGCAACGACTTCCTGATCGGCGGCGCCGGCAACGACAATCTCCAGGGCGGCACCGGCAACGATCTCTACTACGTCGATAGCGGCGATCAGATCTTCGAGAATGCCGGCGAGGGCGACGACCTTGCGGTTGCCTCACAGAGCTTCGTGCTGGGCGCGGGCCAGAGCCTCGAGACGCTGACTGCGGCCGAAGGCAGCGCCGCCATCAATTTGACCGGCAATGCGCTCGGCCAGAGCATCTACGGCAATGCCGGGGCCAATGTGCTGACCAGCGGCGGCGGCGCCGATTATATGGTCGGCGGCGCGGGCAGTGACACCTTCTTCCTCACCAATGCGCCCGGCGTGGCCACCATCGGCGATTATGCCGCGGGCGAGGTCGTCAACATCACCCAATATCTGAGCGTCGCCAACGGCACCAACGTCACCACTGGCGGCTTTGTCCGGATCACCGCGGCAGGCGAGCTTCAGGTCGACGCCAACGGTGGCGGCGACGCTTATGTGACCATCGCCAACGTCCCGGGCTCGACCGCGGTCACCCTCCGCTACCTCGCCGGCGGGGTCGCAACCAACGTAAACGTCTCCCGCTCGGCGAGCCAGGACGCAGTCGTCAGCAAAATGGCGATCGATGACGGTCCGACGCATGCCCCGGCCCTCGACGGCTGGCACGCCGGCTCGGCGCTCCACGACACCCCCGGTCTCGACCCGATCGCCCCGCATTTTGAAATGCACGGGATCATCTAGGAAGCGGCGTCAGGCCGCCGCGGCGTAGCGCTTCGCGGTTTGGCGGATCAGGGCGATCATGTTGGGGACGCCTTGCGTCCGGTTGGCGCTCAAATGCTTGCGCAGCTCGAACGGCGCCAGCGCCGCCTCGACGTCGAGCCGCGCGACCTCGGCCGCGGGCTTGTCCTGCACCGCCGCCAGGATCAGCGCGACGATGCCCTTGGTGATCGCGGCGTTGCTGTCGGCGAGGAAGTGCAGGCGGCCCTCGGCGACGGTCGGGTAGACCCACACCGAGGCCGAGCAGCCGCGCACCCTGGTCGCGTCGGTCTTGAGCGCGTCGGGCATCGCTTCGAGCTGGCGCCCGAGGTCGATCAGCAGGCGGTAGCGATCCTCGCCGTCGAGCAGCTGATAGTCATCGTAGACATCGCGGATGGACGGAAGCGCGCTCACCCGCGCGAGATAGGATCAAGCCCGGCTGATGTCACCGGTCGCGCAGCGACTCGATCTCGCGCGACAGGCTGTTCTCTTTCTCGACGGTGATCCGCTCGAGCACCTTGAGCCGCTCCCGAAGCTCGCCGACTTCGTCGCGCAGGCGCTGGTTCTCGGCCTGGGTCTGGGCTTCGAGCCGCTCGTCGCCGCCGTGACGCCGGCGGCGTCCGCCGCCGACCACCGCGCGGATGATCGATGCCACCATGACGATCGCAACGATCGTCACCACCATGATTTGACCGCCTTCCATTACGCCTTGTCCTCCAGCTCAATCTTGTCGCGCTCGCGGAGCGCCTCGATTTGCGCGGCGGTCTCTGCGCCGCGGTCAGTCACGATCCGTTCCAGCACATTGATGCGGTCCCGGAGCTGCTTCACCTGGGACCGCAGCCGGGCATTTTCCGCGTCGTTCACCGGCTCGCCCCGCATCTCGCGCATCGAGCGCACCGGGATGCCCATCTTGTGCCGGATGATGGTGAACACGAACATCAGGATGAGAATGCCGAGGACGAACTCGTAGACGTTCATTGGGCCTGTTCCTCAGTGCCGATGCGCGGTTTGCGCAGGGCCTCGATCTGGGCTGCGGTCTCGGCGCCGCGGTCGGTGACGATCTGCTCGAGCACGCGGACCCGCTGCTCCAGCTCGGACGAGCGCGACGCATATTGGGCGGCCTTCTCGGCCGCGTTCAATGCTTCGATCTCGAGCTTCCTCTCGCGGAATTTGAAAAAGCGGTTGAAGGCCATCATCAGCATGATCGTCGGCAGGCCGACGACGATCGCCGCGATGAACACCATGGCGACAGGATTCACTATGCATGCCCTCCCTTGTCGATCGACAGGGCGTCGATCTCGCGGGCGAGCTTCGACGGCTGGTCGGTGACGATCCGCTCGATCGTCTCGAGCCGGTCCTTGACCGCGCTGAGCTCGGCGCGGAGCTGGGCGTTCTCATTGGTCAGCAGCTTGATCCGCTCGGCCGCCTCGCGGTCGGTGCTCGGATAGATGGCCTGACCCCAGGCGCCGTCGAGCGGGTAGCCGTGCTTGATCCGCAGCCAGGTGTGGAGGAGCCAGCCGCCGACGGCGATGGCGGTGATCGCCGCCACCCACGGCAGGCTTTCCAGCAGGACTTGAAGCTTGTCCAAACGATTCCCCCCTTGGGTCTAGCGGAGCTGCTCGATTTCGCGGGCGAGCGAGCGGTTCTCACTGGTCACATAGCTTTCGATGTCGGCCAGGCGGCGGTCGAGGTCGCGAAACCGCGAGCGGATGTCGCGCGCGGTGCGCGCCGGCGAGGCGCGGACGCCCTGCCAGAACTGCTTGTCCTCGCGGTCGTAATATTCGAGCTCGCGCGGCTTGGCCGGGGTGATCCAGCCGGCGATGAAATAGATCGGGATGACCGAGCCGCTGCTGAGGAACAGAGCCGCGAGCATGCAGATCCTAACGAGCGTGACGTCGAAACCGGTGTAGTCGGCGATCCCGGCGCAGATGCCCATGATCTTGCCGTTGCGCTTGTCGCGATAGAAACGGGTGCGACTGGCGGGCTGCTCGCTTAGCTGGCGGCGGTCGCCGGGATAGGGCTCGGGGTAGCGATCGTCGCTCATCACCGCTCTCCGTTGGTCAGCAGCCGCTCGGCCTCGCTGCCCCGGCCGGGAAGGCACTGTTGGCGCCAGTCGGGATTCTCGACGGTCATGATCCGCTCGATCGTGCACAGTCGGTCGTCGAGCCGGCGCGCGGCTTCATGGAGGTCGTCGAGCAGCCGTTCATCGCCGTCGGTCAGGGTTTTCGCCTGCTTCCACTTGGTCACATAGTGAAAGATCAGCCACGGCAGCCCGATGAACAGGATCGGGACCACGATCAGCGGAATGAGAATCTCGTCCATCGGTGCTTATTTCCCCTTTGCCTTCAACGCGGCCTTCATCGCTTCGAGCTCGGCGTCGACGGATTCGGCCGATTTCAATTCGGCGATCTCCTCTTCCAGGCTCTTCGGTCCGGTCATGCCGAGCGCATCGGCGCGCCCTTCGGCGAAATCTGCGCGGCGCTCAAGCAGTTCGAAGCGCGAAAAGGCGTCTTCGGTGCGATTCCCGTTCATGATCTCCCGCGCCTTGGCCCGGGTGACCGCGCTTTCGAACCGTGCCGCGATCGCATTCTGGCGCGCGCGCGCTTCGCGGAGCTTGCCCTGGAGCTTGGCGATATCGCCCTCATAGCCCTTCAGCGTGTCGTCGATCACCGTGATCTCGGCGTTGAGGCCCTCGGCCATGTCGGCCGCTTTCTGACGCTCGGTCAGCGCGGCCTTGGCCAGGTCCTCGCGGTCCTTGGACAGCGCCAGCTCGGCCTTTTCGGTCCAGCTGCGCT
>Ga0134122_10000076_pt1 | contig 51756 bp, 45 predicted proteins | sample KB302_FD_96461 | JGI IMG/M metagenome (GOLD analysis project Ga0134122, IMG submission 96461) | Terrestrial soil microbial communities without Nitrogen fertilizer from Kellogg Biological Station, Michigan, USA - KB3-0-2 | ecosystem: Environmental > Terrestrial > Soil > Unclassified ... | reverse complement strand
GGCAAAGCGAACCATCGACTTGATCTTCAGCCATGGACTCGATGTCTGGGTATATACCGGCGACGACTGGCTGGTGCGCGATGCTAAAGCGCCGCATGTCGATCGCGAGGCGTGGACGGTCAAGTTCCCTCCGAAAATCGTCAGGGATTTTGCCGGTGTTCTGGACAAGGTCGTTAAGATCGTCGGGGTCAGTGACGACTACGATCTCGTCCAACGCTGCGAAGCGGATGCGCAGGTAAGCATCGGCGAACGCGCCACCGCGGCTCGGTCGCAGCCTTACTACCTCGACGTGACGCACCACGATGCAAACAAGGGCTTCGTTGCCGACTACCTCTCGCGGACCCTCGGCATACCCCAGGCTGAGATCGCAACGATCGGTGACCAGCCGAACGATGTGCTGATGTTCCAGCGGTCGGGCTTCAGCATTGCCATGGGCAATGCGAGCGATGAGGTGAAGCGGCGGGCAAGCGCAGTCACCGAGTCCTACGACGACGAGGGATTTGCGCATGCCGTGGAACGCTTCATCCTGAATTGAACCGCGCACGTCTTCCCCGAATCAGAAGGCGCTCTCATACCCGCCGGATGGGAGAGTCAAAGCCGTAGGCTCCGGCTCGTTCCTTAGTCGATCGAACTGCGTCCCCATCGAACTGCGCTCGACCACCTTTGGATCACCGCGCAGCACCTCGAACTTCGTCTCCTGCCCATCGCGCCAGAACCGGATGTCAAATGTGTTCTGGTGAACACGGAGGTCCAGCACTGTGAGATCGGGTAGCCAGTCCGGCAGCTCGGGATCCACATACAGCTTGCCGCGACGTGCGTCCGGCATGAAGCCCAGCATCGCTCCCAACAGCGTGAATACCGAGCCGGCAGCCCAGGCCTGGGGCACGTTGGCGCCGAGATACTGGACCGGGAAGGCCGCCTCGTGGCGCTCGGGGCTGGTATAGAGCTCCGGGAGCTGGTTGAAGAGGAAGTGGCGCCCCGCCTCGCTGATCGCGCGGGTGATGCGTGCGGCTTGCGCACCGAACCCATACCGCTTGAAGCCCAAGGCGATTAAGGCATTGTCGTGTGGCCAGATGGAGCCCGTCTGGTAGTTATGCGGGTTAAATGCGGGGTGTCGGCTGGAGAGGGTGCGAATGCCCCATTGCGTCCACATATCAGGCGCCATCAGACGTTCGACAACCTTGGCCGCGCGCTCGGGAGGAACGATGCCGGACCACAGGCAGTGCCCCGGGTTGGAGGCGACCGTTAGGACCTTCTGCTTCTCGCCGTCGAGCGCGTAGGCGTAGAAGCCGAAATCGTCGTCCCAGAAGACGTCATTGAATTGCTGGAACAGCGCCGCTGCCCTGGCGCGCAGTTCGTGAGCCCGTTCAGGCTTGCTGAGCTCGTCGAAAATCTCAGCCATTCCTAGCCAAGCGGCATAGACGTAGCCCTGCAGCTCGCAGAGTGCCTTTGGCCCCTTCACCAGTGATCCATCCGGGTAGACGACGGCGTCGCCGGAATCCTTCCAGCCCATGTTCTCGTAACCGACCGGTGATCGCGTCTGGTACTCCTGGAACCCGTCACCGTCCCGGTCGCCGTAGCTGTCGATCCAAGAAAGACAGCCTTCGGCCGCCTCCAGGTGCCGCTCTAGCAGTGCTCGGTCGCCCGTAGCCCGCCATGTCGCATGCAGCGTGATGAGATAGAGCGGGGTAGCATCGGCCGTTCCGTAGTATGGCGTGTGTGGTATCAACTTGAAATGCGCCAGCTCCCCATAGCGCATCTCGTGCAGAATCTTGCCGGGCTCCGCATCGCGAAAGTCGTCGCGCTCTTTCGCTTGCAGTGAGCCCAAGATCTCAAGGGCTCCTCGCGCGAACTCTGGATAGATCAGGATGTTCTGGAGCGACACGATCAAGCTGTCGCGGCCGAAGGGTGCAACGAACCAGGGCAGACCGGCCGCGGGCAGGAATACCATGTGGTCGGTGCCGCCGATTGGTAGCCGCAACGCCGCCATGTCCTCAAGCGCCTGACGATAGAGGCGGTAGAACTCCTCGTTTCTCGTACGGATCTTCAGAACCGTCCGCAGCCAGTCGGCGATGGTCTGGGCGTGTCCCAGCTTGTGGCTATCCGATACGCAATGATCCGGGGCCGCAAAATGCCGATCGCCATCCGTGAGGGAGTACAGCAGGCAGCGGTGCCACGCCTCGCCGGGCGCGAGCGACACCTCGAAGCTGATGCGCCCATTGGCGTAGACGGCCTTGGTGCCGGCGCCATCGGTGGCCACAGTCAGCGCGCGTATGAAATCGACGTTGCGGTAGGTCGTGCGAAGCCGCTGCCCGGAAGCCGACCACCCGGTCGTTATGCGCCCGCGGCGCACGATGCTACCCGATTTGACCTCGAAGATATCCGCGAAATCGGAGCGCAGCACCACCTCCAGCTGGAAGCGCACCGCCTTCATGCTGTTATTCGTGACGTCCAGGTCCTCGTGCATACCGCCGGAAATGGATCGGCTCACGACGAGGCCGAGTGTCCGGGGCGGAATAGCGCCGTCCTCCGTCAGAATGGTGCGGTTGGTGAGGTAGACTTTGGAGGAGTAATGGCTGACGGCACCGCCGTTCAACAGGTCCCAGGGCACGCCGTTGGCATGAATTGCCCAGCTGCTGAGGACGCGGGTGTCCAAGAAAAAGAGCCCGCGGTCGCTCGGCCAACCGATCTGGGCATCGAGATCGGTCACGAGCACCGTCTGGCCATGGTGAATGGCAATCTGCGGCGGACCCACCTCTACTTTGAGCGGCATGGCTCGCCTGATCTCCTCTGTAAGTACGAAAGTGTCGCGCGCCGGCCTTGCTCCTTTGAGCACGTCCGCATTCGCCCGGCACCGCGGACATAGCGCCGCGATGGCGGCCGCGCCAGACTACAATCACGAGCTGATGCGGAGCGACGCCTTGCCTTGGACCCCCGGGATAACCACCCGGCAGGATTGCTGCACCTGACAGTTGGCTCCTGATTATCTCCTTGCCGTACGGGCGGGCCGCAGAGGTTTTGCATTTACCAGTGCTGATACTGCGTCAAAGTTGCGGTTGCTCGGCTTTTCTTGCGCTAATCACACAAGTCGCGATGCGGTCCGGGTGGCGCCAGCCACAGCAATAATCAATCATTCCTGCAAACCGGCAACAAGACTGCGCCCCCTTCTTCTGCGAGCAATGAAATCAGGTCCAGCGCCAAGTCTGCTTGCGCCCAAACACGCTTCGTGCGCCTTAAGGTCCGCTTCATGGCCAGCTCCTCCGAAACCCGCCTGGAGATCCTCCCAAACGCCGAGGCTTTGGCAAGCCGCGTCGCCGATTGGCTCGTCGCGACGGCGGCTCGAAGCGACCGTCCATTCAGCGTCGCTCTCTCAGGGGGCTCGACCCCCCGCCGGCTCTATGGGCTCCTGGCCAGCCCGCCTTATCGCGGCGCCTTCCCCTGGCAACGCACGCACTGGTTCTGGGGGGACGAACGCTTCGTTCCCCACGACGATCCCGAGAGTAACTTTCGCATGGTGCGAGAGGCGATGCTTGCCGGCGCCCCGGTACCGCCCGCGAATGTCCATCCCGTCCCGACTGAAGGTCTTACATCTGACGAGGCGGCGCACTCCTACGAGCGACAGCTCAAGGACTTCTACGGCGCATCGACGTTGAGACCCGACCGCCCTCTGTTCGACGTTACCTTTCTTGGCCTCGGCCCCGAAGGACACATTGCCTCGCTCTTCCCCGGCACGGCGATCCTGAAGGAGCGCACACGCTGGGTTGGCGCCGTGACCGGCGCCAAGCCCGAGCCCCGCATAACCTTGACCTACCCTGCGCTCGAAAGCAGCAGCGAAGTCGCCTTCCTCGTAACCGGTGCAGCCAAGCGAGCCGTGCTGGGGCGGTTCCTGCGAGGCGACCCGGAGCTGCCGGCGGCGCATCTTCATCCCATACACGGCACACTGCGCCTCTTCCTAGACCGTGCTGCGGCGCCTGATGAAGTACGATGACAAAACCACACTGGGGTCCCACACCGGAACACGACGCGGAAGACACGCGAGGGCCGTCCCGCAATCCGGGCCCGCATACTCTCGGTGGGAACGCCGAGGCAGCGCAGACGATGCCGGCGCCGTTGCGCCGGGGCCTCAACGGCGAAGGCCGCCGGTCGAGCCGGTGCCGAGGCCGACGACCGCGCCGTCCCAAACAAGCTCTACCGCCGCCTCAGCGGCTGTGTGTTTGAAGGCGACCCGCTCCGCGCCAGGACCACACCTCACCGCGCTCACGATTTGGCCGCCGCTGTCGTGGCGCCTGCGCGGATGCTTGCGATGGCCTCCCGGTAGTCCTCGGCTCTGAAGATCGCCGAGCCCGCAAGGATGGCGGTGGCTCCGGCGGCTGCCGCCTGCGCGGCTGTCGTTGCGTTCTCTCCGCCATATCCCTCGATCGCCCGATGCAGATCGCGCTCGGCGCACTTGGCACGCAAGCGCCGGATCTTGGGCAGCATCTCGGGTGGAAGGCGCCCACCGCCGAAACCTGGGTTCACGGTCATCACCAGCACGACATCGCAGAGGTGCAGAACTCGCCAGGCTCGACCGGACTCGCCGGGTCGAGCACCACGCCTGCTTTCTTTCCAAGCGCCCGGATCTGAGTAAGCACCCGGTGCAGATGGGTGGTCGATCCCGGCTCTGCCTGCACGAGCAGATGGTCGGCGCCGGCCTCCGCGAAGGTGCCAAGGTAGCGCTCTGGCTCGACTATCATCAGATGCACGTTGAGCGGCTTTGCCGTTGAACGGCGTATGGCCCGCAGCACGACCGGCCCAACGCGATTGTTGGGCACGAAGCGGCCGTCCATTACATCGACTGGATCCAATCGGCGCCCGAGGCATCGACCGCACGGACCTCCTCGCGCAGCCGCGTAAAATCCGCCGACCGCACCGATGGCGCCACGAGAATCGGCCCCATGACTAGTACTCGAGCAGCGCTTTGGCGGCCGAGACGACCCGCTCTGGCTCGAAGCCGAACTTGCGCTGTAGCTCCTTGAGTGGTGCCGAAGCCCCGAAGGTGTTCATGCCGATGACGCGTCCTTCGGGCCCTACGTACCGGTCCCATCCAAGTGTCGATCCCTGCTCGATGGCGAGCCGAGCCTTGACCTTGGGCGGCAGCACCTCTTCGCGATAGGACTGCGGTTGGCTCTCGAAGATTTCCCACGAAGGCATGGAGACGACGCGGGCGTGAACCGCCTGCGACGTGAGCGCTTTGTATGCGTCGATGGCCAGCGCAACCTCGCTGCCGGAGGCGATCAGGATGATCTGCGGTGTAGCACCCGGGGACTCCGCCATCACATATGCGCCCCGCGCAAGGCCGCTGGCCGGGGCATATTTGCCGCGGTCGAAGGTCGGCAACGCCTGCCGCGAGAGCGCGATCACCGCCGGCCGGTGGCTCAGCTGCATGACGTAGCGATAGGCCTCGACGACCTCGTTGGCATCTGCGGGCCGGAGCACGACGAGGCCGGGGATGGCACGCAGAGAGATGAGCTGTTCCACCGGCTGATGCGTAGGCCCGTCCTCGCCGTCACCCATTGCATCATGGGTGAAGACGAAGATGCTCGGAAGTTCCATGAGGGCGGACAGCCGAATGGCCGGCCGGGCGTAGTCGCTGAAAATGAAGAAGGTCGCTCCGAAGGGGCGCAGCTTGGAGAGGGATAACCCGTTGATGATCGCTCCCATGGCATGCTCGCGGATGCCAAAATGAAGGTTCCGACCTCCGGGTGTCTCGGCTTGAAAGTCGCCGGCACCTTCGAATTTAAGCAGCGTCTTGTTTGACGGCGCAAGATCCGCCGAGCCGCCCACGAACCAGGGAACGTTCTGGGCGAGCACGTTCAGGACTTTACCCGAGGCATCGCGTCCGGCGATGCCCTTGGGGTCCGGTGGGAAGCTTGGCAGGTTGCGGTCCCACGTCGCGGGTAGCTGGCGCCGCTGCATCTGGTAGATTTCGCTGGCGAGCTCAGGGAACCTCGTCTTGTACGCGGCGAACTGCCGCTCCCATCCCTCGCGCGCCATACCGCCGCGCCGACCGATGCCAGCATCGAAGTGCCCGCGCACGCCGTCGGGCACAAGGAACTTGGCTTCCTCCGGCCAACCGTAGGCGCGTTTGACCAGCCGTACCTCCTCCTCGCCCAAGGGCTCGCCGTGGGCGGCGGCCGTGTCGATCTTGTGCGGCGAGCCGTAGCCGATGTGGCTATCCAGAACGATCAGCGTCGGCCCGCCCTTCGCCTCCCTGAAAGTCGCGAGCGCAGCCTCGATCCGGTACAGATCGTTGGCATCGCTGACACCCAGCACATTCCATCCGTAGCTTCGGAAGCGCGCGGCCACATCCTCGCTGAAGGTGATGCGCGTTTTGCCTTCAATGGTGATGTGGTTGTTGTCGTAGATCCAGCATAGGTCGTCGAGACGGAGGTGGCCCGCCAGCGAAGCGGCTTCCGAGCCGACGCCCTCCATCAAGCAGCCATCGCCGCAGACGGCGTAGATGTTGTAGTCGAAAAGCTCGAAGCCCGACCGGTTGTAGCGGCTAGCGAGCCACTTGCGCGCGACCGCCATGCCAACACTCGTTGCAATCCCCTGACCCAGCGGGCCGGTCGTCGTCTCGACCCCCGAGACCCAGTGATATTCCGGATGTCCCGGTGCCTTGCTATCGAGCTGGCGGAATCGCCCGATGTCGTCGAGCGTGACAGCCGGCTCGCCCAGGCGCTCATACTTAACATTCACGGCTAGAGTGCCCGACAGATGGAGAACCGACCACAGAAGCATCGAGGCGTGGCCGTTCGACAGGATGAAGCGGTCGCGATTTGGCCAGATCGGATCCTTCGGATCGAAGCGCATGACCCGGTTCCACAGGATGTAGATGAGCGGGGCCAGTGCCATGGGCGTGCCGGGGTGGCCAGAGTTCGCCTTCTGGACCGCGTCGATGGAGAGCGTGCGGATCGTGTTGATCGCCAGCTGATCGAGCTCTTCACTGGTCATGCCGCTCACCTCGTCCCCCTTTCTGTTCGACTTCGATCCCGCGGTCCTCGATGTGCTAGGACCCAGCCTGTTTCTCAAGGTGCCCGCCGAACTCGTAGCGCATGGCCGAGAGCAGTTTATCTGCAAAGTCCGCCTCGCCCCTGGAGCTGAACCGCTCGTAGAGCGCAGAGGACAGCACATGAACAGGCACCCCTTCGTCGATTGCCGCTTTGATCGTCCAACGGCCTTCGCCGGAGTCGGACACGCGCCCTGCGAATTGCGACAATTGGGGGTCCTGGATCAGGGCGGCCGCGGAGAGATCGAGGAGCCAGGACGCGATCACGCTGCCGCGCCGCCAGACCTCGGCGATGTCCGGAAGGTCGAAATCGTACTCGTAGTGCTCGCGATCACGCAGAGGGGTGGTCTCGGCGTCGACGAGGTTTCTTCTCTTGCCGACATTGGCCGCCTTGAGAACCGCCAATCCCTCGGCGTAGGCGGCCATCACGCCATACTCGATCCCGTTGTGCACCATCTTCACGAAATGACCGGCACCGCTGGGCCCGCAGTGCAGGTAGCCCAGCTCGGAGGTTCCAGCGGCCCCCTCGCGTCCCGGCGTGCGCGGGATGTCCATTTGGCCGGGTGCCAGGGTGGCGAAAATCGGGTCGAGGTGTTTCACCGCATGGACCGCGCCGCCAATCATCATGCAGTAGCCGCGTTCCAGCCCCCAAACACCACCGCTGGTGCCGACGTCGACATAGTGGATGCCCTTGGGGCGCAGCTCCTTCGATCGCCGGATGTCGTCGATGTAGTAGGAGTTGCCGCCATCGATCAGGATATCTCCGTGGTCGAGATGAGGCAGCAGCTCGGTGATCGTTTTCTCCACCGCACCGACTGGCACCATGAGCCAGACTGTGCGCGGTTTCGCGAGGTTCTCAGTGAGCTCCGCCAGCGAGGTGGTGCCTACGGCTCCCTCCTTCACCATCTCGGAGACCGGCTTTGCAGATCGGTTGAACACGACACACTGATGGCCGCCGCGCAAGAGGCGGCGCGTCATGTTGGCTCCCATGCGGCCCAGGCCAATCATTCCCAATTGCATCGGTTTAGCCTCCTCGCGAAGTTGGGTTCGGACCCGCTGCATCAGGCCGGCCCTTTGAGCCTGCGATAGCGCCGGATCAGCGCGTTGGTGGAGCTGTCGTGCTCGAGCGCGGGTTGCTTGGCGCTTTCGAGCTCAGGAATGATGCGCTGGGCGAGAGCCTTGCCCAGTTCCACTCCCCACTGATCAAAAGAGTCGATGCACCAGATCGTACCTTGAGTGAAGACGCTGTGCTCGTAGAGCGCGACCAACTTGCCCAAGGCTGCGGGCGTCAACGCCTCCAGCAGGAGGGTATTCGAAGGACGATTGCCGTCGAACTGCCGATGCGGCACGAGCCAATCCGGCGTCCCCTCCGCCTTGACCTGATCGGCGGTCTTGCCAAACGCCAGCGCCTCGGTCTGGGCGAGAACGTTGGCCAGCAACATATCGTGGTGCCGGCCGAGCGGGTTCAGGGGGCGCGCGAACGCGATGAAATCGCAAGGTACCAGCCGCGTGCCTTGATGAATCAGCTGATAGAAGGAATGCTGGCCGTTGGTCCCTGGCTCGCCCCAGTAAATCGGCCCGGTATCATAATTCACGCGGGCGCCGTCGCGCGTCACGTGCTTGCCGTTGCTCTCCATGGTCAGCTGTTGGAGATAGGCCGGAAAGCGCTTCAGATACTGCTCGTAGGGCAGCACCGCGACGGTTTGGGCGCCAAAGAAGTTGTTGTACCAGAGCGCCAGCAGGGCCATCAAGACTGGCAGATTGCGCTCGAACGGCGCGGAGCGGAAATGCTCGTCCATCTCATGGAAGCCGTCCAGCATGGCGCGGAAGTTGTCCGGGCCGATCGCCAGCATGGTGGAGAGGCCGATGGCCGAATCCATGGAATAGCGGCCGCCGACCCAGTCCCAGAAGCCGAACATGTTGGCGGTGTCGATGCCGAACTTTGCCACCTCCTCGGCGTTGGTCGAGACGGCGACGAAATGTCTTGCAATGGCGCGCTCGTCGGCGTTCATGCCGGCCAGCAGCCAGCTTCGCGCGCTCCGCGCGTTGGTCATAGTCTCCAGCGTGGTGAAGGTCTTGGAGGAGACGATGAACAGCGTCTCCGCCGGGTCGAGAGCCCCCACCGCCTCGGCGAGGTCCGTACCATCCACGTTGGACACGAAGCGGAAGGTCATAGCGCGGTTGCTGTAGTGGCGCAGCGCCTCGTAAGCCATCACCGGCCCGAGATCCGATCCACCGATGCCGATGTTGATGACGTTGCGGATGCGCTTGCCCGTGTGGCCCTGCCAGGCGCCACCGCGGACCTGCAGGGCGAAATCCGCCATCTCGTCCAGAACGGTATGAACCTCCGGCACGATGTTTTTGCCGTCGTGTATGATTGATGCGCCGCGCGGCGCGCGCAGGGCCACGTGCAGCACAGCACGGTTCTCTGTGATGTTGATCTTGTCGCCACGAAACATGGCCTCGATGCGATCGCCTAGTCCAGATTCCTGGGCGAGTTGGATGAGCAGACCGACCGTTTCAGCGGTGATGCGGTTCTTAGAAAAGTCGAGGTAGATCCCAGCAGCTTCTGCAGTCAGCCTCTCGCCGCGCTCTGGCTCCTCGGCGAAGAGCTGGCGCAAATGCAGGCTCTTCATGCTCTGGTAGTGCCTCTGCAGAGCGCCCCAAGCCGGGAAGGTCCGCAATGTTGGGGCGCGCATGGATGCCTGCTCGGCGGAACCCGATGCCTGCTCGCCTTGGTGGGAGGATACGGCCATCTGTGTCAGCTCGCTTTCCGTATTGCACTGCTCTTTAGTTCGATGCACGACATCAGGTCATCCCAAGATTTCACGAAAGACGCAGCCCCCTCGTCTTGGAGCCGGATTGCCAGGGCGTCGATGTCAATTCCAGCCTTGGCGAAGCCGGCCAGGAGCCTCTCGCTGTCTCCCCCATCGCAAGCCAGTACCGCGTCAGGCTTGCCGCGATCGTCGACGGCCTTGAGGGTGCCCTCTGGCATGGTGTTGACCGTAAAAGGTGCGACCAGAGCGTCGACATAGAGCGTGTCGGAGGCTTTCGGGTCCTTGGTGCCGGTGCTGGCCCAGAGGAGCCGCTGGGCGCGGGCGCCGGCGTTGGCGGCGCGCTGGAAGCGGGACGAATCGAGCAGCTCCCGATAGGCCCTGTAGGTCCGCTGCGCGACCACGATGCCGAGCCGGTTGGTAAGCTCGCCCGGGACTTTGCCGCTGACGGCCACATCCCAGCGGCTGATAAAGACCGAGGCGACAGAGGCGATGGCGGGGTTCAGCCCGGCCTCGATGCGCCGCTCGACGCCGCGCAGATAGGCTTCGGCAGCCGCGAGGTATTGCTCGCGCGAGAAGAGCAGTGTGACGTTGGTGGGAATGCCGGCAAAGATGGCCGCCTCGATGGCGGGCAGGCCCTCCTTGGTGCCGGGAATCTTGATGAAAAGGTTGGGCGCGCCGCCGCGCTGATGCAGATCGCGTGCGGCCGCCACGGTCCTGGCGGTATCGTGGGCCAGAAGGGGCGAAACCTCGAGCGAGACCCATCCATCTACCCTATCCGTGCGCTCATAGATTGGCCGGAATAGCTTCGCCGCCCGGCCAAGGTCCGCCAGCGCCAGCTCGAAAAATAGGCTCTCTCGCGTGTTCGCCGACTGCGCTTTTCGGGCGATATCCGCGTCGTAGTCCGAGCTGTTCCTTATGGCGTGGTCAAAAATCGTCGGATTCGACGTCAGCCCCGTGACCGACAGCTCGTCGATGTAGCGTTGCAGCGTGCCGCTGTTCAGCAGCGCGCGGGTGACATTGTCGAGCCATAGGCTCTGGCCAAGATTATGGAGAGTGCCTGTGGGCTTCATTGCGTCGCCTCCAAGCTGGATTGGACCTGCCGCGGCGCCATGCCCATGCGCAGCAAATCGAAACGGAGCGGCTCGGCGATAGGCTGGATCGTTAGGTCGGTCCCCGGCAAAGCGCCCTGTTGAATCCCGTCGTTGTCGATCAGCGTGTTGTCAGACTCGACCAGAAAGAGCATCGGACGGCGCAGCGTCATTCGCGATTTCCAGCTCGGCTCTCCCCGCGCGCTTGAGCTCGAGAAAAGGCGCCTTCGAATTTGCCTTTTCGGGCGGCAGCTAGAGAGCCCCACTCCAGATTCGTGCAACTAAGCTGCACATGCCCGGAAACGCTCTTCCTCTCTTGCTAGAATTTGCGCGATCTTGCCTCAAACTCTGCCGAACAGGGACTTGCTACTTGGCCGGAGGTGACGGCGTTCGAGATCAACCGGTTCTGAGACTCGGTTGTTGGGCATCCGCCTTCGTCTCTGGCATGAACATCCAGAGGATTGCGACAGCCAGCAGTCCGACACCCGTAACGCTCAAGAACGCGGCCACGGTGCCGTAGCGGGTCACGATAAGCCCGGATACGGACGTGCTGAGCGCAGCGCCAATTCCAGAAACGGTTCCAACAAGCCCCTGGGCCAAGTTGAACCGGCCGGTCCCTTTGGTGAGGTCCGCGATGACCAACGCCGTGAGCACGCCGAGTGTAGCTCCGCTCAAGCCGTCCAGCGCCTGCACGACGACGAGCGGAGCTGGGTCAGCGGTCACTGCAAAGAACGCGGACCGAATTGGCAGGACTGCAAGTCCAGCCAGCAGCAAAGGTCGGCGTCCCCAGGTGCCCGCCTTCCGCCCTACCCACGGGGCGAGGAGGGCAACGATGATCTGCGGGACCACGACAAACCCTGACAAGATGAGCGAGGACCAATGACCCTCGGTGTGCGCCAAGGTCTGTCCGACCAGCGGCAAGATGGAGGCGTTGGCAAGTTGAAACAAGAAGAGGCAGACGCCGAAGGTCAACAGGCGATGGTCGCCTAACAGAGCAGCGCGACTGATCCGCTGAGGCTGCGTCGGACGTATGTCAGGAGCGCCGCAGGATCGTGCGAAGTGAATGTCGGACGCGCGTATCCTGCCGAGCACCAAGAGCACCGGCAGTCCCAATGCAGCGGTCAGAAGAAAGATATCGCGGGTGGGTAGCAGGTAGCCCACGACGCCCATCATTCCGGCGGCCGTAAGACCGCCGATGGAAGCGAATTGCTGATTGCGGCCGAGGCGGCCTGACAGCGCGTCGTGCCCAACGAGCCCGAGACTGATCGCGGCGATCCCCGGCCCGATAACGCTTCCGGCCATACCTTGCATGACTGCCGCTGCGAACACAGGCGAGAAGTCCGGTCGCAGACCGAGAGTCAATATTCCCAGCGTGACTGCGGCGGCTCCGACGCCCACCAGCACGCGCTTGGATTTGACCATGTCGATCAACTCGCCAGCGGGAATCTGGGTTAATAGCCCGGCCAACCCGCTCACCGTAAGCACGATCCCGACATTCGCGGGCATCCAGCCCTGATCAGCAAGATGGAGGCCAACAAACGGCCCAAAGCCCATCAGCAGCGCGGCAAGTAGGAAGTTCAACCAATCCAACGCACGTAGGCTCTCAACGGAAGGCGGCTTTGCCGCAGCATTTGGCGAGCCGAGCCGCACCGTGCCCTCCGTGCGCGCTTGGCGGTCGCGTCCCACCGTCGCCGGCTGAGAGATACCGTCCGGCATAGGCGTGACAAGCCGGTTCATCGGGGAGCTATTCGAGTGCGGGTGGCAGCTTGTTCGACGAGGAACTCAACGACCTCCTCGTCCTCGGCATGGGCCGCTGGGGCAAGGCTCGGATTGCCGGAACGCTGCTCGCACGGCTTCCCCGTAGCTGCGATGTTGTAGGCCGTGTTCACCAGCGCAATATGGGAGAAAGCCTGGGGAAAATTGCCGACGGCACGCCGCGCGCTGGGTTCGTACTCCTCCGCCAAGAGACCCACGTCATTGCACAAGCCGACCAGGCGGTCGAACAGGCGCTGCGCCGCCGCCAGGCGTCCGGTAAGGACATAGGCATCGGCAAGCCAGAAGCTGCAGGGAATGAAGGCGCCCTCGCCCGGGGGGAGGCCGTCATCCATTGCGCCTGTGTCGTATCTGAGCACGAACCCGCCGCGCAGCAGCTTCTGCTCGACAGCCCGGATGGTGCCCAGCACGCGCGGGTCGTCGGGCGGTAGGAAGCCGACTTGCGGAATCAGCAGCGCGCTCGCGTCCATCTGGTCGCTTTCGTATGACTGGGCGAACGCGCCGAGAGTCGGATTGAAGGCCCGTCGGCACACCTCCTCATGGATCTCTGCGCGTACCCGGCGCCACCGTTCCACAGGTCCACGCATCCCGAACATCTCGACGCCTTTGATACCGCGGTCGAATGCAACCCACGCCATCACCTTCGAGTAGGTGAATTGTCGGCGCCCTCCGCGCACCTCCCAAATACCTTCGTCGGGGCTACGCCACACCGTCTCCAAATGCGCAAGCAGTGCACGCCCGAAATCCCATGCCGCGCCAAGATGCTGGATGCCGCCAACGCGCGCATGGTGGAGGGCGTCAGCAACCTCACCGAAGACATCGAGTTGAAGCTGATCGGCGGCTGCGTTGCCGATACGCACGGGCTTTGAGCCCTCGTAGCCGCCGACCCATGGGACCTCGCGTTCGGCCAGCCACCGCTCGCCCGCCACCCCGTACATGATCTGGATATCTGCAGGGCTCCCGGCAGCGGCGCGCAGCAGCCAGTCGCGCCACGCCCGCGCTTCCTCATAGTATCCAGCGTTCATCAACGCCAGCAGCGTGAGCGTGGCGTCACGCAGCCAGCAGAAGCGATAGTCCCAGTTGCGCTGCCCGCCCAATTGCTCCGGGAGCGATGTGGTCGGTGCGGCAACTATGCCACCCGTGGGCGCGTAGGTCAGAGCCTTCAATGTGATCAGCGAGCGCGTGACAATCCCGTCGGGGTGTTCGGTGCTCCGCCGCCTGCTCGCCCACGACTGCCAGAATTCTTTGGTCGAGCGCAGCGCCATTACGGGGTCCACCGGCTCGGGCAGCGCACTGTGGGACTGGCCATAGCTCAGGACGAAGGACACCTGCTGGCCCGCCGAAACCAAGAAATCTCCGACCGTGGTGAACCCCTCGCCTCGAAGCTCGACCAGCGTGCGCAGCACGATCAGGTCCGGACCCGCAATTGCCAGCAGCTCGCCGGCGTCGCTCTGCGTCACCCAAGGTATCGAGCCGCCGTAGCCGAAGCGAACGATCAGCTCCGTGCGCATCGGCACGGTGCCGCGCTTGCCGACCACTAGGCGTACGAGATGTGACGAGAGCCGACCCTCGCGCAATGGCATGAAGTCGACCAGGACGGCCGCGCTGCCGTCGGCGGTGATGAACTCGGTTTCGAGGATCAGCGTATCCGTCAGGTAGCGCCGCTGCACACGTACGCTCCTGGAGCTCGCTGACGCCTCAGCCGGCGCGATCTGCCAGCGGCCATTGTTCGCGTCGCCTAACAGGGCGGCGAAGCACGCCGCAGAGTCGAAGCGGGGCCAGCAGAGCCAGTCAATGGAGCCGTTCCGCGAGATGAGCGCGGCGGTCTCGCAGTCGCCGATCAGGGCGTAGTCCTCGATGCGGTTAGCCATCAGTTGTCAAACCTCGCCGAGAACCCGCCAAGCTAGGCAGGTGGCACGCTGGAGAAGAGGGGGCCCAGTCCCTCCGCCATCGTTGGGTGCGTGAGTATGGCATCGCGGAGCTTTGGATACGGCAGACCTGCCAGCATAGCAGTTTGCACCGTGGCCACGACCTCGCCGGCCTCGGCGCCAATCATGGTGAAACCGAGGATGCGGTCGTCGTTAGCACTGACAAGCGCCTTCATGAATCCTTGCGTTTCGTCCGTGGCCTGCGTCCGCAAAATGGCGCTCGTCGGCATCTTCGCAACACGCACGGCGGTGCCTCTGCGTTGCGCCTCGCGTTCGCTCAGCCCTACACGCGCGAGCGGCGGGTCGGTGAACATGCAGTACGGGACCAGGCGGTCGCGCGTTGTGCGCTTGCCCCCGCCCAGATTGTCCCTGATGATGCGAAAGTCATCGACCGAGACGTGCGTGAAATGGGGGCTGCCGGCGCATTCGCCAATGGCCCAAATGCCGGGCACACTCGTCTCCAGCCGTTCATTGACCCGAATGTAGCCGCGCTTGTCCAGCTCGACGCCAGTCTCATCGAGACCGATCCCGATGGTGTTGGGGACGCGGCCAATCGCGACCAGGATATCGCTGCCTTCAATGTTGCGCTCGCCCGAAGTCGTATCGACCGCGAGGCTGACTTCCTGTCCACAGATGCCGCGCACACGCAGGGGCTTGGCGGCCAGGAGAATATCGACCCCCTCCGCACTCAGAGCCCGGTGTACCTCTTCCGCGACGTCGCAATCCTCCTGAGCCATCAGCTGAGGCCCGCGTTGAACGATTGTGACGCGGCTGCCGAAGCGGCGGTAGGCCTGTGCCAATTCGAGACCAACATAACCGCCGCCGAGGACGATCAGGTGTGACGGCAAGTAGTCGAGCTCCAGAGCCTCAATGTGGGTAAGCGGCCGGGCAGCCGCGAGGCCAGGAATGCTGGGCATTGCCGCGTGCGATCCAATGTTGAGGAACAGCTGGTTGCCCGCGAGTAGTCGCGTTCCGCCATCGGCATTCAGGCGCACCTCGAAGGTCTTTGGTGCGACAAAACGCCCCGACCCCATGATCAACTCTGCGCCACTCGTCTCGAAATTCTTTAGATGGAGGGCGATCTCGCGAGCGACCATGTCGCGCTTGCGTTGGCGGACCTTCGCCATATCGGTTCCGACGCGACCGGTCGTGGTGCCGAACTGCGCTGCATGGTGCACCAGCTGCGCCACCTTTGCACTCCAGATCTCGTTCTTGCTGGGCAGGCACGCAATGTTGGGACAGGAGCCCCCAATCCATCGCCGCTCCACAACGGCGGTCCGCCGCCCCGAGCGTGCGAGGTGCCAAGCAAGCAACTTGCCTCCCTGTCCGCAGCCGAGGACCACAGTGTCGAACCGCTCCGCTTCGGGCATGTGCTTCCTCCTCACGCCGACTCTGATGGCTAGTGACCAAGGAGGCACTTCGGTCGTAGGAGGGCTTGGGCTGTCTTGCTCTGATGCGCGCGTTATTGCGGCAATCTAACCGGCGGGACGGGTTCCCACAGCGACGCCAAAGGCTTGTGCACCTAGAAGCTTCGACTATTCGATCCCGCCGCGCCGGCCGGCAGCAACACGGAATCTAAGCCACTGTGCAACGGGCGGACCGATCCGGCCCAGGCTAAGCCGCAGGCATTTGCCTGGATCCCACAGCTACCGCCCCCGGACAATCCTGCCGCTCTCATCGAGTTTGCGAACGAACCGGGCGTCAATAAACCTGCAGGCGCCGCTCGCGCCCTATGAGAGTATTGATGGCTTTGCAGGTGTGCAGGTCGGCTCGATCAGGCCCGGCGAACGCCGTCGCGTCGGCTGGAGATCAGCTTCAGCCAAGGCGCCGAATGGAATGCGCTCATCAGCGCAAACATCACGACCATTCCCTCCAACGGCGACGCCTGCTGGGTGGCCGAGCAGAGCACATCGGCTGCGCCGACATTAAGAGCGCCCGTAAGCAGTGCCATGATTGCGAAGGTTGGAGAGGCCGCGAGCGATAGAAAGTGGCCTCCGACTGCGTTGGCGCCTTCACCGATCAGCAAAATGGTCTTCGTCATGGGTTTGCTTCATCTCGATCGCGCGCGCCGATCATGCAACCGACGCAGCATAACTTCTCGCCTTCATAGGGTCGTGGCCAGCGACGGCCGGCCACGACCATTGTTTGTTCTCGGGGCCACTTATGAAGGATGCGCGGCAGACCTAGGCGTGTGCTTTGCAGCACGAGCCCGCCGCTGTCATCCCAACCGGTGCCGGCTCATAACGGTCGTGGTGACGCACCCACTCCATTTTGTTGTCCACGTTCCTCTCGTCGCGGCCGTTGGGTGTCAGGTCGAGCATGTTATAGGTGCCCATCATCACCTCCACACCGCGTCCGTAGGTCGAGTACGTGTGGAAGACTTGGCCCGCGTCGTCCTGGTAGAACACGCTGATGCCAGGCCATTCCTCGCCTGCGAAGGGCCACCTGCCGTAGTTGTAGTCGAGCTTGCCTTTGGCCACTTGTTCCGGCGTGAAGCTAACGCCGAACTTGTAGTTGAAGTCGCTGCCGTGCGAAGACACCCACTTGAACCGCCAGCCCATGCGTTGGCGAAATCGCTCGATTTCGGCTAGCGGCGCGCGCGAGATGGCCACCAGGGTGATGTCGCGATGCGCCAGGTGCACTTGCATGCCGTCGCTGTGGTCAGCCATGAAGGAGCAGCTCCGACAACCTTGCTCCCACCCCGGGGCCAACATGAAGTGCTGCACCAGCAGTTGGTGGCGACCTTCAAACAGTTCGGCGAGCGTGCGCCGTCCTTCGGGTGCGTCGAAAACGTAGTTCTTGTCGATCCGCACCCACGGCAGCGCGCGTCGCTCGCGGGCGATCTGGTCGCGCAGGCGCGTCAGTTCCTTTTCGTGCGCCAACAGCGCCTTGCGCTCGGCAACCCATTCGTCCCTGGATACGACGCGATGGCTTTCGCTGCTCAGCTGGGAAATGCCGGCAGTGCCGGTTGTCTGTGATTTCATCGCTTTGGCTCCGTCGTTCGGCTATCCATTGGCTTTTCCGATAGTGGCGGTCTGAATGAGAAACTTTTAGCGCCGGGGATCGAACCAGTGGGAGTGACAAGTGTGACGGGATTCCGATGGACTCGCTGATCACGGCCGCGGCGCGGGCCCTCGCCGCCGGTGACCTCCTCGGCGTATTGAAGCGGGTTGCCCTACGAGACGACCCGCCTGCGCTTGCGCTTCGAGGTATTGCCATGGCGCAGCTCGGCGATTTCGCGCGCGCGAAGGCTCTTTTACAAAGTGCGGCCCGCGCCTTCGGTCCGAAAGAGGCCGTCGCCCGCGCGAGGTGCGTCGTGGCCGAGGCCGAGATCGCGCTGGTGTCGCGCGACCTGAGCTGGCCGGCGAAGGCGCTCGACGCGGCGGGGGCGACACTCGAAGAACACGGCGACCGGGTGAACGCCGCGCATGCGCGGCACCTTGAGGTCCGGCGTCTTCTCCTAATCGGGCGTCTCGACGAGGCGGAGCGTGCGCTCGCCGGGCTCGATCCGGCACCCTTCCCGCCCGCGTCGAGGGCCGCCCACGAACTGGTCCTTGCGGGCATCGCCATGCGGCGCCTTCGCAGCAAGGTGGCGCGCTCCGCGCTGGCTCGGGCCGCGCACGCCGCGCGCCAGTCAGGTATCCCTGCACTGATTGCTGAGGTGGAAGGCGCATCTCTTGTCCTGAACACGCCCGCGGCGCGCCTGATTGCACGTGGCAAGGAACGTCTCCTCCTGCTCGCGGAGGTTGAAGCGGTGCTGAAATCGGGGGCGCTTGTGGTGGACGGGTGCCGTCATGTCGTGCGTGGCACACACACCACAGTCTCGCTCGCGCGGCGTCCGGTGTTGTTCACGCTCGCGCGTTCGCTCGGCCAAGCGTGGCCCGGAGATTTGTCGAGGGATGCGCTTATTTGGCGGGCATTCCGTGCAAAGCACGCCGACGAATCGCATCGCGCGCGCCTGCGCGTGGAGATTGGGCGGCTTCGGGTCGAGCTTCGGTCGCTCGCAAGCGTGAGCGCAACGCCGCAAGGGTTTGTACTCGCGCCGCGCCACGCGGCTGAAATCGTTGTACTGGCGCCACCCGTCGAAGACCAGCATGCGTCGGTGATCGCATTCCTCGCTGACGGCGAGTCGTGGTCAAGCTCGGCCCTAGCACTTGCGCTGGGAGCCAGCGCACGTACCGTGCAGCGGGCGCTCGATTCGCTGGCGACAGCAGGCAAGGTACAGTCCTACGGTCGCGGGCGAGCACGGCGCTGGATGACCGCGCCCTTGCCGGGATTCACGACAACATTGTTACTCCCCGGTCCGCTGCCGAGCGACTAGAGTGGGGTCATGAAAACATCAGCAGCTGAAATCCTCCGCGAGTATGGCGGCTTTCCGGGCGCCGACCAGGTGCATGGCGTCACCTTTGACGGTCAGTATGTCTGGTTTGCGTCAGGAGACAAGCTCAACGCCTTCGATCCGGAGACTGGAAAGACGGTGCGCTCGATCAATGTCGCCGCGCATGCAGGAACTGCCTTCGACGGCAAGCACCTCTTCCAAATCGCTGAGGATCGCATCCAGAAAATCGATCCAGAGACGGGCCGTGTGCTCTCGACGATCCCGGCGCCCGGCGGCGGCGGCGATTCGGGACTCGCATGGGCTGAAGGGACGCTCTGGGTGGGGCAGCACCGAGGTCGTAGGATCCATCAAATCGATCCCGAAACGGGAGCTATTCTTCGCACCATCGAATCCAACCGCGTAGTTACCGGCGTCACCTGGGTCGACGGCGAGCTCTGGCACGGGACTTGGGAAGGCGACGAGAGCGACCTGAGGCGCATCGACCCCCGAACCGGACAGGTCCTGGAGAGGCTCGAGATGCCGCCTGGAGTGGGCGTATCGGGGCTCGAGTCCGATCGCGGCGATCGCTTCTTCTGCGGCGGTGGACGCAGCGGTAAGGTGAGAGCCGTCCGCCGACCCAGGCGAGGCGCGGCCAAAACGAAGACCTGAGCACGAGTGTGCCAGAGGGCGTGAACAAACACGCTCACGATTGTCCGCTCCTGGCAACGTTGCTAAAGGCGGCAACCGGCCAAGGTTGCGACTTATCACCCCTAGTCCGCTTGGACCGGGCAATCGCGGTACCAGGGAGCACAAGATCCAGTCGATGGGCGCGACCGCGATCAATTACACTTCACTGGCATTCCCCCTCAGCCTCTCGAAATGCCACCGCTTTGTGCACCCACGCAGGCGGAACATTTCTAGCCGTGGCTGAGGCTGGTCCCTTTTGCGGGTTTTTGCTGCCGCGCACCATTTGTCCTGCGGCTGTGACTTCGGATGCCGAGCGGGGCATAACGTTGGCATTCGTGTTCGGCAGCGCGTCAACGCCCATGCTCCGTGCAACCGCGATGCCGAAACCTCCATGGTTCCACGCGATACAGCGATGCCCTCGCTACACTGCCAACTAAACTCGAGCCTGTTGACTCGGTCCGATTTGTCTTTCAGCATCCGCAAGAGGTTTTTGCTTCGGACCACACACGCACGATGAACCCGTTGGACGCTGCGTGGCAACAGTTGATCTCCACCTTACACGCCTCGGGCCGCAAGGCTGCACTTGCGATCACCGGAGGCGGCAGTGGGGCCGTCGGTGAGTTGCTCCGCGTTCCCGGGGGATCTCGGCTGCTGATTGAGGCGCAGGTTCCCTACGACGCGCTGGCGCTTGCGACGTTACTGGGCTTTGCACCGGCACAGGCATGCAGTGCTGACACCGCGGTCGCAATGGCACGAAGCGTACGGGCGCGCGCCACCAGGCTGGTACCGGCTGGCACCGATCTGGTTGGCCTCGGCGCGACGGCGGCACTGGTGAGTGATCGCCCGCGCAAAGGCGAGCATCGGTTCCATATCGCATTCGACAACTCCGCTCGCATCGCGCACTGCACCGGCGTGATGGCCAAGGGTCGACGTGATCGCGCCGCTGAGGAAGACCTTGTTTCGCGCGCGATTGTCCTATGGCTAGCCAACGCATGTGGGATTGCGGCACCGTCACCACGCACGCTGCTCGATGCCGATGAAGATTTTGCCGAGGCGATCGTCGCAACCGTGGATAGTATCGATCAGCTGTTGGCGGGCGAGTTCGATCGCGTCACCGCCCAGCCCGACGGCCAACTGATGCTGTCGGCGCCGCCGCCCCGCGTGCTGTTGCCGGGCTCTTTCGACCCGGTGCACGCTGGGCATTTGTTGCTGGCACGGGTCGCCGAGGAGCTGCGGCAGCAGCCCTTGGCGTTTGAAATCTCCGTCACTAATGTCGACAAGCCACCGCTGGCAAGCCAGACGGTGAGACGCCGGCTCGCGCAATTCGCCTGGAAGTCACCGGTCGAACTCACGAGAGCGCCAACCTTTCTCGAGAAGTCACGCTTGTTTCCGAGGACTACGTTTGTGATCGGGGCGGATACAGCGGAGCGGCTTGTTGCGCCGAAATACTACGGCGATGATGAGGTTCGAATGCACCTCGCGCTCGAGGAAATCGCTAGTTCCGGGGCCAGCTTTCTGCTGGCCGTGCGCCGCGACGCGGTGGGACGCGTACGCGCGCTGAGCGATGTCCCTGTGCCGCGACGCTATGCCGATCTCTTCACCGAAATCCCGGAGCACCGTTTCCGCCTTGACACCTCCTCGTCCGAGATTCGCGCACGGGGATGCGCAGCTGACGATTGCTAACGAGCCCAAGATAACTCATACGCGGGCCCTATTGCCCCGTCGCCTTGCGCCGAGAGTTGCCTCGCCACTGCCTCACTGTGATTTGTTATTTTGTAAGATCTGGCGCGCCAGCATGGTGCATGATGGTGCCCGGCGCGCCTAATGTTTGGCTGAGCCCGGATGGCGTAAGGCCGCTATGAGGGACGGTCGATCCGTGCCATCGAACGTGGAACGGCAGCTAGCCGGCTCAATTCCAACCAAGCCTTGTGGCCTCGACCAAGCTCAGATGGGACCGCGTTGGCGTGACCTTCGTCAATTCCAGTCCGGCCGAGTGGAATAGGGCGGCATATTCTGCCTCGGTGCGCTCTCGGCCACCGACTGTGACCAGCATGTTGATGTCAAAAAGCTTTGCCTCCGATGGCGCGTTCCCGGCTGGGATCACACGCTCTGCCACGAGCAAACGAGCATCAATGGCCATGGCATCGCGGCATTTTCCTAGGATTGTCACTGCAGCGGAGTCATGCCAGTTGTGCAGTATACTCTTGAGAAGGTAGAGGTCGCCACCATTCGGGACGGCAGTAAAGAAATTACCCTGGATGAACGTGCTTCTTGCCGCAATGCCGGAAAGCGCAAAGAGTTGTTGCGTATCGTGCGTTGGTGGTGTGCGATCGAAGATGATGGCCTGCAGATAGGGGTGAGCGCGCAGAAGAGCGGCCGCAAGTGCTCCTTGCCCGCCGCCAACATCTACCATTGAGCCAACAGTGGCGAAATCATAAGCAGCCATAATGGCCGCCGCTTCCAGCTCCGAGAAACCGGTCATGGCCTCGTGGAACAGCGCGGCGGAGTTCGGGTGCTCGCCGAGATAGTCATAGAACGGTTGGCCGTGGACGTGCTCGAACGCCGACCCTCCGGTTTCTATTGCATGCGACAGGCGGCCGTAGGCGCGCCACAACAGCTCATCGCCGTACAACATCGCCGTGCTACGCAGTGAGCCGGGAACATGCCGCCGCAATAGTTCGGCCGCTGGCGTCATGCCAAACCGACCATCGGTCGACTCGACAAACACACCGAGGCTGGCGAGTGCCCGTAAAAGTCGATAGAGGGCGCCTGCATCGACACCAAGCGACGACGCCAACTCGGGTGCCGTGAGCGGACCTCGCGCCAGGTGATCGGCGAGATCGAGTTTCGCCGCAACGTAAATCAACTGCGTGACGCGAAAGCCCATGATGAGCTGACGCAGGCGACTGATCTCATCGTGGTCGCGCGTGTCGGTCATGCGTCAAGCCGAATGGTCCCTACGCGTCTCGATCGCCCTCACACTACCGTCGATTTGCTGAGCATGAAACCGCAACACCACCGTGCTTCATTCTTCTGTCACAGCAACCATGTCTGGCGGCGCGTTCACTATCCGCTGCAGTTCCCTTCATGTTTCGCGCGGGCGACGGGAGCGCGCTCCCTCCCAAGCCATCTTATTGATCGGGAACGCGGGCATCGTCCCGCCTATAGCGGCCAGAATTTGCTCGGCGGCGGAACGGGCGAGCAGCAGTGACGCCTCGACCGTCGCGCCGGCAACGTGAGGCGAAAGCGTAACCTTTGGGTTTTTCAGTAGCGGGTGATCGCTCGGCAGCGGCTCGGGATAGTAGGCATCGATACCCGCGCCGAAGAGATGCCCGCTAGCGAGAGCGGCGTTCAAGGCGGAGAAGTCAAGAACTTGGCCACGCCCAGTATTGATGACAATTGCCCCTTTCGGAAGCGACGCCAACTCACGCCCACCAATCATGCCACGCGTCTCAGGGGTCAACTCCGGCACGAGTACGAGGATTTGGCTTTTGCTGAGCATTGTGTGGAGATTAGACATCATTTCGATGCCGACCAACCGTGCAAGCCGTGGGTTGACGTACGGGTCATAGCCAAGAACCCGGCAATTGAAGCCGTACTTCAACTTGCGCGCGACCTCGGAGCCGATGTAGCCGACGCCGACGATGCCGACGGTCCTTCCTTCGAGCTCGGTGAGCTGTAGACCCGATCGCATATTCCAAGCCGATCCGTCGCGAACGCCCCTATCGCCCCAAACCAGCTGTTTGGCAGTCGCCAGGATCATCATGACCGTATGCTCAGAGACCGGCACGCGGCCAAAACCTTGATGATTTACCACAAGGATGCCGCGCTCGGTTGCGGCCGGAATATCGATATTGTCCGTGCCGAACCCAGAGGTCGACACCACCACGAGGTCTTTGCCGGCATCAAGCACATCCGCAGTTACACGCTCTGGAGTGCGGACCCAAAGTGCGCGCGCACCATGCAAAACCTGCTTTAACTCATCCGTATTGGTACTGTCGACAACGACGACGTCTGCCCCACCTTCAGCCAGCATTTGATGGCCCGCGGGATGATACATGGATCGCCACAGAACCACTCTGCCCTTTGACACGGTGTGACCTCCCAAACAAAAATGCGTTGTGCCGCGCAATGCGGCACCGTTGCACCTGGCTATGGTGATTGAGCCTATCAATGTGGGCTGCAAAGGGGAATCCCGCAGATGGCATCTGACGGAGCCAATCATTCTGTGTCAATCCGCGGTTTAGCGCCTCGCTGGCGCAGCTGAGGCGGATCAGCAGCCAACAAGATGCCACGCCGGCGTGCCTCGAACTTCACGAATTGTGCGGCCATCGCCTGGCAGAAAATGTCGGCCCCGTGATTCTGATCGCAAGCCCACGGCCGATGACGTTAGCGACACACCGCATCGTCTGCCCTTCGCGATTGATTGCTTCCATCCATGCGTAGAATGTCAACGCTGCAGCGCTCGACGCACTGGCTTACCGCACCGAAATGCTCACGCTGATTTTGCCTCGCTTCTGAGCTTCGCCTCAATGATCTCCCGAAGCGTGCGGCGCATGATCTTACCGGCACCCGATACCGGAAACTCAGAGAGAAGTTCCAGCCGCTCGGGCAATTTGAATTTGGCGATGTTCTGCACCAACAAGAACTCGGTCAACTGCTCGAATGTGAGAGCGGCACCGGGTTTGAGAACCACAAAGGCACACCCGCGCTCGCCGTATGTGGGATCCGGCATGGCGACGAGCGCTACCGAATGAACCGAATGATGCTTAAGGATCAGATTCTCGACCTCGTCGATGTTAATTTTCTCGCCGCCGCGATTGATGAGGTCTCCCTTGCGGCCCTCCGCGTAGAGGTAACGGCCACGCTTGGTGACGACGTCACCCATTCGGTAGAAGCCATCCGGCGTAAAGGCGCGAGCGTTGGCATCGGGGGCATTGTAGTAGCCGCGAATGGTGTAGGGGCCGCGGGTTACCAGTTCTCCCTTCTCACCGTCGGGAACCTCTCTTCCTTCTTCGTCGATGACCCTGATTTCGTCGTCAGCACAGATCGGCGCCCCGGAGCTCATCAGGATCTTTTCGTCATCGTCGTCGAGGGACGTCAGGTTGAGCAAACCCTCGGCTGTCCCGTAGACTTCTTGGTAGTGGCAAAGAAGCGTCTTGCGCACACGATCTCTGAGTTCCGGCGACAACCGTGCACCACCGTTCTGCACGGTCTTCAGCGAGCTGACGTCGAACTTGGCCAGGGCGGGATCGTTCAGCCAATTGACGAATAGCGGCACCGCCGCTGGAATCGTGGTGACGCGCTCCTTTACCACAAGGGCAAAGACGGTCGAAGTGTCCACCTTTGGCGCGATGACAACCCGCCCGCCGCTGGCGATTGCACCGAGCATCCCGGGCGAACCGAGATTGTAGTTGTGCGCCATGGGCAGGACGATCAGCTGAACGGTCTCGGGACCAAAACCCGCGACGCGGGCACTCTGCTCGAAGTTGTAGACGTAGTCGTTGTGGGTACGAGGAATGAGCTTAGGAAGCGCCGTGGTCCCCCCCGACAACAGCATCAATGCGACGTCGGCTGCATCTGGCAGGTCGGTGGCAATGGCGGCAACTGATGTCGCGGGAGGGTCCGAATCGATCAGGCCCGACAGTGACACCTCGTCGGTTGTGCTTGCCCCGAGCACGAACACATTGCGCAAGGAAGCAGATGTCTCACGCACTGTCCTGGCCATGGCGCTAAAGTCGAAGTTTCGGATGCGGTCGGGAATGAACAGGGCGCATGCTTTCGAGGCCCGGACGTAGTGGGAGATTTCGGTCTGCCGGTGCGATGGCAGCGCCAGCACTGGAATAACGCCAAGTCGCGTCAATGCGAGAAATGTGATCAGGAACTCCGCGCTGTTCGGAAGCTGGAACACCACTATTTGGCGCGGGCGTAGGCCGACGCCGTGCAGGTTGGCGGCGAGCCGCAACGATCGGATCCAGATGTCTGCGAGTGTGAAGCGCCGCTCGCCATCGACAATTGCCAACCGATTGGGTGTCTCCATGACGAGGTTTGCGAAGTAGTGCGGCAGCGATATGTCGCGCCAATACCCTTTCTCACGATAGCTGCGGGCAAGGTCTTCCGGCCAGGGTACACATCCAGTTAGCATCGAAACTCTCGCGTAGTTCAAGCGTGGGACAGGGCGAGCGGAACGGCGTCGTTCGCCGATGGCGTGGCTCGGTAGAAGGCCAGGACCTTCGGCGACATCGGCGCCAACTGCGCCCTCTGGATCGCTCCGGCCCGTGCAAGATAGCTCCTGGCACAATGCAGCGGCGGCAACATCATGTGCTCAGCAAACCGCTGATACCAAGCCGCGCTCGCGGGCGAGGCAGGGGTTATCGAACATGCCCTTCGATAGTGCCAAATCATTGCGCTTGGTGCCCGGTGACCATTTGCGTCTGATGAGCCTCGATACTATTGCCTTCGGACGCTTGGAAGAAGGTTTGCCAGCGGCGCGCCGGCAGCAGTCAAATGATTGCCTCAACTCCTTTATATTGTCGATAAATTGCCAAAGGTGAGGTGCGGACTGAACCGCCTCCCTGGCTCGCGTTGCCCCCTTGCTGGTCGCGAGCCCCCGTCCGGCAGGAAACGGACCCCAGATCGCCACGTTGGAAACAGTGAGTTCGGTAAAGGTCGGGCGGCGCGGTCGCCTGCGGCCACCGGCCACCGCCGCGCAATCCCGGAAAGCGCGCGCCACTCGAGCGGACCGATGCCGAGGCAAAGACCAGATACGGGTTGGCACTCCGATCACAGCGGCCATCTCGTGGCAAAGCAAACAGAAGTGAGAAACTTGCCGCGACCCTGGCGCACGGCGTGCCAACCCCATGAGGCTGATGCCATCGCCGATACTGGTCCTCGCACCGATCGGACCGCTATTCGATCATCCCGCGCTGGACAACTAAGATATGCCGTTGGCGGATGCGCGAGCCTTACGATGCCTGGTTGGAATTGGCCGCACACAGCTTCTCGCTCAGGTCCAGGATGCGTGTGCGAAACCCATCCGCGCGGCGGTGGGGTGACCATGTGCTGATACGCGTGCCATAGTCCGGCAGTCCGGCACGACGCAAGATGGCCGAGACGACGCCTGACTGCGAAGATTTACGGAGATCCCCCATGCGCATAGGTTTCCTTGGCGTCGGCAACATGGGCCGGCCGATGGCCGAAAAATTGCTTGATGCGGGGCATGAGCTTTGGGTCTGCGATGTGCGCGAGGATGCGATGCAACTGCTCCTGGAACGGCAAGCACGGCGTGCCGTCTCAGCGAAGCAGCTGGCTGATGTCTGTGACACGGTCGTGGTCTCGCTGCCGACGCTCGAGGTGTTTCGCCAAGCCACAACCGGACCTGAGGGATTGCTGTCCGGAAGCGCGCTCAAGACCCTCATCAACACCTGTACGGTCGGCGGCCCTTTCATCGCTGAAATCGAGCAAGCCTGTGCTGCCGCCGGCGCAATCCTGATCGACGCGCCCATCAGCGGCGGCAGGGCGGGAGCGCAAGCCGCCACACTCGCAGTCATGGTTTCAGGCAATTCGACAAAAATCACCGAACTGATGCCGATCTTCCGTCTCTGGGGGCCGACCGTGGTGATCGCGGGTGAGAAGCCGGGCGCTGCTCAAATCATGAAGCTGACAAACAATATCTTGTTCGCCGTATCGCTGATCGCGACATCGGAGGCGATGACGATGGCCACAAAGGGCGGCATTCCAGCCGACGCCATGCTGCAGATCCTCAACAATGGCACCGGCCGAAACTTCGCAACAATGAGTTTGTTCCCGAAGGCCGTGATTCCGCGCACCTTCGAATTCGGTGCCACCTTCGAAATCCTCATGAAGGACGTTGATCTCGCCATCGAGCAGGGCGAGGCGCTCGGCGTCCCCATGTGGGTGTGCCAAGCCGCGCGCTTGGTCCTGATGCACGGCGTTTTTCGGGGCCGCGCGCGGCAGGATTTGTCCCGCGCCGTGCAAATCGTCGAGGAGGACGCTCGAGCCGGCTAATGCAATAACGGCAAGCCTTGCCTTGGGTCAGGTGGGGGCGGCGCCTTGGCGCGCCTGCACACGGTGGCGGTGCACGTTTGCCGTCGATCTCAATTCGGGCGAGGAAACGGAATCGGCTACTTCGGTTGCGTCTTCCCGCGATGCCGCCTTATTTCGGTCAGCCGAGTCAGTCATGTCGCCATGGAGGCGCGAGTTGGGAGACGGCCTCGCTGCTCCCGAAGCCCGAGTTGTATCTCCGGGGCGCCTCACCACAGCAAACTCGATAGCACCTGGCCATGGATGAGGCAAAGATTGATGATTGGCTGATCGAGGACATCCTTGATCTCCTGAATGACGCTCTCGGTGGGTAGCCTCCCTCGAGGCACACATTTTTTTCACCCAGGACACACGCGTAGGCAAGATGGCTTGCGTGTGTCCAGCAGCAGCGAACGAGGACACAGGAGGGACGTGGGGTGCTCAAGCGGAGCCTCGTGGCGGCCCTGGGGGGGATGCTGGCTACGCCCGCCAGTGCACAATGGGCCCTGCCGTGCATTATCGCCCCCGGCTGCTCCATCACATTCGTATCGCCAGAGTATGCCGCGCGCCCCGTGCAACCGCTCAACCTTGAAGCCGCGCTTGTCGCCGTCAACGCGTTCCGGAGCAAGAACGGGCGAGGCACTGTGGTCCTCGACGCGCGTCTGACCAAGGCCGCCGCGGTGCAATCCGAGTCCCAGGCCAAGCGAAGCAGGATCGGCCACGACGGGCCCGGCGGATCGCTACCAAAAGACCGCGCCGCGCACGCGGGTTACCGCGCCAAGATCGCCTCGGAGAATGCCGCCGCCGGGCAGAAATCGTTCAGCGACGCGATGCGAAGCTGGGAGGGAAGCGCCGGTCACCGCGAGAACCTGCTGCGTCCCGAAGTGACAGCGATAGGCGTCGCCATGGCCAAAAACGCAAGCGGCCGCCCTTATTGGACCCTCGTGCTCGGCGCCGAACGGAAGTAGTCTCGGCTCGCACGCGGAGGTGTATCCCCCCGAACAACGTGACATGTTGGGCCACGGAGCTTCTAAAGCTTGTCGTAGGGGGATGCCCCATGCGCCCAGCCCCTTCCGCGCCACCGAATCTGCGCGATTTTTGCACTGGTTTTCCGAAGACTCGGCTCACGGCTCGGATTTTGTTCACGGTGCGTGCCTGCTCGCCTGACCGATGGTTGCAAAGATCTTTGAGCCGACCTCCCGTTTCAGCAGGGGTCATTCACCCAGTTGGCGCGAGGCGACCCGCCGCCATCGATCGGCGAAATCCAGTCCTGCAGGCCGCTTTTAACCGTATCCCCTTGAAACAACCCTTGGCATGGGCCGGGCGGATAGGGTCGCGATCACCCGCGTCGTAGCGATACCCGGGTGACCCCCACGGTCAACGGGGTCCTGTGCAAGCCGTTGGCCTTCGCAATGCTCAACTGGATCGCGCGTCTGTCCGACACCCTTCCCGCCGCCTTCGTGGCTGGAGCTCTCTGTTTGCTTTTGGTTCTTGTCACCTGGATCGGGATCATCTTCTTTAGGCCTGTTGTCAGGGCTTGGTTGCGCCGGCAGGGTGGACGCAACGAGCTCGTCAATTCCGCAACCGCCGGCTTCACACTTTACTATGGCCTACTGCTTGGTCTGCTTTCCGTCGCTGCGTACCAAAGTTCCAAGGAGGTGGAGGACGCCGTCAGTCGCGAAGCTTCGACGCTTGCTGCGCTCTAGCGCAATTGTGAGGCCCGAGCCGCTCCGCGGTGACCTGCAAGCTCTCCTGCGCCTGCGCGACTACACTCTTTACGTCATCAACAAGAACTGGCCGGCGCATCAGCAAAGGCTAGTTCCCATGGGTAGTGAAAACAGGCTCCTGGCATTTCGTCGGCAGCTCCTTTCATTCGAGCCGCAGAGCAAAACTCAGGAAATCGCGCAGCAGGCAAACGTGCAGGAACTGGCCAGCTTGATGAGCGCTCGACAACAACGCCTGTCGGGCGTATCGGCATCCATTCCGGGAACTCTCTGGTACGCCGTCTGGATTGGAGCAGCAGTCAATATTCTGTTGATCTGGCTTCTCGATATGCGGTTGACCTTGCACTTGTTTCTTGGCGGGCTGATCTCCTTCTTCCTGGGCGTGATGATCTTCATCATTTAGGCGCTGGATGAACCGCTGCAAGGCGACGTCAGAGTGTCGGCGGACCCCTATAGGCGCGCCTACGAGATGGTCATGAAGTGGGACGAGCCAGGATGATGCGCATGTGCACCGAGGACTTCCGGCTAAGCTGCGAGGGCCTGGCTACGCTCACGGCCGTAGCCTTAAGCCCGCTCGGTGCTTCGGCGGCTGGCGCGGCGGACCAAGGCTTCATTTTGGTCGGAACCGGTGCCCTCGACGGCCTCTATTATGCGCTCGGCAAGACTATCTGCGAAACTGTCAATCGGGGGCGGGCAGAACACGGCATTCGCTGCTCAGCAGAGCCGACGCTCGGTTCCGCTATAACCTGGAGCGGCTAGTGACCGGAGAGCTCGACCTCGCCCTCGTGCAGTCCGACGCACAACACGATGCCTACAATGGAGGTGGCACTTGGAAGGGCAAGCCGTGCTCTCAATTGAGGGCGGTTTTGTCGTTTCACACCGAGTTCGTTGCACTCATCGCCCGGCAAGAAAAGGGCGCAAGCGGTCTCGAAGACTTGAAGCGCGCGCGAATCAATGTAGGCGTTGCCGGATCGGGCACGCGCGCAATCTGGCAAGCGATCGAGCTAGCCGCGGGATGGCGAGCGGAAGACCGCGCAGAAAAGACCAACCTAAGATCCGAACAGGCGAAGCGCGCCCTGTGTGAAGCAAGAATCGACGCGAACGTCGTCGTGATGGGACATCCTGCAGCATCGGTTCAGGCTCAACTCGCTGAATGCGCAAGTAGCCTCGTCGCGATTGCCGGAACCGGCATAGACAAACTCGTGCGCGATCACCCCTACTACCGGCTTGGCGTGATCCCCGGCACCGTTTACGGCACGGCGCCAATCGCAAACCTTTGGGCCGGTCGCAACCTTGGTGGCCACCTCAATGCTGGATGAGCGGATCGTTGCCTCGCTCACGAAGGCCGTGTTGCAGAACGTCACCGCAATACGGGGGTCTCTGCCGGCGCTGGCCGAACTCGATCGCGAGAGAATGATTGCAAATGCGTTAACTGCCCCGCAGCATCCCGGAGCCAAGCGGGCCGTTGCAGACCTTGGCCCGAAGCGCTAGGCCGCGTCTGGCTGTTGGCCTTATCACGGATCGCTGCTAAAGGACGAGGCAAATCGAAACAGATGCGAGGAGTTGTTGCCACGAACATCGGACCACCCGGCCTCGACCCGCTGGCGGCGGCGGGCGCTTGACGCCGCAAACGGCCTTCGCTGCCGGGCTCCGGTTCGGTTTCGCGTGTCGGCAACGATCTTGCCAAGGCGCCGCCCACAACTTGATGCAAGGGACTACCGACGGGCCCACAAGCCTACGCCGGACGCCAGGGGGTGCCACCCTGTCTAAGGACACGCTAAGGTAACGACACCGAGCGAGTGGTTTGCCAATGTCGAGACCGAAGAGGCGATGCCAGCCAACCAGCCGAGTGGGGATGGGGTTTGCGCTTCGGCGCCGGCGGCTCTTCGAGACACCCGCCACGATCCCCACACCGTCCAGACGGCAATCTTCCGCACCGGCGCAGCAGCTATGACCGCGGCCATTCCTCCTCTTCTTCGGCGCTCTCGCATTCTGCTAGTGCTGCTGTCGGCCGCGCTCGTCGCACCGCAGGCGGCGACGGGGCAGGGCGACTGCGAAGCCATCCCTGCGGGCCGCGGCCGAACCGATTGCTTTATCGGCCGCGCGCGCATCCTGAACCAGCAGTCCAACATCGCGCGGGACAAGGCGCGGTTGGAAAGCAATCGCGCTCGGCTACAAGCCGCGACGGCCACCTCCGCTCTATCGAGCGCGGCTCTCTGCCAAGGAAAGAGAGCGGGCACCCGAGCCTGCTACACCTGCTGTCGCGCGCACGGCTTGGCAGCGTCAAGGTGCCTGCGCAATTGCAGACGGCACTAGCCGCCACCTGCTAGAACCGATCGCGTGCAGAGAGAACGCGTCGGATAACGCAAGCCGTCGCTGGTGGTGTGTCCACACAGGCCTGATGTCGGGCAGACACCGTTGGCTCGACGGCATGAAAACCTAGGGCCGATTGCCTCAGAATTTGTATCTTAAACCCACGGCGACAAGGTCGGCGGAGTTATCGGCGCTGCCGCGCAGCAGGACCGCCGCGGGAGGCGTACCGGCGTTGCAATGCGAGGTGCCGCCGTTCTGAGCCGCGCTGGCGATGCAAAATGGCGCATCCTGGAAAAACAGGTGCGAGTAACCGAGATCAAAGCTTATCTGCTCAGAGTATTTGTACGAGGCGCCAGCACTGACAAAGATACGGTTGCTGTCGGGAATCAAGATGTCCCGCGTGCGATCCTGGATCGGCGAGGTCTCGTAGCCTATGCCTGCGCGCACGAGCAGGGTCGGACTATAGGCATATTCGGCACCGAGGGAGTAAAACCAGCCGTCACGATAGTTGAGATTGAGCACCTCACAGACGCCAGTCGGGCCGCAACCCGAACCGACAGCCGAAACATTTTGCAGCCGGCTCCAATTCTGCCACTCAACGGTGCCCATGATGGATAGTCGCGGTCCGACGAGCTGGCGCGCGCTAAGTGTCAACTCATCGGGCAGTGTCAGGCTACCGGTCGCATTAGCGGACACGGGAGGGGTGAGGAGGCCGGCGGAGCGCACAAACGACCCGTTGACGTCGACGCCCACCGCCGAACGATAGCCCAATCCAATGGCTGTCGTCGGCTGAGGTTGCCAAATCACACCTACGGTTGCACCCACCCCCCAATCATTTGCATCGAAGGCACGGGCACCGACCAGGGAGTCGAACGGCCCATGATTGAGCCGCAGCTTGAAGTATTCGATCTGTGCGCCAACACCGATCGTGAATTCAGGGGTGAGTCTGTAGGCGATGGTCGGATTGATATCGACCGAGAAGACCTTTGAGGTGATGGCGATTGGAGATCCGGCCCATGCCGTATTATCGGGCTTGGTGAGTAAGCCAAAGGGCGCGTTCAAACCCAAGCCCACGTAGACCTGGTCCGAAAGTTGACAGGTCACAAACGAAGAGGGGACGAAACCGTCCCTACCGATGTCGGTCGACGCAGGGGTGAGCCCCGGCGCCACCCGCGGAACCCCGCTGACGAACAAGCCGGCTTGCCCGACTTCGTCACCGCTGGCGAATATGCCCGAATAGCTTGACGAGGCGTTGCAGCCGGGCAGGGCCGCCGTCGCGGCCGAATTCCAGAAAACAGAGCTGATTTCGCCGCCCGCCGCCGAACCTGCAAATGCGGAACCGAGGAAATAGGCGGACTGTTCACGGACCCCGAAGCCGCCGGCTTGCGCCTCCCTCGTAGCGGTCAGGCCACAAAGTGCGGTGCCGGTCACCCCCAACAGGATGCCATGCAGTGGCAGTCGCAAAAAATCAACGAATTTTTGCACGCGACCCTCCCAAGGGGATTGCCCCCGGTCAGAAGCATGGCACCGACGACCGATCATCGCGCCCAATCACACGCGTTCGCCTGCCGAGCGGAGGGCGTGTCAGCTCAGCACACTTATCGGAATGCGCGGTGTCTATTGGAATACGCGGTGTCCGTCACGCTGGACGCTGTGTCACATTACAACGATTCGCGATCGCTTTATGTGGCTTCTCGGTGCCGATCTGAAGTGTCCGCGGACGCCGACTTGCGAACAGGCGAACGGGTCAAGCCGCCAGATCGGGCGGGTGAGAATGGCAATGGGTCGCCTTCGGGTGGCGCGCATGGATGCGTTTCTTTCGGCCGGCGCACGGAAGGCCGTTGCCTGCCGCTTGGTCGCAATGCAAAAGTCTTCTGCGACGGCCGCAAAAGGTGCCGCAGGGATGCGGCCCATAGGCCCATTGGAGAAGGTAGCGCGATGAAGGCCATGATCATGGACCGCCACGGCGGTCTTGAGGTGCTACGCTATGGCGACTTGCCGGACCCGGTGGCGGAGCCCGGCCAGGTGGTGGTCGACATTCATGCGGCCAGCGTCAATGGCGCCGATGCCAAGGTGCGCGAGGGCGGCGCCTACACAACCATCTCCGAATTCCCCTACGTGCTGGGGCGTGACTTTTCCGGCGTCGTGGCGTCGTGCGGTGCCGGTGTGACGGACGTCGCGGTCGGGGACAGCGTATTCGGCGTGCTTGCGCCCGGCCGCGACGGAACCTACGCGGAGAAGGTCGCGGAGAAAGCCGCGCTTGTCTGCCGTAAGCCCGAGCAGCTCTCCCACGTCGAAGCCGCCGCCCTTGCGCTCGTTGGCCTGACCGCGTTGGTGTCGATCGAGGACACCATCAAGCTGCAGCGCGGTGAGACCATTCTCATTCAAGGCGGCGCCGGCGGGGTGGCAGGCTATGCCATCCAACTTGCCAAACACATCGGTGCCCGCGTCATCACGACGGCCAGTGCCGGCAACCACGGCTACGTCACGAGCCTCGGCGCCGATCAGGTGATCGACTACAACAAGGAGGACTTCAGCAAAGTGGTAAGGGATGTCGATGCGGTATTCGAGACCGTCGGGGGCGAAGTCGCCCCGCGCTCGTTTGCAGTCCTCAAGTCTGGTGGGCGCGCGGCATTCATTGCGTCAGGCGCTACGGCGCCAGTTTCGCCGCGCTCCGATGTGCGCGCGCTGCGCCCCGCCGTTGGTCGCGACCGCGCCCACCTTGAACGCATCTTGGAGCTCCACGCCATAAAGGCCGTGCGCGTGCCGGAGTTGCGCACGTTTTCCTTGCGCGATGCCGCCGAGGCTCAGCGCATCAGCGAGAGCCGGCACTTCCGTGGCAAGCTGGTGTTGCAGGTCAGGTAGGCAAGCCCGGCCTCCAAGCCCGGCGCGGCAAACCGAGTTTGTGGCGAGGGCGCAAAGCCTCTCATCGACGGGTGCCGTCGAGGCGTGTGCCGAGCCGTGTGCGCGTGAGAGCATCACGGCGCGACGCTTCGCGTAAAACCACCGTTTGCGCTCATTCACGCGCACATCGCGGGTTTGCCCCGCGCCGAACGACGGTCGACGGGCCGCATATGGGTCCTATGCCTTAGAGTTGATGTCTTGCACATCAGTTCTAATTGGTGATATTGTACTTTTAAGGTGGGAACTCCTATTTGCGATGATTATTGCCGCACAATTGCGGGCCGCGCGGGCGCTGCTCGGCATCGACCAGCAGACGCTGGCCGACCTTGCCGGCGTGTCCCTGCCAACCATCCAAAGGATGGAAGCTAGTCAGGGCAACGTGCGCGGCGTCGTCGATACACTGACCAAGGTGGTCGAGGCACTGAGCGCGGCGGGCATCGAATTGCTCGGCGACAATGCCAAAAGCGACGGTGGCGGCCGCGGCGTTCGCTTCAAGGAGCCCGCGGTAATGGCGCAGCAGCGTCCCGCGGCATCCTTCGCGCGCGCCAAGAAAGGCCGCACGATGCTGCGCGTGAAATAGCTCAAGAGCATGGACGTAAGGAGGCGGACGCCACAGGTCCGGCCGCGGGAAACGGGGGCGAATGCAGGTTGGGATCGCACTGTGGGGCGCGGCCGTCCTGCTCGGCACGGCCGTTGTTGCAGCGTTGCTGCAACGATCGCGCCTCGCCACGGCCCTGACGTACGGCGTTAGCCTTGTCGCTTGCCTCGGCATTCTGGGCGCGGCCTGCCACTACCTCACGCTGAATGCCGCCCCACCACAGACCTTGCGCTTGCCCTTCGGACTGCCTTGGACCGGCACCCATCTTCGCCTGGATGCGCTCTCGGCATTCTTCCTTCTGGTGGTCAATTTGGGGGGTGCTGGCGCCAGCCTCTTTGCCATTGGCCATGGTCGGCACGAGACAGCGCCGGGCCGTGTCCTCCCCTTTTATCCCCTGTTTGTTGCCAGCATGAACCTCGTCGTGCTGGCCGACGATGGCTTCAGCTTCCTGCTTGCCTGGGAGTTCATGTCCGTCTCCTCCTGGGCGCTCGTGCTCACGCACCATCATGATCCAAACAATAGGCGGGCGGCCTATATCTACATCTTGATGGCCAGCTTCGGCACGCTGGCGCTGTTGCTGGCCTTCGGACTGCTCGCGGGCGGGACGGGCGGTTACGCGTTCGCCGACATCCGCGCCGGCGGCGGCACGCTTCCCGCCGTCGTCTTGATCCTCGCTCTCATCGGTGCCGGCTCCAAGGCCGGATTGGTGCCGCTGCACGTCTGGCTGCCTCTCGCGCACCCGGCTGCCCCCAGCCATGTCTCCGCCTTGATGAGCGGGGTGATGACCAAAGTTGCCATCTACGGCTTCATCCGGATCGCCTTCGACCTCAACGGCCCGCCGGCATGGTGGTGGAGCGTGCTGTTGATCGTACTGGCCGGCATGACCTGCGTCCTCGGCGTATTGAGCGCGTTGATGCAGCACGATCTGAAGCGGCTGCTGGCCTATCATACGGTCGAGAACATCGGCATCATCTTCCTGGGCCTCGGCCTGGCGCTGGCATTTTCTTCGCACGGCTTGCCGGCGCCGGCGGCTTTGGCGCTGACCGCCGCCCTGTTCCACGTTCTCAACCACTGCCTGTTCAAGACCCTGCTGTTCCTTGGCTCTGGCGCGGTACTCGCCGCCACGGGCGAGCGCGATATGGAGCACCTCGGCGGCCTGATTCACCGTATGCCGCTTACCGCCTTTGCTTTCTTGACCGGCTGCATGGCGATCTCGGCGCTGCCGCCGCTCAACGGCTTTGTCTCGGAGTGGTTGACCTTTCAGGCGATTTTGCTCAGTCCCGAGCTGCCATCATGGGCCTTGAAACTGATCGTTCCGGCCGTAGGCGCCATGCTCGCTCTGTCAGCAGCGCTGGCCGCCGCCTGCTTTGTCAAGGCGTTTGGCGTGACGTTCCTCGGCCGGCCGCGCACGGTCGCCGCCGAGCAGGCGAACGAAACCGATCCGATGTCGCTCGCCGCCATGCTTGCCTTGGCATTGTTCTGCCTACTGGCCGGCGTGCTGCCCGGCCTATGCATCGATCTCTTGGCACCCGTGGTGCTAGGGCTGACCGGGGCGCGCATGCCGCCGCAGAGTACGCTCGCCTGGCTGTCGGTCGTGCCAGTCGCCGAGAGCCGCAGCTCTTATAACGGCCTGCTCGTCTTCCTTTTCATCGCCGCCTCCACCCTCATTACCATCGAGGTCATTCACCGCTTTGCCTCGCGAGCGGTGCGCCGCGGCCCGGCTTGGGACTGCGGCTTTCCACTCGCGAGCCCCAGCGCCCAATACACGGCGGACAGTTTTGCCCAACCGATCCGACGCGTGTTCGGCAGCGTGGTGTTTCTCGCCCGCGAACGCGTTGATATGCCGCTGCCAGGCGATCGACGCCCGGCTCGTCTCAGCGTCACGCTGCGCGATCCGCTCTGGGAGGCCGTCTATGCGCCGTTGGCGGCGGGTATCGCCTTGGCGGCCGAACGGCTTAACCATCTCCAATTCCTGACCATCAGGCAGTACCTGAGCCTGGTGTTCATCGTCCTGATCGGCCTGCTGCTGGTGGTATCGATATGGAGCTAGTCGTCGCGCCCTTTCTGCAGGGCGTGCAGATGTTTGCGGTCTTGGCGCTGGCCCCACTGCTGCTGGGCTACACGCGCAAGGTCAAGGCGCGAGCCCTGCGCCGCGCCGGGCCGCCGGTGCTGCAGCCCTACCGCGACCTGTTAAAACTGATCCGCAAAGAGGCCGTGCTGGCCCACAATGCCTCGTGGCTGTTCCGCACCGCACCCTACATGATCTTCGCGACGACCTGGGTGGCCGCGGCGCTAGTTCCAACCTTTGCCACCGGGCTCTCCTTCAGCTGGGTCGGCGACTTGATCGCCATCATCGCGCTGTTGGGCTCGGCGCGCTTTTTCCTGGCCCTTGCCGGTATGGACATCGGCACCAGCTTCGGCGGCATCGGCTCCAGCCGCGAGATGCTGTTCGCCTCTCTGGCCGAACCAGCCATGATCATGATCGTGTTTACCGTCGCCCTGGTCGCGGGCTCGACGCAGCTTTCCTCGGTCGCCGCCTTTATGCAGGACAACGTCGGCTTGCGCGTCTCGCTCGGCTTGGCGGCGGCGGCGCTTGTCCTTGTGGCCATCGCCGAGAACGCCCGCATCCCAGTGGACAATCCGGCCACGCACCTTGAACTCACCATGGTGCACGAAGCCATGGTGCTGGAGTATTCGGGACGACATTTGGCGATGCTCGAGTTGGCCGCCGCCGTGAAGCTCCTGCTCTACGTCTCGCTGATCGCCTGCATTTTCGTGCCGTGGGGACTGGCACCGCCCGGGAGTGGGCCGACGGCCTACGCCACCGGCGTGACGCTCTACATCGGCAAACTGCTGGCCGGCGGCTTCCTGTTGGTGTTGTTCGAGACCTCGACCGCCAAGATGCGGGTGTTCCGCGTCCCGCAGTTTCTGGGCGCGGCACTCATGCTCGGTCTCCTCGGTACCTTGCTTCTGTTCGTGTCGCGGAGCTTCTAGATGAGCGGCCACGCTTACGATGTCGCCCACATGCTGGCCGGCGGACTGGTGCTGGCGAGTTTCATGCTGCTCTACCAGGACCGAATGTTTGCCCTGCTCAACGTGTTTGCGCTGCACGCCCTCGTGCTTTCATGCTCGGTTGCCTGGCAGGCCTACATCCAGGACGCGAGGCATCTTTACGTGCCCGCGCTCATCGCCTTGACGTTAAAGGCCATCATCATCCCGGTTGCGCTGCGCCGCGTCGTGATCAAGCTCGGTATTCACCGCACCATCGAGACCGTCGTCGGCGTCGGTCCGACCATGCTCGCCGGCATAGGCCTGGTAGGCCTGTCGATGGTGGTGATGCTGAAGGCCACCGGCGCATCCATCGACCCGCTATCGCGCGAGGACCTGGCCTTTGCCCTGTCCGTCGTGCTGCTGGGGCTGCTGATGATGGTGGTGCGGCGCAACGCCGTCTCCCAGATCGTCGGCTTCATGGCGATGGAGAACGGCCTGATTCTGGCGGCAACGGGTGCCAAGGGCATGCCGCTGGTGGTCGAGATCAGCATCGCATTCTCGGTGCTGGTCGCCTTTATCGTGATCGGCGTCTTTCTGTTCCGAATTCGCGAACGCTTCGACTCGGTCGACGTGCAGGCACTGGACAGTTTCCGCGGGGAACGACGATGAGCGCTCCGCTGCAGGCGCTCGGCCTCGAGCCAGTGACCGCCATCCTGCTCGTTCCGTGCCTGTCGGCCTTGCTCCTGGCGGTGCTGCCCGGCTACTGGTTCGCCGCACGGCTCAATGTCGCCGCATCGCTGGTCACTTTCCTATTTGCCCTGCAACTGCTCGGGCAGCGCCCCGCGCCCGGCGGCTACCTGTTCGTGGACGACCTCAATGTCGTGTTCGTCGTCCTCGCCACCTTCGTTGGCTTCACCACCAGCGCCTTCAGCGCCAGCTACATCGCCTACGAGCTCGAGAGCGGACGGCTCACCCAGCGCTACCTGCGCTTCTACCATGCCATGTACCAGACGCTGATGTTCGCCATGAACCTGGCGCTGGTCGCCAACAATATCGGCCTGATGTGGGTCGCCATCGAATTGGCGACGCTGACGACCGTGGCAATGGTCGGCATCTATCGCACGCATGAGGCACTGGAAGCGGCCTGGAAGTATTTCATCCTCGGCAGCGTCGGCATCGCCCTGGCCCTGTTCGGCACCATCCTCGTCTACATGGCCGCCCGCCCGGTGCTTGGCGAGGGGCAGGACGCCATGGTGTGGACGGCCCTCAGCGAAAAAGCCGCGGGCTTCAGTCCCGAGTTGCTGAACGTCGCCTTTATTTTTCTGATGCTCGGCTACGGCACCAAAGTGGGCCTCGCCCCGCTGCATGCCTGGCTACCCGACGCGCACGCCGAGGGACCAACGCCGATCTCGGCCGTGCTCTCGGGCCTGCTCCTCAATGTGGCGCTGTATGCCGTGCTGCGCTTCAAGATGCTGCTCGCCACGATCCCAACGGCAATCCCGCCAGGGCCGCTGATGGTGACAATGGGCCTCACTTCGGTCGTCTTCGCCGCCTTCATGCTTTTCCGCCGGCGCGACATCAAGCGCATGTTTGCTTACTCCTCCATCGAGCACATGGGAATTGTCACCTTCGCCTTCGGCATGGGGGGCGCGCTGGCCAATTTCGCCGGACTACTGCACATGACCATGCACTCCTTGACCAAGTCGGCGATCTTCTTCGCCGTCGGTCACATCGCTCAAGCCAAGGGCACCCAGCGGCTCGGGCAAATCCGCGGCCTGACGGAGAGCCATCCCGTGCTCGGTTGGGGCCTGGTGCTGGGTGTCATCGCCATTGCCGGGCTGCCGCCACTGGGGATTTTCATGAGCGAGTTCCTGATCGTCAGCTCTACCTTTGCACGCGCGCCATTGCTTGCCATCATTCTCGTGCTCGGCCTGCTGGTGGCGCTGGGCGCGCTGATGCTGCGGCTCAATGAGGTCGCATTCGGGATACCGATCGGCCAAACCGCGCCCGTGCAGGCTTCTTACGCGCCGCTTTATACCCATCTCGCGCTCGTGCTGACGGCCGGGGTCTACCTGCCGCCACCACTGGTCGCCTGGTTCCAAAGCGTTGCGCAACTGCTCGGGTGAAGCGGACCATGGCATGGCTGCGCCAAACAATCGAACGGGGCCGGCCGCTGCGCACGGCTCGAACCCACACCCGCGTCATCGTCGAGCAAGCGGCCTGGCTGCAAGCCCGCACCCATCTAGCGGCGGGAGAGGGCACCATGCTCAGCCTGTGGGGCGACAGCGATGCCGTGCATCTGGCCGTTCTGGCGACTGGTGAAACCGCTATCCTTACCCTTGCCTGCCCCGGCCGACGCTTTCCCTCGATCGGCAACCTCCATCCCCCCGCCCTTCGGCTCGAGCGCGCCGCGCGCGATCTTTACGGGCTCGAGGCCGAGGCCTCGACCGACACGCGGCCGTGGCTCGACCATGGCCGTTGGGGTGTGCGGTATCCCCTGGCAACCTGCGAGCCCACAGCGGTGTCGGCCATCCCTTACGCTTTTGACGGCGCCATAGGCCCGCCGCTGCATCAAATCCCGGTGGGCCCGGTGCATGCCGGCATCATCGAGCCCGGTCATTTCCGCTTCACCGCCAATGGCGAGACGGTCGTGCGCCTGGAACAACGGCTGGGCTACGTGCACAAGGGCATCGACCGGATCCTGGCCGGTGCAACGCTCGAACAAGCCGCAAAGGTGGCCGGCCGCGTTTGCGGCGACAGCACGGTGGCGTATGCGTTGGCCTTCGCGCAGGCGGTCGAGGCTGCCCTTGGGCTCGAGGCCCCGCTCCGCGCCGTCTCCTTGCGGGCGCTGATGGCCGAGCTGGAGCGGATCGCCAATCACTTCGGCGACATCGGCGCCGTCGCAAATGACGCGTCGTTTTCCCTGCTGCATACCCACTGCGGCGTCCTGCGCGAACGCGTGTTGCGGGCGGCCGAGCACTGCTTTGGTCATCGCTTGATGATGGACCGCATCGTGCCGGGCGGCGTGACGGCCGACCTTCGCCCGGACGGTGCCGCCACCCTGCGCGCGCTGATCGCCACCATCAGGCGACATTTTCCCGAGCTGATCGAGCTCTACGACAGCACCGCCTCACTGCAAAACCGCACGGTATCGACGGGGATCCTAAGCCCCGAGCTGGCGATGCAATACGGAGCAGGCGGGTTCGTCGGCCGCGCCTCCGCCCGCCTTTTCGACGCACGCAAGACGCCAGGTTACGCGCCCTATGGCAACCTCGCCTTCGACGTGCCCGTGCGGCAGGCCGGCGATGTCGACGCTCGGGTTTGGGTGCGTATCGAGGAGGTGCAGCAGTCCCTATCCCTGATCGAGCAGATCCTTGAGGATCAGCCCGAAGGCACGCTGCACGCCGACCGGCCGGCAAAAAGTGACAACGACGGCGGCGAGGGCCTGGCGCTGGTTGAAGGCTTCCGGGGCGACATCCTGGCCTGGGTCCGCCTCGCCGCCGATGGCAGGCTCGCGCGCTGCCATCTGCGCGACCCGTCGTGGTTCCAGTGGCCGCTGCTCGAGGCCGCCATCGCGGACAACATCGTCGCCGACTTCCCCCTCTGCAACAAATCGTTCAACTGCTCCTATTCCGGTCACGACCTCTAGGACCGACCATGCGCAAGCTGCTGCTCGAAAGTCTCATCCAGTTTCCGCTCACCGAGCCGGCGCCGTCGCCCGACGCGGCCGACCTTGCCGCCTTGGCCCAGGGCTTGGGCGCGGCCGCGCGCCGGCGTCTAGGACGCAGTCTCGCCATCCGGGAGGTGGACGCCGGCTCGTGCAATGGCTGCGAACTGGAAATTCACGCGCTCAACAATGCCTTTTACGACCTCGAGCGGTTTGGCCTGCGTTTTGTTGCCTCCCCGCGCCATGCCGACGTCTTGCTCGTCACGGGGCCGGTAGCCAAAAACATGCGTGAGGCGCTGGAGCGCACCTATGCCGCGACACCGGATCCGAAGTGGGTGGTGGCGGCGGGAGACTGCGCCGCCGATTGCGGGGTGTTCGCGGGCAGTTATGCCTGCGTCGGCGCGGTTTCCTCCGTCATACCCGTAAATCTCACCATCCCCGGATGTCCACCGACACCACTGGCCCTGCTCAGGGGCCTGATCGCGCTCCTCGATCGGCGCGGCGTCGATGCAGGCGGCAAACTGAGGCCGTCGTAGTTCACGCACGCCTGGTTCGGCTTGGCCCAGTTCTGCTTGGCCAATGTTCTGCTTGGCCCATGTCGTTACCTCGATTGGCCCAAGGCTCGATTTCCCTTGGGGCGGCTCTTTCCCTCGCCAGCGCGGGAATTCCACCCGCTCGCCAGGCTTGTCCTGACGCAGCAAAGAAACGTCTTAAGGTCGATGGCCACGACGATGCGATCAGCGGATGCGATGTGCTCTTGGGCCTTGGCAACGCCATCTGCGCCGAACGCCCCGGTTGGAAGCCGAAGCTCGCGTCCCAAAACGTGCCATCCTGGGCAGAGGATTCGCACCTCCAAGCTGTCGATGCTGCTCGGCGCACAACAAAAAGGGGGCCGGCAATGCGCTCGCCGGCCCCGGTAGCCCTCAAACTCATCCCTGAGAGCGTCGTGCCAAGCAATCTTTGCGCGAATAGCTCCGGCGCCGTGGCGTTTCCTGTGGCGAGCGCGCACTTGCGTTCCGCACGGCGCGGGCCGTTGTCGGGGTTGGGCTGCATGACGCGCACGCTGGACCGATCGCTGTCGCCGGGCTGCGTGAGCAGGATGAAAAAGTTGAAGAGCCCCAAGTCGACGCTCCCGACATTTACCACACGGCTCAGATGGGAGCGGCGCCGCCGGTTTGGATCACCGCAAAAGGTGAGATCAACGCGGTCGCCCGGCGCTTGCAGCAAACCAAACGCCGTCCCTCGGGCGCCCGCGCCCAGGGCAGCCGAGCCCGCGGGGGTTGGGCTATTCCAGCGCCTCTGCTGAAAGCCGTGGCTCATCGGGGAGCTCGCTCAAGCAACGCAAGGCGTCTTCGCCGAGCTGCACTAGCGGCCAGCCGTAGTCGATACCGCCCCAGTCGACGACCGAGCCATCGAGGGTTTCGAGGTACAACTTCAAGACCGAGACTTGGTCGGCGCACTCCTGGGGATTGCCGGGCCCTTCGAAATAAAGCACGGTCTTACAGCGCTCGAGACGGCGTTCAATCTCAGGCGTCCCACGCCCGTCCCGGCGTGCTTGTCGAACATAGATGGCCGGCGCTTCCGGCCAAGGTTCCACAAACGTGTTCTCCCGATCCGGATAGTCGTCCACGAAGCGCGTGATGCGTTCGCCGATCAGCTCGCAGATCGAAGATACCTCCGGCGGCGCTCGATCGGTGAGAATGGCGATGTAGATCATCGCCATTGACTAGGCAAACAATGCGAAGAAGTCGTGGCACCTGCGCATTACGCCCGTCACGCAGCTGGGAAAACCCCGTGCGCCGAGCGCGGAGAAAATGCGAAGAAACGCGCGCTCGATCGGTCTGCAAGGCTTGTCGCAAGAAGATGCTGGCGGACAAGGCCGGGGCTGCACCAGGCTCAGGCGCGGGGCGGCGGCTCCAAAAAGGCCTGTCCCCCCTGATCCAGCGCAAGAAACGCGTGGTTGGCTGCACGGATCTTGGCCGCCTCTTCATCATAGATAAACGGCAGGAAGGCATAGCGGGCACCCCGCGTCACCTTGGAAACCGAATGTAGAAGCGAGCAAGAGAACACAACGGCGCCGCCCGGTGCCGGCTTGAAGCCGCGTGATCCGTACTCGGGAAAGCTGACCTCACCGCCGTCGAAGTCGGCATTCAAGTTCACGGAAGCCGCAAAGCGCCTGTGCGCAGTGCCCTTGGTGGTATTATCGCGATGAGGAGCGAAGTGGCCGCTGTCGTCCGCCCGATAGCAGCCCACGAGAAACCGCTCCATTTGCGAGGCCTTGTATTGATAGACCTTGAGGAGTTCCGGCATGACGGTCCGGTTAAAGCGCCGCAGCACCTGCCGGATCAGCTCACTGTCCTCGACAATGTGATCCCTCCGCCGCTTATGCCCGTGGTCATGCAGCTGCACGGTTCTCCCACCGACATCGCGCATGAAGCCTGTTTCTTGCCCGCCGCTCGTCTCATACTGGGCGATCAGCTTGGCGCAAAACTCCGGCTCGAACACGTTTGGCAGCACCAGAACGGGCGCTTGCACTTCAAAGCCGGCGAAGCGCCCCGGCGGCGGCAACGACTTCAGGTAGCCCATGAGCTCAATGGCTTCGCCGCCGTCCGGCCGGAACGGCGCCACTTTCAAGGTGCGCAAAGTTGGATCGAGAACGATCCAAATGCGGCGCAGGGGCACGTTGCCCTTGGCGGGGTCGGCATCATGTGGGATGGCACCATAGCGCCTACTGATGGCACCGTCGAAATCCCAAAAAAATCGATAGCCGGGAATGCGACCGACGGCTCGCCTCTTGGCTTCGTCGGCAGGATCGATGCTGACCCCGAAGAAAGTAGCGCGCTCGTCATCAAACAGATCCGCATGCGCGAGGGCGACGTCGAGGGCCGCTTTGCCCTTAGGGTCGGCCGTCCCGAAGAAACACAGGACGATATAGCGCCCGCCAACACTGTCGAGGGCAAACACATCGCGCGTGTTCGCCCGCGCTTCAAACCACGGTGCGGGTTCGCCGACCTCTAGATTGCGATACTTGGGCACGTCAAAATTTCCTTGGCGAGGGGAAGCCCTCCATTTCGCTGCCAATAGCAAACAAAGCTTAGAACGATCCGGCGTCGGGGAGCAACTTTTCGGCAGCGGTTGGCCTTAACCGAGAGTGAGAGCGCCGCCCCGCCGGCGCCTACAGAAAATCGCACGTCGTGGTTAGCCGAGCGCTCGCATGCCCTCGCTCGCCAAAGAGCGGGCCTTCGAAGCGCAGAACTTTGACGGCCCGGCTCCGGTTCGGCAGAGCCCAGGGCGGCGCCACGCAGCTGGCTGGGCGCGCGCGGAGGAGCAAGCGGCATGCCCGCCATCGCCTGGTGATTCGGGCGCGCGTGCTGCCACTAGCGAACGAGAAAGAGCGGACACTCGAGCGCTGCCAACAGCGGGCGTAGGTCGCCCTCGTCGGGCACCAGCAGCCCGCCGTATTGCCCGATGACAATGCCGCCGCGCAGTCGGCGCAACGTTTCGGCCATGACGGCGGCCTCGCCCCGATCAATCTCGGCCAGTTCGATGCGCACGTCTTCGCGCCCACCGACCACCAGGCGCGCTTGTCCCTCCATGTGTGCCAGCTGATCCTCGTGCGTCGCCAGCAGCAGCAGGACGATGGCTCCAGTGTCCAGGGCCGCCATCCGCTCGGCCGTCATCAGCATGCCCGGCAGCCACTCCGTATCCTCCACGGCAACAATAGCAGAGCCGCTGCAGCGCTGCGCCTTGGGGCCGACGACGCCCAGTCCCGTGGCGCCATCGATCTCGAGCATCACCTGCTTTAGGAAACCGCCGTCGCCCGGCGATAGCGGCTCCGCCAACACGACCACGTTCCATGGTCCTGTCTCTGCGCAGGCAACCGAAATCGCCCGCAAGGGTTCGTCGCGCACCACGCGCGAACGCAATGGCACATCGGCCTGACGTGCCAATTTCTCGACCTGCCGACGCGCGTCATTGGCGGCCAGCCGCAAGCCAAATGCCATTTCCTCTCTGGAAACGGTTCGCGACCACCGCCCGGTTAGAGATACCTCGCGTACGAAGCTAAAGGAGGTGCAATCAAGCAGCTGCTGGTTCTCGACGAAGAGGCTTTCGATTTCCGACTGGAAGGCTTGCGCAATTCTGATCGCGGCACTCAAGGCGACGGCGCTTGGCGTGCGGGTGCCGAGTTGTAGGACGACCCGGCCGCTGTCCTCGCCGCTCGAGGCCACATGCGCGATCATGGGCTTGCCTTCCCGTCCTCCGCGGTGCCTACACCACCCTTGGAAAAGCTGCGGCCGCGCTCCGCGAAGGACCGCAGTTTGTCCTCGACCAGGCGATTGATGGTACCGGCGGTAAAACGGCCCTCGGCATCGCGCTCGCCGGCTTTGACGCCGGTCAAGATCTCGATGCCCTCGTCGATGCTGGCCACCGGATAGACCGAGAATTGCCCGTGCCGAACCGCCTCCACCACGTCCTCGCGCAACATCAGGTGCTGCACGTTGGCGCGCGGAATGAGCACCCCATGTTGGTCGGTGAGACCACGCGCCCGGCAAACGTCGAAAAAGCCCTCGATCTTCTCGTTGACCCCGCCGATTGCCTGCACCTCTCCCCATTGGTTGATCGAACCGGTAACCGCCAGCGCTTGCCGGATTGGCACTTCCGAGAGGGCCGACAAGAGCGCATAAAGCTCGGCGGAAGAGGCACTGTCGCCATCGACTCCGCCGTAGGATTGCTCAAACACCAAGGTCGCCGCCAAGGCGAGCGGCGTATCGAGCGCGTAACGGCCGGCGAGGAACCCCCACAAAATCATGACGCCCTTGGTGTGCAGAGGCCCGCCCAGCTTGGCCTCGCGCTCGATGTCGGTGACCCGGCCGGAACCGAGGCGCGCGCGCGCCGTGATCCGACTTGGCCGGCCGAACGAAAAGGAGCCAAGCTGCAGCACCGACAGGCCATTAACCTGCCCGACTTGGGCACCGTCGGTGTCCACCAGCACCACGCCGCGATTGATCACCTCCTGGGACCGATCGCGCAATCGATCCGCGCGCTGAGTTTGCTCGTCGATGGCCCGCGCCATGTCCTGCTTGGTCGTCACTTTGCGCTTGGCCTGATCCGACCAATAGTCCGCCTCGCGCACGATGTCGGCGATGCGTCCGATCTCGATCGACAGCTTCTCACGGTCATCGGCAAGCCGCGAGCCTTCGTCCATCAGCCGCGCCACGCCGGCGGCGTCGACCGGCTTCAGGCCGTGCTGTTTGACGATCGAGGCGATCAGGCGGGCATAGGCCTGGTCGTTCTCGCTCGAACGGGCGATGGTGTCGTCAAAATCAGCTTGCACCTTGAACAGGCGCGCAAAGTCGGGATCGTTCGCGGCCAGCAAATAGTAAAGCTCGCGATCACCGAACAGAACCACCCTGAGATCGAGCGCAATGGGTGCGGGACTGAGCGACTGGGTCGAAATGAGGCCCGAGGCCTCCATTGGCTGCTCGATGCGAAGCTCGCGTGCCTTAATGGCGCGCTTCAAAGCTTCCCAGGCGAAGGGCGAGAGCAGAAGCTTGCGGGCATCCAACAGTAAATAGCCGCCGTTGGCTCGATGCAAAGCACCGGGCTTGATCAACAGGAAATCGGTAATCAGCGTACCCATTTGCGCGATATGTTCGACCCGGCCAATCAGATTGCTGAAGGTGGGGTTGAGTTCCTCGATGACCGGTGCGCCGCCGTCGGCGCCATTCTCGCTCGAGACCATCACGTTGACCTGATAGCGCCGGAAGCGGGCATCGCGCGCCACATCCACGGGCTGTTTGACGATCGCGTTGTCCTCCTCCGCCGATGCCAAAAAGAGCCCGACGTTGCGGATCAAATCCCGCCCTGCCGCCTCAAGGAAGTCGATGGCCTCGTTCACATCGCCAAAGGCCGCCGCGAGATCATCGAGAGCCTCGCGTACGGCATTCTTGGCTACCTCCTCATTGAGTTCGCTCAGTTGCCCTCTGCGCGTCTTGTCGGCTTTGGGCATCCGCTCCAGGATGGCCTGCAACTCCTTCTGCAAGCCTTCGATTTTGACCTCGATATCCTTACGCATGCCCTCGGGCAGGGCACCGAACACCTCCGGCTTGACCACTTTGCCTTCGTGCATCGGCGCCATGGTGAAGCCGGTCGGGGTGCGCAGTAGGGCTATGTTTTGTGCCTGCGCCTTAGTACTGAGGGCTTCGAACGCCTCGTCTTGTCCCGACCTGAACTGTTCGTCGATGGCGCGGCGCCGCACCTGGTAGTCCTCACCTTCAAACAGGGCGGGTAGCACGACGCGCAACTCGTCGAGGGCGGCGAGCATGCCTTTGGCGAACGCGCGGGCCCGGCCGGGCGGCAGTTGCAGCGCTTTGGGACTATTAGGGTTGTCGAAGTTGTAGACGTAGGCCCAGTCGGCGGGTGGCGGGGATTTGGCTGCCTTGGGCCCCAGATGCGATTTGACGGCGGTCGTTTTGCCCGAAGCCGGCGGGCCCAGCACGAAAATGTTGAAGTCGTGGCTCTTGATGCTGGTGCCGAACTGGATGGCCTTGAGCGCCCGCTCCTGGCCGATCAATCCGCTGATGGGATTGAGCTCGTCGGTGGTCTTGAAGCCGAGCTTGCTGGGGTCGACCACGCGTCGCAGCTCGGAGGCTTGCAACGGCTGCGGGCGCGCCGCGGCGGTCGTCACGTCTCCCGTGCGCTTGGCTCCCGAAGTGTCCTGCTGCGGACGCTTGAAAAACATGCGATAACTCATCGCTACACGACGCCGGGCGGCACCATAGGCGCCAGTGGGCCGCAAGAAAAGATCGCTCATGTGGTCGCTGCGCGCGGGCGATGAGTTTCTCCGGCATTGCTGTGGCCGGCATGCCAGGTGCCAGGTTATGAAAACCCTTCCGGTCCATTGGGATGAAACCACCGGCGGCGACCAAGCCCGGCTGGCGCGCGATATCTGCCGGGGCGTGTGCCGCCTTTTCAAGGCTTACGGGTTTGCGCCGGTCAGCGAGGTTACGTTGGCGAGCGGGCGACGGGCGGACGTCATGGGCCTGTCGGAAGCCGCCGAAATTTGGCTTGTCGAAATCAAGTCCTGCCTTGAGGATTTTCGCGTCGATCAAAAGTGGCCACAGTACGGCGAATTCTGCGACCGGTTTTTCTTTGCCGTCGGCCCGACGTTTCCACGCGAGGTGTTGCCCGCCGACACCGGCCTGATCGTGGCGGATCGCTACGGCGGGGAAATATTGCGCCCCGCACCGGATCACAAGCTCGCCGCTTCCCGGCGGCGGGCCTTAACCCTGCGCCTGGCGAGAACCGCGGCCCTGCGCTTGCAGGCAGCGCTCGATCCCGACCAGGTCCTTGACGCTTTGCCGCCAAGCTGAGGCGGGCCTGCCAGGCGCTGCCGCGCCGAGCCCTCTGCCTGATCCAGGCGTCCCCAGCCGGCCCCAAACCAATGGCAGTGGCGCGCCCTAGCCCAAGCTTGCCAGGCCGTTGTTGAGCACGATCACGTCGCGCTCGACCACACGCGCGCGGAAAGAGACGTTTTCGCCCTCGGGCCACATCTCCGTGCGAATCGTCTCGCCCGGAAACACCGGCGAGGAGAAGCGCACCTTGAGCCCCTTGAGGCGCTTGGGATCATCACTGCAACAGGCCTTGATGATGGCCCGACCGGCCACGCCATAGGTGCACAGCCCGTGCAGGATCGGCAGCTTGAAGCCGCCCTTGGCGGCGGCGGCCGGATCGGCATGCAGCGGGTTTCGGTCACCGGACAGCCGATAAATCAAGGCGGCGTTGGGCGCCACTTTGAGGTCAAGGCTCAAGGTCGCTGGGCGCTCGGGCAGCGCGTGGGGCGTCGGCTGCGGCCCGGGCTTGCCGCCGAAGCCGCCGTCGCCACGCAACATCGCCGCCGAAAGCATGGTGGCGATCGGTTCGCCGTCGGCCTTGTCGATGATCTGCCGCTCGACGAAAAGCACAGCCCCCTTCTCCTTGCCCTTGTCCAAGAGATCCTTGACCCGCCCGCGGCCGATCACGGTACCGGCCGCCGGGATCGGCCGATGTATGGTGAGATACTGCTCACCATGCAGCACTTTGCTGTAGTCGGCAGTCGACTCCTTGCTCTCGAGCCAGTTACCCGGATAGGCGAGGACGACCGCCATGGTCGGCAGCGCGACCAACCCGCGTTCATACACGTACTTGAGATCGCCCGGCTCGGTGGGGTCGGAGCCGCAGCCGAGCCCGAGCGCATAGAGTATGGTATCGTTTTCGCTATAGGTGTGCTCGATCTCGGGGAATTTCCAATCGAGGATCTTCTGCGGGTCGAGAGGCATAGCATCGCTTTCCTGGCTTGGCTGGTCGAGATGTCTGGGCTAGATGACCTTGTCGCGCGCAAGCTTTTCAACGTCGGCGGCCGCGTAACCCAGCAATTGCGTCAATACTTCGCGGCTGTGCTGCCCCAGCGTCGGTGGCGCCTGATAGTCCTCGAGCGGCGTCGCGCTCAAGTGCATGGCATTCTTGATGGCTTTGACGGTGCCGGCGCTGGAATGCGGCATTGCCGCGATCATACCGCGCGCCTTTAGGAGTTCACCGTCACAGACCTCGCCCACGCTGCGGATGGCGCCGCTCGGCACGCCGGCCTTGCCCATTCGCCCCATCCAATCGTCACGGCTGCGCTGCTTGATGAGGGCTCTGATGAGGGGCACCAGCGCGTCGCGGTTGCGCACACGGTCGGAAGCCTTGGCGAAGCGGGGATCCTCAGCCAGATCCGGCCGCTCCGCGCCTTTGCAGAAACGTTGCCACAGCTCATCGTTGGCCACCCCCAGATTGATCCAGCCGTCGCTGGCCTCAAAAGTTTCGTAGGGCACGATGGTGGGGTGCTCGTTGCCGCGACGGCGAGGCGATTCGCCGGTGGCGAAATAGATACTGGCGTTGAAAGTTAATAGGGCCGCTACAACTTCATACATCGAGACGCTGACATGCTGACCCCTCCCGGTGATCTTGGCCGCATAGAGCGCAGCCAAGATACCCTGCGAGGCGGTGAGCCCCGACACCAGGTCGCCGATGGCGGTGCCGACTTTGTAAGGCGCCCCGTCGCGCGGTCCCGTCAGGTCCATCACCCCGGCTTCGCCCTGCACGATCACGTCGTAGCCGGGTCGGTCTTTCTGCGGCCCCGTGGCGCCAAATCCGGAGATCGAGCAGTAAACCAGCGATGGGCGGCGCGCGTGCACCGCAGCAAAACCGAAACCGAGCCGATCCATCGCCCCGGGGCGGAAGTTCTCCACCAGCACGTCGGAAACGTCGATCAGTCGCCCGAGCACCTCCTTGCCCGCCTCGCTCTTCATGTCGAGGGTGACGCTTTTCTTGTTGCGATTGACGGACAGGAAATACGCCGCTTCGTCGCCTTGGTAGGGCGGGGCGAAGGCGCGCGTATCATCACCCTTGCCGGGCTGCTCGACCTTGATCACCTCGGCGCCGAGGTCGCCGAGCTGCATGGTACAATAGGGTCCGGATAGGACGCGCGTGAGATCGACGACACGAAGCCCTTCTAGAGGACGCATTTAATACCTCGCGTGCACAGGCAAACCGCGGCTCGCAGCATTGGCGCGCCGATGGGGGCGGCCGCGGCCCGACGCGGCCGCGACAAACGCCAAATGCTGTCTCGAGGGCCAAGCTCCCGGGTTACACGAACGCATCGGATGGTCTTCCTACCCCCGTTGGCAGACACCCGAGTACTTACGCCCTATTGCCGGCGCGCAGGGCCCGGAAGCGCTCGAAGGAAATTTCGGCGTTGGCGTAGGCTTCCTGTAGCTCCACGCTCCAGTAGCGCAAGTCCGGCAGCATGATGGGCTCGCCGGTCACCGCGCAGCGCACGAAGTCGCCGGGGCTCAGGACCTGGAATTCGCCGTCAAG